>Ga0209164_1000801_pt1 | contig 54617 bp, 51 predicted proteins | sample MTBNYHSulfiMetaG_FD_187458 | JGI IMG/M metagenome (GOLD analysis project Ga0209164, IMG submission 187458) | Enrichment culture microbial communities from rom New York Harbor, USA that are MTBE-degrading - MTBE-NYH (New York Harbor Sulfidogenic)... | ecosystem: Environmental > Aquatic > Marine >... | reverse complement strand
GCGGCCCTTCTCCACGCCGATCTCGATCAGCTGGCCGATGCCCTCGGTGTCGAGCACTGCGAACGGGTCGGCCGGCCAGATCTCGAGGTCCTCGGAGAGGTAGAGCGGCAGGAACCTGCCGGCGTCGTCGCGTGAGACGCCGAACCCCATCTGGGTGAGGTCGTTGGTGCCGAAGGAGAAGAACTCGGCCACCTCGGCGATCTGATCGGCGGTCAGCGCCGCCCGCGGGACCTCGATCATCGTGCCCACCAGGTAGTCGACCTCGACGCCCTGCTCGGCGAAGACCTCGGCCGCGACCTCGCGCACGTGGCCGGCCTGATGGGCCAGTTCGGCCTTCGTGCCCACCAGCGGGATCATGATCTCGGGATGGACCTCGAGGCCCTCCTTCCTGACGATGCAGGCGGCCTCGAGGATGGCCCGCGCCTGCATGCGGGTGATCTCCGGATAGGCGACCCCCAGCCGGCAGCCGCGGTGGCCTAGCATCGGGTTGAACTCGTGCAGTTCGGCGACCTTGACGGCCACCGCCTCGGCGCTGATCCCCAGCTGTGAGGCGAGCTCGGCCTGCTTCTCGGCGGTGTGGGGCAGGAACTCGTGCAGCGGCGGGTCGAGGGTACGGATGGTCACCGGACGGGCGCCCATCACCCGGAAGATGGCGGCGAAGTCGTCGCGCTGCATGGGCAGCAGCTTGGCCAGCGCCGCCTCACGCTCCTCGAGCGTCTCGGAGAGGATCATCTCGCGCACGGCGAGGATCCGCGTGCCGCCGAAGAACATGTGCTCGGTGCGACACAGGCCGATGCCCTGGGCGCCGAAGGCGACCGCGTTGGCCGACTGGTCGGGCTGGTCGGCGTTCGCCCGTACCGCCAGACGGCGGTACTCATCGGCCCAGGTCATCATCCGCTCGTAGTAGTGGTAGGCGTGCGAAGAGGCCGCATCGAGGCTCTCGTCGATGAGCACCTGCAGGACCTCACTGGGATGGGTCTCGAGCTGGCCGGTGATGACGTCGCCGGTGAAGCCGTCGATCGAGAGCCAGTCGCCCTCGGCCACGACCGTCCCCTCGACGGTCATGGTGCGGGCCCGATAGTCGATCTGCAGCGCCTCACAGCCGACGACCGCCACCTTGCCCATCTGGCGGGCGACCAGGGCGGCGTGGGAGGTCATGCCGCCGCGGGCGGTCAGGATGCCACGTGAGGCGTCCATGCCGCGGATGTCCTCGGGAGAGGTCTCGACCCGCACCAGCAGGACGGCCTCGCCACGCGCGGCCCACTCCTCGGCGTCGGGGGCGTTGAAGACGACCCGCCCGGAGGCGGCGCCGGGCCCGGCGGCAAGGCCGGTGGCAAGGACCCGCCCCGCCTCGACCGCCTCGCGCTTGGCCTCGGGGGAGAAGATCGGCCGCAGCAGCTGGGTGAGCTGGTCGGGCTCGACGCGGAGGATCGCCTCCTCGGGGCTGATCAGCCCCTCCTCGACCATCTCGACGGCGATGCGGATGGCGGCCAGGCCGGTGCGCTTGCCGTTGCGGGTCTGGAGCATGTAGAGCTTCTCGTGCTCGACGGTGAACTCGAAGTCCTGCATGTCGCGCAGCTCGCGCTCGAGCGTCTTGCGGACCTCGAGCAGCTGTGAGTAGGCGGCCGGGAAGACCTGCTCGAGCTCCTCGACCGGGCGTGGGGTGCGCACGCCGGCGACCACGTCCTCGCCCTGGGCGTTGACGAGGAACTCACCGTAGAAGACGTCCTCGCCGGTGGCCGGGTCGCGGGTGAAGGCGACCCCGGTGCCGGAGTCCTCGCCGGCGTTGCCGAAGACCATCGTCTGGACGTTGACCGCCGTGCCCCAGGTATCGGGGATGTCGTAGAGACGCCGGTAGGCGACGGCGCGGTCGTTGTTCCAGGAGGAGAAGACGGCCGTGATGGCGCCCCACAACTGCTCGCGGGGATCCTCGGGGAACTCCTGCCCGGTGCTCTCCTGGGCGGCCGCCTTGAACTTCCCGACCAGGTCCTTGAGATCGTCGGCCGAGAGCTCTGTGTCGAACTTGACACCCTTGTCGCGCTTGGCCAGCTCGAGGAGTTTCTCGAAGGGATCGGTATCGTCTTTGCCGACCGGCTTGCAGCCCATCACCACGTCGCCGTACATCGACACGAAGCGCCGGTAGCAGTCGTAGGCGAAGCGGGCATCGCCGGTCTGGGCGATCAGGCCCTCGATCGTGGTGTCGTTGAGGCCCAGGTTGAGGATGGTGTCCATCATGCCCGGCATCGAGGCGCGGGCGCCGGAGCGGACGCTCAGCAGCAGCGGGTCGTTCGCATCGCCGAAGCGCTTGCCGGTCGCCTCCTCGAGGCCGGCGAGAGCCGCCTCGACCTGTCCGGTCAGACCCTCGGGATAGGAGGCGTTGGCCGAGTAGAAGTTGCAGACCTCGGTCGTGATGGTGAAGCCGGGGGGGACGGGGAGGCCGATGGAGACCATCTCGGCCAGATTGGCGCCCTTGCCGCCGAGGAGGGCCCGCATCTCCTTGTTGCCCTCGGAGAAGTCGTAGACATGCTTGTCGGCCATGGGCCCTCCAGCCGCGTCGAGTGATGCTTCCGGACCGGACATGATAATCGGTGTGGGTGGGTGGCCACAATACGGGGCCACGGCTACGCCGGAGGAGTACGCGGACAGACGACCGCACCCGACGTGGAGGACGGGCGACGGTCAGACGGCGATGCGCGAGAAGTCGGCGATCTGCCGCAGGAGATCGCGGACGGCGGCCAGTTGGGCGAGCCGGTTGTCTCGCACATCCGGATCGCCGTCCATGACGAGGACGTCGTCGAAGTAGCGGTCGACCGGCTCCCGCAGACCTGCCGCGGCGCCCAGGGCGCCCTCGACATCCTGTGAAGCCAGCGACGCCGTGATCCGCTCCCTGGTCTCCCGGTAGGCGTCGAAGAGCGCCTTCTCGGCGGCGTCGAGCAGAAGCTCGGCGGTGACCTCCCCGGTCGACGTCCCGGCCTTGGCGGCCAGCGACGCGCAGCGCGTGTAAGCGGTCGCCGCGTCGGCGAGGATCTCGAGGTCGCGGAGCCGCGCCAGCTCACGCGCGCGCACGGCCACGCCGGGCACGTCCGGCGCGGACGAGCCGAGCGCCGCCTGCACGCACTCCTGGTCCACGCCCTCGTCGAGGAGCAGCGCCTCGAGACGCTCCCACACGAAGGCGAGCGTCCCGGAGACGACGGCGGCGCCGTCGACGTCCAGCCCCTGGTCGGCGAACGCTTCGGCGGCCCGCTCGAGCAGGCGGTCCACCGGGAAGCGCAGGTCGCCCTCGAGCGCGATGCGGACGATGCCGATCGCTGCACGCCGCAACGCGTACGGATCGCGCGAGCCCGTCGGCTTCTCGCCGGCGACCCATGCTCCGACGATGTTGTCGGCCTTGTCGGCGATCGCCAGGGCCCTGCCGACGTCGCTCGACGGCAGCGGCGCCATCGCCGACAGCGGCCGGTAGTGCTCACCGATCGCGGTCGCGACCACGCGCGGATGACCGGCGGAGCGCGCGTACAGCTCGCCCATACGTCCCTGCAGCGTCGGGAACTCCTGCACCATGCCGCTGGCGAGATCGGCCTTGGCGAGCCCGGCGGCCAGCGCCACCTCGCCGTGGTCCACCTCGCCGGTCCCGAACGCCTCGGGACCGGCGGCCAGCCACGTACTCAGGTCCTGGAGTCTGACGGCCTTCTCGGCGAGACTGCCGAGCTTCTCGTGGAAGACCACCGCGTCGAGCTTCTCCGCGATCGCGTCGATCCCCATGGCCACATCGCGGTCGTAGGCGAACGCGGCGTCGTCGAGACGGCCGTTCAGCACCCGTGTGTTGCCGCTCGTGATCAGCTCCGCGTACTGGGGATCTGCGTTACAGACGTAGAGGAACACCGGCATCAGGGCGCCGTCGCCGTCGCGGACGGGGAAGTAGCGCTGGTGACCCTGCATGGCGGTGATGAGCACGTCGTCCGGCAGCCTCAGATGACCCTCGTCGAAGGACCCCGAGAGGACTGTCGGCCACTCGACCAGGTAGATCGCCTCAGCGAGTACGTCACCCGGATCTGACCAGGTCCCGCCGAGAGCGGCGGCTCGCTCGTCCAGGCCACTCTCGATGAGTGTCCGGCGACGCCGCTGGTCGGCGACGACGGCCTGCTCCTCCAGCCTGCTCTCGTACACGTCGGGGTTGATGACCTTCACCGGCCTGCCCATGACACGATGACCGAGCGAGAGGTCGGCGCACTCCAGGTCGTAGAAGCGGAAGCGGACGGTCCGCCGGCCCAGCTTGCAGACCAGCCAGCGGATGGGCCGCGAGAACCGGAGGTAGTCCTCGACCCCGTCCGGCCGCGAGCCCCATCGCATCCCGCGGGGGACGTGGAGGTGGTCCAGCAACTCCGCGCAGAATCCCGGCACCACCTCGATCGAGGGCCGCCGGACCTCCTCGATCTCGGCGACGACGAACTCCGTCCCGTCGACGGTCTCCCGGGCCAGATCCTCCGGAGCCACGCCCTTGGCCCGCGCGAACCCCGCCCCGGCCTTGGTCGGCACGCCCTTGTCGAAGGCGACCTCCGCCCGGGGGCCGCGGAACCGCTGCACACTCGGGGTCTGCCGGGCGGGCACGGGGGCCACCCGGATGCCGATGCGTCGCGGAGTGATCAGCACCGCAAGAAGATCGGCCTGCTCGCTCCCGCGGGCAGGCGCCCAGAGACGTGCCTCCTCGAGGAGTCGTCGGACGAGGCCCCTGCGGTCGGAGCCACCGTTCTTCTCGGTGACGTCACGGCCGCCTGCCCCGGCGGCGCCGTCGCCGACCAGCTGTCGCTCCAGGTCGGCGCAGACGTCGGCGGGAAGCTCCTCGCAGCCGATCTCGAACAGCAGCGCGGTCACGTCTCGACCTCCGCGGCGGTGGCGTCGGCGGGTCGTTCGCCGGTGACGTCCAGATACAGGGCAGCCACTCGGCGCGCCAGATCACGGACCCGCCCGATGTAGGCGGTCCGTTCGGTGACGCTCACGACGCCGCGCGCGTCGAGCAGGTTGAACGTGTGGCTGCACTTCAGCACGTAGTCGTAGGCCGGCAGCGGCAGCCCCGCGTCGATGCAGCGGCCGGCCTCGGTCTCGTACTCGCGGAAGTGACGCTGCAGCATGTCCGGATCGCTGACCTCGAACCCGTAGGCGCTGAACTCCCGCTCGTTCTCCCTGTACACGTCGCCATAGGTGACGGTGACCGTGCGTCCGTCCTCGCTCCAGCGCGACCAGACGAGGTCGAACACGCTGTCGACCCCCTGGAGGTACATGGCGAGGCGCTCCAGCCCGTACGTCAGCTCGACCGTGATGGGGTCGAGGTCCACGCCGCCGAGCTGCTGGAAGTAGGTGAACTGCGTCGCCTCCATGCCGTCGATCCAGACCTCCCAGCCGAGCCCCCAGGCGCCCAGCGTCGGTCCCTCCCAGTTGTCCTCGACGAACCTGACGTCGTGCTGGGCCAGAGGGATGCCGAGCGCCTCGAGCGACTGGAGGTAGACGTCCTGGATGTCGGGCGGCGACGGCTTGATGACCACCTGGTACTGGAAGTAGTGGCCGAGGCGATACGGGTTCTCTCCATACCGTCCGTCGGCCGGGCGCATGCTGGGCTCGACGTACGCGGCGCGCCACGGCCTGGAGTCCAGACAGCGCAGGAAGGTCGACGGGTTGAAGGTCCCCGCGCCGACCTCGGTGTGGTAGGGCTGGACGATCACACAGCCCTGCGCCTCCCAGTAGGCCTGGAGTCGCCCGATGATCTCCTGGAACGTGGGTGCCTGCACAGGTCCTCCTGCGGCGCCCGAACGATCGGGGCGGGAGCGCGGCCCACCGGGACCGTCGATCGGATGATGCCGCGGCCGCTCTCGCGGCCGCACGGAGCGCCCAGTGTATCAACCGGCCGTGGGAGCGACCAACGGCGACGCGGACGACGCCACACGTCAGCCGCCGACCGTGCGCAGCGAGCGGAGCCGGGCCCCCGTCTGGTGGACGATGAGGCCGTGCAGGTGTCGCAGCGCTTCGCCGACCGCCGGCGAGGGGGGGCGCTCACGAAGGGTGGCCAGCGGCTCGCGCACCGCGTCGCAGAGGGCGGCGACGGCGTCCGGTCCTACAGCGACGCCGTCGCCGGCGCACTCCCGGCACACGAGACCGCCGCGCTGCGCCGAGAAGGCGACCGCCTCACCACCGCCGCCGCAGCAGGCGCAGTGCTCCAGCACCGGCAGGAAGCCCGCCTCGTGCAGCAGCTTGACGACCGCTCCGAGGACGAGCGGCGCCTCGATCGCCGTACCGGCGAACCCCATGTCGACGGTCTTGAGCGCCCTGCACGTCAGGCCGAACGCCCGCTCGTGGGGCTCTTCCTCGGGGAACAGACGGGCGGCCGCCTCACACACGATCGCGGCCGCTGCCAGGCCCTCGCGATCCGCCCGGAGGCGGGCGAACGTAGCGACCACGTCGGCGCCGGTCACCGTGGCCAGCGAGCGTCCGCGGACGAGCTCGAGATCGCAGACGTTGTACGGCTCCAGCCGGCCGCCCCAGCGCGATCTCGTCTTCCTCACGCCCTTCACGACGGCGTCCACGTGGCCCGCCTCGCGCGTGAGGAGCATCGCGATGCGGTCCGCCTCCCCGAGCGGACGCGATCCGAGGATCACGGCCCTCACCTCAAGGCGGCGGCTCACGCGTCCACCCGGGGGCTCAGGCTGGTCCGCGCCCGGCGACCACCCGGGGGGCTCCCCCGAGATCGTCGACGACCGTGACGTCGGTGAACCCGGCTCTCGAGAACAGCGAGCGCACGGGCTCGGGGTGCCGTTCGTGGATCTCGACGGCCAGCAGGCCATGAGGCGCCAGAGAGCTCCGCGCCTCCGGGATGAGGCGCTGGTAGACCTCAAGGCCGGACGGCCCGGCGACCAGCGCGTGGCGAGGCTCGTACACGCGGATCTCACGCTCCACGGCGGCGATCTCCGCCTCGGAGAGGTACGGCGGGTTCGCCACGATGAGCTCGAAGCGCGCCGCTGGGGGAAGGCCGTCGAAGAGATCCCCCGCGAGGAACTCGACGCGCTCGGCGAGACCCAGCCGCTCGGCGTTCTGTCGCGCGAACGCGAGCGCCCGGTCGTCGATATCGACGGCGGCGACCCGGATCCCGGGATGCTCGGCGGCCAGCGCCAGAGCGACGCATCCGGTGCCGGTGCACAGGTCGAGCACCTGCGGCGTCCACGACCCCGACGCCGCGACGTCCTCCACATATCGCACTCCGGGCTCCCCGCCGGATCGCCCGGCTCCGAGCCCCAGGTCACGGTCGATCGCCGCATCAAGACGCGCGAGCTCGCGGAGCGCCGTCTCCACAAGCGTCTCCGTCTCGGGACGCGGCACCAGCGCCCCGGGGCCGACCGCCACCTCGATGGTGCGGAAGGCGCGCCGGCCGACGATATAGGCGACAGGCTCACGTGCTTCGCGCCGTGCGATCAACGTCTCGTACACTCGTCGTTCGCCGGCGGACAGGGGCCGCTCGGGCTCGCGGTAGAACACGTCGCGGCGCACCTCCAAAGCGTGCGCCAGCAGTACTTCCGCGTCGAGACGCGGCGTCTGACAGCCGGCGGCGGCGAGCCGGCCGGCCGCCTCACGGACCGATTCTCGCACCGACGTCCCTCGCACTACCGCTTGACCCAGGTGACCTCGTCGAAGACCAGCCGCGTTCTGTCGCCGTCGTCGACCCTGCCTGTCTCCGTCTCGTTGAGACCCTTCGCCTCGAGGGTGATCGCGTCTCCATCCAGAGACCAGCTGCCGGTGATGGTCACCGTCTCCTCCGTGCCGAGGATCTCGGCACTGAGCTCGAACGTGCCGTCGTCGTCCATGACGAGCTCGGCCGTCTCGAACTCCGGGTCGTCGCTCTCGGCGGCATACGTCCCCGCCACGGCCGTCCCGCACCCGGCCAGCGCCGCGACCAGGCACAGGCCGAGCGCCACCGACAGGGCCGCCGTCATCAGTCTGCGCATGCTGCTCTCCGTTCCACGTCGTGGCCGACCGCCGGAGGGGGTCACCCGTCAGTCCTCGCCGGTCGCCTCCGCGATCTGCGCCTCCCGGTCCGCCCTCGCCAGCGCCTCGGTGAACAGTTCGAGGTCGCCGTCGAGCACCTCGGCGAGCCGATGGGTGGTGAGGTTGATGCGGTGGTCGGTCACCCGGTTCTGCTGGAAGTTGTAGGTGCGGATCTTCTCGGCCCGGTCGCCGGTGCGGATCATGCCACGGCGTGCCTCCGCCAGCTCCTGATCCCGCTCCTCGCGGCGCAGCTCGTAGAGCCTCGCCCGCAGGATCCGCATGGCTTTGTCCTTGTTCTGGTACTGGCTCTTCTCGTCCTGGCAGCTGACCACCAGGCCGGTCGGGAGATGCGTGAGACGGACGGCGGAATCGGTCGTGTTGACCGACTGCCCGCCGGGACCGCTGGAGCGGAAGATGTCGACCCGCAGATCGTTCGCGTCGATGTCGACCTCGATCTTGTCGACCTTCGGCAGCACGACGACGGTGGCGGCGGAGGTGTGGATGCGGCTGACCTTCTCGTTCGCCGGCACCCGCTGGACGCGGTGCACGCCGCTCTCGTACTTGAGGACGCCGTACGCGCCCGAGCCGCGGATCTCCGCGATGATCTCCTTGTAGCCGCCGGTCGGCGGTTCGTTGGCGGAGAGCACCTCGACGACGAACCCCCTGCTCTCGGCGAACCGCGCGTACATGCGGAAGAGGTCGGCCGCGAAGAACGCCGCCTCGTCGCCGCCGGTGCCGCCCCGGATCTCGAGGATGGCGTCCTTCCCGTCGTCCGGGTCCTCCTCGAGCATCCCCAGCCGCAGCTGCTCTTCGAGGTCCGCAAGCCGTTGCCGACCCGTCGCGACCTCGTCTTCGAGGAAGGCCTGCATATCGCCGTCGGTCGTCTGCGCCTCACCCAGCAGCTCCTCGCCCTCGCGGACGACCTGCTCGGCGTCACGGTACTCGAGCACGGCGGCGTGCAGCGGCTCGAGCCTGCCGTGCAGCCGGACCGCGGTCTCATAGCGCGTCCGATCGGCGAGCACTTCGGGGTCGGCAAGCTCCAGGCTCACGGCCGCATACATGCGTTCTATCTCATTAAGCAGTTCGTCGATCATGATGTGGGCGAGGTCCCGCCGGCCGGCAGGGACGACGGCTCGATCGGCGGGGGGACGGACTCCTCGGCAGCGGGTCGGTCCATGGGACGCGGGAGCGACACCCGAGGCATCGCGTCGTCCCGCGCTCTTCGCTCGATTATAGCCCCGCCCACGACCCGGCCACGTCCGGCGCGAACCTCGGGCCCGTCGCCCGAGTGGGCGTCACAGCATCAGAAGGAGGCCGACGGGCGCGATCTCTGCTGGTGTTCCTCCAGAACGATCCGGCTTGCCGGCTGCTGCGACGTCCGCCACACCAGTCCGGACTCGGCCTCGTCGTCTGAGACGGCACACTGTCGTCGGTGGGAGATCGTCGTGCCCGCCGTCCTCCACAGCCACCCTACGCCGACGCCGGCGGACGGTCAACGGAACGCTGCCGTTGGCCGACGAGGCCCGCGTCAGGCCATGACCTCTACGTCCTTGACCGGCGGCCGGTCCTGGGGCTCCAGCTCGACGATGCGCTCCAGAGCACTGATGGCGACTTCTACCTGCGACGTATCGGGCCGCCGGGTGGTGAGCCGCTGCAGCATGAGGCCCGGCCACATGACCACGCGCACCAGCAGCAGGTCGTCGTGACGGCCGGCCCACTTGATGATCTCGTACGAGATGCCGGCGATGAGCGGGATGAGCACGATCCGGCTGAGGATGAGCCAGTACCAGGCCGGCCAGCGGACGACCGCGAACACGAGGATGGCGACCACCATGACGACCAGCAGGAACGAGGTGCCGCAGCGGACGTGCAGCGTCCGGTACTTCTCGACCGCGGCCGGCGTGAGTGGCTCGCCGTGCTCGAGCGCGTGGATGCTCATGTGCTCGGCCCCGTGGTACTCGAACACCCGCCGCAGGTCGGGGATGCGGGTGATCACCAGGATGTAGGCGACGAAGATGGCCACCCGGACGAGGCCCTCGACGATCCAGAAGGCGAAGCCCGTACCCAGAGTGCCCTTGAACAGGCTCGTGAGGCCGAGAGGCGCAAGAAAGAACAGAGCCACGGCGACGACGAGGGCGATCACCAGGCTGACCCCCATCTCACGCTTGCCGAGCGGCTTCTCCTCCTCGCCCATGGATTCGTTGGCCGAGACCTGCAGCGCTTTCATGCCGAGCACGAGCGACTCGATCAGCGCGACCACGCCGCGGATCACAGGCCACTTGAGCACCGGATGTCGCTGCATCCACGGCCGCAGCGGATAGTCATGGATCCCGATCGATTCGTCGGGCCGCCGGACGGCCACCGACCAGTGGTTGACGCCGCGCATCATGACGCCCTCGATGACCGCCTGGCCGCCGACCTGCGCGCGCCTGGGAGTCGTACAGCAGGCGACGTCGGGAGACGCCTGCGCGTCGGTGGCGTCGCTCGTCTCCCCGGAGGAAGAGGACGGCTCGGTGGACGGTGCGTCCGACGACATCACGCCGGCGAGCGCGCCGGTCGCCGCCGCCAGCAGCGGCCGCAGAGTGACGAGCATGGGAGAGCGGACGTCCCTCAGACGGCCGCCGGCGGCGTGTCGACGTCCTCGGGCCGGTAGGGCTCGCCGCAGGTCATCTTACCTTCTCCGCACTCGCCGTAGAGACAGGAGGGGCCGGTGCCTTCGAACAGGTACGGCGACACCGCCCGCACGAGGTCGCGCATCCGCCAGGCGAGCGCGTTGATCTCCCATTGTGCCCGGCGACAGCAGCGGACGTGGAAGAAGTGCCGCAGCTCGCGGGCGTTCATGGTGACGACGATCTTCGTCTCGGCGGCGTTGGGCAGCACGAAGCGGGCGTCTTCCTGGACCGACTCGGCGCCGCGGCCCTCGGCGAGGCCGAGTTCGACGAGCCGGTCGTAGGCCTGCCGCGCCTGGTCCATCGCCTCGAGGAACACCGCTTCCGCCTCGGCGTTGGCCGCGATCGACGGGGGCACTACGAAGCCGTCCTCGGCGTCGAACCGCACGTAGCGCTGCGACTGCTGGTTGTAGGACGCCACTCGATGACGTACCAGCTGATGGGTGCAGGCGCGCGAGACACCGTCGACTGCGAAGGTGAAGCTCGCGTGCTCGATGGCGCTGTGATGACCGGAGCGGACGAGGATACGGACCAGCTTGGCGACGTCGTCGTCGCTCATCTCCTCGGCCAGGTCGGCCGCCGAGACGGGCGCGTAGCAGAGCCGGCCGGCCACGGCCACGGCACGGTCCGGATCGGGCGTGTGCTGGAGGAGACTCAGCGAGAGGTGGGCCGCCATGACCGCACCGCTACTTCTTCTCAGCGTCGGCCTTGCGGGCCTTGCTGTAGCGCTTCTGGAAACGTTCGACGCGACCGCCCGAGTCGACCAGCTTCTGCTTGCCGGTGTAGAACGGATGGCACTGCGAACAGAGCTCGACGTGCAGCTCCGGCTTCGTCGAGCGGGTCTTGAACGTGTAGCCACACGAACAGTGGACCGTGGCCTCGTCGTACTTCGGGTGGATGTCCTTCTTCATGCTCCGGCGTCCCTTCGTCCTGCGCACGTCGCGTCCGTCCGGGCGCGTCCCGGTCGCGGCCCTGGCGCCGTCACGCAACGGGCCCCGTCGACCGGAGCCGGTATGGTAGCACGTCCCGGCGTCCGACGCCCGGCGATCGTTGGTCCGACTAGCGCGAGTTCTTCTGGATGGCGGTGAGGAACTCCGCGTTCGACTTCGTCTCGCGCACCTTGTTGATCAGCAACTCGATCGCCGCCGCCGGCTCCAGCGAGTGGAGCACGTTCCGGAGCTTCCACACCATGGCCGCCTCGTCCGGGTCCATGAGCAGCTCCTCGCGCCTCGTCCCCGTGCCGTCGATGTCGATGGCCGGGAAGATGCGCTTGTCGGCGAGCTTGCGGTCGAGACGGATCTCCATGTTGCCGGTGCCTTTGAACTCCTCGAAGATCACCTCGTCCATCCGTGACCCGGTGTCGACCAGGGCGGTCGCCATGATGGTCAGCGAGCCGCCTTCCTCGATGTTCCGGGCGGCCCCGAAGAACTTCTTCGGCGGGTAGAGGGCGGTGGAATCGACGCCGCCCGAGAGGATGCGGCCCGAGGCCGGCGTGTTGAGGTTGAACGCCCGCGCCATGCGGGTGATTGAGTCGAGGAGGATGACGACGTCGTGCTTCATCTCGATGAGCCGCTTGACCCGGTCGAGCACGAGCTCGGTCACCTGGACGTGGTTCTCCGACGGCTGGTCGAACGTCGAGGCGACGACCTCGCCCTCGACCGAGCGCTGCATGTCCGTGACCTCCTCCGGTCGTTCGTCGACCAGGAGGACCATCAGCTTCACTTCCGGGTTGTTCGTGGTGATCGAGTTGGCGAGCTTCTTGAGGATGGTCGTCTTGCCGGCCTTCGGCGGCGAGACGATGAGGCCCCGCTGACCCTTGCCGATGGGACAAAGGAGGTCCATGATCCGGGCGGCGGTATCGTGGTTCTCGGTCTCGAGCCGCAGACGCTCGGTCGGGAAGAGCGGCGTGAGGCGCTCGAACACCGGCCTGCCGCGCGCCGTCTCCGGGTCGACGCCGCCGACGGTCTCTATCTTGAGCAGCGCCGGGTACTTCTCGTTGTCCTTGGGCTCGCGGACGGCGCCGACGATCTCGTCGCCGCGACGGAGCCCGAAGCGCCTGATCTGGCTGAGGGAGACATAGACGTCGCCCTCGCTCTGCGTGTAGCCCTTGGTGCGGAGGAAGCCGAACCCGTCCGGCAGGACGTCGAGGATGCCCTGACACTGGACGACCGGCCCCGGGTCGCGCCGCTCGCGACGGCCGCGGCCGCGCTGGTCGCGGCCGCCCTGACGGCGGTCGCCACGGTCCTGGCCCGAGCGGTCCTGCGGACGGCCGTTGCCGCCGCCCTGCTTGCCGCTTCGCTGTCCACCCTGCTTGCCGCCCCGCTGGGGCGACGTCCTGGTCGACTGCCCGCCGCCCTGCGCACGATCGCCGGACGCCTCTCTGGAACCCTCCCCGCGGCCGTCGTCGCCGCTCTCCGGCGGCGACGCCGCCGACCCGGACGAGGGCTCGGCCTCTCCGGACGCATTGCCGGAAGAGGACTTCGACGCCGGCGACGCGGCGCTCTCCTTGTCGCCCGACGATGACTCGTTCTTCCCCGCGGGCCCCTCGGCGGTCGGCGCCGGCGCGGGGCTCACGGGCGGCGTGGCGGTCACCTTCGCACCCTGGGACCCCTGGTCGTTCGCCGGAGGCGATCCGGCCGCTGACGATGACGACCCGGCGGCCGTGTTCTCGGCGGTGGCAGGCGCGGTCGTCGTCGACCCGCCGCTTTCGCCGCCCTTCGGACTCTGTTCGTCGGTGCTGTTCATGGTGCTCGGCGTGAGACCTCCGTGCCGGTGGGTCCACCCGCTCGAGTCGTGTCAGGGTGTGCCTGTGGACCCGGGCTCGCGGACGACCTTCTCTGCGGGGAGACGGCATGTACGACGGGGGCCCTCCGGCGACCGTCTGGGCTGATGCCCACCATGCCGTGCCGCTCCATTGAAGGAACGCATGGACGGGAATGATGGCGCCCCGGAATCGGGCGCGACCCCATTATACCCGAACGGCACGCAAAGTCAGCAACTGGCGCGAGATGAGCCGTCATCGACTGCGGTGACGCCGCCCGGTCGTCCACCCTCGGGCGGGGAAGCCGGCGGCGAGGGGAGCGCCGCGAGCGCCCTCCGTGATCAGCCGGTCGCCTCCAGGAACCAGTCCATGAGTCGTGGTCCGTCGGCGACCGTCTGTCCGGCGGCGGCGTCCCGTTCCGAGAAGGACCGCGCTCCGCCGGCCGGGACGTCCCGGCCTTCCGGCACGGCCGCGCCTCCCGCCGCGAACACGAAAGGCACCGGCGGGTCTGTGTGCGTGCGCAGACGGATCGGGGTCGCGTGATCCGGCAGCACCAGGACACCGGGCACGTCGCCCCGCCGCAGGAGCGGGCCGAGCACCTCCTCGTCGACCCGTTCGATCGCCGTGACCTTGGCCGCGACATCGCCCTGGTGGCCGGCCTCGTCCGGCGCTTCCACGTGGACGAGGACGAGGTCGTAGCGGTCGACGGCGGCGGCGGCGACGCTCCCCTTGGCGGCGTAGTCGGTGTCGAGGTCCCCGGTCGCGCCGGGCACGTCCAGCACATCCATGCCGGCGCACGTCGCGATGCCGCGAACGAGGTCGACCGCCGCCACCACCGCACCTCGCAGGCCGCGCTGCTCGAGCAGCGCGGGGACACGCGGCGCCCTGCCCTCACCCCAGAGCCAGATGTCCGTACCGGGACGGAGCGGGTCGACCACCTCGCGCGCCGCGATCATGAGCTCGCGGAGCCTCGCCGCGGCCACCTCCTGCCGGTCTGCATCGGGCTCGCCGCCGGGCGCGCCGCCGGCGTTCTCGTCTCCTCCGGCGGTCGTGTGCGGCCGGTCGCCGGGCAGGTGACCGCTCACCGGCCGGTCGAGGATGTCGTGCGGCGGGGTGCAGTCCACTTCGGCGCCGCCGCGCCACACCACGAGATGGCGGTAGCCGACTCCGGGAGAGAACTCGAACGGGCCGTCGGCGAAGCGCTCGGCCAGCGCCGCGATGAGACGCTCGGCCTCCCGACCGCCGATGCCGCCGGCCGTGTTGTCTCTCATGACGCCGTCGACGATGGTGACGAAGTTGCAGCGGTAGGCGACGTCGTTCGGACCCAGTTCCACGCCCATGCTGGCCGCCTCGAGCGGCGCCCGGCCGGTGTAGACGGCACGCGGGTCGTACCCCAGCACCGAGAGATTGGCGACGTCGCTGCCGGCCGGCATGCCCTGCGGGATCGTCCTGACGAGGCCGACCGTGCCCCGCCTGGCAAGCGCGTCCATGTGAGGCGTGCGGGCGACCTCCAGTGGCGTGCGGCCTTCGAGCTCGTCGAGCGGCTCGTCGGCCATCCCGTCGGGAACGACGATGGCGCGCGCCGTCACCGCGGCTCTTCGCCCTCCACCCTGACGACCGCCGGCGGGCCCTGGACGCAGTCGAGCGCCGCGATGCGTTCGAGGCTGGCCTTGACCGCCGCCTCGCGGGTCGGGTGAAGCACGAGCACCAGCTCGGCGGTGTCGCCGCGTCCCGACTGCCACACCGACCGGATGCTGACCTGTTCCTCGCCGAGGATGGGCGTGATCTGGGCGAGGACGCCGGGCTGGTCGGCGACCTGCATGCGGACGTAGAAGCTCGCGACCACATCGTCGTTCGGGAAGAACTCCAGATGCTTGTAGCAGGTGCAGTTCTGGACATAGCCGCCGGGCGCCGTGTTCACCACGCTCACGATGTCGCCGATGATGGCCGACGCCGTCGGCACGCTGCCCGCGCCGGGGCCGTACAGCATGATCTTGTCGAACGTGTCGCTCTCGAGGAAGACGGCGTTGTAGGCGCCGGCGACGCTGGCGAGCGGATGGTCCTGCGGCACGAACGCCGGATACACGCGCACGTTCATGCGTCCGTCGATGAGCTTGGCGACGCCGAGCAGCTTGATGACGTAGCCGAGCGAGGTGGCGTGATGGATGTCGGCGGCGGTGATCGAGGTGATGCCCTCGTGCTGCACGTCTGCCAGCGTCGTGCGGCTGTGGAAGCCGATGGAGCTGAGGATCGCCATCTTGGCGGCGGCGTCCTTCCCGGTGACGTCCTCGGTGGGGTCGGCCTCCGCGTAGCCGAGCTCCTGTGCCTGCTTGAGGACCTCGTCGTACTGGGCCCCCGTCTCGGTCATGGCGTGCAGGACGTAGTTGGTCGTCCCGTTCACGATCCCGTAGATGGTGTCGACCTGAGCCGCGGCCAGCGACTCGCGCAGCGCCTTGATCACGGGGATGGCGCCGGCGCAGCTCGCCTCGAAGCGCAGCCGGGCGCCCGACCCCGCGGCCGCGTCGAACAGCTCCGCCCCGTGCTGGGCGATGAGCTGCTTGTTGGCCGTCACGACGTGCTTGCCGGCAAGCAGGGCGGCCCGTTCGAACTCCAGGGCCGCGCCGACGCCACCGATCAGCTCGACGACGATGTCGATCTGCGGATCGTCGACGATCTCCCGGAAGTCGGTGACCATGAGGGCCGGATCGAGGTCCGGGTGGGTGAAGCCGGGGAGCTCGAGGACCTTGCGGAGGTAGACGTCCTTGCCGGTGGCCAGACGGATGTCGTCGGCGCAGTCGCGGAGCAGCTTGCCGACGCCGGAGCCGATCGTGCCGTACCCGAGCAGTCCTATCCCGACACGTTCCACGGTCGCGCCTCCTGTCGTCGTGTCACTCCTGTGCATCCGTCTCAGGGGCACCGCGGAGCGGACGCTGGAGGCGCACCACGTCGTCCCACGTCTCGCGCTCGATGATGACCCGGGCGGTCCCCTCGTTGACGATCACGACCGCCGGACGCGGCTGACCGTTGTAGTTGTTGGCCATCGCGTAGCCGTAGGCGCCCGTGCCGGGGGTCACAAGGATATCACCGGGCTCCGGCGGGGCGATCATGACGTCGCGCACGAGGACGTCCCCCGACTCGCAGTGCTTGCCGGCGATACTGACCAGCTCCTCCGGCTCCACCTCTGCCTTGTCGGCCAGCATCGCCTCATAGCGCGAGCCGTACAGCATCGGCCGCATGTTGTCGCTCATGCCGCCGTCCACGGCCACGTAGGTGCGCAACCCAGGGATCTGCTTGACGACGCCGACCTGGTAGGCCGTCACCGCCGCCTTGCCGACGATCGACCGCCCCGGTTCAACGAGCAGGCGCGGCACCGAGAGGGCGTGTGTCCACGCCTGTTCCCGGAGGGTGTCCACGGCGAGGCCGGCAAGGTCGGCGATCGGCGACGGTTCGTCGTCGGGCGTGTAGCGGATCCCCAGCCCGCCGCCCAGGTTGAAGAGCCTGCACTCGAACCCGAGCTCCTGTCGCCAGGCCGCCAGCGCCGCGACCATGGTCTCGATCCCCCGACGGTAGGCGGTGAGGTCGAAGATCTGGGAGCCGATGTGGGCATGCACGCCGACCAGCTCCAGCCGCGCAGAGGCGAGCATCCGGCTCACGGCTTCACGCGCCAGACCATCGGCAAGGCCGAAGCCGAACTTGCTGTCCTGCTGACCGGTCTGCACCGCCGCGTGGGTGTCGGGCTTCACTCCGGGGGTCACCCTGACCAGCACCTTCTGCCGGCCGTCACGTCCGCTCCGTCCGACCAGCGAGTCGAGCGCCCCGATCTCGTCGAACGAGTCGACCACGAAGTGGCCGATCCCCATCTCCAGGGCCAGTTCGATCTCGGCGGCGGTCTTGTTGTTCCCGTGGAAGTAGATGCGTTCCACCGGGAATCCCGCCGCGCGGGCGGCCGTCAACTCGCCTCCGGAGGCCACGTCAAGACTGAGGCCCTCCTCGGCGATCAGCTCGCACATCGCCCGGCAGCAGAACGCCTTGCTGGCGTAGACGATCTCGTGGTCGTCGGTAAGCGCGGCGAACGCCTCCCGGTAGTTGGCACATTGACCGCGGATGGTCTGCTCGTCGTAGATGAACAGCGGGGTGCCGAAGCGGGCGCACAGCGCGACGACGTCGCAGCCGCCGATCTCGAGATGGCCGGCGGCGTCGTGGCGGGCCGTGACGGGGTAGATGAGCGTATGCGTCATGGGAATGCTCCGGTCGCGCTGGCTCCGACGCCAGGAGTCTACGAGACGCGACCGGCCGGCGCACCACCGGTGGCTGTTCGCTCAGCGCTCAACGGGAGCGGGCGGTCGTCGAGCGCCGACGGTCGTCGGCTCGGTCGAGGGCTGCCCGGGGGTACCGGCGGCGGGCCGCCGCGGGCGGCCCGCCGCCACTCGTCAGCTTGCCCCGACGACGAAGATCGGCTGCAGCTCGAACGCGTCGTAGGTGGGCCGATAGCGCTCGGCGTCGTAGAACTTCTCCACGTCCACGACCTTCTTGTACGCCACTACGGTGTCGATCGGCACCGTGTCGTAGCGCCCGTTCCGCAGGGCCACCATGCGGCCGGTATCGCCGCGGAGGATGTGGTCGATGGCGAGGTTGCCGTAGACGAGAGGGACGATCGAGTCGAGGGAGTCGGGGTCGCCGCTGCGCACCAGGTAGCCGAGGTTCATGGCGATCATGTCGACCTTGCTGCCGGCGTTGTACTTCGGCGAGAGCTCCTTGATCATGGCGCTGACTTCCTTGCCGACGCCGCCGAGCTTGGCGTGCCCGAACATGTCCTTCTCGGCGCCCTCGAAGACCATGTCGCGTCCTTCGATGATGGCGCCCTCGCTGACAAGGATGGTGGCGCTGTTGTTGGGGCTGTTGGCGCGGTCCTCCATGATGATCTCGGTCACCGCGTCGATCTGCGCCGGCGATTCAGGGATCAGGCACCGGTGGGCGGCGCCGGCCAGCGTCGGCAGGAGCGCCGTGTACCCCGCGTACCGGCCGAAGACCTCGACCACCATCACCCGCTCGTGGCTCTGCGCGGACGTGCGCATCTGGTTGGAGAGGTTGATGGTCCGCGTGACGCAGGTGGAGAAGCCGATGCAGTAGTCGGTGCCGGGCACGTCGTTGTCCATGGTCTTGGGCACCGCGACGACCGCCACCCCATGACGCTCCAGCTCGACCGCGTAGCTCAGGGTGTCGTCGCCCCCTATCGGCACCAGGAAGTCGACGCCGAGGAACTCCAGATTGGCGAGCACCTCGCTGGTCAAGTCGTTGACCTCGGCGGCGTACTGATTGCTGATGTGCTCCGGCACGCTCTTGGCCGGCACAGCACTCGGCCGCGTCCGGGACGAGTGCAGGAACGTGCCGCCGATGCGCGCGTTCGCCTCGACCATGTCCTTCGTCAGCGGGACGACCGCGTGGCTGTTGTCGGCCTCCGGATCGCGGATCAGCTCGACGAGACCCGCCCATCCGCGCTTGATGCCGATGACGTCGAAGCCCTCGCGGATGGCCCGGTAAGTCACACCGCGGATCGCCGGGTTGAGGCCCGGCACGTCGCCGCCGCCGGTGAGGACGGCGATCCGCCCCTTCGGTCCCTTCTTCGGTAGCATCGGCTCCTCCCTCCGTCGGCGGCCGGCGTGCGCCCGCCGGCCGACGCTCCTCGCTTCGCAGACCGGTCCCTACCCGGCCGGCCCCGCTTCAGAACTCGATCCCGATCCTCGCCTTGACCCCATCGTCGAAGTAGTGCTTGACCGGTCTCATCTCGGTGACGAGGTCGGCGGCCTCGATCGCCTCGTCGGGCGCCCCGCGCCCTGTGGTCACCAGCTCCGTGTGCTCCGGCTTGTCACGCATCAGCGCCAGCACGTCGCCGAGCGGCAGCAGATCGAACTGCACCGCCGTCCACACCTCGTCGAGGACCACGACGTCGTACTCGCCGCTCATGATCAGCTCCCGCGCCCGGGCGAGACCCGCGGCGGCCGCTGCCCGGTCCTTGTCGGTCACCCCACGTGGGGAGACCCAGTGGTCGAGTCCCGTCTGGATCACCGGGATCCCCAGACGGTCGAGGGCCACGATCTCGCCGATGCCCGGCTCGGCCTTCATGAACTGCAGGAAGAGGAGACGGTGGTCGTGTCCCCACGAGCGCAGCAGCAGCCCCAGGGACGCGGTCGTCTTGCCCTTGCCCTCACCGGTGTAGATCTGCACGAGGCCCGTCCGCTCCGTCTTCGCGCTGTACTTCACGCTCGGCCTCCCTCGGTCATCGGTGCCGCGGATCCCGGTCCGCTCAGTCGTAGTCGTAGAAACCGGCGCCGGCCTTGCGGCCCAGGCGGCCGGCGGCGACGTAGCGCCGCAGCAGCGGGCACGGCCGGTACTTCGGGTCGCCCAGGTCACGCTGCAGGACCTCGAGGATCGCCAGCGTCGTGTCGAGACCGACCAGGTCGGCGAGGGCGAGCGGCCCCATCGGATGGTTCGCACCGGACTTCATCGCCGCATCGATGTCCTCGGCGCTCGCCACTCCCTCCTGGAGAGCGAAGACAGCCTCGTTGATCATCGGGAAGAGGATCCGGTTGACCACGAAGCCCGGCGAGTCGGTGGCCATGACCGGCACCTTCCCGAGGCTCTCGACGAACGAGCGGGCCGTCGCGACGACCTCGTCGGCCGTCTCCAGTCCCCGCACCACCTCGACCAGCGCCATCGCCGGCACCGGGTTGAAGAAGTGGATGCCGACGACCCGGGACGGCGCCCCCGTGGCGGCCGCCAGCTGGGTGATGCTCAGGCTGCTGGTGTTGGACGCCAGGATGGCGTCGTCCCCAAGCGTCCCGACGGCCTTGCCGAAGACGTCTCTCTTGACCTCGAGCGACTCGGGAGCCGCCTCGATGAAGAGGTCCGCGTCGGCTCCCGCCTCGAGCGACAGGCCTGTGCTCAGGCGGCCCATGACAGCGTCGCGCTCTTCCGCCTGCAGCCGGCCCTTCTCCACCGCCCGTCGCAAACGCGCCTCGATGCTCGCCAGACCGTTCTGGACGAACTCCGCCGCGATGTCCGTCATGACGACCTCGTACCCGGCCTGAGCCACCACCTGGGCGATACCGTTGCCCATCTGGCCGGCGCCGGCCACCAGCACCCTGCCGATCTCCACCACGACCTCCTCGGACCCAGCGTCGCGGCCGCACGGCCGCCGGTCGCCCGGCGAGCCTGCTGCCGGACCGTGCACTGCCATCGGGGCGGCGCTCCGACTGGTGCGCCGCTCGCCGCCCTCCGGACGCTTCATGCTACAACACGACGGTCGCCTGTCCGCAGGGGTCAATCTGCTACCATGGGTCGTCACGCCAGCCACGCGAACGCACTGGGAGAGAGACGGTGGCCGACGACTTCAGCCTCAAGATCATCGCCTGCGAGACGCTCAAGGACGAGATTCAGCACCTCGCCCCGGACGTCGAGACCGAGTGGGTCAAGGGCGGCCTGCACGACTTCCCGGACAAGATGCGCGCCGAGATCAACGAGCGCATCGCCGCCACGCCGGGCAGACGGACCATCCTCCTCGGCTACGGACGCTGCTCCAACGGCACCGTCGGCCTCAAGGCAGGACCGCACCGGCTCGTCCTGCCCGCCATCGACGACTGCATCTCCCTCCTGCTCGGGTCCCGGCGCCGGTATCTCGAGGAGTTCACCGCCAATCCCGGCACCTACTACTACACACGCGGCTGGATCGAGGAGCTCGAGGACCCCTACCAGGAGTACGAGAAGATGATCCCTCGCATCGGCGAGGAGATGGCCCGCGAGACGGCCCTCATGATCATGGAGAGCTACACCAGGCTCGTCCTCGTCGAGACCGGCACCTACGATATGGAGAAGTGCGAGCGCTACGTCGACAAGGTCGCCAAGTTCTACGACCTGCCGATCGAGATGCTGCAGGGGAACCTGCGGCTCTTCCGCAAGCTCTTCAACGGCCCGTGGGACGCGGAGTTCATCGTCGTCGAGCCGGGCGGCGTCCTTGAGGAGCAGGTCTTCTGGAACCTCCCCGCCGAGGTCGACGAGCTGCCCGACGATCCCGACGCTGAGGGCGTCTGGGGCCCGGCGATCACCATCGAGTGCGCCTGCGAGGCGTGCGCAGCCGGCGCCTGTGCCGACCACGTCGAAGAACCAGCCGCCGCAGGCGCCGACGGCTGACGCATCGCCCGGTCGGTCGGGGGCATGGAGGCGTCAGGCGACACCCCTGCCGCCGCGCCCGATACCGGCGTTCTGAGGCTGGCCGTCGTCGAAGTCCGCGACCCGGTCGCCGACACGGCGGCGAACCTCCGCGACGCGATCCGGAGCGTCGTCACGGCCGCCGACGGCGGGGCGGAGATGGTCGTCTTCCCCGAGCTGTACCTCTGCGGCTACTACCTCGATCACGCGATGGTGCGTCGGGCCACCGCGGCGACAGCGGCTCTGGGCCGCCTGCAGGCGGCCGTCGACGAGAGCGGCGCGGCCGTCGTCGTCGGCGCCGCGACACTCGGCACCAGGGGCGGGGGCCTCACACCACTCGGGGGCGGCGCCGACCCGCTGGCCGCCCCGCTGCCGAGCGGCGACCTTCTGCTGAACACCGCGGCGGTCCTCCGCCCTCACAGAGAGCCGGCGTACGCTGTGAAAGCCCATCTCTACGGCGACGAGCAGGAGTGGTTCACGCCGGGTCATCAGCTGTGGACCGGGCGCATCGCCGAATGGCCGTGCGGCATCGCCATCTGCTACGAGCTGGGCTTCCCCGAGGTGGCGCGCGCGCTGGCACTGGCAGGAGCGAAGCTGCTCCTCGTACCGGCGGCCTTCGGCGCCTCGAGGGGCCGCATATGGGACGTCCTGACCCGGGCCCGGGCGATCGAGAACGGCTGCTACGTGGCGGCGGCCGGTCACTCGGGCACAGCTGCCGGCAAGGAGTTCCTCGGTCGCAGCCGCGTCGTCGACCCCTACGGCGAGATCGTCGCCGACGGCTCGACCCCGGGCGACATGACCGTCCTCGGCGAGCACACGATCTGCTTCGCGGACCTCGACCCCGCTCGGATCGCCTCGGCGCGACGAGGCGAAGCGGGATGGCACCGCTCGCTCAACGACCGACGCCCACGGCTCTACCCCGGCCTGTCAGACGACTAGCGTCCGCCGGCTGCGTCCGGCTCCCCTCAGGAGGCGGCCGCCTTGGCGTAGTTGAGTTGCATCTGAGCGAGCGTCGAGCGATAGGTCTCGACTTCGTCGGCGTCGGCCACGCCGTCGACGACCTCAACGACCGCTCGCAGGAGCTCGATGGCGAGGTGCGCGTCGTCGAGGTTCCTCAGCTCTCGTGTGTCGTCGGTGAGGCCGAGCTTCTGGTAGCCGACGGTGACCACCGTCAGCATCATGTCCCGCGCCACGTCCAGGACGCGGAGCTCCTTGAGCTGCTGCTTGTACAGCTCGGCCCGCTCCTCATCGGTGAGCTCCCGATGGTCGTCGTCCGCCTCCGGCGCCTCGCCGCCGGTATCCGCCGCCGACTTCCCGGCGGGAGCGTCGGTCGACCGGTCTTCCGCAGCCTCTGCCGCGGCGTCGGCGGCAGACGTGGACTCGTCCGTCATCTGGAACCTCCCCGTGTGAGACAGCCGGTCAGCGGGAGCCGCTGCTCGTCACGCAGCGTTCGCACGGTGTCGGCGAAGACGTCACGCATCGACGCGCCCTCGAGGTGCGCCCGCATCTGCCGCTGGGCGCCGTTGCCCTCCTTCAACAGCCGTTCGACGGAGCCGAGGAACGGCCGGACGCCGAGTCGTTCGGCAGCCGGCCAGACGTACTCGACCAGCTCACGGACCGCGTCGGGAGCCGGGACCTCGCGCCCCTTGCGGAAGTCGACCAGCTTGCCGTCCAGCCCGTAGCGGATCGCGCGCCAGAAGTTCTCCTCCACGTAGCGCGTCTCGACGGCGGGAAGCACCCGCCCGAGATCGTACTCGCGCGCCAGCGTGGCGGTCAGCGCGTACGCGAGGCTCAGGATGGCCAGCGTCTGCCACAGCTCCGTCTGCGCGTCGCAGATGCGGATCTCGACGGTCCCGAACGTGTGGTGCGGCCGTACCGACCACCAGATCTCCGTGAAGTCCTCGATGCAGTTGGTCTCCACGAGCTGCTCGTAGAACCGCCGATGTTCGGCCCACGACCCGAACACGTCCGGGATACAGCAGCGCGGGAACATCCGGATGAACGTCTGCGCCCTCGCCGAGTGCAGCTCCGTCCAGGTCTCCTCGACGAACGGGGAGTTGGCCGACAGGGCGAGCAGATGGGGGAGGTAGGCCCGCAGGGCGTCGCACAGCACGATCGCGCGATCGGTCCCTCGGACACCGACGTGGAGGTGGGTGCTCCACGTGTTGTTCCTCCAGGCCACGTACTTGAGCTTCTCCTGCAGCGTCCGGTAGTGCGGGGTGTCGATGATCCGCTGGTCACGCCAGCTCGAGAAGGGATGCGTGCCGGTGGCACCCAGGGCGACACCGTGCAGGTGGACGAGACGCAGGAGCCACTCACGGCGCTCCGCCAGACGTTCGGCCGCCTCGGCGAACGTGTCACAGCGCGGCGTCCGCACCTCGATCTCGGAGGAGATGAGCTCGCCGCTGATCGACTCCGCCAGGTCCCCGTCGGCGGCATCTCTCAGCTCTTCGAACCGCTGCGTCAGGATGAGCGTCTCGGGCTCGAGGAGCTGGAACTCCTCCTCGAGACCGACGGCCATGTCCGGGGTGGTGTTGAACCGGCGCTCGACGTCGGCGAAGTACTCCTGGAGAGATGAAGGCACTCGAGCTCCCGCTTCGTCGGGGGGCGGCAGACCGGCCAGTGAGACCGGCCGAAAGTATACCCACAGAGGCGGGGCTCGCACCGCCCGATGCCGTCATGCGCCCTCGCGATGCGCCTGGCGGCGTCCGCGCGCGGGTGTGTGGGCGGTTCGCGCTCATGCCCCGTAGCGTGAGAAGATGTCGCGCATGTCGGTCTTCGTGCAGATCCTCATCATCGCCAGCTTCGTCGCCCTTGTCGCTTTCGTCGTCTACGCGGTGCTCGCGACCCGGCGGGAGAACCTGCGGCGGATGGTCATGCTCCACGGGGCGCTCGACCGCTTCGACGAACCCGTGGTCACGAAGAGCCCGTGGCGGTATCCACGGATCGACGCGACCTTCGAGGGCTCCCCCATCCGTGTCGACCTGGTCCCGGACAGCATGCTCCGCAAGGGCCTCCCCGTGCTCTGGGCACAGCTCACCTGGGAGCGACCCCATGGCGGCGCGCTCTACGTCACCACCACACCGCGCGCGGGCGAGTACCTGAAGGAGCCGAACATCCACGATCGCCGGCGCTACGCCACGCCGGAGGCATGGCCGGAGGACACGTTCGTCTCCGGCGACGACGACACGGGTCTGGAGATGCTCGGCGCGCTCGAAAGGTTCGACCCGGCGCCGCACAAACGTCTCAAGCAGATCGCGATCACCCGGAACGACATCTCGGTCACGGTCCGGGCGGCCTACGCACGCCGCCCCCACCGGGTGTTCATCGCCAGCGAGGTGTTCACCACCAACCCAGTCGACCCCCGGGTCGTCGACCAGGGCCTCGGGGTGCTGCAGGAGGTCGAGTCGCTGCTGGCCGGCGAGCCGGCCGACTGACAGCGCGGAACGGTCCCCCGGCCTGCGCGTCAGTTCGGCGCCGGTCGCCGCTGCGGCGCCACCAGAGACAACGCATCGACCTTGCTCGTCACCGATCCGGCAGACGACGGGATACCTCAGACGACGGAGCTCGCGGATGACGGAGTCCACAGACGACGACGGGGGCGGCGGTCCGCGGACCGCCGCCCCCGTTGCTTCGTCCCGGCGCCTTCGCGCCGGCGCCGATCGGACGATCAGGCCAGGTCGAGCAGCTTCTCGATCTGCTTGATGCCGTCGCTCGCGTCCTTGGCGAACGCGTCGGCGCCGATCTCGTCGGCCCAGCCCTGCGTGCAGACCGCGCCGCCGACGATGGTCTTGAACTGATCGCGGACGCCCTCTTCCTTGAGCGCCTCCTCGATCTCGCCCTGCACCCGCAGCGTGGCGGTGAGCAGCGCGCTCGAGCCGATCACGTCGGCGTCGACGTCCATCGCCTTCTCGACGAAGACCTCCGGCGCCACGTCGCGCCCGATATCGTAGACGTCAAAGCCGTTGGCCCGCAGGTACGCGGCGACGATGGCCTTGCCGATGTCGTGCACGTCACCCTCGACGGTGCCGATGACGATCGTGCCACGGGTCTCGCTCTCGCCCTCGCCGAGGGCCGCGTTGCAGATCTCCATGGCCGCCTGCATGGCGTCGGCCGCCAGCATGAGCTCGGGCAGGAAGACCTCGCCGCGGTCGAACTGGTCGCCCAGCTCACGGATACCGACGACGAAGCCCCCGCTCATCAGCTCCTGTGGACTCAGACCGGCCTCGAGGCCGCGCTTGGCGACGTCCTCGGCCTTGTCCTTGTCGTACGTGAGAAGCGCGTCTTTCGCTTCGTTGATGAGATCCTCTTTTGCCATAGTTCGACTGCCTCCTTGATCCCGGCTGATCTGGTCAGCGGGTGATCACCAGGTCTTGTAGCAGACCCCGAGGTCCTTCATGATCTCGACAGCCTCGTCGTAGACCTCGAGGTACTCGTCGGTCGGGACGACCTTGTCCGTGTCGTAGACCTCGGCGTAGGTCTTGCCCTCGTCGGCCGTGAGGAAGTCGCCCTCGTACTTGGCGACCAGGGCGTCGAGGATCTCGTTGACCTGGTCGAGCGGCATGCCCGCGACGGCGTGGCAGATCTCGCCCATGAACCGGGCTTCGAGACCGGTGGTCTTGTCGACCTTGACGCCCTTGGCCGACGCGACGCCGGAGACGATCTCGCGACCGCTGCAGGTGTCGGTGATGGCCTGGGCGGCCGTCTCGAGCAGACACATGACCGTGCCGGGCCCGGCGACCGGGTAGTACTGGTTGCCGGCCATGAGCGTCGGATGCTTCTCCTCGACGGCGCGCATGCCGTGACCGGCGACCGCGAGAGCCTCCCGCGCGGTCGTGCAGCCCCAGCGCATGTGCACGGGACCGTCGAGGTGCCAGGTGGCCTGGTTCAGCACGAACGCGTTCAGATGCGTCGCGACATCCACGATGGTCGTCTCCTCGAGACCACCCGCGAAGCCGCCGAAGATCGGCATCTGCTCGTCCATGATGATGTCGCCGTTGAGCGCGTAGTGCGCGACGAACGGCATGCAGCCCATCTCGGTCTTGAGCTCGTTGAGCTGCGAGACTTCATGGTTGTCTGACCGCCGCATGCCACCCGGGAAGTCGGCGGCGATGACGGCCGGAGCGGACAGCGGCGTCTCAGGTCCCTACAACCCCATCCCCTCACGGCACGCCTTGGCCTGAGCCTGGCGGACCAGCAGCATCTCCTGCTTGGAGGCCATGACCTCCCAGGGACTGTCCGGCTTCGGGTTGTAGCCGTTGATGTTCTCGAGCACGCCGTCGACGATGCAGTCGACGATGCTTTCCTTGGCATACGACTCATGGATGCCGAGGAAGTGCTCTTCGCTGACGGGAGCGCCGGTCGGGCCGCCCTGGATGATCGGCGGCCGCGGGTCGTCATAGGCCCTCGGCACGAGAGGCCGCGAGTGCAGACCCTCGCCGATCGTCGCACACGTGGGCGCACACGAGACGGTGTACAGGACCTCTTCCTCGGTCCACTTGATGACCCGGCCCGTCTCGATGGCGTAGACGCCACACTCGACAAGCATCTCAAGGCCGGCCTTGTAGAGACGGTCGAGGAGGTCCGGATCCGTCGGGATCATGACCTTCTTGTCCATCTCGATGCCGTGCTTCTCCTTCAGGCGCTTGGCCGTCTGCGGGATGATCTCGAAATCCCACACCTTCTCGTCGACCTTCGGGCCCTTGCGTGCGCGCTCGTACGCGAGGAACACCGTCATGCGCTCTGGGAGGGTTTTTCCACTTCTTGCCACGTGACTCCCCCCTTCTGGGACTCACTCCATTGCCTGCAACGCTGCCGCCGGAGGGCTCCCGTCCGCCGCCCGGCGCCTGTGGATCTGGCGCCGACCGCGGGTGAAGCCCGGCGTGCCGCGTGCTCCGTGCCTGAACCCGGTTCCTCCTGGTCGACCTCCTTGTCCTGGCGACGCGCTCACGTCCCCACAGGGCGCATGATGACGGGTGGCGGCGGACAGCAACGCCCCCGCCTCACTCCTCGTGAGACGGGAGCCGGTCGGCGCCGTACATACCCTCGCAATAATGCCAACCTCAGCGGGGCGCCGGTTGATGAGTGCAGCATATCGTATCTGCCCCGCCACGCATGTCAACGCTTCCAGCGGCCGTCATGGCCACCGAGGGCTCGAGGTGCCCTCGGGCGGCGGCGGCGATCTGTAGGACGCCAGGGTGCGACCGGCCGCTGCCCCGGTCTTGGGGCTACCCTCAGACTCCCTGCATACCGGCCGGAAAGGCGAGGCCGGAACGCGGTGCGCGTCACCGTGATGCGACACGGTCCGGGCGGGACGGCTCGATGGCTCCGGCAAGGCGTCTGGACGACGTCCGGCGTCAGTCCCGTCGGTCTACGACGGGGGACCACTGGCGACCGCGACCGGTAACGTCGCGGCAAGACCGGGAGAAAACCCAAAAGACACTAAAATCTTTATACATCTTTGGCCATTCTTCACGCTCCCTTCCTTGACGCGCACCCGTCGACGTTGCTTACATGGCGGTCGATGGGCAGACTCTTCCTGCGTCTTCCGCCCGTCGTGAGTCGAGCAGCTTGTCGTCGCAACTGCGCTGAGGGAACGTCCGCTCATCCTGTGAGCGGCGCGGAGAGATGGGGGACGACAGCACGTGACAACAGCACTTCCGCCCCGCTGTGGACCGACGGTGTCGGTCGGCATCCTCCGCCTTGAGCGCTCACCGCCTGTGTCCACCTTTCCCGAAGACCACGTCCGATCCGCTGCAAACCAACTAACGGAGGTGTGAAGCAGTGAGCAAAATCTGGACCCGGATGGGGGATGGCTCGGCCGTCGAGCTGACGCCGGACGAACTCCGCAACGAGATCGTCACCGGCTCGGAAGACGCTGCCGACAAAGGCCAGATCCCCGCACTCGACGAGAACGAGGTCGACAAGCTCGTCGAGATCTTCAGCGCCCCGTGGCGCGTCGTGGGCGTCGAGCCCGGCCACGAGGTACCGTTGACCAAGGATGAGACGGCGTGCACGCTGATCTCCTCGCAGCTCTCGAGCGGCGCCCACCTGCCGATCAGCCGTGAGGCTGCGATCGAGGTCTTCGAGCGCGTCTTCGCGTTCGATACCATGGAGCTCGGCTGGATCGACTACTCGTTCAAGCCCGCCAAGCCGATGGTCTCCCTCGACCAGGTGTCGATCGAGCGCCTGCTCGCGACCACGGTCTTCCCCGTCCTGTACGGCGCCATGCCGAACATGGGGCTCTACTACACGCCGGACGGCCCGTTCACCAACCCGGCCGACCTGCTCCCCCTCATGAAGATGGACGAGGCGCGCGAGGCCGAGATGAACGCCGCCGAGCTCTGCCGCGAGGACATGGTCTACATGTGCCAGCGGTTCGACGAGATCGGCGCCGACGGCATCGACTTCGACACCACCGCTTCGGCCGGCGACGCCGACTTCTGGGCGACGCTCAAGACCGTCGAGGAGCTCAAGAAGACCACCGACCTGGGTATCGAGGTCGGCATGTCCGGTGAGTTCATCCTCGGCATGCACGGCGAGGTCGAGTACGACGGTCAGCGGCTGGCCGGTCTGTTCCCCCACCAGCAGCTGAAGCTCGTCGAGAAGGCCGGCGCCGACATCTTCGGACCGGTCTGCAACACCAAGACCAACAAGGCCGCCGCCTGGAACGTCGCCCGCGCGTGCACGTTCGTCAAGGAGGTCTGCAAGCAGTCGACCATCCCGATCCACGTGAACGTGGGCATGGGCGTCGGCGGCGTGCCGATGTTCGAGACACCGCCGATCGACGCCCTCACCCGCGCCAGCGTCGCGATGGTCGAAGTGGCCAAGGTCGACGGGTTGTAGGTAGGCGTCGGCGATCCGTTCGGAATGTCCGTGGGACACGCGGTCGCTTCCGGCATGGGTGGCATCCGTACCGCTGGAGACATGGTGGCACGTATGCAGCTCAACCACCGGATGAGGCTTCCCGAGGCCAAGAAGTACGTGGCCGACAAGCTGCACGTCAGCACGTTCGATCTGTCCGACTCCACCGTCATGCGCAACCTGCGTGAGGAGCTTGACATCGGGTGCGTCGAGGCCATCCCGGGTCTCGCCAAGGGTCTCGCTGCGAAGGCTCGCATCGCCGACCTGCTCGACATCAAGATCGCCTGCGTCGAGAAGCTCAAGGACAAGATGCCCTGAGCGGCACGACGGTCTTCAAGACACGTATCGAACCACGACTGACCTGACATCTGGAGGTCTACAGAATGGGAAACGAGGACTTCTACAAGGAGGCCGCGGAGAGCATCAAGGCGTGCGACAAGGACAAGGCTGCCCAGGTCGCCAAAGACGCTCTCGCCGCCGGGATCGCCCCCGACGACATCCTGAAGAAGGGCTTCATCGAGGGCATCACGGAGATGGGCGACCTCTTCGAGCGCGGCCAGGTGTTCCTGCCGGAGCTGGTGCTCGCGTCCGACGCCATGACGGCGGCCGCCGGTATCTGCAGCGCCGCGGTCTCTGAGGGCGGCGGCAAGGAAGAGGAGAAGGAAGCCATCGTCGTCGGCACCGTCCAGGGCGACGTGCACGACATCGGCAAGACCATCGTGGTCGCCTTCCTGCGCGCCAACGGGTACGACGTCACCGACCTCGGTCGCGACATCTCGTCCGAGAAGTTCATCGAGAAGGCCGAGGAAGTCAACGCCAAGGTCATCGGCATGAGCGCCCTGCTCACCACCACCATGCGCGAGCAGATGCGCATCCTCGAGGCGCTGGACAAGGCCGGCCTCAAGGGCAAGTACAAGACCATCGTCGGCGGCGGTGCCTCCACGCAGAACTGGGCCGACAAGATCGGCGCAGACGCCTACGCCGAGGACGCCAACGACGGCGTCAAGAAGATCAACGCGCTCCTGGGTCACTGACGCTTCGGCGCCGACAGGAGTCGCGGCGGGGCGGTCCGGACCGGGGGACCGGCCGGATTGCCCCGCCGCGCGGCGCCGTCTTCACCACCGGACGCGACGTCGTCCGGGGGACTGTTCAAGTCGCGGTCCCGTAGTGTAGTGTCGGCAACCAAGTGCGTCGTCGTACGAGTTGCGTGCCCGTCACACACGCAGCCGAAGGGGGGTGATGGACGACGAGAGACTTCTCCCACGGTCGGGCCCGTGAGATCCACCTCGCTCAGCGCCCGACTCTCCGCAGGTTCACACCTGTGATTTCATTGTTCTCCCAGGGGGGCTGATAATGTCAGGTACCTCAGAACTCGTCGAAGTCGAAGTACACGACGATATCGGCGGGCTCAAACGAGACATCACGTGGAAGGGCGCCTTCTGGATGGCCAGCGGCGTCCCCGCGTTGGTCCTTTTCTCCATCGGCGGGATCGCCGCGACCGTGCTCGGCGCCTCATGGCTCGTCTGGACGATCTCCGTCTGGATGGGCTTCTTCCAGTCGTTCACCTACGCCGAGATCGCCGGTATCTTCCCCGGCAAGTCCGGTGGCGCCTCCGTCTACGGCGCCATCGCGTGGCTCCGCTACAGCAAGTACATCGCGCCGCTGTCGGCGTGGTGCAACTGGTTCGCCTGGACTCCGGTGCTCGCCATCGGGACCGGGCTGGCGGCCGGCTACATCCTCAACTACGCTTTCTCAGCCGATTCCAGCGTCGTGACCTGGAAGCAGACGCTGATCCCGCTCGGCGGCCTCAAGGAGGGGCTCGAGCTGCGGATCAACGCCGTCTGGTTCCTGGGCGCTTTCATCCTGTTGTGCGTCTTCCTCGCCCAGCACTACGGCATCCTGCGCGCCGCCCGGTTCACCATGATCCTCGGTGTCGTCGCTCTGCTGCCGCTCATCGCCATCGGCATCGTGCCGTTCTTCACCGGCGACGTGCTGTCGAGCAACTTCTCGCCGCTGGCGCCGATCATCGGCGAGAACGGCGAGGGCATCTGGGGCATGTCGGGCTGGAAGCTCTTCATCGGCGGTCTGTTCATCGCCGCGTGGTCCACGTACGCGTTCGAGACCTCCGTCTGCTACACGAGCGAGCTCAGAGACCCGAAGAAGGACACGGTCAGGGCGATCCTCTCGTCGGGTCTGCTCTGCGTCTTCGTGTTCATGATCGTGCCGATCTCCTTCCAGGGCGTGCTCGGCATCGACGGCATGCTCGAGCCCGGCATCAGCAGCGGTGAGGGCGTCGGTGAGGCGATGGCCGACATGGTCGGCGGCGGTCCGGTGGTCACACCGATCGTCATCGTCCTCCTGGTGCTCGCCCTTCTGCTGTCGATCATGACGGCCATGGGCGGCTCCTCGCGGACGATCTACCAGGCGTCGCAGGACGGCTGGTTCCCGAAGTACATGTCGCACGTGAACAAGCACGGAGCCCCGACGGCGGCCATGTGGACCGACCTCGGGTTCAACCTCCTCCTCCTGCTGTTCTCGGACTACCTCTTCGTCCTCGCGGTGTCCAACGGTTGCTACATCATCTTCAACTTCCTCAACCTCAACTCCGGCTGGATCCACCGCATCGACAACGCCCACGTCAAGCGGCCGTGGAAGTGCCCGACCCCGCTGCTTGCGTTCAACACGTTCCTGGCGTTCGTCAACGCCGCCTTCCTGGGCATCGGTGCCAACGTCTGGGGCCAGAGCACGCTCATCGCGACTGCGGTGTGGGCAGCGCTCATCATCCCGGTGTTCATCTTCCGGCACCACTATCAGGACAAGGGCAAGTTCCCAGAGCACATGTACGACGACCTGGGGATCAAGCACGGCGAAGTACTCACGAAGAAGGCAGGGATGTGGCCCTACGTGGCCCTCATCGGCGGCCTCATCGTGGTCGCCGTCGGTGCTGCGATCTTCTGGACGTACTGAGCACGAGCGTGCCGGCACGGCGATCCTGCGCCGCGTCCGACGCGTGACAATGGCGAAGGGCGGGAGCTCTACCGAGCTCCCGCCCTTCGTTCGCTTTATCGGGGCATCCGGGGCGCACCTTGTGTGGCACCCAGCCCGCCGGGCGATCGCCTGAGGGCTCCGGGACCTCGCCGATCCTCTCTGAGCCCGCCCCCGACGAGGCCACCGCGATAGTCACTCCATGTAGGGCACCACGACCACCGGGATGGTGCTGTGATGGAGGATCTTCATCGTCGTCGAGCCCATCACGACGTCGTGACCGGAGCCCGATCCCTTGGCGCCGACCACGATGGCCTCAGCGCCGACTTCATCGGCGATCTTGAGGATGAGATCGACGGGATGCTCGCGCGTGCACGTCGTCGCCACCTTGACGCCGGCGTCGCTGACGGTCTTCGCCGCCTCCTCCAGACCCTTGACGATCTCCTTGTCAAGCTCCTCGAGATAGGCGTTCATCTCGACCACGGGGCCCCGGTAGGTGACCCAGTGCGGCGGACGGTCCTGACCACACACGATGGTGACCTCGCCGTCGTCTCCGGCCCTGGCCAACTCGATCGCCTTCGCCAGCGCGGCTTTCGCCTGCTCGGATCCGTCATAGCCAACGATGACCTTGCCGTTCATATGTCCCTCCCTGTACTGCCGACTCATCGTCCGGCGTCGCGATTCGCTTATACCCGTCGTACGCGGGAGAAAACGCCGGTCCGACGAGGACCGGAGTCCGACGGCGCCTGCCAGATCGGCTGGCGAGCACCAAAGGTGTGTCGAACGCGGCTGAACGCCGATGCTTGACCCCGCGGGGCCAGCCCATCAGAGTTCAACCTCGACGACTGTGTCGACTCGCGAGCCGACGACCCCCGCGGGGAGACGCGTGATGGACCCACCGGCAGAGGGAGGCAGAGAGTGAACGAAGACCTGAAGCAACAGTGTCGCGAGGCGGCCGCAGGCGAGGGGTTCGAGTTCCTCGGGGCGGTCGCTGCGGAGAAGCTCAACGAGGTACCGTTCCCGCCACACCGCTGTCTTGAGACGCCGGAGGACTTCCTGCCCGGCGCGGCCAGCGTGATCGTCATCGGCATGCACATCTGGGACCCGCTGCAGAACGCGGTCGTCACGACGGTGGTCCCGGACGGAGCGATCCCCTTCGACGACGTGCCCGGCTCGCAGTACTACAACATGTACTACGAGATCACCGAGGCCCGCGCTCACCGCGTCGCCGAGGTCATCCGCGACGCGGGCTTCAAGACGGTAGTCACCCACTTCGTCCACGCCAAGGTCGCCGCCCACCTCGCCGGCCTCGGCTGGATCGGCAAGCAGACGCTCGTCGTCACACCTACGCTGGGGCCGCACGTCCGCTGGTGCTGCATCGTCACCGACGCCGTCGTACCGTACGACGAGCCGTTCGAGGAGGACCTCTGCGGCGATTGTACGGCGTGCATCGACGCCTGTCCCGTCGGGGCCATCGCGCCCGGCTACTCCCAGGGCGTCGAACCGGGCAAGAAGGTCGACTTCTGGAAGTGCATCGTGCCCCAGGAGATGCTCGCCGAGCCGAGCCAGGGCTGGATCAAGCACGCGCCTCACTACACGGGGCGCGGCTCCCAGGAGTGCCTCATCTGCCTGGACGCCTGCCCGGTCGGACGGGAAGAGCATGAACGACGTGTCGAGATCTACTCGACGAAGCCGGCGTCGTGAACTCGTAGCGTCCTTTCCCCGTTTCGCCGCTCCAGGCGGTCCATGGGAGATGGACGTGCCGAGAGGAGGAAGCAGACGGGCGGGCGACCTGCCGCAGGTCGCCCGCCCGTTCTCTCACTCCACTCCCAGCAACCCCTTGGCGGCGTTGACCGCCTCGATGGCGTCCTCGGCGTAGCCGTCGGCGCCGATCTCATCGGCCCAGGCGCGGGTGGTGGGGGCACCGCCGATCATCACCTTGACACCCTCGCGCAGACCGGCCTCCTTGAGGCCCTCGATGGTCTTGGCCTGGTTGGGCATGGTGGTGGTCAGCAGGGCGGAGAGCATCAGCACGTCGGGCTTGCTCTGCTTGACCGTCTCGACGAAGGTCTCGACCGGCACGTCGCAGCCCAGGTCGGTGACCTTGAAGCCGGCGGCGCTCATCATCGAACAGACGATCGTCTTGCCGATCTCGTGGATGTCGCCGGCCACCGTGCCGGCCACCGCCGTACCGAGACCGGTCGACTTGCCGCCGGAGGCCTCGAGGGCCGGCTCAAGGACGGCGATCGCCGCCTTCATCGCCTCGGCGCCCTGGACGAGCTCGGGCAGGAAGAACTCGCCCCTGGCGAACAGGTCGCCGACCTCCTCGATGCCCTTCACGTATCCCAAGTCGAGGATCTCGGAGGGATCGAGGCCGGCGTCGAGGCCCTCCTGGGCCAGGGCGGCGGCGTCTTCATCCTCGCCGTCGATGACGGTCTGGGCCATCTTGGCGAACAGTTCGTCGGACACGGTCGACCTCCTCAGGGACGGAAACCGGTTGTCTCGCCCGCGGTGCACTACGATACTCGTCCATCCTGATCGTCACCCTGGGGAGGGGTCTCGAACCAGACGGCGGTGGGAGAGTGATGAACACGGGACCCCGCCGCCCTGACACCCGGCCAACGACCAGATACGGCGCCGGTCAGGCTACCCCAGCGGAGCGACGCGGCGCAACTCTGGGTCCTTCCCCGTCCGACGCTTGGGACGACGCCGTCGAGCGGCTACAATAGGCGACGCGTGTCCCGGCGGCCACGCGATGACGTCAGGGCTGACGCTCGCTGTGCGACGCCGGTGACGGACCGACAACGACGGAGATGAGGAGCCAGTGTGATCATTCGTCTCGTCGAGCCTGCGGCGCCGGGCATGCATGTGTACAGCAAGGTGAAGCTCCCGCGTCTCGGCCTGCCCATGATGGGTGCCGTGCTCAAGTCACAGGGGCACGACGTCGGGGTCTGGGTCGGCGACCTGGAGCCGACCGACTGGGATGACGTCGCCACGGCCGACCTGGTCGGATTCTCGACCACCACGTCGACGGTCCCGGAGGCATACACGCACTCCGAGGAGCTCCGCCAGCGGGGCATCCCGGTCATCATCGGGGGGTCGCACGTCACGTTCATGGCGGAGGAGGCACTCCGGCACGCCGACTACGTCGCCCGCGGCGAGGGTGGCGAGGAGCTGATCGTCGAGCTGATCGAGGCGCTCAATGGGGAGCGCCCACTCGAGTCCATCCGCGGCCTCTCGTATGTGCGCGACGGGCACGCGATCCACAACCCGCTGCGGGACCCGGCGCCCGACCTCGACGCGCTCCCGTTCCCGGACCTCACGCTCATCCACGGCCATCAGCGCATGAAGCAGACCCCGGTCATGACCAGCTGGGGCTGTCCGTTCGACTGCCGCTTCTGTTCCGTGACCGCCATGTTCGGCAAGAAGTACCGGTTCCGCACCAACGAGAGCGTCATCCAGGAGATCAAGGCCGCCAACGCCAGGCGGATCTTCTTCTACGACGACAACATGGCGGCCAACCGGCGCCGCCTCAAGGAACTCTGCCAGATGATGATCGACGAGCGTCTCGCGGTGTCGTGGTCGGCTCAGGTGCGCACCGACGTCGCAAGGGACCCCGAGCTGCTGGAACTCATGAGCAGGTCGGGGTGCTGGAACGTCTACCTCGGACTCGAATCGGTCAACCAGAACACCCTGGATAGCTACGACAAGGCTCAGAGCGTCGACGACATCGTCCGCGCCATCGACACGCTGCATGAGTACGGCATCAGCAGCCACGGCATGTTCGTCCTTGGGGCCGACTCGGACGGGCCGGACGTCGCCCGGGACACGGTCGACTTCGCCCTCAAGCACAGGATCGACACCGTGATGCTCAACATCCTGACGCCGTTGCCGGGCACCCCGCTCTTTGATGAGCTCGACGCCGAGGGACGCATCTTCGACAAGCGCTGGCAGCTCTATGACGCGCTTCACGTCGTGTACACACCCAAGCAGATGGATCCGTACCACCTGCAGAAGGAGACCGTCAGGGGCTACGCACGGTTCTACGGGTTGCGGCGCTGGCTCGGCTGCCTCTTCACGTTCCGCTTCGCGAAGCTCCTCTTCCAGACCTGGGGCTACGCGATCATGCGAGCCTGGAAATGGGACCGCCGTAACCGCCGTTTCATGCGAGCCCTCAAGCGACTGCATCTGCCGGCCGCCGGTGCGCCCATGCGACGGCCTTCCGTGGACTCGGAGTAGCGGCTGTGCTAGAGTGCCGCGAGCTTTCGCGCACCTCGACGGCGTGTGGCCCGAGGCCCGCGCCCGACAAGGAGGCCACGACGTGAGACGCCTTCGGCTCGCTCTCATCCTGATCGGTTCCGCGATCATGCTGTCCACACTCCTGCTCCCGGCTCTCGCCTCGGCGACCCCGGTGAGCGAGAAGAAGGCGGAGGCGCGACAGATCCGTCAGCAGGTCGCCGCGCTCGACGAGAAGCTCGGGGCCGTCGTCGAGCAGTACAACCACGCCAGAGAGCAGCTGGACACGGTCAAGCGACAGATCACCAAGAACACGAAGGCGCTCAAGGTCGCCGAGTACAACCTCGAAGTGGCCCGCAAGAACCTCGATGCGCGTGTCGTGGCGCTGTACAAGGAGAGGCCGGTCGAGATGCTCGACGTCGTCTTCTCGGCGGGCAGCTTCGAAGAGGTCACGAGCCAGCTCGACCTCATGGAGCGCCTGGGCGAGCACGACTCCGACCTCGTCGACGCCGTGACCTCCTACAGACAGGAGATCAAGGAGAAGCGCAAAGGCCTCGTCGAGGATCGCAAGGAGGCGACCACGCTCGTCGCCGAGGTTGCCGATAAGAAGAGCGACATCGAGGGACGTCTCGCGGAGCGGCGCGACATGCTGCAGGGTGTCGAGGCCGAGGTCAGGCAGCTCGAACGCGCCGAGGAGGAGGCCGCCCGGCGTGCCGCCGAGGCAGCTCAGGCAGCTGCGACGGCCACCGGCAACTCCGGCACCACGCAGCGGCCTATCATCCCGGGCAGCGGCGGTCCGGGGCACCCCGAGGTGTGTGCCATCGCGGCTCGCTACCTCGGCGTCCCCTATCGCTACGGCGGCGCCAGCCCGTCGACCGGCTTCGACTGCTCCGGCTTCGTCATGTACGTCTACGCGCAGATCGGCATGAGCCTGCCGCACTACTCGGGCTCACAGCAGCAGATGGGTACCCCGGTCTCCATGAGCGCGCTCGCGCCGGGCGACCTGGTCTTCCGCGGCAACCCCGCGTACCACGTCGGCATCTACGTCGGCGGCGGCAGCGTCATCCACTCGCCGCACACCGGGGCGGTCGTCTCCTACCAGTCCGTCAGCAGCTGGACGAGCGCCGTCAGGCTCTGACCTTCTCCTCCGCCAGAGGCCGGCCTCCGTGGACGCCGTCCTCTGTCACTCTGCGCCAAGCGCTCAACTGACCCGGCATTCCGGCCGATACACGTTGCGTCGGTGACGGGCGGCGCGACGCGGTGCCGTCCGTCGAGAGCGGTGACGTGCTCCCGTCACCCGCCTACCCTCACGAAAGGGGCGCCCGTGGACTCCCACGACCGTCTGCTCGAGATCGTGGTCGCCAAGAGCGCGTCGGACCTGCATCTGAAGGCCGGCAGTCCGCCAGTGCTGCGGATCGACGGCGACCTGGTCCCTCTCGACGCGTCCGTCGTCACCCCGCAGGACACCAAGGACGTGGCGGCGGCGCTGATGAGCGACCGCCAGATCCGCCGGTTCAGCGAGAACAACGAGATCGATTTCGCGTACTCGTCCCCCGAGATGGGGCGCTTCCGCGTCAACATCTTCCGTCAGCGCGGCAGCATCAGTCTCGCGATCCGCCACGTCCATACGCAGATCCCCACCTTCGAGGACCTCCACCTTCCACCGGTCATCAAGCAGCTGGCCCTCGAGCCCCGCGGTCTCGTCCTCGTGACCGGTACCACCGGCAGCGGCAAGACCACGACCCTGGCGGCCATGATCGAGCACATCAACGAGCACCTTCGCCGGCACGTGATCACCATCGAGGACCCCATCGAGATCCTCCATAAGGACAGGAACTCGGTCGTGAACCAGAGGGAGATCGGCATCGACACCGAGTCCTACGCCGCCGCCCTGAAGTACGTCCTCCGCCAGGACCCCGACGTCGTCCTCATCGGCGAGATGCGTGACCCGGAGACGGTCCGCGCGGCACTGACCGCGGCCCAGACTGGTCACCTCGTCATGAGCACTCTGCACACGATCGACGCGACCGAGACCATCAACCGCGTCATCGATTTCTTCCCGCTGCACGAGCAGAAACAGGTCCGCATCATGCTGGCCGGGACGCTCAAGGGCATCATCTCCCAGCGCCTGCTTCAGACAGCCTCGGGTAGCGGCCGGGTCCCCGCTGTCGAGATCATGATCATGACGAACCGCATCCGCGACTTCATCCTCGACCCGGATCAGGCGCACATGGTCAACGACGCGATCACCGAGGGTGAGTACTACGGCATGCAGACCTTCGACCAGTCCCTGCTCAAGCTGTACGAGGCGGGCATGATCACGCTCACCGATGCATCACAGGTCGCGAGGAACCCGCACGACTTCAAGCTGCTGGTCCAGCAGCAGGGCCACGACGTGAGCCTGATGCCCTACTGACCCCGAGACGGGTCGCGGGGCATGCCGTTCGCCCCGGCCCATCCGCTTGCCATCGTCCGGCTCGAAGTCCGTCAGTTGGGCACGCGCCGCCGGGCGAGGTGGGCGTCGACCTTCCGCTTGATGCGCTGGAGGGCGTTGTCGACGGTCTTCGTGTCGCAGCCGATACCTTCCGCGATCGACTCGTACGAGAGGCCCCTGAGATAGCGGCGCAACACCCGGCTCTCGAGGTCCGACAGCGCCTGCGCCAGGCATTGCTTGAGGCTCTCGATCTCCTCGGTCGAGATGACCTGACTCACGGGGTCATGCACACCAGGACCGGGGAGGATGTCGGCCAGACAGCAGTCGCTGTCGTCGGCAGTCTCCGACGGAGGCTGACTGAGCGACACATAGCCGTTCAGCGGCTGGTGCTTCTGCCTGGTGGCCGTCTTGATCGCCGTGATGATCTGGCGCGTGATGCAGAGCTCCGCGAAACTCCGGAACGAGGCCTCGCGATCCTCCCGGAAGTCACGGACGGCCTTGTACAGACCCACCATCCCCTCCTGGATGAGATCCTCAGCGTCGCCGCCGGCCAGGAAGTAGGAGCTCGCCTTGAGACGGACGAACTGGTGGTAGCGAACGAGCAGCTGATCGAGCGCAGCTGCATTGCCTCGACGATACTCGCGAACGAGCGCGACGTCCGAAACCTCGACTCGAAGGTTAGGGTCTAACTGTGGTCGAGTCGACCCCCCGGCCCCGGCCTGCCCTGCCGCTGCCATACCTACCCCCGCGGATCGCCTTACCGCCGGTCAGCCACACTCAGGTGGTCTTGTCGGGCGCGGCGCCCTCCCTCCTGAGCCGCTCCAGCTTGCGCAAAGTCTCAACATCAACTTTATCTTCAAGCTGTGAGCGCATTCTAACCCAGTCGGAGCCGTTTGCAACTACTTCTTGGATCTCCGTGTCCATGCGCTCCAGTTCGGCCACCAACTCGCGAGGTGTCACCCGATGCACGCCCGCGCGCGCGGCGGTACGCTGCACCTCCTGATCGGCCGACACCACGAAGACCGTGACGTCGGGGGGCTGGTCCGCGATCCGACGGGCGATGAACGCGTCGGCGGCGAACGGACCCCCGGCGAAGCAGACCTCCACCGCTGTTCCGGTCGGCCGCTCACAGCGGGCGGCGGCACGCTCCTTCACGTCGAAGACCACGACGGCCGAAGCACCACGGACGGCGGCCAGACCGGTCATCTTCTCCACCAGCCAGGCACGGCGCTCTGCGAGCTCGTCGGACGCCATGCGCGGGAAGACGACGTGCAGCACGTTGTAGCCGTCGACGATGTACAGCACCCTGCTCACGACCCGCCGCCTCCGGCACCTCTCTGGCAACGCCGGACCTCGTACAGGATCACGCCCGCGGCCACGCTGACGTTGAGGCTCTCCAGCGGATGGCGTACCGGGATGGCGATCAGCTCGTCGCACGTCTCTCGCGTGAGCCGTCGCAGGCCCCGACCCTCCGACCCGACGACGAGCACGACCGCGGCGGGGTAGTCGACGGCGTCGTAGGCCCGGCCGGCGTCCCCGCAGGCGCCGTAGACCCAGGCACCTCGTCGCTGGGCCTCGCTCAGGAATCCTCTGAGGTTCGCGACGCGAGCGATCGGCAGATGCTCGCACGCCCCCGCCGACGCCTTCACAGCGACCGGGGTCACGGCCGCCGATCGCCGCTTTCCGATCACGAGACCGTCGCCCCCTGCGGCCAGGACGGTCCGTGCCACCGCGCCGAGATTGCGCGGGTCGGTCACCTCGTCCAGGGCGACGAGCAGTGGTCGTCCCTGCAGCTCGTCGGGAGCCGCGTAGGGATACGGTCCCACCTGGACGGCGATCCCCTGGTGATCGGTCGTGCCGGTCAGCTCGTGGAGCCGCTCCGCCGTCGTCTCCTCCGTCAGCAGGTCATCCGACCGGCGATCGAGATCGAGTTCACGGAGCGCCGACGGGGTGCCGGCCACCTTGATCGGCGGCCGACCCGCCCCGGGCAGCGTGACCAGTCGAACGACCTGACGACCGTAGAGCCACTCCATGATGCTGAGCCTTTCGCCGGACGACCGACCGTCCCCTGCCGCAGCCGGTCGTCCGTTCCTTCGGGGGCGACCGATCAGGTGCGCCTGACGACCCGGGTGCCCTGCGGCGTGTCGCGGACCTCGAATCCGGCGTCCTGGAGTGCGTCGCGCACCCGGTCCGACTCGGCCCACGCCTTCTCGCTCCTGTAGTGGTCGCGCAGAGCGACGGCGAAGCTTGGGTCGCCACAGCCGAGCCGCTCGACGTGGACGAGTTCGAGATCGTCCCAGCGTCCCTCGGCGGCGAGCCGCGCGGCCGGCGGTAGAGCCACGCGACCGGTCGCGCACTTGCCCGCCGCCTCTCCCGCCACGGTGCCGACGGTGGTGACGACCGTCTCCGACGGCTCTGGCAGCCGGATGCACAACAGGGCGCACGAGTCGGCGAGCGCCGTCCTCGCGGCCCGCAGCGCGTCTGTGTCCAGCACGGCGGAACCCTGGTCGACCTCCCGCAGATAGCGGTGCGTGTCGCCCACCAGGCTGAACAGCTCACCCAGCGCCGCGGCCGTGTTCAGGTCGTCGTCCATGGCCGACGCGAACGCTTCTTCCACCGCCTGCACTCGCGCGCCGAACTCCTCGTGCCGGCCGTTCTCCGCCCCGTCGGCCGCCGACAGACGGAAGTCGATGTCGCGGACCGCGTCGGCCAACCGCTCGTACGATGCTCTCGCCTCGTCGAGGCGCTCGACCGAGAACTCGAGAGGACTGCGGTAGTGCGTGGTGAGGAAGTACGTCATCACCACCGGAGCGTCGTTGTGCGCCTCGTCGCCGTAGCGGTCGAGGACTTCCCGCAGGAGGAAGATGTTGCCGACCGACTTGGCCATCTTCGCCCCTTCGTTGCGGATCATGCCGTTGTGCATCCAGTAGCGGGCGAACGGCAGACCAGCCGCCTCCGACTGCGCGATCTCGTTCTCGTGATGGGGGAAGATGAGATCCCGGCCGCCGCCGTGGATGTCGAATCCCGCCCCCAGATAGCGCAGACCCATGGCCGAGCACTCGATGTGCCAGCCCGGCCGGCCCATCCCCCAGGGGCTCTCCCACGCGGGTTCGCCCGGCTTGGCCGCCTTCCACACGGCGAAGTCCAGGGGATCCCTCTTGCCGGGCTCGGCGCTGACACGAACCCCTTCCTCGAGCTCCTCGATCCGTTGACGACTCAGCTTCCCGTAGTCCTCGAAGGCGCGCACGTTGAAGTAGACGCTCCCCTGGGCCTCGTAGGCGTAGTCGCGATCGATCAGCGTGCAGCAGAGGTCGATGATCTCCGCGATGGTGTCCGTCGCCTTGGGCTCGATATCCGGACGAAGCGCGTCGCCCAGACGCCCCATGTCTTCGTGATAGGCGCGAGTGAACTCCTCGGCGACCTCCGCCGCCGACCGGCCCTCGGCGGCCGCCTTGTCGATGATCTTGTCGTCGACGTCGGTGATGTTCTCGACGAGCGTCACGTCGTAGCCGCGATGACGGAGCCAGTTGCGCAGGACGGCGAACGTCACGTAGGGACGCGCGTTGCCGATGTGCACCAGGTTGTAGACCGTGGGGCCGCAGCAGTAGATGCCGGCCTTGCCCGCCTCGCGGGGCGCGAACTCCTCTTTGCGGTGCGTCATGGAGTCGAAGAGCCGGATCACGGCCTGACCTCACCTTCTGTTCGACTGCGGGGACCTTCACCCATGCTACCGCACCCCCGGCCGCGCCCCGACCCGCTCCAGCCGGGCGAGGGCGTCGTCCCGGGCGATCGCGCCGACGACGAACACCAGCTCGGGGCCGTGCTCGCGGCCCGTCAGCGCCTTTCGCAACGGCATGAGCGCATCGCGGACCCGGACGCCGTTCGTCCTGGCCCACGCCCGGTAGTCGCCGAGCACGCCGGCGGCGGCGTCCGCATCAAGCCATTCGGGGGCGGCCGCGCGAAGCTCGGCGAACGCCGTCAGCGCCGGTGCGGCTGGACGCAGTTCCTCGATGTCGCCCTCTCCCGGCGCCGGTGCCTCGAGGATGGGCGCCGCGGCGGCAGGGACGTCGCCGTACCGCGCGAGCGACGGCCGCAGGGCGGTCGCCAGAGCGGCGACGGCGGGAGCCGGAGTGTCCGCAGACAGACGTTCCGCCACGAGCGAACGATGCTCCTCCTCGGAGAGCCGCAGGATGTACTGATGATCGAGCCAGTCGAGCTTGGCGGCGTCGAAGATCGCCGGGCTGGCCGAGAGCTGCCGAGGATCGAACGTTGCCACGAGCTGCTCGATCGAGAGGACCTCCTCGTCTCCGTGCGACCATGAGAGCAGCGCCAGGTAGTTCGTGATGGCCTCCGGGAGATACCCGAGTGACCGGTACTCGCCGACGGTCGTCGCGCCGTGCCGCTTGGACAGCTTGCCGCCGTCGTCGCCGAGGACGAGCGAGAGGTGCGCGTAGCTGGGGGCTGGGACGGCCAGCGCGTCGAGCACCGCGAGCTGCCGGGCGGTGTTGGCGAGGTGGTCGTCGCCGCGGATCACGTGACTGATGGCCATCTCGTGGTCGTCGACGGCGGCCGCGAAGTTGTAGCCGGCCACTCCGTTGGAGCGGATGATGATGAAATCGCCGATGGTGTCGGGGCTGAACTGGACCGTTCCGCGGATGAGATCGTCCACCCGCATGACCTGCGCAGGCACACGCAGCCGCAGGACCGCCGGCTCGCCGGCCTCGAGACGACGGTCAGCCTCCTCCGGCGACAGCGCCGCGCAGCGACCGTCGTAGCGGGGCGTCTCGCCCGCGGCGAGCTGCTCGCGCCTGACCTCCTCGAGCCGCTCGCGGGAGCAGAAGCACGGATACGCCTTCCCCCGCGAGCGCATTCCCTCCGCCACGCGGCGGTAGAGATCGCCGCGCTCGCTCTGGCGGTACGGCACGTGCGGGCCGCCCATCTCCGGACCCTCGTCCCAGCGGAGCCCGAGCCAGGAGAGATCGTCGAGGATCGACTGCTCGTGCCCCGCGTCCGAACGAGCGGCGTCGGTGTCCTCGATGCGGACGATGAAGCTGCCACCGTGCCGGTGGGCGAAGAGGTAGTTGTAGAGCGCCGTGCGGGCCGATCCGATGTGGAGGCCACCGCTCGGGCTCGGCGCGAACCGAACCCGGACCTGCGTCTGTGCGTCCGTCGTCGACCTCCTGGAGGAGAAGGCTGGGGCTCTCGCAAGGTCTGGAGTCTAGCGAGGCGCGAGCGGTGCCGCCAGATTGGGCGGCCGGCCGTCTCCGGTTGAGCGTACACGGCAGCTTTGGATAGGTTGGCCACGCAGCCCGCCCAGGCTGCCGGCAGTCCGCACTCGACACCGGCCGGGAACGACCATGGGAGCAGCGTGATCCACGACCAGCGGGCGACCCCGTACCTCGACGGACTCGCCGACTACCGCCGCCGCAGGTACACGCCCTTCTCCACTCCGGGACACAAGCTCGGCAAGGGCGCCCCGGCGAAGCTGCTCGATACGTTCGGCCGACGCTTCTTCCAGGTCGACATCGCCTCCGCAGGCGGCGTCGAGGACACCCAGTCGTCGACCGGGCTGCTGCGCGAGGCTGAAGCGCTCGCCGCCGAGGCGTGGGGTTCGGATCGCGCCTTCTTCCTCGTGAACGGCTCGACCGGCGGCATCCAGAGCCTCATGCTCAGCCTGGCCGGTCCCGGCGACACCGTCATCGTGCCCCGCAACTCCCACAAGTCGGTGCTCGCCGGCCTCATCTTCTCCGGCGCCGTCCCGCGCTATGTGGAACCGGCCGTCGACCCTCTGTGGGGCGTGCCGTGTAACCTCACGGTCGAGGCTGTCGCCGAGGCCCTCGGCGCCTGCCCCGACGCCAAAGCCTGTTTCGTCACCTCACCGACCTACAACGGGTTCGGCGCTCCTCTCGCCGAGCTCGCCGACGTCGTCCACGCCGCCGGGATGCCGTTCGTCGTCGATCAGGCGTGGGGACCCCATCTTCGCTTCTGTTCGCGCCTGCCGGTCGACGCCATGAGCGCCGGCGCCGACGCGGCCGTGGTCAGCACCCACAAGCTCATCAGCGGACTCACACAGTCCTCGGTGCTCCTGGCTAACGAGCGGCGCCTCAACGTGCGCCGCCTCGAGGGCGCCGTGAAGATGACCCAGAGCACGAGCCCCCAGGCGCTGATCTACGCCTCCATCGACGGCGCGAGGATGCAGATGGCGACGGCAGGCGAGGAGCTCTGGAGCCGGGCGGTCGAACTGGCCGAGCGGGGCCGCCGGCAGATCTCGTCCGTGCCGGGCTTCGAGTGCATCGGCCGTGAGTGCCTCGGCTGGTCCGGCGTCGGCTCCCTCGACCCGACACGCCTCACCGTCGGCGCCCGTGGCCTGGGTCTCAGCGGCTGGGAGCTCGAACGGCTGCTGCGCGACGAGTACCGGGTCGCGCCGGAGGCCGCCGATCTCCGCAGTGTGGTGCTGAACGTCACCTTCGGAGACTCCGACGATGAGATCGACCGGCTCGTGGCAGCGGTCGCCGACATCTCCGACCGCCGGCGCCCGGCCCACGAGGATGACGTCGCGGACTCGGCCGACGGCGGCGTCCGTCTGCCGTCGTTCACCCGCCAGGAGCTCTCGCCACGAGACGCCTACTTCGCCAGATCGCTCGCGCTTCCGCTCGGCGACTGCATCGGCCGCATCAGCGCCGAGATCGTGACGCCCTACCCGCCGGGGATCCCCGTGCTCGGCCCCGGCGAGCTCATCTCCGCCGAGATCATCGAGTACCTGACCGAGATCGGTGCCCGCGGACAGCACGTCCACGGCCCGGAGGACCACACGCTGGCGACGCTGCGCGTCGTGAGCTGAGCGGCGTCGCCGCCTACTCGATACGGATCCCGAGACCGGCCGCGGTGAAGAGCGGCACGAACGGGACGTCCGCGGCCGCGAACGCCTCGGCTCCGCCCTGCCCGCGGTCGACGACGCAGAGCAGCGCCAGGACCTCGAGACCCGACTCCCGCAGGCGCTCGACCGCGGCGAGCGCCGCGCCGCCCGTCGTGACGACGTCCTCCACGACCACGACCCGCTGACCTGGCTCGGCCCTGCCCTCGAAGAGCTTCCTGGTGCCGTAGCCTTTCTCCGCCTTGCGGACGATGACGAACGGCTTGCCGGTCCGCAGCGCCACGGCAGTGACAAGCGCCACCGCGCCGAGTTCGGGCCCCGCCAGCACGTCGACGGGTTCGAACGGCGCCAGCGTATCGGCGAAGCCGGCCGCGATATCGGCGAGAAGAGCGGGCTGCGTCTCGAAGAGGTACTTGTCCAGGTAGACCTTGCTGCGCTTGCCGGATCGCAGGACGAAGTCGCCCTCCAGCAGGCTCGCCGCCTTGAGACGCGCGCCGAGATCGTCGCTCATGCCTGTCTCCTCCGTTCCATGATCCGGCTCGCCGAAGGGCCTTGACGGCGGTCAGCTGCCCGCCACCGACATGTCCTCGATGGCCACCGTCGGCACGAGGACGCTGCCGCTTGGCACCCACTCGGCGTCGTCGCCGAGGGCGACGATGCCGCGTAGCATCGAGAGGAGGTCGCCGGCCAGGGTCACCTCACGCAGCGGCCGGGTGAGACGGCCACCCTCGATGAGCAGGCCGCTGATCCCCACGGAGAACTCGCCGGAGACCGGATTCGCCCCCGAGTGGACGCCGACCGCGTCGGTCACCAGGACGCCCTTCTCCACGGCGGCGACGACCTCGTCGGCGGCGGTGGACGAGCCCGCGAGCACCAGATTCGACGGCTGCACCGAGGGAGTCGACTGGTAGGAGCCGCGATGCCCGTTCCCCGTCGACGGGCGTCCGGCCCTGTGGCCGGTGCGGACGTCGTACAGGAACCCCTGAAGGATGCCGTCCGTGATGAGAGGCGTGCGCCCACACGGCGTCCCTTCGCCGTCGAACGGAGCGCTCGCCAGCCCCTCAGGGTGGATGCCGTCGTCGACGAGCGTGACCAGCGATGAGGCGACCTTCCTGCCCTCCAGCGGGGCGAAGAGCGAGCGGCCCTTCTGGACGGCGTCAGCGGTGAGAGCCGCACCCAGGACCGTCAGCACGGACGCGGCGACATAGGGTTCGAGCACCGCCGTGCCGCGGAAGCTCGGACACGGTCGAGCACCAAGCAGGCGGCAGGCACGCGCCGCGGCCTTCTCGCCACAGCCCTCCGCGTCGAGTGCGGCCGGGTCGCGACCGACCGAGTAGGCGATGCCGGTCTCGACCGCGTCGTCCTCCTCGGCGAGCACGTACAGGAAGACGTAGCAGTCGCTCTCCCGGTACGTCCCTCTGACGCCACGAGAGCTGACGAGGGCGATCTCGGCGTCGCCGTCGGCGTAGATCGTGTCCTCCACGAGTTTCACCCGCGGGTCGTGGTCGAGCGCGGCCCGCTCCGCCGTCACGGCGAGACCGATCTTCTCCTCGACGGAGAGGTCCTCGAGCCGCGGGTCGTAGAGCTCGACGCCGGCGTACTCGTCGGGAGCGTCGGCGAGCATGGCGTCCTCGTCGGCGTCTGTCGCGGCGGCGTGGGCGAGCGCTCTGGCCACGACATCGTCAAGCGAATCGTCCGACATGTCCGACGTGTAGGCATAGCCGATCGCGCCGTCGCGCCGCACGCGGACGCCGAGACCCGACCGCGACGCCTGCGTCAACTGCTCGACCTCCCCGCCGTAGACCTTGATGCGTCGCGAGACCGAGCGCTGACCGAAGACCTCAGCATCGTCCGCACCGGCGGCGACGGCGCGCTCGACAAGCACCTCGAGCGCGCCGAGATCGACACATGCCGGAGTGCCCGTGCGGTCGCTCACACTGCTCCCTTCCCCGGGCCCTCGCACCTCACGCCGTCCCGCCGATCGTCATCTCGGCGATCCGCAACGTGGGCTGTCCCGTACCGACCGGGACGGACTGCCCGTCCTTCCCGCACATGCCGGTGCGGATCTCCATGTCGGAGGCGACCATGTCGATGCGGTTGAGGATCTCGATACCGCTGCCGATGAGCGTCGCTCCGCGCAGCGGAGTGGTGACGCGACCGTTCTCGATGAGATACCCCTCCGCGACGCCGAACACGAACGCGCCGCTGGCCGGCTCGACCTGTCCACCGGCCAGGCTCCTGGCGAAGAAGCCGCGCTCGGTCGCGCCGATGATCTCGTCGGGCGTCGAGTCGCCGGGGCCGATATACGTGGTGGTCATGCGCGGCAGGGGGATGTGGCGGAACGACTGTCGACGGCCGTTGCCGCTGGGGCGTGCTCCGAGCCGGCCGGCGTGCAGCCGGTCGTAGAGGTAGCCACACAGACGGCCACCGTCGATGACTTTGGTGCGCTGGGTCGGCACTCCTTCATCATCGAACGCGGCCGATCCCCAGCCGTTCGCGAGGCCGCCGTCGTCGTACGCATCGACGATCGGGGCGGCCACCGACTCTCCCATCTTGCCGGCGTAGATGCTGGCACCCTTGACGATGGTGTCGGCCTCCAGCCCGTGGCCGCAGGCTTCGTGGAAGAGCACACCGCCGAAACCATTGGCCAGCACGACCGGCATCACACCCGCCGGGGCCGGACGGGCCGAGAGCATCGCGAGGGCCTTGTCGGCGGCCGCCGCGGCGACGGTCCCTGCCGTCTCCTCATCCAGCAGTTCGAAGCCGGTGCTGCCGCCGATCGAGTCGTAGCCGGTCTGGATCACGTCGTCGCGTCGCGCGACCACATGAGCGATCAGCCGCACCCGCGTCCGATCGTCGCGAACAGCGTCGCCGAGGGAATTGACCACCAGGACCTGCCGCCGGCCCTCGCCGTAGGCGACCGTGACCTGCGCGATGCGCTCACCGGCCGACCGGGCCGCGTCGTCGCCAGCATCCAGGAGTGCCCGCTTCCGCTCGATCGCGACCGTCTCCGGCGGCACCACCACGGGGTGACGTCCGCGGTCGGTGCGCAGCGTCGTCAGCCGCTGCGCCACCCCCGCGTCGCCGCGTTCGAGCGCCGCGGCGACGGTCGTCGCGGCGCGGCCCAGACTCTCCTCGTCGATCTCATCGCTGTGCGCGTAGTACGTGCGATCGCCGACGCAGAGCCTCACGCCGAAGCCCGCCTCGCGACCGCCGGCGACCTGGTCGATACGCCCGTCCTCCTTGCGCATCGAGAGCGTGTCGCGCTCCTCGACGAAGACCTCGGCGAAGTCGCCGCCGCGCTCGAGCGCACGACGGACCGTCTCGTGCAGCAGCTCCAGATCGAGTGTGTCGACGACGTTCACGATGTCGCTGGGGCGTCCGGGACGGCGGCCGGCCCGCCGGCGATGACATCACCGACAACGGGAGCCGGTCGCAGCTCTCTGATGAGCTCGCCGGCGCTCGACCGCAGCGCCGGCGCCTCAGGTTCGTCGGGGCCGAGCGTGATGAGCATGCCGTCCGCAAGGTGGAGACCGATCCAGACCCGAGGCCGGCGGCGCTGGTGAAGCATCACGGCGACGGCGAGGGCGCCGGCGAGGACGGCGGTCACGACCGATCGCTTGCTCATGCCCGCTCCCCCGCTCGTCCGAGGCGGACACAGTACCCCGCCGCCGCTCGGCGCAGCTCGTAGGCGACGCGGTCGGGGCGTACGTCGGCGCGAGCGAGCGCCGCGACGAAGCCCCCCGGACGGGCGACGACCACTGTGCCGCCGATAGTCGTGCGCATCACCATGTGGTCCAGGGGCGAGGGCGACCGCAGGGCGGCGGCCCGTTCGGCGACCTCCCACAAGGCGAGGACGGCGGCACCGGCGTTGGGGCCGACCGGCCCGCCCGCGCTCGCGACGACGGAGCCGACGCGATCGACGGCTACGAGGCGTTCCGCCGCCGGGGTCTCCGCCAGCACTCGGGCGAGCGACCTACCGTTCTGTTGCGAAGGGCTCGAGTCCACTCTCCGACTCCGGGCTGATGGCGGGCGGCAGTCTATCACGCGGGAGATGGCGTCTCGACGGCACCGAGAGTGGTGACGGGCGCCGGGTCAGACGGCCGGCGCCGGACGCCCGGTCACGCCGTCGTTCCCGGCTCGCGCGATCGGGCCGTCGTCTCCCGCTTGCGCTGCGCCGACGTAGGTCAGACGACAGCATCGCCCTCCCTGGCCGAGGGACGGCCCGTCGCCGGTGAGCGTGCCCGCCCGGCCGTCGCCGGCGAGGCCCTCGAGGAGGCCGCCGACGAAGGCTCGGTGGATGACACACGAGAGCTCCGGATGGTCGACCGCCGCCTCGCGGAAGACACAGTTGCGGATCTCGATCCGCAGCGCGCCGTCCCCCCACTCGACGTCGGGAAGAAGACCCTGCTCCTCGGCGACGTCCTGCACGGCAGCCGCGAGCGAGTGCCCTTCGAGAGCGCCGTCGATGCGCCGCTCCTCACGATACGCGCCGGCGGCTCGGAGCCCGGCGCGCCGACACACGCGTCGCACCTGGTCCTCGCTCTGGCCCTCGGCCAGCACGTCGAGCGCGAGCGCGGCGAGAAGCTCGTAGCGGCGCGGCGGGAACGCGAACGTCGTCACGCTGTCGGCCAGCCGGTAAAGCCTGGCCGGCCTGCCGCCGCCTCCGTCCCGGCGAAGCGTGGTCACCAGGAGCCCCGCCTGCTCGAGCTTGCCGAGGTGCATGCGGGCGACGTTGGGGTGAAGCGCGAACCGGTCCGCGATGTCCCTGACCGCCAGCGACTCGCCCGCGCGTTCGGCGAAGAAGCGGTAGATCGAGAACCGCGTGTCGTCGGCGAGGACCGCGGCGATCAGATGTTCGCGCTGCAGCGTGCACCTCCGGACGGGCGCAGGGACGGCTGTGATGATACCCGGCTGAGGGTATGCTTTACACCACGATGACAGTGCGAACCGGGATCGAGCACCCGATGAAGCGCCTCACCTCTCGATGACGAAGCGGGAACTCAACTCGACGTTGCCCCGCAGCGTCGCCTCCATGGCACAGTAGCGTGCCTCGGAGAGCTCGATAGCGCGCCGCACGCGATCCTCGCTGAGGTCACCCCTGAGACGGTACAGGACCTCGATGGTCAGGAAGCGGCGCGGATGCTCGACGGCCTTCGTTCCGCTCACCTCTACCATGAGCCCCTCAAGCGGCTGGCGCATCTTGCGGAGGATCGAGACGACGTCCATCCCGGTGCACCCCCCGACCGCGAGGAGCAGCAGCTCTGACGGCGACGGACCGAGGCCCGGGTCGTCGTCGCCCCCGCTGAGCTCCACGTGACCACGGCTCGATTCCCCGTGGAACCGAAGTCCCTCACCCCTCCATGTGAGTGCCGTCGTCAGCTCGCCCACGATGGCTCCCTTCGCCGTCTCTCGTCGCCACCGCCTGCCGTGGGCGACACGCCCGGCCGCCGGGACCCCCAACGGCCGTTGGTATACTCACCCCACCCGGCTGGCGACAGCCCTTCCCACAAGCAGGACCGTTCCGGCATGCGCACACTACGAATCGGCGACCGCGGAAAAGAAGTCTCGGACGTCCAGCACCGGCTCTTCGCCCTCGGCCTCGAACTCGGCGGCGAAGGGCTCGACGGGTTCCTGGGGCCGCACACCGCTCTGGCGCTCAAGACGTTCCAGCAGCAGCGGGGCCTCCTCGTCGATGCCGTCGTCGGACCCAACACGTGGCGCGAGCTCGTAGAGGCCGGCTACGCACTCGGCGAACGCCTGCTCTACCTGCGCGTCCCCTACTTTCGCGGCGACGACGTCCTCTCCCTGCAGGTCAAGCTCAACCTCCTCGGGTTCAACGCCGGCCCCGAGCGCGGCATCTTCGACCAGCGTGTCGACGCCGCGGTCAAGGACTTCCAGCACAACGCCGGGCTGCTGCCGGATGGGATCGTGGGACACAGTACGCTGGCCAAACTCGAGGCGCTGCGCAAGGCGGAGTCCGGACGTGAGGGCAAGAAGATCCCGGAGCGTGACCGCGGCTTCGCCGCCGCACGTGAACTCAGCGGCCAGACCGTCGTCCTCGACCCCGGCCATGGAGGTCGCGACGCCGGCCGAACGTCGGCGCACGGCGTCACGGAGAAGGACTACAGTCTGCGCCTGGCGCTCCGCCTGGCGCAGCTCCTGCGAGCTGAGGGGTGTCGCGTCCATCTGACGCGGGAGCGCGACGAGACGCTGGGTGTGTACGAACGAGCCGAGCTCTCCGACTCCGTCTACGCCGACTACTTCCTCTCCCTCCACACCGGAGGCCACGACTCGTCCGAGGCGGACGGAGCGGCCTGTTACTACTTCCGCCGCGGCCACTACTACTCCGAGCGCGGCCAGAGGCTGGCCGAGTACGTCGGCGCCCGGCTCGATGCCGCCGGTCTGCCCTGCGCCTGTTCCATGGGGCGCAACTTCGCCGTCCTGCGGGAGCCGCTGGCGGTGGCGATCGTGGTGGAGCCGGTCTTCCTGACGGCCGCGGGCGCGGACCAGACGATCGCCGGCCCACGCCACGTCGACGAGGCGGCAGGGGCACTCGTCAATGGGCTGGCCGACTACCTCGCCAGGGCCGACCACGTGGGCGACCTGCTGCCGCCGTGGACGACGAGCGTCGAAAGCCACGCATGAGCCCCGACGAGTACCCCGACCGGTTCACGGTGACGCAGCGACAGCGCCTGCGCGAGCTTGGCGCGGACCCCGAGCAGATCGAACGGAGCTTCGCCGACGACCGCGAGCGCAACGCAGTGTTCAAGGAGCTCGAGCGCGATCTGACGAAAGCCGCCCGCGAGCAGCTGGCGGCGCTGCGGGACGGTGCCCGTCGCCCACGGCTCCGGGAGCTCGAGACCGCTCTGTCGGCGAACCTCCGTGAGACAGGGTTCGTCGAGGTCGTCACGCCCCACCTCGTCACTCGCGACGCCCTTCAGCGGATGGGCATCCCCCATGACGACCCGCTCGCAGATCAGGTGTTCTGGCTCCCCGGGCGCCGCTGCCTGCGGCCCATGCTCGCGCCGAACCTCTACGCCATGCTACGGCGCCTCTCACGCATCTGGCGCAAACCGTTCGGTATCTTCGAGATCGGCAGCTGCTTTCGCCGGGACACGCAGGGGAGCCGACATGTCGAGGAGTTCACCATGCTCAACCTGGTGGAGCTCGGCACTCCTCCGGACCTGCGACACGCGCGCCTCGAAGAGCTGGTCGAGGTGGTCATGCGCGCCGCCGAGGTGCCTTCCTGGGACCTCGAGCGAGAGGAGTCGGGCGTCTACGGCGATACCCTCGATGTGCTGGTGAACGGGGTGGAGGTATGCTCCACCGCCATGGGACCTCACCCCCTCGACGACGCGTGGGGGATCACCGACCCGTGGGTCGGGCTCGGCTTCGGTCTCGAACGCCTGCTCCTGGTCCGCGACGGTCACGAGAACATCGAGCGGGTCGCCCGCAGCCTCTCGTACCTCGACGGCGCCCGCCTGCATCTCTGACCCGGGTTCTCGGCACTCCGCGTGTGCCAGCGCATCGCCCCCTGCACCGCGTACCCGGGGATGGTAGGGTGAGCCCGGCCACTCGCGGAGGCGTCTCGCTCTGGTTCCGCCGTCGCCTCGTGGCCGTCCATGCGGGCACTGCCCGCGGAACGTCGCTCACGTTGAGAAGGGAGTACCCGATGCGAAAGACGATGCTCGCCGTGGTGGCACTCGCCGCGGTGGCGACCCTCGCGGTCGGACTGGCGGCCGGCTGTGGTGGCGGCACGACCACCTACACGAACGACGAGTACGGCTTCTCCTTCGACTACGACAGCGGCACGTTCACAGAGAACGACGACGTGTCCTCCGAGAGCGCCGGCGGCGACTCCGCGTTCCGGGTGGGCTTCGCCGACGAAGACGGCACCAAGCAGGACGACCAGTACCGCGACGGTTTCCTGGTCAACGTCTACGAGTTGGGCGTCAACCTCGACGACTACCCCGTCGAGGAGGCGCTTCCCCAGCTCCGCGACGAGGTGGAGAACCTGCTCCCCCAGCTCGGCAGCGCGTTCGGCACGAGCGCCACGTTCGGCTCACTCGACGATGTGGAGCGGGACGACTCCATGGGGTTCAAGGCAGACGTGACGTACGACATGGACGACGCACCCTTCAAGGCCCGCATGTACTTCCTGTTCTCGGGCGACAAGGAGTACCAGATCACGTTCCAGTCCGCGGAGGACCGCTGGTCGGAGCTCGAACCCAAGTTCCAGGAGGTCGTCGACAGCTTCACGATCTCGTCGTCGGGCTCGGCGGAGTGACCACCTGAACCACCGGGCGAGGCCCTTCGCGCCTCACCCACGCTCCAGACGCACGAAGGGCGGGCGGCCCGTGAAGGCCGCCCGCCCTTCCTCCTGCACCGTCCGCCCCGCCGCGGCCGCTCCCCTCCGCGGCCGGGAGCGCTTCAGGCCAGGTCCATCAACGCGTCGATCTTCCTGACCCCGTCGGAGGCATCCTCGGCGTAGGCATCGGCGCCGATCGCATCGGCCCAGCGCTGGGTGGCCGGGGCGCCGCCGACGACGACCTTGTAGTGCTC
>Ga0209164_1000798_pt1 | contig 54803 bp, 46 predicted proteins | sample MTBNYHSulfiMetaG_FD_187458 | JGI IMG/M metagenome (GOLD analysis project Ga0209164, IMG submission 187458) | Enrichment culture microbial communities from rom New York Harbor, USA that are MTBE-degrading - MTBE-NYH (New York Harbor Sulfidogenic)... | ecosystem: Environmental > Aquatic > Marine >... | reverse complement strand
TCGTCTTCTTGATCCACACCTGATGCATTGATTGCACCTTTTCCGTAACGCTCACGACGACCGGCTCTTTACCAGCGCCGCTTACGGTGGTTTACAGCCTGCTCCTGCAAGCCGACTGTGAGGGGCCCACCCTCATCTCTTACGCCGCTTGCTGCGGCACACTGATGTCTGAACACCAGGCGGTATTGGGACGATCGGCCGAAAAATTCCGATCCAACAGATTGGGAGCAACAGGCAGTTTATGATTGCTATCGGTCGTTTTTCTGAACCTTTTTCCATGCTTTACTGCAACGCCGGCCTTTTTCATCAGGCTACGTGCCCGGTACCGGCCTACATCATGGCCATCGACCCGCAGTTGCTTGGACATCCGACGAGAACCATAGCTCCCACGTGTGTTCGAATGGATCTGTCGGAGCCTGGAAAGCAGGAGGAAATCAGTATCAATGATGACCCCACTGCCATATCTCAGATACTGGTAAAACCCGCTCCGGCTTACCCTCATCACCTTGCACAAAACGGTGACAGGGAAGGCCCTCTTTTGCTGCCGGATAAAGTCGAATCTCACTTCGACAGGTTGGCAAAGAAGGCCGTGGCCTTTTTTAATATGTCGCGCTCCATCTCAAGCTGTTTGACCTTTTTGCGAAGTCGGTGCAGTTCCTCTTTCTCAGCCGTCATGAACCCCTTGCCGGGAAAAGCCTGCATGCCTTCCTTTTCGATCTGTTCCTTCCAGCGCCTTAAAACGCTGGAATCGATCCCAAGGTTGCGAGCGGCCTCTGAGAGCTTGTACCCTTGCTCGGTGACCAGTTTGACAGCGTCAACTTTGAATTCCTTTGTGAATCCTCTGCGGTTCTGACCCATTTTTCACCTCCAAAAAGATGATTGTTTATACCTCATGCTTTTCGGAGTGTCTATTTCCGCTATACCACCTCAGAGTGATGCTTTGATGGCATGGACAAAAATGTGACGCAACGCGTTGGGCTTTATGACCGCTCTGTTATTGTGAGAGCATTTTTCCTTTTAATACCTCTAATTTTTTCTATTAGAGGAGCATGCCGTTCATCCTATTCGCAATACACGTGCTTATCTTGGACCTTATGACCTGGTCGAGCTCATATAGAATCAAAGCACTAAGAATACTTAGCAGAAAACTGAATACAAAAATATGTATTTTTCCATCTCTTAATGTCCTCATAAAAAGGTGTAAAACCGCAGCATGCACCAGAAAAAAACAATAACTGAATTTTTGAGTTGAATATAATATTTTATTGAGCTTCTCAGATCGAAAACGAACCGGTTTTGGTCGCTTGTTCTTGAATTCAAACTTTGAAAGAAAAAATCCTGTATAGAAAATGATCATATAAAGCGCGGCATGCTTTATTGAAGATAGAAAATATAAAGTACCGAGTAAAACCATAAAATTTACAGGCACTGGTGTAATAGAAAATAAATATACTGACAAGTAAAGTATAAGAATTAGTGTGATAAACCATGAAATGATGTATAGTGGATCGTTTAAAAATAGACTACCGCCCATTAACGATATTAAGCCGTCTATAAAAGTTACCTTTTTATATGGCATTAGATAATTTATTGCCATAATGGCTACCATTACGATCCAGTACGGCAACATTATTCTGAAATACCTTCGGATTATCCAGTTGTTCGGTGAATTTGTTACCGCAAAATATCCTGATAAAAAGCAAAATCCAGAAATTGCATAAAAGCTGCTAAAATAGGATGGCTTGATACCCATCATAACAAGATAATGAAAAATAAAAATCCATATTGTTGCGAAAATCCTTAGAATACTAAACCAGATCTTGATATCTTTGTTTTGTAATTGTATTTGCGACATAGTGCTATTGATCGATATTACTTTTCTTGAATATTTGGTAGTATTTTTACAATTGCAGGGTTTCCAAAGACAATTGCGCAGTCGGGTATATCTTTGATCACCACTGCATTTGCACCTATTTTGCAGTTGTCGCCGATTGTAATTTCGCCGATTATTTTTGCACCGGCACCCATCATTACATTATCGCCTATTTTGGCGGCTCCGCCATTCCCACCATAATCCCCAATGGTTACCTGGTGATAGAGGGTGCAGTTACGGCCCATCTTGGTTGAAGGATGAAGAATAATTCCACCGAAATGATGGATTCGAAAACCTGGGCCTATATCTGCTTCGACAGGTATGGATATTCCGGTAGTAATTTCGATAAACCGCTCGAAGATAAACCGGAAAGGCTGGGCGGGTATGCCGTGTTTCTTGAGCCATCGAAACCATCGGTACACCAGGATGGCCTGGAAGCCTTGGGACAAAAGGCCTCTTATCAAGCAGCGAAAAGTTGATTCGTGGTTGCCCAGGCGCCGCAGATCTGCTTTTAGATAGTCGAACACAGGGGGACCTTCTTATGAACCCAAGCAGGGGGGATGCGGGTGGTCCAGCCATAGAGCAAACATCAACATGGACCATAAAAGGGTGCCATGGTTGGCTATGCGGGCCTGATGTTGATCCCAGATGTCACGAACCCCGGCGGTTGATATAAAGTTTTTCAAGGGTTCGGAGTCAAAAATCGTCGTTTTGGCCATTTGCCGGAGATTGCTTCTGAACCATAGGCCCAGGGGCACGGTGAATCCATGTTTCCTTCGATTAAGGACCTCCGCGCCGACCAGCGGGGCGAAGGCGTTTTTTAAGATATGCTTTTTTTCGCCATGATGGATCTTCATTCTGGACGGGAGCTTTGCGGCGAATTCGATGACGCGCTTGTCGAGCAGCGGGGACCTGACCTCCAGTGAGTTGGCCATGCTCATGCGATCTACTTTGACGAGGATGTCGCCTGGAAGAAATAGTTTTAGATCGGTGTAGAGAATTTTCCCCAGGTGGTCGTCGCCATTGGCTTTCCGAAAATATTTCAGGGTGTGCGCCGCCGGGTCATAACCATCGATAGGCCGGCGAAAGCTTTCTGAAAACAGGGTTTGATAGTGTTGCGGGCGGATAAAGGAATTGGTTACGAAAAAAGCTTGTTCAGGGCTTAAGAGAGCGGAATTGCATAGTGAATTTAATCTTCTGAAAAAAGAATCGGACGGCATCCGCCGTGTCAGTTTGGATATCGATGACAACAGTAATGCAGGCGCGAGTGCCCTTACCTGGTTCTCATAGCGATCGATGGCGTACTTTTCATATCCGGCGAAACTTTCATCGCCGCCGTCCCCGGACAAGGCCACGGTCACATGCTGGCGCGCCATCTTGGAGACATAATAGGTAGGAACCATGGACGAATCCGCAAATGGTTCGTCGAAATGCCATACCAGCTTTTTGATGATATCGGCCGGTTCATCGTTTATGTAATGCTCGTTATGCTTCAGCCCCAGTTTTTGCGCGAAATCTTTCGCGTAGGCCGCCTCGTTGTGCCCTTGGTCATTGAAACCAATGGTGCAGGTGCTGACAGGGTCCGTGCTGGTTTGGGCCATGAGGGCAACCACGCCGGATGAGTCGACGCCGCCGCTGAGAAAAGCCCCCAGGGGGACATCGGACATCAACCGGCAGCTTACCGCATCTTTCAATAATTGGAATAGCTGCGCTTGCAGTTCATCCGGGGTGCCGACCAGGGGCTTGGAAAAGTCGATATCCCAGTATTCTTGTGTTTTTACGGCGCCATTGGCATAAACCAGAAAATGGCCGGGTTCGAGCTTTGCGATTTGCCGATAAATGGTTTTCGGATGGGGGATGTAAAGGTAGTTGAAATAGTCCACGACGGCGGTGTTATCGATTGACGGCTGGACATCCGGCAGTTGAAGAATGGATTTGATTTCCGATGCGAAGGCGAACCGGTGGCCGGCGTGATAGTAAAAAAAAGGCTTTTTGCCGATATGATCACGCGCGGCGAAAAGCTCTTTCCTTGCATCATCCCAGATGGCAAAGGCAAACATGCCTCTGATCCGTTTAACGGCTTCGGTTCCTTGGTCGGCGTATAGGTAAAGCAGTACTTCGGTGTCGGTTTGCGACTGAAACCGATATCCTTTTGCGATCAGCTCTTTGCGAAGTTCAGGATAATTGTATATTTCTCCATTGAAAACGATCGAATACCGTTTATCCTCGGTGGTCATCGGCTGGCGGCCGTCGTCGGAAAGGTCGATAATGGACAGGCGCCGATGGCACATCCCGATATGGTCGTTGTGCATCCAGTCGCCCATATCGGGGCCACGATGCACCATAATGGCATTCATGCGTTCAAGAGACTGGTCGGGGTCATCTCCCAGCAAGTTCCGCGTCGCTCCGGCTATTCCGCACATTATAACAGCTCTATGATCAATTTTATCGGGTTGATTTGATGAAGAAAAGGGAACTGGCCCGGGCGATGAAATAGACATTGTACAGCAGCAGCAGCCGTATGAAATCCGAGAAATTGCCAACCGGGCGCAATTTGATGAAACTTAACAGCAGGACAGGTGCTTGCCCGGTCAACACCAACACGGTTGCGAAAAGCGGTGCGCCGAAGATCAATGCGATCAGGGGGAGTATCCACATGGCCGACACAAAGATGGGCAGCAACAGGCTCGGCAGTTCGTCCATTTTGATTCCATGTTGAAGAACACCACGGTAATTGCTTTTTCCGCGCCATTGTTCCTTCAGGAAAAAGTTTTTGATGGTCTTGGGATCACGGTGGTGTATGGCCGCTATGCGTGCATCGCTGATAATTTTGCCGTGTGGCGCCAGGCGGTAGCACAGATCGACATCCTCGCAGGTGGTCAAGCTTTCGTTGAATCCACCGACCTTGTGAAACAGATCTTTAGGGATGAACATATTGGTGGACTCTTGCCAGGCTTTCTCATGCACCTGTGTTTTGGGTTTCCTTACCAAGTACCAGGTTTTCTCCACCCAGGTCGGGTTATCGGGTATTAACGGAGATGAGCCGAAGCACGCTACGTCCGAGCGGTTGAAATAGCGCTCGGCGCAAGCGAGCCAATTGGAGGCAACGGTGCAATCGGCATCCAGAAAGGCAAGAATCTCGCCCGCTGCCTGGGCGGCACCGCGATTTCGGACAGCGGCAATGGTCATTTCCTGGGGCAGTGAAATCAGCTTGACGTCGAGATCGCGAGCGATGGCCGCGGTGGTATCGGTTGAGCCATTGTCCACAACGATGGTTTCATATCGCGCTTTCGGAAAATCCAGGGCGCAAAGCGATTCGAGGCATTGCTTGATATACTGTGCTTCGTTGCGGGCGGGGATAACAACCGAAACTTTTTTCATGGCGTACCGTGTTCGCTATATTCGCTCGAATTTTTTCCAGGTGACCGGCTGCTTGTTCAAAAGGCCTTTGAATATGCCATAAAGGGCCGCACTGTTTACCAGGCAGAAATAGAAGGGAATCGCGGTCAGCCAGTGGTCCGAATTTTTTGAGCGAAACACGCCTATGAACGCGGCAAAATAAAACAGAATCTGTCCTAAGAGCGAAAAAAGGTATAATGAATAGATGTTATCGGCCACTTTCACCAGATTGGAAATCATTAAAAGAATCAAGAAACAGGGAACCAGCCAGCGAAGCAACTTATGGGATATAAAAGAAAAAAAGAGTCCTTTGTTGTTGGGCCCGGGAATTCCTTCCCCCCGCTTGAGGGCTTGGATTGCACCGGCAATCACCCTTGATTTTCTCAAAAATTCAGATTTATAGGAGATGGTGCTCTTTTCATAGCCCTTGGCTTCGCTTTCATAGACGAGTCTTTTTCCACCAAGCGCGACGTTCATGGATATGACAAAATCGTCAAGAATCGTGTCTGCGGAAGGCCCGACAAACAGTTTGCTGCGAATCGCATACATGCCGCCATCCGCGCCGATAAGGGATCCCACTTCCGATTCCTTTCGCTGAATCCAGCGTTCGTATTGGTAGTAGACACCTTCGGATTTTCCAAAGGTCGTATTGCTGTTTTGCAGTATCACATCGGCGCTGACCGCCCCGACGGTCGGGTCACAAAAATTGCGAACCAATTTTCTGATGGCATCCGCGGCATACATCGTGTTCGCATCCGAAAACACGATGATATCCGTTTCAAGTTTGGGAACGGTTTTTAGTATGGCCCCGATTTTACCAGCGCGCTCAATGTATTCGTATAGCGTCACCTGATCGTCGAGTTGCTTTCGAACAATGTCATTCGTTGCGTCGGTAGATCCATCCGATGCGATCACGATGAATAATTTCTCCTTGGGGTAATCGATGATCTTCGAATTCCTGATTTTTTCTTCTATGACTTCCTGTTCATTGTAGGCACAAATCAGCAGGCTGACTGAGGGGCTGATCTCACATTGCTTTATCGGTTTTTTTAAAAAAAAAGACCATGCGAACAATACCGCCGGATAGCCGAAATAGACGTAAGATACGATACTGAACGATAACCAGAATAAGATTTCTGACGTAGATACACCGGAAAAGTAAATGAGGTAGATCACCATGAGGGCGATCGAGATCTGAATAAGATAAAGTGTCGGTGACGTTACTTCATGTTGCTTGTCACCCGCTCTATGTGGCGTCCATGTGATCTGGGTCGTACCTCGAAGGCGTTGATAGATGCCAATCAGCGACGCTAAGTTAACGACAATAAAATAGTAGGGCATGTAAAAAATGGGGTGGCTTTTTGAATTCTTTGACATTAGAAAACCGATGTCTGCCAAAATAAAGAAAAGTACCAAGGCGGCGCTCAGATACTGAAACGACGTTTTATCTTGCACGGCGGCAAGTATGAAACTCGTCATGCACAGCGTTATAAAAAAGAAAGGTGAGAACCAGCGAAGCAGCTTATGACTAACAATTTCAAAGCTGAAAATGCCTACTTTGAAAGGGTTCAGAACGGACGGCACTCTGAGCAAGCCGCTGAAACTTCTGTTGACGATACGGACTTTGCGCGCAAACTCTTTATTGAAACTACCCGATGTATTCTCCCAGCAGATGGCATGCGGTTCATAAAGCCCACGGTATCCTTTGGCAACGATCTGTAAGGGATTTACGAAGTCATTTATGTCGGAAAATTTCAAATCTTCGTACAACTCTTTGCGTATCGCATAAATAGCACCATCGCCCCCCACTGTGGAGTGGCACCGGCTTTCCAGATATTTGACCCAGATTTCATATTTCCAATAAATGCTTTCACTTCGTGCCGCTGGTGTTGTCACCTTGTCCGCATATTTGGCTTCGCCTACGACATAACCAACCTTGGGGTCCTGGAAATTACGAACCAGGTTCTGGATGGCATCGTGTTTATACATGGCGTTAGCATCTGAGAATACAATGATTTGTCCCGATGCCTTTCGGACGGCATGATTGAGACAGGCTGTTTTGCCTAAACGGCCTTCAATTCTGAGTAACCGAACCCCCTCAGATTCATACTGTTTGACGATTTCCTCGGTTAAATCGGTCGAGGCATCAGACGCCACAATGATCTCGAGGTGATCCTTTGGATAAGTGAGTTGGAGGGAGTTGGCCAGTTTTTCAGCGATCACCCCCTGTTCATTATAGCAGGAGATTATCAAGGAAACCGATGGGGTGATATCTCTTTTTACGGTTTTGCCGCGAGAAAACAAAAATGCGATTATCGCGAGTAACAGTGGATATCCAAGGAAGATGTAAATTAGGGCCGCTATCGAAATATAGGCCAGAATAGTGATGCATATTATCATTGTGCACGCTTTTTAAGCAATTGACGGTTTGTTTGTTCCTACTTGACATCGAGATTAACCAGCGTCAATAAAAGTTGCTCGGCAACCAGTCTGCGGCCTCGTGCATTCAAATGCCCACCATCGTCCGTATAGTCTTTGGCCATGGCATTGTATGTTTTTCCACCCTGTTCAAATGTCTCTATTGTGCCATCGGGGCGGGTGGACTGAATTTCAGCTATGTCAAAGAAGTTGCTTCGGCCACCATATTCCTGCCTGAACATCTCATTGATCATATCTCGGTTTCGGTTGTCGAAAAATTGGTTATAATCAAAGCGGCCTAATGCTCTGTTAATCAGGCTCTTTGTTTTGGCGATAAAGGCTTCTATACCGGTTTGATGATAGGTGATGGGAACAGTAACATGCAAAAACTGTATATCCGGGTGGCTTGACTGCAGTTGTTGCATTGTGTTCTTATACTGATCAAACACTCTGTTTATATCCGTGCTTTCGAGTATATCCACAAAACAAAATTTAAAGAAGGCGATGTCCACGTTTGCGGACAATTCATCTTGAATTGATTTTTTAAAAAATTCGGGCTTGTTGCCATTGATACGTGAATGGGCGAATACCCCTCCTTTAAAATCTGACAGGTCCGAGGTTTCCATGATGTTAAGTCGAATCTGTGGGTGTTCGACCATCAACTCCTTAACGCCATCGATGATATTCTGGCCTACCGACTGATGGGCGAAGTATATTTTCTTGTTCGCTAATAATTTCCACTCATTTTCTGGAATATCTTGAATTGATTTATAAACGATTTTTGATTGCTCGACATTTTTGGTCTCACCACCACATGAAACAAAGAAAATAGCAGCTGCTATTACGAGACACGTTTTGGACAATCCGTTCCTAAATGCCATGGGGTCTCCTCTACAGTGCAATATGTTTTCTGATCGTAGGACCAAACCAGCGGGTTACCTGAACTGGTAGCCTTTTCCAAATTTCCATGGCCACATTGTACAAGCCCCCTGAATCCGTACTAATGGTTTGGGCCTGCTCTTCAAATGTATAATATGACCAATGAAGCGTGAATGGCTGAGCCCCCCATTGATGTTTAAAACGGTAAGTGCTTTCACCAACGGTGGACCGTCCAAAATCAAATTGATTGTAGCCCTTGTCACAGGCATACGCCAGCATGGTCCAATACAGTAGCATGTTCGGACTCATCTTACTGTATTGCCGCAACGATGAAGCCCAAGGATTATATAGGGTTTGTTTATATCCGCAAATTAAGGCACATGCAACCGGTTCGGATTTATTATAGACAATGACTATTTTCGATTCATCTCCGAATTCTTTAAGGACATTTCCAATCAATAATTTTGAATGTACCGGTGATCCCAGATCACGCATATTTTGCGTAAATACACTATAAAAATCGTTCAGCAGGTGATGCCCTCCGATAGTGGCTTTAAGCCCAGATTTTAGGGGCCTTTTAATCTGACTGCGCAATTTCGATTTGAATGCGCCCATCTGTGCATCACTTGATTTCTCGAGTTTGAGAATCATTCGGACTTTATTATCGCGGCATGTATAGAAAACGCCTTGCTTTCTATTTTGAGGCACTCTTCCGAAGTACGGCTGCAGTTTCGTATTGCATTGACGAAGTTCAACACCTTTGGCGTGTAGTTGTTTGGCAAACTGCAATGCCTTTTGAAGAAGCCTTTTTGAAATGTGTTCATCGTCCGCAAGCAGACCTGCCATATCGAAAAAGGGAATCGAGACTAGCCAATTCCCGAATAAGATGTGCTTTAGGTGTACAAGGGGAAGGGCCCCTACAATTTTGTCGGGTCTGTTTTGATCTTTATTGTCACTAAACGCTGCCAAGTAATAGATCGGATGACCATATGCCTTATTAATCACCGCCCCCCATCCATAACGATGATAAAGGTTGGACTGCGGGTGACCGTCGGTGTACTCATCCCAAAGATAAGATTCGTGATCTTTAATGAGACGGATCTCGATCATCTATAATTTTCCGATGTTTTGATTTTCATTTCGACTACCTGCATTGCGGAATAAATTGAGTATAGAATACCTAGGGCCACTATAAATACTAAAATACCTGAAAAGTCATGTAGGAAACCTTCTGCTACCTGCGGGCCAATGTATCTTGCCAGCAGTGCTGTAAAGGTCAGTCGCAAGATATTGACAACAACAGCAATTGGTATGGCACAGAAAAACAGTATCCACTGGTTAATGGCGTTGAGATTTGAAATATATGCAAAAGCTGCACTCAATGCCAGTAGCGATGCTAACGATCGAAGCCCAGAGCATGCATCCACCACTTCAAGGGTTGTATTGGGAAGATGCATGATGTTTCCCTCGCGAAGCAAAGGGATACCCAGCGCTTTTACGGCATATGAAGTTATGTTGGCAGCAAATAACTGTAGCGGGAATGCGATTTTATTCCATATGATTGCTGGCAGCGGTATCATAAACATCAGGTATAGCAGTGGCACGGCTATTAGCATGGTTGTTCGGGAGCCGAGATAAAAGAGGCATACACCGGTGATGGTAATTACTATAGCGGTTCTCATGATAAACAACTCAGCACCGATATTTCCTAAGATGAAAATGCACAGTGCGAAAAAAACGATAAAAAAGCCTGCTTTGCTGGCTCTAATTTCGGATTGAGCAAGTTGACCTCTTTTTTGCCATATCATGTATGCTGCAATCACAGGTATAAGGAATCCGTGGGAATAGTTATCGTTGGTTAACCAGTCCTGTATGAGGTTGCTCAAAGTTTGGCCGAAAAGTGTGATGAAGGCCATTAGAAGAATTGCGATTTGGATCAGGATTCTAATTTTTACTGATCTTATAGCGGTTATCAAGTTCATCAAGTTTATCAGGTTTTATTGGTTTTATTCGTTATTTTTAAGGTACACAATTATGTATTTAATTTGGAATGAAATCATTTAAAACAGGAAAAAGATGCTGGGCGAATTGTTTCATATTTTCGGTGACTTGTTGTTCATTTTCAATTGTGATGGGGCTGATCAGGCGAACGAATGAGCCGTCTGTTCGGTGGCGAATTATCGAATCCCATACCAGAAATATCTTTTGTGTGTATTCCGATCTGATGACCCGTCCTCTGGAATGGAACCAGTACAGCATCAGTTGTTTTTGATTGCCGTTTTGCAAAAGAACTCTGTTAATTTTTACCGGTCTTCCATCGCTGGTGGCACTCTCGAAAGAAATGGGGTCGATGGATGCGATGTTCCAGCCGGCGCCGGGCATGCAATTTTTCGGGGAGTGGATGATGTCTCCTTCCCGCTGGCTTTGGTAGTAGCCGATATAAAGTTCGATGTTGTTTGTTGTTTGCGGCTGCTGATAATAGGCCAGAATCGAATCGTCCACGCCGAGGGCTTGGTAGATCTTGTCTTCGAAGCGGGCCGGTTTGCCATGCCACTCGCCGATTTCCATGGGGAAGTCGGATAGGCTCCTCAGCGGGGGTTGGTCATCAGCCTTGGACAAGTAGGCTGTAAAAATACTGGTTGCCAGCATGATCGAGGCTAGTATGGTTGTTTGGATGAAGTTCATTTTCTTCGGGATTAGCCACAGACACACACAGACTTGCACAGACCTAAAATTAATTCACCGCAGAGACGCGGAGAGCGCAAAGGGTTTATGTCTGGCCTGCGGCGCTTAGTTTGAAAGCTGGTTCAGTGCAAGTTTGATGCATTGTTGGCGGTCGATTTTGCTGTTGGCGTTTTTGGGTAGTGTTCGAGTATAGATGATTTTTGATGGTGCTTTGTGCGCGGGTAGGTTTTTTGCGCAGGTTTCCAGTAATTTGTTTGGATCGATGGTGTCTAGTTTGGGAACTATTATGGCGACCAACTTGTTGCCGAGAAGTTGGTCAGGGATGCCGACAACGGCGGTTTCGATCAGTTGGTCGGTCGACATCAGGAAATCTTCGATTTCGGTTGGGTTGATCCGGTGGCCGCTGACTTTGAGGAGTCCGTCTTTTCGACCGGTGATGTAGAAAAAGCCTTGTGAATCGCAATGGCCGAGATCGCCGGTGTGGTAGCCATGTTCGGACAAGACGCGGGAGGTGTCCTTGGAGTCTTTCCAATAGCCGAGCATGATGTTGGAGCCGGAAGCGACCAGTTCGCCTTCATGGCCTGCCGGTACTTCCTTGTTTTCATGTGTGAGTACCCGGAGGGTGACACCTGGGATCGGTTGGCCAATGGAATCCGGTTTTGTTTCAAAGGCTTTTGGGTCCAAATAGGTCAGGCGTGCCGATGCTTCGGTTGCGCCGTACATGATGACGATTTGCGTGTGGGGTGGTAGCGCTTGCCGCAGGGCCAGCTTGATCGATTTGGACATATGGCCGCCGGCTTGGCTACAATAGCGTAGGGCTGAGAGCTCGTCTTTGCGGCTGGCCAGGGGTGATCGGTTGAGTAGGTAGGCGTAGGTTGAAGGTACGCCGGAGAAGCTGGTGACCTGCTCTTGGATCATTTGATGTACGACGTCGGCCGGGTACATGAAGCGGTTGTTGATGACGATGGTTGCGCCGGCGGCGATGTGGGTGTTGAGGAGTGATTTGCCCATTACGTAGAAGAATGGGAGGACTACCATTTGGATATCGGATGGAGTGATGCTCAAATAGCTGCAGATGGAGTTGGTGTTGGATACGATGTTTTTGTGGCTTAGCATTACGCCTTTGGGTTTGCCTGTTGAGCCTGAGGTGTAGATTATTGAGGATAGGTCGTTTTCATTTTGATTATTAGCCACAGACTCACACAGACACACACTGACAGGGCCTTCGGCTATTGTGGTTTCTTCGAGGGTTTGGACTTTGTAGGGGGTGCCGGCCCATTTTTGTTTTGGGTTGCTGATGATCAGAACTTTCAGGTTCAGGTGGTCGAGGTTGACGGCTTTGAGGAGTCGCTCGGCTTTGAAGTTGGTGATGATTGCCGAGGGCTCGAGATCGTTGAGCAGGTATTGGAGGCCGTCGGGTTTCAGGCCTGGGTTGAGCGGTGCGGCTGCTGCGCCGGATTTGAGGGTGGCGTAGTAGGCTGTGATGTAGTCGGTGCTGTTTTCGAGGAGCAGGGCTACCTGGTGGCCTTTGGTGATGCCGTTGGCTTGTAAGTGAGTGGCGAGGTTTGTGGCTTGGGTGTTCAGCTGGGCATAGGTGGTCCTTTGGTCGTCGTGGATTACGGCGACTTTGTCGGGGTATTTTGCTGCTGAATTTTCGAGAAAATTGTGGATTAGCATTGGATTGGCCACAGACACGTACTGACCTTTGAAGTCATAAAAGAAAAGAATTCACCGCAGAGACGCTGAGGTCGCAGAGGGTTGTTGAGTTGGCCTGCGGCGCTTGTGTTCCAGATGGGCATTGCATCAATATATTAGATGCTGGGTTAGCCTATTGCGGCGGTTTTGAGTTCGGGGTTGGCTTTCCTTTGGAGGAAGGCGGTGACGTTGTTGATTGAGTCGAGGTTTTCTGGGATGAGTTCGTCGTCTTCGATTTTGATGTTGAACTCCTCTTCGAGGTAGGTGACGAGTTCCAGGACGCCGGTGGAATCGATGATGCCTTCTTCGAGGAAGGAGGTTTCGTCGGTGAGGCCTTCGTCGTTGCCGAAGAGGAAGTTTTCCAGGATGAAGGATTTGATTTTTTGTTTTATTTCGGTCATTTTAGGCTCCTGATTTTATTAGCCACAGACACACACAGACTCACACAGACACAATAAAAAACGCACACTGACAATTTTACTACAGAATGAACCGTTTGATCTGGGCTTTTGGATAGGTGAAATTCACTAACATGCCTATTTCGTAAGGTGTTGCTTTCAGGTAGTTCAGGATTTGGGCTTCGTGTATTTTTTGCAGGTGATCGACAGATTTCAGCTCTATGATGACCCTGTTTTCCACCACTATATCGGCGAAATATTCACCGACCATTTTTCTTTTATAGGTTACCTTGATCGGGACTTGATTTTGCACTTCTAAGTTTCTTTCTCTAAGTTCAATCAAGAGCGCATTTTCGTATACTTTCTCCAGAAAGCCTGGCCCAAGGATTTTGTTTACCTCGAATATGGCACCGTTGATTTGGTATGTGAGTTGATTGATTTCCATATAGAAATAAAAGGCCACAGACACACACTGACTTACACAGACGAATTTTTTGTGTGTGTCGGTGGCTAAATCTCGATCTCAGGTACGGCTTCGATGAGCTGGGCCGGGAGATGGAGGTAACGGGTGGTGGTGCGTTTGGTGTCGATGTCGTCGTAGACGCGTTGCACCTGGTCTGGTGTCAGGTCTACGGTGGGGGCTACCTCATCTGGTGTATAGCCGTTGTTTTTGCCATAGAGGCACAGGTCCATTTTGTCGTAGGGCAGCGAGAAGTAGAACTCGTCCTGGCCCTGGGGCATGGAGTAGGTGTCGGTGGTCGGCGCCCGGTGGCAGATGGCCTGGGGGACGCCGAGATGGGCGGCCATTTTGTAGACCTGGGTTTTGTAAAGGTGAGCGATCGGTTTGATGTCGGCGGCGCCGTCGCCGAGTTTGACGAAAAAGCCCTGGTCGTATTCGAGTCGGTTGGGAGTGCCGGTGACGGCGAAGTTGAGCCGGTCGGCGTGATAGTATTCGAGCATTTTGCGGGTGCGCTGTTTGAAATTGGTCGCGGCGACGATTTCAAGATAAGCTTTGAGCGGGAGCCGCTCTTTGACGATGGTGCCATCCGGGGATTGGGCCACGATGGAAAAAAGGTTGAAGCCTCTGGTTTCGGTGGCGTTGGGAATGACGATTTTGGATTTCCAGCCGTTGTTGTATTGGGGTATGGCCTGGCGCACGGCTTCGTCGTAGCGCTTGTAAAACCCCAGGGCTTCCAGGATGCCGGAGATGTCTTCGTGCGCTCGGTCGACGTGGAAGGTGTCGGCGACGGCAGTGCTGAGTTCGAGGGTGTCGTCCGAAGAGTGGCGTTCGGGCATCAGGAGGCCGAAGACGCGTTCCGAGCCGATGGCTTTGACTGCAAGGGCCAAACAGGTGCTGCTGTCGATACCGCCGGAGAGGGCGACGACCAGGCCGCGGCGTTTGAGTTGTTTGCTGAGGATGGCGCGGATCTGGGCGGTGATTTTTTGGGCTTCTTGTTCCAGGTCGAGGTCCAGGAGATTTTTTGAGAAGGGCTTGTTTGGCATTTGGGGGCCTATTTGTGTTTTTTTTGGATCCCGGCGTTCGCTGGGATCACGGCTATGGGGATTATAGATGTTTGGCGGAGCCGGTGCGATTGCCCTACCCTATTTTGTTCAGGTATTGGGTGCAGGTGATGAAGTTGGATGTTTTAAATTGGGTCAGGAGTTTTTTCAGGCGCTGCTGGGTTTTGTCTAAATTTAAGTAGTGACGCCAGCGTTGGTGGATTTGCTTGGCTATATCCACCCTGCGATCTTGTTCCATCCTGCCGGTTCCTACCCTTGGTTGTTGGGGGTCGATCTCCCAGGGGTGCATGTAAAAGAGATAGGCGTTTTCCCGGGACAGGATTTTGCGGATGCCTTTGGTAAAGAGTGCCGGGGGATAGAGACGGAAATAGCCGCCGCCGCCCCAGGGGATGGTTTGGTTCAGAATATTCAGGTTGCTGATCGGCAATTCGGTGAACTGGTTGTCGAGCCTGATGGCGATGCCTTTTTTGGGTGACCCGTTGGTGCTGATTTTGCCGTAGCGGCCGTGTTTGTCAAAGGAGTTGTAGCTGGAGTCGTAGGTGTAGCCGGTTCGTTTGATCAGGGTTAAGATGTTATCGTTTATAGAGAAATTTGGGGCCCGGTAGCCGTGGATGCTGGTGCCTGTGATGTCTTCGAGGCGTTTCTTGCTGGTTTCCAGGTCCTGGCGAAGGGTGGCTTCGTCCAGGTGGGCGTTTAACAGGTGGCCCTCTCCGTGAGAGGCGACTTCGTGGCCTCGGGACTGGATTTCGCGAACCATGGATGGGAACCTACTCGCGATCCAGCCGAGGACGAAGAAGGTGGCTTTGGGGGCTGGATTGATGCTGTCGAAGAGGTCGAGCAGTCGCATGGTGTTGTTTTCCACTCGGCAGGTCTGGTGCTCCCATGTGTTGGGTGGGAACCAGGGGCGGAGGTTTTCAACCTGGAACCAGTCTTCGACGTCGATGGTGATTAATATGTCTGTTTGTTTGGTTGAATGCATTGGGGGTCTTGGGGTGGATGCGCTTGGTTTGATTGGGCCTGATTGCTTTTGGTTCACCGCAGAGGCGCAGAGTGCGCAGAGAAAAGATATATGTACATGCGGTGATTTGCGAAGTTTTACGAGATCGACAATTTGGATCAATTCAGGCGGAATGGGGTTGCGGGGGCCATTACGACGCCCAGAAAAACACGGTTTTCTACGTATTCATCGGCGGCCAGGTCGGATTGGCGATCCCTGTAGCTGTATGTCAGCTCGATGTTCATCCATTGGAGCGCTTGGTATCTGAGGGTTGCGCCGGCATCCCAGAGCTGGTCTTCCCTGTCCGGTGTTTCGTCCGGGTATTCGTCGTAGCGATACCCGCCATACAATTCGCCCGCAGCACGAGTCGAGAAATTGTAGCCGATGGTTGCGCGGCCGGTGTAATAGATGTTGAGGCCGAGATCCTCGACGCCCCTGTCCGCGATCTGGTAGCCGCTGCCGCCGATCAGTTCCAGGTAGCTGCGGCGGAATGACCAGCGTTTGGCGATTTCGGAGTTGACCAGCCAGCCGTAATCGTCTTCATCGTCCACGCCTTTCAAATCCTGGAACAGGTAGCCGACGGACAGGGTGAAACGGGCGTCTTCCTGAAATTCCCACCTGAAGCCGATGGCCGGTTCATAGAGTTTGTAGTCGATATCGGCAGCCGGATCTTCGTCGCGGTCATAGTCGAGTTCGGTGTGGCGGTATTCGACGAAGCCGGATACGCGACGGGTGAAGGCATGCAGCAACCTCATGTAGCCGGTGTACTCTTCGCGGTCGTTGCGTTCGTTATAGGTCCGGTTGGAGTAAAATCCGTCGGCCTCCACTCCCCAGCGCTGGGTGAACCAATACTCCAAGCCGATCCGGGGACTCACCTCTGTGTAGTCTTCGGCCGTGCCGCCGATCGGGATGTCGATGTCCTCGCGGTAGTTGAAGCGGATGGCGGTTTCGATGTTGTCGCGTGCGCCGAACTGGTGCTGCAAGGATGCGTCGGCGCTGTAGGTGCGGTAGCGGCTGCGGCCGCGGCGGTTGGGATCGGCTTCTATGGGCGCACCCTGGGTCGGGTCATCGGGCGTATAATCCGGAGCCTCGTCCGTGGGGTCTTCGGTTTCCAGGTAATCGTTCACGAACTCGAAGCGGGTGTTGCGGCCGAGCTGTTTGTAGACGAGCAGCCGCGCGGTGTGCCGCCAGTAGTCCAGATCAGAGTTGTCGGCAAAGGTGCTGTAGGTGGGGGTGTAGTTCAGTTCCAGGCCGGCGGTGCGTCCGACGATCTGGCCGGTCAGGCCGAGACCCGCGGTGGTGATGAAATCGTCTTGTTCGTTGTCCGGGTCCAGGTAGATGTTGTCGTTGTATTCGCCGCTGACGATCAGTTCCGGCCTGAACAGGAATTGGGCGGCCTCTGTGCTGGTCGTCAAGGACATGATGGCGATGAGTGTCAGGAGGGTCAGATGGGTCAGCCGCTTTGGTGTCACCGTGGTTTCCTTTCGATGAAATCGATTTTATGGAACGATGATGGTGTCGTCGGCCAGGATTTTTACGTTCTGACTGAAATCTTTGTCGTTGACAATATCTTTGTAGTTGATGCGGATCACCTTTTCTTTGCCGTCCACCTGGCGGAAGAGGATGATCTCTTTTTTGGATGCCCATTCGGTGAACCCGCCGGCCAGGGCAAAGGCCTGCAGGACCGTGAGGTTCTTGGTCAGGGGGTACTCTCCTGTGTTCACGACTTCGCCCAGGATGTAAAAGCGCTGGCTGGCGGCGTTGGTGACGGTGACGGTGACGGTGGGTGCCGAAACGTATTCTTTTAACGCCTTTTCGATGGTGCTTTTCAGCTCGGTGGTGGTTCTGCCGGCCGCTTGCACGTCGTTGAGCAAGGGAAAGGAAATTTTGCCGTCCAGCCGCACCACAATTTCTTCCCTGGAAAAGTCGGGTTCTTTCCAGGTGACGATTTCGAGGATATCGCCTTTGCCGATGCGGTATTCGTCGGTGGAGAGGCTCTGGTCCTGGGCGTAGAGGATGTTTGCTGTCAGAAGCAGGGTCAGGATGCCGAAGACGGCGGTTTTGGATTGCAGGGGTCTGATATGCTGCATGGTTTCGGCCTCCCTATTGATTGGCAGTTCACCGCAGAGGCGCAGAGTGCGCAGAGAGATGATTTGGTGAAACAATCGATTTTCGCTGGTTCTTTGATACAGCTCCGCCTGGTCGATTCCATTTGAATCGATTCGGCGGTGGTATTGGGATTGCTGCTGGCGGCGAGGGGTCGCCGGTTTCAGGTTATGAAGGTATCATCTTCCATGACCGAAGATGACGGTTTTAACTGTTTTTGCAATAATCATAAAGTCCATCAGGGTGGACATGTTCTTGATGTAAAAAAGATCGTAATTCAGCTTTTCGATGGCATCCTCCACCGAGGCGCCGTAGCCGTAGCTGACCTGGGCCCAACCGGTCAGGCCGGGATTTACGGTAAAGCGCTCACCGTAGTAAGGGATGATGGCCTCCAGCTCTTTGACGAAATGTTCCCGCTCGGGCCTGGGACCGACGAAACTCATTTCGCCTTTGAGCACGTTCCACAGCTGCGGCAATTCGTCTACCCGCCATTTGCGGATAAAATGGCCGACGCGGGTGATCCGCCTATCGTTGTCCTGGGCCCATACGGGGCCGGTCAGGGCTTCGGCGTCGCTGACCATGGAACGAAATTTGTGCACCATGTAGGGTTTTCGGTTTTCACCGACGCGTTCTTGAGAAAAAATAACTGGGCCTTTGGAATCCAGCTTGATGATCAGGGCCACGACGGCGATGAAGGGTGCCAGAACGATCAGCATCAGAAAGGCGACAATGAGATCCGTTGTCCGTTTTATCAGCCTTCTGGCTTTCGATTTGTGAAACCCTTCGGAATAGATGAGCCAGCTGGGGTTGATGGATTCGACGGTGAGTTTGCCGGTCAGCATTTCATAGAAGGTGTTGCCCTCCAGGATTTCGATGCCCTGCACACGGCATTTGAGCAATTCTTTGACAGGCAGGAATCCGCGCTTTTCCTTCAAGGCCACGATAATCTTCCGGACTCCGGACTGGTGTGCGAGTTCGCAGATATTTTCGTATACCTCCTGGCGGATGACGTTGGTTCGTTGGCCCGCTTTATGACCGTCCCAGCCATGCCGGGTAACGATATCCGTGATTTCATAGCCGCAGTCCTTCTTATCCGTAACCTGGGCAAAGATCTCCCTGGCGATGTCACTGGAGCCCAGCAGCATGATCTTTTGGTTGAACAGGCCTCGGTTCAGTATCTTGGTATACCCGATGCGCCAGGAGACGATCATGATGATGACGATCGCCGTGCTGATGATGAATATGCCCTCGGTAATCATGCACACTGGGAAGGTGAAATAGATCAAGGCCAGTATGATGGCCGAGGCCCCCAGGGCCTGCAGCAGGCGAATGCCCAGTTCTATCAGGTTATCGGTGATTTTAAGGTCATAGAGGTCGTTGTAAAACAGGCACACCTGGCAGGTGATGGTGATGAGCAAGGCTTTGAGCAACAGGCCGTAATCGAAGATGCCGCAAGACTCTCCTAAAAGAAGCCGCGTCGCGATGATCACGGAAGCAAAGATGGCGATCCCTTCTCCGAAAACGAACAATGCGTTGCGTATGGGGTAGTATTGTCTGAATATTCGCAGCATAGGGGATATTTAAGTTCAAGGTTTTAAGTGAAGGATCTTTGCCGGCCGGTGTCTCCGTTTATGTGGTTTGTTCTGGTGTTGATTTGTAATAGGATTTTCCGTAGCCGTAGTATTTTTTGACGGTATGATCCGAGTGATTCATGACGATTCCCAAGATTTTCTCTTTTCCGAGTTGTTCGATCAGTTCCGAGACGGCATTGCGGGGCGTCCTGCCGGCCTTCACCACGATGATGATGCCGTCCACATAGTTGGCGATGGCAGCGGTCTCGGTGGCCAGGGACGGCGGGGCCGAATCGATGACAATGTAGCGGTCTTCGTAGCGTTGGGCCACTTCTTCGAGCAACGCCTTCATTTTCTGGGTGGTCAACAGCTCCATGGGGTTTTCCGGCGGCTTTCCGGCCGGCAGAATGGTCAGCTTGGGGATGGTCGACTTGGCGAAATGCCTGGACACGTCGGATCCGGTGACGAGATACTGGCTCAAACCGCTGGCTTGCTCCAATCCGAAAATGATGTGGATCGTGGGCTTGCGGATATCGGCATCGATGAGCAGCACGTGCTCCTCGATGCCCTTGGCGATACTGACCGCCAGGTTGGCGCAGACAAAGGACTTGCCCTCGCCCGGCAGGGCACTGGTGACCATGATGCTTTTGGGCGGCCGGCCGGTGGAAGGAAACAGCAGGTTGGTCCTGAGCACCTTGAACAGCTCCGCTTCCACGGACTGTGGGCTGTGCAGCGTGACCAGGTTGGGATCGATGCCTTCCGGGCCAGACGGCAGCGGCTGTTTGTGGGCGGTGAGCGGCACCACGTTGCCGTTGATGGTCGTTTGGGGTTTCGGCGTGCGCTCGGTCGCGAATTTGGTCCGCCCGGGGTCATTAGATTTGCCCGCTTTTTCCAAGGCGTCGAATATTTTGCCCATGTTGTATCCTGATCCGGTTTGACCGGGGTTTGATATTCAGTCGAAATATTTTCTACCCAATGGGTAACAACTTCTTTACGGCACCCACCAACTGCTCCGGCCCCCTGAGGCATACGAATGCGAAAACCGCCAGGAAGACCAGGGTGATCATCGAAAAAGCGATACTCCCTGCGACATCGAGTTTTCGCAGGAGTATCTGTTTGGGACGAAAGATGGTCGGGATCGAGGTGAGCACCGGTAATTCGAAAAATGTCTCCACATCGTCTGGTTTTCGAAGTGAGGTATTCAGATATTCCAGGAGGAATGCCGCTCCACCGCCGATGCCCAATCCCGCGGCGACGACCATTAGAAAAAGCTTTCGTGGGTCGGGCGATATGGGCTTTTCGGGAAGTTTCGCAGAATCAACAATTCTAAATTGCTCTCCCTTTTGCTTGCGCTCCATGTTCACCGCGATATCGGCCTCTAATTTGCGGCTTAGCAGTGAATCATAGGATGCTTGAATGTTCTGATAGTCCCTTCGCAAGCCGAGTAATTCCTGTTCCCGTTTTGGCGTTTCTTCGACTCGTTTTTGATATACACCAATTTGCGCCCGGAGGCTTTCTACCTCGCTCTCTGAGAGTTGGATTTCTCTCCTTACCTCGTTTATCTGCATTCTAAGCTCCGGGGGCAAATTTGATGTCGCCATCCGATCTTGCTGGGATCTGTTATCGGCGCCTTCGCCGTCTTGTTTAGCCTCGAATTCCAGAATCATCTTTTTTAGTCGAACTACGTCAGGGTGACTATCTGTGTACCTTGCCAGCAAACTCTCAAGTTGTGCTTGCAGATCTGCCAAGCTTGTGCTGCCATCACCTGGTCTCTGTTCATTGCCGATTACAACGACTTGCTGGGGGCGCATGGAGGCTTGTGAGTTGAGTTCGGCCAGTCGAACTCTGGCCTCACGAACACTTTGTTGTCTGTCATTGAGAGTTTCCTGCAGCCGATCTAAAATTCTCAGGTTGCTATCGAGTTGCTCCGGCAACTCGCCCATGTAATTCTTCCGGTATTCCTTTATTTTTTCTTCGACCTGTTCCAGGCGTATTCTCATGGCTTCAAGTTCAGAATCCAGAAAATCACTTGTCCCCATTGCCTGGGACTCACGCACTTTGAGGTTTTCATTGATAAAAGATGTAGCCAGGGCATTTGTCACCTGCATAACCTTGCGTGGTTCTGCTCCTCTGAATGAAATGGAGAAAGCATCGGCACCTCTTCTATCTCTCGTAACGTTGACATTGATGCGTTTGCTTAAGCTCTCGATCTTATCCTCTGAAAACATGTTTGCATGTTCAGGTTCGGAGAAGAGATTGAAATCTGAGATAATTTTTTCCAGATTGGTCCTGCTTAAAATTTGCTGGGAAAGTGTGTTAATACGATCACTGGCTTCAGCGCTGACAATGGATTGAACGTAATTCTGTGGGACCCGTTGGGGTTCGATCAAAATGAGAGTCTTGGCCTCGTAGGTTTTGGGAAGGGTTATGGACAGGTAGATTCCGGCGATCAAAGATAGAAAAAAGGGTATCAGAATCAGCCAGCGCCGCCGGAGAACCAGTTCGAGGATGAATTCGGGTGTTATTTTGAATATCGATTTTTCGTTGGTATCATTCATGACTCAACCTTGCGTTGGATGCGGGTAAGCGCTGTTTAAAACTTTTGAAACAATACCATATGGATTCATCCCGTTCAACATGGTTTGCCATCTGATATTAAATAGTTCCGAAGTGTTGGCAGATTTGTCCGATTACGAAAGACTCGATGGGCGGCAAATTTACCCTGGCATGCATCGAGGATCAGCGTGGGTGTGTGTTCTGGCCACAGGGCCCGGGCCGAATCGGGTTGAAGCCTGTCAGATTTGGGCCCAACCGGTGACAAATTGTCGGCGGAAATGGTCTTGTTTTGAGAGCCAGCCGGTTTTGGAGCGGAGGTTATGATCCGATTTCCCGGCTGACATCCGCCTTCCCGGGATCTTATGAAGTGCCTGAAATTGCAGGTTTGCCTGGTAGCTGTCATTGTCCGGTCGTATTCGATTAAGTTGGTCTAAGGCCCTGTTGGGCCTGTTAATCCAGTGGCCTTCTCAACAATCGATAATACAGCAAGTAATATGCCTGTTATCCGATTCCGCTTCGATTCGATTCCCGTGATTTCCTGCCAAACCGCGTTTATATGTAATTATAGTTAATTATCGGCACCGAAGGAAATTAGATAAGGTTTGGTCGCCACATTTTTTCTGTTTTTGGTTTTTACGATTATGTAAAACGATACCACTTTTTAGAATAAATTATCTTTGGCTGAGAGAAATTTTATCCACACTGTGGTGTTGGTTGCGCTGTCATCCCGGATCCTATTATTGCCCCATCACTCCGGCGGATAGTATTTCCCCCGTCACTCCAGACAGATAGTATTGCCCCCGTCACTCCCGGTCGATAGCATTTTCCCCGTCACTCCGGCGAACGCCGGAGTCCAGGAAAATGGCCTGGGATGGATACAAGCCTGGGTTCTGGATCCCGGCGTTCGCCGGGAAGACGGTTCGCGGATATCGGTGCAATTTTCAACCAACTCTAATTAACACCCCCCTAAGACGGCTCGCGGACATCGGGGCCATTTTCAACCAACTCTGATTAACGACCCCCTATGACGGGTCGCAGACATCGATGCAATTTTCAACCAACTCTGATTAACAACCCCATATGACGGTTCGCGGACATCGGGCTGGGTGCAGGCGACTTCGGGGCAGCGGCTCGTTTTGATTCGCCCTTAACCCTGGTGCATGCTGGTTAACCCCTTCACTCCGGCGCCTATTATTGCCCCCCGTCACTCCCGGTCGATAGCATTTTCCCCGTCACTCCCGGTCGATAGCATTTTCCCCGTCACTCCGGCGAACGCCGGAGTCCAGGAAAATGGCCCGGGATGGATACAAGCCTGGGTTCTGGATCCCGGCGTTCGCCGGGAAGACGGTTCGCGGATATCGGGGCAATTTTCAACCAACTCTAATTAACAACCCCCTATGACGGTTCGCGGACATCGGGGCAATTTTCAACCAACTCTGATTAACGACCCCCTATGACGGGTCGCGGATATCGGGTCCATTTTCGACCAGCCTGGATGACGGGTCGAGGACATCGCGATCATTTTGAACCAACCTTTTGGTGGGATTTAGAGTGGTGCGGATAGTCGATATGTGCAAGTCCGTGCCATGGTGAAGAAGCTTGTTTTGAGCGACGATTCGTCAGATTCGCATGAGAGGAGAATTAGGAACGAGGAAATGGATCGACACACATATATTTTTACTGGCAAAAGCAATTCGGGACATAAAATTCAGTACCCCCACAACCCACGGATCGGGTTTTCAGGGGCTGGAACATAGTCCTTTGATTATTGAATTGCCAGGTTCACACAAGCCGTTTGATATAAAAGCACGCCTCCAATCCCAACGCCGCCAGGCACCAAGTGCCTGCACCGATCTTTTTATCGTTCAGCCATAATTATCGAGCGATTCACATTGCCCATATGAAAACTGACTATCTGGTTTTAGATATTTTCAACAAAGTTCCGAATCCGATGAGACCAAAACCGATCATTAACATTTTAACGGGTTCTGAGATTCCTATCAGTACGCTTTTTTCGGGAATGGTGATGGGCACTGCACCACTCACACAGAACAGCATCACCATGAACAATGTGCCTAACATAAAAATCAGTCTTAATTTATTTCGCATTTCACCCTCCAGAAGCTATGCACTGCAGCTTCAAGTATTCAATTTGGTATAGGAAAATTGCTTGCTATTGTTTAATCAGATGGACGCACTAAGGCGTAAAGCATAGGAAGTGCCACATTTGCCCAAGTTGGCAAAAATAGTTTATTTTATATTTTTTCCAGTGGGTTACTTGGATATGAGAGTCGAGGAGACTGTCCGCTAGGATCTAAAAACTATGTAGTCAAATTCACAATTACAGTCTTTGTGTGTAGTTTTATTTCTATGGGACGGGCTTCTATAGTCTGGGATGAGGAAAAATGGGAAGCGTCCTGCAAAAAGTCGCAGTAGCGTCATGCCGGCGAACGCCGGCCTCCAGAACCTGTTGAAAATACTGGATCCCGGATTCCGCAGGGATAATGGGGAAACGAGTTCCGGACTAATTACATCGCCGTCATTATTGAGGCGCTCTACTTGAATTCGTATTTCAAGATGTCCAATAGATAGCTGCCGTAGCTGTTTTTGCAAAGGGGTTCGGCCAGCTCTTCAAGCCGGGCCGGCGAAATATAGCCCATGCGGTAGGCGATTTCCTCGATGCAGGCGATTTTCAATCCCTGGCGCTGTTCTATGGTTTCGATAAAGTTGGAGGCTTGCATCAGGCTTTCGTGGGTGCCGGTGTCGAGCCAGGCAATTCCCCGGCCGAGCTTTTCGACGTAAAGTTCCCCCATACGCAGGTAGGTATTGTTCACGTCGGTGATTTCCAGCTCACCGCGTGGAGAGGGTTTGAGACCGGCGGCGATGTCCAGCACGCGGTTGTCGTAAAAGTAGAGCCCGGTGATGGCCCAATTGGATTTGGGGGCTTGGGGTTTTTCTTCGATGTCGGTCACTTTTCCGGATTCGTCGAACACGGCCACACCGTAGCGCTGCGGCTGCTTGACCCAGTAACCGAATACGGTTGCGCCGGATGATTTTCGGGCGGCTCTGCGGACTTGGTCGGTCAGACCGTGGCCGTAATAGATGTTGTCGCCCAGGATGAGGCTCACGGGGTCGTCGCCGACGAACTGCCGGCCGATGATGAAAGCCTGGGCCAGACCTTCGGGATGCGGCTGCTGGGCATAGGTAAAATTCAAGCCCCACTGGGAACCGTCGCCGAGAAGACGTTCGAAGTTGGGCAGGTCGTAAGGGGTGGAGATGATCAGGATATCCCTGAAACCGGCCAGCATAAGCACGGACAAAGGGTAGTAGATCATGGGCTTGTCGTAAATCGGCAGCAACTGCTTGCTGACAGAGCGGGTCAGCGGATAGAGGCGGGTGCCCGAACCGCCGGCGAGGATAATGGCTTTCATGGATTCGGATGCTTTCTCAGGAATTATTATAGGATGACCCGATCTGCATATGTGTATTCAAGTTTATTGAAAGACTAAAAAAGAGTCCGGAATTCGCTTTTACCGTCATCCCGCCGTTCACAGGGATCCAGGATTTTAAGAGGTTCTGGATGCCGGCGTTCGCCAGCATGACGCCCCTGCGATTTCTACGGGTTCATCAGTCAATGGGTTCAAACGACTATTATCGTTTTTTGTAACGGCAGGTCAAGGAGTTGCTGAGGGGGTTTAGCGGGGAAATCCAAGCCCTATTTTGAATACAATACCGCATCCGCACAGGTGCTGCAGGTGCTGGAGCGGGATTCCACGACGATTTTCGCCTTGCCCGAGAAATCGTAATTGCCCAGATAATTCCAGCGGCCGCCGTCGTCGCGCTGGTCCACGTAAACGGTTTCCAGCAGACGGGTGCCGTCATAAATCTTTACGGGCACGTTCGAGCAGCGCGAACTGTATTCGGTCCACCAGATGGAGACGTCATGACTGCCGCTCAATGAAGACTGGTAGGTGTAACTGGTACCCGATTGCTTGCTGTACAACGACCGTCCGCCATAGGGACTCGAAGCGCCGGACGCCAGCCAGGTACCGACCGCGGATGTCCCGGATTTGCCATCGTCGACGATGACATCTGCACTGCCGGCCGAAGTGCTGCCGGCTTTGGTCAACTCGACCGCATCCGCACAGGTGCTGCAGGTGCCGGAACGGGATTCCACGACGATTTTGGCCTTGCCCGAGAAATCGTAGTTGCCCAGATAATTCCAGCGGCCGCCGTCGTCGCGCTGGTCCACGTAAACGGTTTCCAACAGACGGGTGCCGTCATAGATTTTAATGGGCACGTTCGAGCAGCGCGAACTGTATTCGGTCCACCAGATGGAGACCTCGCAGCTGCCGCTCAATGACGCCTGGTAGGTGTAACTGGTACCCGATTGCTTGCTGTACAACGACCGTCCGCCATAGGGACTCGAAGCGCCCGATGCCTGCCAGGTGCCGACCGCGGATGTCCCGGATTTGCCATCGTCTATAACGATTGTTCCCGTTCCGCTGGTGGTTGTGGTGGTCGATGATGTCGTAGAGGTAGTCGAACCGCTGGTGTACGAAGTGCCGGTGGAACTGGAGTGAAAGGCCACTTCATTGGAGTCGTCGCTTTCGTCGATTCCCTTGAAAGAGCGCACGATGAAATAATAGGTGGTATTGTCGGCGAGGTTTTTGATCGTGGTGGTTGTGGTTCGCCCGGTCCAGACAGGATTTCGATAATCATACGCGCTGCGCTGGGTCCGACAATAGATGCTATAGCCATCGGGAACCGGAGAACTTTTGGCCTGCCAGGAGAGGGCTACTTGTGCAGCGAATGCCGATGATGCGCCCACGAGCCAAAGGGAAAGCAACAGGAAAAGAATTGTTGACCACTTTGGTCCAGGAAACGCCCATTCCCGTGTGAAAATTTTGGGGCGATGCCCCAGGCTTGAAATTAAGTTGTAATTGCAGGCTGTTTGGGGAGTGGTACCATTTTTGGGGCAAGGCATCGAAAGGTGATCTCCATTCCATTTGCAATTTATTCTGATTTTTACAAGGGATTAAATATACGGAAGGTCCAAAACAGAACGACCTCTTTGTTTAATTCTGAGCTTGTAAAGCTGTTAGCAAATTAGATGCCGTTTACCCATTCAAAAGGGTGTTGGTTGGTGGTCCAGACACTATATATTGCGATTTTAACGGCTTGGCCGGGATAGCGGGATGTCGGGGAGGATGGATTGGGTGCCACTGCTGTCACTATTTCGGCGCGGGGTTGGGATTGCGACAAAATTTTGCACTCCGCACGGGTAAAATTGGTTGTTCAATCTTGAGGGACTTGTAATTTGCCCCGTCACCTTTGCATGCCCCGGCAGTGTTGTTTGCCCCGTCACTCCGGCGAACGCCGGAGTCCAGGAAATGCAGTGGGATGAAAACAAGCCCGTGTTCTGGATCCCGGCGTTCGCCGGGAAGACGGATCGCGGATATCGGGGATGAATGCAGGCTACTTCGGGGCACCATCACGTGTTGTTTACCCCCGGCACGTGTTGTTTGCCCCGTCACTCCGGCAAACGCCTGAGTGCTACCTGCCCCGTCACTCCGGCGAACGCCGGAGTCCAGAAAATGCAGTGGGATGAAAACAAGCCCGTGTTCTGGATCCCGGCGTTCGCCGGGAAGACGGATCGCGGATATCGGGGATGAATGCAGGCTACTTCGGGGCACCATCACGTGTTGTTTACCCCCGGCACGTGTTGTTTGCCCCGTCACTCCGGCAAACGCCTGAGTGCTACCTGCCCCGTCACTCCGGCGAACGCCGGAGTCCAGGAAAGGCGCTGGGATAAAAACAAGCCCGTGTTCTGGATCCCGGCGTTCGCCGGGAAGACGGATCGCGGACATCGGGGCTGAATGCAGACGATCTCGATGACGGGTCGCGGACATCGGGGTCGAATGCAAGCGATCTCGATGGCGGGGCGTGGATATTAGGGGCTGAATGCAGGCTACTTCGGGGCACCATCGCGTGTTGTTTACCCCCGGCACGTGTTGTTTGCCCCGTCACTCCGGCAAACGCCGGAGTGCTACCTGCCCCGTCACTCCGGCGAACGCCGGAGTCCAGGAAAGACGCTGGGATGAAAACAAGCCCGTGTTCTGGATCCCGGCGTTCGCCGGGAAGACGGATCAATGTGCGTTGATCTTGCAAACATTTTTATAGGTGATTATAGTCCGTTCATTATGAAAACACGTAATGAGAAATTTCCGGATCCAAAAGAGTTGGAAAAAGAGTTGGGCGACTTCCTGACCAAGAAGTTCGGCGGGTCGGTCAAATTGGCGACACCCATCGTGGTACCCCAGACCGAGGCGAGCGATACGGTGGAAAAGCCCATCGACCAGGCGGTGGAGATCAATTTCGATTTGAAACCCGAGGAGTTGATCGCCTACCTGGACCAATACATCATCAAGCAGGAGCAGGCCAAAGCGATTCTGGCCACCAAAATCTGCACCCACTTCAACCGCATCCGCCACCGGCAGGCATCCCCTGACAGCATCAGCGACATGGTGGGTAGCATCAAAAACAACATCTTGATGCTGGGGCCTACGGGTGTGGGCAAAACCTACATGATTCGCCTCATCGCCCACAAGATCGGCGTGCCTTTTGTGAAAGGCGATGCCACCAAGTTCAGCGAGACGGGTTACGTGGGCGGCGATGTGGAGGATCTGGTTCGCGACCTGGTTCGCGAAGCGGACGGCGATCTCGAACGGGCCCAATATGGCATCATTTATATAGATGAAATCGACAAGATCGCCTCGGCGCACAACCTGGTCGGCGCGGATGTGTCGCGCACCGGGGTGCAGCGGGCGCTGCTCAAGCCCATGGAGGAGACCGATGTCGATTTGAAGGTGCCCCACGATCCGATCTCGATGCTCCAGGAGATCGAGCGGTTCCGCAAGACGGGAAGCCGGGACAAGTCCTCGATCAATACCAAAAATATCCTTTTTATCATGAGCGGCGCTTTTTCCGGGCTGGATGCCATCATTAAAAAACGCCTGACCGAGCAGCCCATTGGTTTCGGGGCACACCTGGGAAGGCAACGAGAGGCTTCGGAAATTTTGAGCCAGGTCAAGTCCGAGGATCTAATCAGCTACGGATTTGAGTCCGAGTTCGTGGGTCGATTGCCGGTGCGCTCCGTTTTCGAGCGGCTGTCCGAAGGGGATCTGTATGATATCTTGAGCAATCCCAACAATCCGATCATTCTCGGAAAAAAGGTGGATTTTGCCTCCTACGGCATCGTGGTGACATTCAGCGATGATGGCTTGCGACTGCTGGCCAAACACGCCTTTACGGAAAACACGGGTGCCAGAGGGTTGGTCAGTGCAGTGGAACGCGCCCTGCTCAGTTTCGAAACACGCCTGCCTTCGACCAAGGTGAAGCGATTTGCGGTGACCCGGGAGGTGATCGAATCGCCTAAGGCCTGGTTGACCAAGCTTGAGTCCGAACCGGATCATCCGGAGATGAACGAAATTTTCGAGCGGGTCAGAATTGAAGAGCGCCAGAAAATCGAACGTTATGTGAACGAGAACAAGACGCACCTCAGCGACAAATACGGTTTGCCCTTGACGCCGGTGCGCGTGACGCTGATCGCGGATTATTACACCGTTCATACCACAGACATGAGTGGTGTCTTCGAACGCTTCACCCATTTTTGCGAACAGGTCAAAAGTATCGAGATGCAATTTCTCAAAAAACACGGTATCAACATCGTGTTCGAGGAAGAGGCCATCGATTTCATCATCACCCAATGGTTGGAAGGCACCACGAACCTCGATGCCGTCTACAAGCAGTTGAGCGACAACCTGGAGTATGGGCTCAAGCTGGTACGGGAAAAAACGGGCCGTAACCGTTTTTTCCTGACGCGCCAGGCGCTCGATGCCCCGGACCAGTTTATCAGCCGACTGCTCAAGGAGGCCCAGGTGCCGAACGATGCCCCCCTGCCCCCGGCCGACACCGGCAGGAAAGCTTAAAGCACAACTTGAAAGGATGAAATTCAAATGATTGGTATTTCAAAGCTCTACTGCGGAACGGTAGAGCCCAGTGATGCGTTGCGCTACGGCCGCCATTCCTCGAAACTGCCCAGCCACCTGCTCCAGTTTTCCGAAGACAAACGCCCGGTGATCGTGTGGAATATCACCAAGGCATGCAATCTCAAGTGCGTTCATTGTTATGCCCACGCCACCGAACAAGGCACTTCGGATGAGCTGACCACCGAGGAGGGATTTCGCCTGATAGATGATCTGGCGGCCTTCGGGGCGCCGGTGATGCTGTTCTCGGGCGGTGAGCCGCTGGTGCGCAAGGATTTGCCGGACCTTGCCGCGTATGCGGTGGACAAGGGCATGCGGGCCGTCATCAGCACCAATGGCACGCTGATCGATGGCAAAACGGCCCGCAATCTGAAGAAAATAGGATTATCCTATGTGGGCATCAGCCTCGATGGCCTGGAGCCGGTCAACGATCATTTCCGAGGGGTCAAGGGCGCTTTCTCAAAAGCGATCGAAGGGATTCGCAACTGCCAGGCGGCCGGCATAAAGGTGGGGTTGCGCTTCACCATGAACAAACAGAATGTCAAAGAAATCCCCGGCATTTTCGACCTGTTGGAAGAGATGGATATTCCGCGCATCTGTTTTTACCATCTCGTTTATGCGGGTCGCGGTTCGGCCCTTCTGGCGGACGATCTTTCGCATGAGGAGACGCGCGCGGCGGTGGATCTGATCATGGAGCGCACCCGGGAACTGCACGCCAAGGGGAAACCCAAAGAGGTGCTCACGGTCGACAATCATGCCGACGGGCCCTACCTCTATTTACGCATGAAGGAAACAGATCCCGAGCGTGCCGCAGAGGTGCTCGAGCTGTTGAAAATGAACGAAGGCAACAGCTCGGGGCGCGGTATCGGCTGTGTCAGCTGGGATGGAGAGGTCTATGCGGACCAGTTCTGGCGTCATCACAGTTTCGGCAACGTTCGACAGAGACCCTTTTCCAAGATATGGACAGAGCCCGAAGATCCGCTGCTGCTGCAGCTCAAGGACAAGAAAAAATATGTTCAGGGGCGCTGCGCTTCGTGCCGCTGGCTGGACATCTGCGGCGGCAATTTCCGAGTTCGGGCCGAGGCGGTCAGCGGCAATGTCTGGGCGCCGGATCCGGCATGCTATTTGACGGATGAGGAGATTGCGCAGACGGTTTGATTGCGCAACAGACGGTTTAATTGCGCATAGGAGAGATAGAGGGCCTGGGTGGCGAGGATGACGATACAGGGCGCGCTTGGGTGGCGAAGATGACGATACAAAGCGCGCTTGGCCACCGACATTTTATGTCTCCGTCACTCCAGCGCGTTTCGTTTGTCCCGTCACGTGTTACATGCCCCGCCACGTATTGTTAGTCCCGGCACCTGTTACATGTGCCCCGTGACGTATTCTTAGCCCCGTGACGTGTTACATGTGCCCCGTGACGTATTCTTAGCCCCGTCACATGTTACCTGGCCCTTTGGCGTATTCTTAGCCCCGTCACTCCGGCGAAGGCCGGAGTCCAGACGTGGACGCCCTGGGGCAGAAACAAGCCGGTGTTCTGGATCCCGGCGTTCGCCGGGAAGACGGATCGCCGACATCGGGGATGAATGCAGGCGATGTCAGGGCCCCGTCACGTGTTACATATGCCCCGTGACGTGTTGTTAGCCCCGTGACGTATTCTTAGCCCCGTCACATGTTACCTGGCCCTTTGGCGTATTCTTAGCCCCGTCACTCCGGCGAAGGCCGGAGTCCAGACGTGGATGCCCTGGGGCAGAAACAAGCCGGTGTTCTGGATCCCGGCGTTCGCCGGGAAGACGGGTCGCCTACATCGGGGATGAATGCAGGCGATGTGCGGGCCCCGTCACATGTTACCTGGCCCCGTGACGTATTCTTAGCCCCGTCACTCCGGCGAAGGCCGGAGTCCAGACGTGGACGCCCTGGGGCAGAAACAAGCCGGTGTTCTGGATCCCGGCGTTCGCCGGGAAGACGGGTCGCCGACATCGGGGATGAATGCAGGCGACCTCAGGGCCCCGGCACGTGTTACATGTGCCCCGTGACGTGTTGTTAGCCCGTCACATGTTACCTGGCCCCGTGACGTATTCTTAGCCCCGTCACTCCGGCGAAGGCCGGAGTCCAGACGTGGACGCCCTGGGGCAGAAACAAGCCGGTGTTCTGGATCCCGGCGTTCGCCGGGAAGACGGGTCGCGGACATCTGGGCTGAATGCAGGCGACTTGGAAGACGGATCGCGAAGGATCAGGCAGGTTAGAAGAGACCATATCGCCAAGTTTCGAACACCAGGGAAATCCAGTGGAAAAGCAACCGGCGGTTTACATTCTTGCCAGCAAGCGCAACGGAACATTATATGTCGGGGTTACTTCAAACTTGATTAAGCGGGTGTGGGAACACAAAAACAACTTTGTGGAAGGTTTCACCCAAAAGTATCATGTACACCAGCTTGTTTGGTATGAGATGCACGAGAATATTGCATCTGCGCTCACTCGGGAAAAACAACTGAAAGAGTGGAAAAGGAAGTGGAAACTTGGTTTGATTGAGAGCGTCAATCCTGAATGGCGTGATTTGTATCCAACGATTGTATGAAAAAATGTGATCGCATATCTGGACGATCTGATATCTGGGCGATAACCGTTCAATATTCCGTCACTCCGGCGAAGGCCGGAGTCCAGGAAGCGCTCTGGGATGCAAACAAGCCGGTGTACTGGATCCCGGCGTTCGCCGGGAAGACGGGTCGCGGGCATTGGGGCTGGAATGCAGGCGACTTGGAAGACGGATCGCGGACATCGAGGTCGAACGCAGGCTACTTTGGTTACGGGTCGCGGGCATCGGGGATTGAACGCAGGCAATTCTGAAGACGGATCGCGGGCATTGGGGGCTGATAACTATGAACTTTAGTACCCCGGCACGTGTTGTTTACCCCGGGGCGTATTACCTGCCCCGGCACGTGTTGTTTACCCCGTGACGTGTTTTTAGCACCGGCACGTGTTACCTGCCCCGTCACTCCGGCGAAGGCCGGAGTCCAGGAAGCGCTCTGGGATGCAAACAAACCGGTGTTCTGGATCCCGGCGTTCGCCGGGAAGACGGGTCGCGGGCATTGGGGCTGGAATGCAGGCGACTTGGAAGACGGATCGCGGACATCGAGGTCGAACGCAGGCGACTTGGATGACGGATCGCAGGCGTCGGGGCTGAACGCAGGCGATTTGGGTGACGGGTCGCGGGTGTCGGGGCCGATTACGGGCACCTCTGGGGCTCCGGCGCGTGTTACTATCCCCGGCAGGTGTTAACTGCCCCGTGACGTGTTTTTAGCACCGGCACGTGTTGCAAGCCCCGTCACTCCGGCGAAGGCCGGAGTCCAGGAAGCGCTCTGGGATGCAAACAAGCCGGTGTTCTGGATCCCGGCGTTCGCCGGGAAGACGGATCGCGGACATCGGGGCTGAACGCAGGCGACTTGGATGACGGGTCGCGGACATCGGGGCTGAATGCAGGCGACTTGGAAGACGGATCGCGGGCATTGGGGGCTGATAACTATGAACTTTAGTACCCCGGCACGTGTTGTTTACCCCGGGGCGTATTACCTGCCCCGGCACGTGTTGTTTACCCCGTGACGTGTTTTTAGCCCCGGCACGTGTTGCCAGCCCCGTCACTCCGGCGAAGGCCGGAGTCCAGGGGGGACGCCCCTGCGGATAGACTACGGACACGGACACTGATATGCCATGACGGTTGTAAAATGACAGGTTTTTTGATTCAACATTGACCAATTGACCAAAGGAGTCGAAGATGCTTTTTCCCGATTATCGGCCGCGGCGCATGCGCCAAAGCGAGGCCTTCAGGCGCATGGTGCGAGAGACCCATTTGCGGGTGGACGATCTCATCCTGCCGCTGTTTGCTATTCACGGCAAGGATGTGAAAAACCCCATCCCCTCCATGCCCGGTCATTTTCAGCTTTCGGTCAATCATGTGGTCAAAGCGGCCGAGGAGGCTTTCAATCTCGGCATCCCCGGCGTCATTCTCTTTGGCATTCCGCCCAAAAAGGATGCGTTGGGCACCCAGGCGTATGCCAAGGACGGCATCGTGCAAAAGGCGGTGCGTGCCATTAAGGATAAGTTACCGGATCTGGCCGTCATCACCGATGTCTGTCTGTGCGAATATACCGACCATGGTCATTGCGGTGTGGTCGAGGGACACATTATCGACAACGATGCCACGCTGGACCTTCTGGCCAGGACGGCACTGTCCCACGCCAAGGCCGGCGCCGATATGGTGGCGCCGTCGGACATGATGGACGGCAGGGTGACGGAAATACGCAACGCCTTGGACGAGGCCGACTTCAGCCATATTCCGATCATGTCCTACGCGGCCAAGTATTGTTCGGCCTTTTACGGCCCGTTCAGGGAAGCCGCCGATTCGGCGCCTAAATTCGGGGATCGGCGATCGTATCAAATGGATCCGGCCAACTCCCTGGAAGCGATCCGCGAAGTGGCCATGGATGTGGAGGAAGGGGCCGACATCATCATGGTGAAACCGGCCATGCCCTATCTGGATATCATCTGCCGTGTCAGGGAGGAGTTCGATCTCCCGGTGGCCGCTTATAACGTGAGTGGTGAATTTGCCATGGTCAAGGCCGCGGCGGAACGCGGGTGGCTGGATGAAAAGCGGTCCATGATGGAGATGCTGACCGCCATCAAAAGGGCCGGTGCGGATATCATCATCACCTACTTTGCCATGGATGCGGCAAAGGTTATAAAAGAACTTTGACGACGCGTAAATAGTCGCGGCGGCATCATCCCGGCTTTCGCCGGGATGACGGGAAAAGCGAATTCCGGACCTTTTAGGGTGCCTTCAAAGGTGATCCTAAAACTTTAGATAATCAATAGAAACTTTATGTTTTTATTTTATAAAAAGATAGGCAAACGATCATGCAACATCCCTCACACCATCCCGATGCCCTTCGTGCCGATCATGTGAATCCGGAACCCGGCGTACCGCCGTTGCGCCTGGTGGCCTGGGAAACGACACGCAATTGCAATCTGTCGTGCATTCATTGCCGGGCTTCAGCGACTTGCGGACCCTACAGCGGCGAACTGGACACCCAGGCGTCATTTCGGTTGCTGGAACAAATTGCCGAAGTTGCCAAACCGATTGTCATTCTCACCGGCGGGGAGCCGCTGTTGAGGGAAGATATCTTTGACATCGCCAAGTATGGCGACGGATTGGGTTTGAAAATGGTCATGGCCCCCAACGGGACGTTGCTGACGGCCGATATTGCCAGGCGTCTCGCCGAATCGGGTATTCAGCGTATCAGTATCAGCCTCGATGGGGCCAACGCCGAAAGCCACGATCGTTTCCGGGGGGTTCAAGGCGCCTTCGAAGGTGCGCTGCGCGGCATTGCGCATGCCAAATCAGCGGGCATCCAGTTTCAAATCAACACGACGGTCACCAAGACCAATCTCGAGCAAATTCCTTTGATCTTGAAATTGGCCGAGCAACTCGGGGCCGTGGCCCATCATATTTTTTTACTGGTGCCTACCGGTCGGGGCAAATACATCGTGGACCAGGAGATCAACGCCCGGGAATACGAGGAGACACTCAACTGGTTCTACGACCAGCGCGACAAGACCCAGCTCCAGCTGAAGGCCACCTGCGCCCCGCATTATCATCGCATTTTGCGCCAGCGGGCCAAGGCGGAAGGACAAAAGGTGACGTTCGAGACCCATGGGCTCGATGCGGTCACACGCGGTTGCCTGGCCGGCACCGGGTTTTGTTTCATATCCCACCGGGGAGTCGTTCAGCCTTGCGGATTCCTCGACCTGAAGTGCGGCGACGTCACGAAGGAGCGGTTCGGCGACATATGGATCAATTCGCCCCAATTCAAACAGTTGCGCGACACCGATCAACTCAAGGGGAAATGCGGCATCTGTGAATATCGAAGGGTGTGTGGCGGTTGCCGTGCGCGGGCCTATGAGGCCACCGGCGATTTCATGGCTGAAGAGCCCCTGTGCCTGTATCAACCGACACCAATATAGTGCCATCCTATAAACAGCTTTCCGTCAATGCCATCAACTCAGGTGGAAGCTGCGGGCGGGCGTAAAGCCCGCCCCTGCGAGGCCTTGGTAATCATTCAAGCTGATGCTTTGCCCAGGCTGTATAGGGGCGGGGTTCATCCCCGCCCGGATGGAAACCCGAACAGCATGAGTAAGACGACCCCGTAAAGAGCGGATTACCCCGCTTCGCGCTGAACTATCTCATCCCATGAAACGGTCCACAGGCACGACGCTTCCTTAGACGTCGCAGAGGCGTCATGCCGGCGCAGGCCAGCATCCAGAAAAAACTCTTGTTTGTTCTATTTTTCCAGTGATAAATGTTGACGAACTCGCAAGAAGTCGCAGAGGCGTCATGCCGGACACGGGATCGTGGTCCGGGGCAGGCTTTGATCCGGCATCCAGAACCTATTGAATATACTGGATCCCGGCCTTCGCCGGGATGACGGTAAAATCGAATTCCTGACTTTTTACGAGTCTGTCAAATGTAAATCGAGTCACCCGCTTAGAAAGGGCCCTTCGATGAAAATCAAATCCCTTATGGTTCCCGATCCGATCACCGTCACCGCAAAAAAGACAGTCGGTGAGGCCTTGGAAGTGATGAAACTCAATTCGATCAGGCACCTGCCCGTAGTGGATGAAAAGATGAATCTGAAGGGACTCCTCACGCTGGCCGATCTCAAACAGGCGCTGATACCCTCCATGATCGGGGATTTCACACTCTCCGACCTGATGATCAAGAACCCCATCACCATATCCCCGGAAAGCGATGTCGAAATAGCGGCCCAGTTGATCTACAAACACAAAATCGGCGGGCTGCCCGTGACACGCGGACAAAAACTCGTCGGCATCATCACGGAATCGGATTTGTTGCGAACGTTTATCGATATGATGGGCATTCTGTCCAGCAGCGCCCGAATCGACGTGACTACAGGTGAGGGGCCGGGTGGACTGAACAAAGCGATACAGATCATCCACAGCCTGGGGGGGGATATTATCAATGTCGGCATGACGGCTGAGCGAACGGCCAAACGCACCTACTATTTCAGATTGGCACCTTGCGATACCCAATCGATCAAAAAAGCATTGGAGGATGGCGGTTTCATCGTTCAGGCAGACATGGATTGACCGCCACCAAATTTTCAAAAAAACCTTTCCTCCAGCCAAGCGGAAACAATCCTCAGGCGCATCATCTTATCGAGATTAAAAGAAATTCTTACAACCTCAATATCAAACCACGCTTGACATTTCCCACTATTTATGGATAATTTCGAACCTTGACGGTGCCGTAAACGTTGGGAATCAGGTGTTACTGTCATCCCGGCGAAAGCCGGGATCCAGTATTTCCATTATCTTCTGGATGCCGGATCAGGTCCGGCATGACGCCTCTGCGACGTCTAAGAAAGCGTCATGCTTATGGGCCCCTGGGATGACATGTTTCATCGCGAGGCAGGGCAAACCACTTTTTACGGGTTCTTCGAAGCTTGCAGAATGATGTGAGCGTGCCTTACTGTCCGTCGTATCGTGATCACAAAATGGGCTTGATCTTATCGACAGTGAGATGGTGGATGCATTGATTTCTATTCGTAGGGGTTGCTTTTACTGGGTCAGCATCGGCATCCTATTGTTTGCAGCCCCCTGCCTGTCCTTCGCTTCACGACTCAAAGACATCCGCATCGGAGAGTACGAAAAATTCACGCGCATTGTTTTCGAATCGGACATCGAGCCGCCGGACGAGCAAATCCTCTCCTCACCGCCTGGACAACTCAAGGTTGTCTTCAAGGACACACAGCCCGCTTTTATACGCAAGATCCCCATCGCCAGCGGCCATTTTATCAGGGATCTTCAAATTCGCATCCAAAATAGTCAACTTACGATTGTGCTGGATTTCAACCGGCCGTACGAGCGATGGAAAACGTTCCAACTGGGCAGCCCACCGCGCTTTGCGCTGGACGTGTTCTGGCAGGAGGCAGCCTCGATCCCGGAACCGGCCCGAGACCTTCAGCCGCGTCCCGAAATCTCATCCATCGGTGATGATCAAGTCAATGGTGAACCCGGCTTTGCCGCAGAACCTTTTGACAGCCCGATACCAGATGTCGACAGCGACACATCACCGCCACCCCCATCCAACGAAAATTGGAACGCAGATGTTTTGGATCGAGACGATACCCAGCCCGCATTGACAAATGAAAACATCATTTCCACCCAAAGCCGCAACGCGTCGCCCCCACTTGAAAATGAAATAGCACACAACATTACCGATCGCACCCCGATCATCGACCAACCGGCGACACCCTCCGATACTGAAAACAGCATCGCAAAATCGAGACCATCCGGGTACGGACGCTTTCAATATTATCTGATCGTGGCCTTGGTCGTTATCACGATCGGTATTCTCTTTCTCCTGATTTTGATGTTGATATCCAACCGACGTTCGAGAAGAAAACCAACACCTCCAAAAATCGATGAGTCCCTGAAACACCAGGACGAGCGCATTGCCTCGATCAATGCACGCGTCCGGGAACAATTAAAGCGGTATGACGAGGTCTGATGCAGTAAATGGGCGAACAAGACTTTGCATTGAACATGGGCCTCTCCGAAGAAGAGCGGCGCGATCTTGAAAGGATGATTGGTGAATTTCGGCAGGCCCGCCCCTATGCGGAGCCGGATATGGCCTCCGTCCAGAAACAAATCGACGCCATCAATAAACGGATGGCCTATCTCACCAACATGTTTTTGATCATTGACCGCCGTATGAAGCCTTTATATGAAATCATGCGGCTGACATTCGAGAAAAGTGAAATTCTAAACGAGCGTATAAACACGATCCTGGAAGCCGTACGCAACGGAGAGCCGCTGTGACGTTGAAAATCCCTCTCGCACTTCCCACAGACCATCAGTTCAGCATTATGCAGCGCATTCTCGACGGCACCCTGCCCATCGAGTCTCCTGAAGAGTTCGAAGAGATCCTGAACATCTACACCGATGACCCGTTTTTATATCGAAGCTATGGGGATCTGCTCCAACGCCTTGGGCGTCATGACGAAGCGGTTTCAATGTACGAGGAGGCGGCCGTTTTTTTCATCGCGAGAGGGTTGAACCTGCAGGGGATCGTTTCCAAAATACTCGAATGGAGCATCCAGAAACCCACCCACGAAGAAGGCCGGGCCTTCCATGCCCTGCTGCATGAGACGGGCAGCAGCGAGACACCGTTGCAACGGTTCTGGGCGGGAATGAGCTATGCCGAGCTGGTGGCTGTCATGCGGCGCATGGTCAGGGTGAAGGAGCGATCGGGAAAAGCGATGATCCGGGTCGATCAACCCAACAACGACATCTTCTTTGTCGTCTCCGGCTTCCTGGCGGAAATGCCCTCTCCGGAGTGTGAAATCGAAGCCCGCATGGCGGGTATCGATATCGAGCCGAAGCTGTTGGGTCCCAATGATATTTTCGGCAACATTTTCCCGCTGGATCGGGACAGCACGTCGGATACCGAAATTCGATCGGTTACGGACGTCGAACTGGTCAAGGTCACCAGGGCCGTACTTCGCAACGCCGCCCAAAAGTATCCGAACATTGAAAAACGGCTTCGCGCCTTGTACAAACCCGAGTCCCGGGGTGTTTGCGACCGGGCATGGCAAACCGTTCGGCGGGCGATGCGCTACGGGCTCCCCACCAAGGTCGAACTCCATTGCCCGACGATGGCCGCCGGCCAGAACGAAATCGAGGAAACCGGAATCGCGCTCGATCTTTCGGTGGGGGGCATCTGTGTCGACCTGGGGGAAAGAACAACCGACAACGCCACGGCTGGGTTAAAAGGCCGGCTGGTGAACATGAAATTGGATTTGCTCAACAAGGAGGCCGTTCTGAATCTAACCGGCACAATTGTCTGGCAAAGGCACCAGCCGACATCCCAGGGCACATCGGTACTGATCGGTATACGGTTCGATACCCTTAATCCCCTGGACCAGGAATTGTTGATCGAATACTGCTCGGGCAGTGTCGGCGAACAGAACCTGCTGCTCAGTCTATGGGACACGATGGTCAAAAACGAATAGGCCCCACACCGGAATGGAAGGACTCACGTGACGACTCACACACAGCAGAAATCGAGGCGAAAGCCGACCATTTGGGCCATCGGCGGCGGCAAAGGCGGTGTCGGCAAAAGCGTGGTGAGCATTTTACTGGCAATGGGGATCGCCAATCAGCAGATGAAAACCGTACTGGTGGACACGGACCTGGGTGGCGCGAATCTGCATACCATGTTGGGGATCAAAACGCCGGTACGGACGTTAAACGATTTCGTCACACGCAAATATAACACCATCGAAGATATTTGTATCCAAACCCAGATACGGCATCTTTCCCTGGTGTGCGGTGCCAGCGAAATTCTCTCCCTGGCCAATCCGCAATACGCCCAGAAAACAAAAATCATGCAGAGCATCGCCAGCCTGCCGGTCGACCATGTGATTCTCGACCTGGGTGCCGGCAACTCGTATAATGTTCTGGACTTTTTTCTGATTGCCGACCACCCCATCGTCGTGCTGACGCCGCAACCCATCTCGATACAGAATGCGTATGCCTTTATCCGAAATACCGTGTATCGCAAGCTCAGCCGGGAAACCAGCCAGCAGCCGTCACTGCAACACATTATCAGAAGCGCCATGGATCCCAAAAACGAAAACCACATGAGAACATTCCGGGATCTGCACCAAACGATTCGCAAATCTCACGGCGTTAAGATCGCGAATCACCTGGCCGGGGCCATCGGCGCCATCAAACCACTCTTGATCACCAACATGGCAAAGGATGAACGAGACGACAATGCCGCCAGGATCATCAAGCTGGTGGCGGAAAAGTATCTGACGGTTCAATCGACGGAGCTGGGCACGATTGAATACGACCCGCTCATCGACAAGATGATTTCCCAGATGACGCCGCTGTCCGAACTGTCACAAGGCAGCATCGCGCTTTCAAGTGCCGAACGCATTCTGTCTGAACTGAGGATTGGTTAACTCGTATTGAGTCTTTTGTTTCACCGCAGAGGCGCAGGGTGCGCAGAGAAAAAATTTATATCCAGGTGGTTTTCAACTTCATACGAGGTTGGAGATTGATACACCCTTAAAAGGTCGCAGAAGCGTCATGCCGGACTCGATCCGGCATCCAGAACATATTGACAATACTGGATTCCGGCTTTCGCCGGAATGACGGGGAAAAATCGAATTCCCGACTTCTTATTACGGTGCCGTCAAATTTCGAATTTTTTTCGGGGCTGCCTGGAATGGTTCTCATTAGATCCGGCTGATCAGGGTGTCCAGTATCTCGCGCTGATAGTAAGTCATTTTATCGTACTGGATCCCGATGCCATCGGGATAGATTTGGGAGACATGGCCCCTCACCCTGAATGGCAAGGGTTCATTGGTATTTGAAAGGGTGAAACACAAAGAGACAACCTGCCCTGCCTGGAATTTCTCTGCGGTTTCGATGAAGACCCCACTGGCACTGATATCTCGAATATAACTACGATAGGCTCTTCCCTGGGAGGCAAAATCGACCACCAGGTAACATGCCATGCGCGGATACGCCCTCACCCAATTGTATGCGGGATCGTTCAAGGCCCTTAATCGGTTTAAAAGCGTCCCCGTATCGGATTGTTTGAGCAGAACGAAAATCCTGGCCAGCATCATTTGCCGGTGCATCGGATCGTCTGCCGCCGAGTGCGATCTTCCAGGATGGCTGCCGGATAGGCCTGGAATTTTGCTTTCATTGGGGTCCAGCGTTTCGAGCAGCAGTTTGAGCTGGTCATCTTTCATTTTGTAGATGGATACGGCCAACCGCAAAAAGAGCGTGTGTTTTTCGACCTGGTCAGCTGAATCGGCCATGGCAGAGATCCCTTTCTAGACCATAACGGGTTTTAGGGCGTTGCATATGTTTTTCCATATCGCACACTTGCATGGGAAATCAAGTGCAACCGTTTGAACGTACGCAACCATCGGCGCAAATGCCAAATATCTGTTTTTGTTTGACACAAATCTCTGAATTCCCTATACTCCACTGAACTAAAAGGGGATTCTGCTCAACATGGGGATAAAGGAGGAAGATCATTGTCCTACATACTCGATCAAGAACAGCTGGATGGTATCGAAGAGGTCTTGCAAAAGGACTTAATGGACCTTGGTCTAAAATGCGTCATTCTTATTGACATGGCCGGCAACATCATTGCCAACCTGGACAATGGCCAGGTGGGTCATGACGTCTATTCCCTCGCAGCTTTGGCTGCGGGCAACTTCGGTGCGGTTTGCGCCATGGCTGCCATTATCGGCGAAGATGACTTTTCACTTCTTTTTCACAAGGGGAAAAGCGAGAATATCCATTTCAGCAAGGTGATGGATGATTTCCTGTTGGTGACCATTTTTGGGAACGATGTCTCGCTAGGTTATCTGCGTTTAAAGGTCGATGAGTCAATCGGGAAAATCAGCAAAATATTCGAAACGACCAAAAAGATCTAATTACAGGTATATCCGTTGGTCTTCGAATAGACTCGGCAGCTAACCCAAAGGCGAGGATGCCCGCGTGGCAGTCATCAATATTCGCAAAAGCGAAGTTCAGATAAAGATCGTTTATGTAGGACCGGGCCGGGGGGGTAAAACCAGCAATTTGGATTTTATCTTTGCAAGTATCCGGCATCGAATTCAGTCTGACATGGTCAGCATCAAGACGCATGGTGATCGAACGCTGTTCTTTGATTTTCTTCCTTTTGAACTCGGGCAAATCCAGGGATACAAAATCAAGACCCAGCTTTACACGGTGCCGGGACAAGTCAAATACAATGCGACCCGAAAACTGGTCCTCAAGGGAGTCGATGGGATCGTGTTCGTCGCAGATTCCATGCAGGTGATGCGCGAAAAAAATATCATGGCCATGGAAAACCTCAAAGAGAACCTGGCATTTTACGGCATTGATGTATTCAACAAATTTCCAATTGTGCTTCAATATAATAAACGTGATCTCGCCGACGAGGGAATCGCTCTACTTGATATCGAAACGATGCAAAAGGACTTGAATTCGGTATTAAAGGCGCCCTACTTCGAGGCCAGCGCCGTAAAAGGCCACAACGTGATTCCCACGGTGAAGAAGGCGATTTCTTTAACGATTGTATCTCTCCAGGATCATTTGAAATAGGAGGACGGTAGTGGAAAATTCTCAGAAATCAAAACTGGTGAACGACATTGAAAGCAGCTTGGATGATTTCTTTGGCGAGAAAGACCAGACCACACCGGCGACGCCTCCCATTACCGGCGGTCCCTTGGAAAAACTCAAGTCTGCTGTCCTTTCCATCGACTGGGAGATCACGGACCAGTGCCTTTCCGATCTGAGCGACGAAACTGACGCACTCCTGCCCACTTTCAAGAAAGAGCCGGAAACCCACGCCCTCTTGCGTATGCTTCGCGCCCTGTCACGATACATCCAGCAGCGAAAGGCCCAAGCCCACCAGGATGCCATAAAGCGAGTGATGTCTGTATTTGCCAGTATCGAATCCCTGGTAAATGACAAGCAGATGCACGAGACCGATAAAAAGCGTCTTGTGGCGAAAGAGATATCGGCATTCAAGAAACTAAAAGAACAGATCGAATCGAAACGGAAGACGACGGTTCCCACCGGATCCTCCGCAACCACTGAAGGGGCAGCCGCCCCCATGGAAAATGGCGCTTTTCAAGCAGCGATGGCCGAGTTGGAAGCGCGATTCAATGCCCGGATCGAAGAGATGAAGGGGCAGATCGAAAGCTTGCGAAAAGAGCTGGATCGTCTACGACGATAGAGAGGCTTGGGCTTAGATACCAGCAGATGCATGAAACGGGCAGTGTAGGGGCGGGGTTTATCCCCGCCCGAATGGAAGCCTGACAACCTTCAGCCGCCAACGACATTGAATTTATTCCTGAGAACTCAAAACCGAGTCGAAGTCTTCAATATTTGATAAATCCGCCTGTTTTGCAAATCGATCCACAACCAGATCTCCGACGGCGTCTTTTTCTGCAAGCCCATAGGTCACCATCATTTCCGCCAGATCTCGCAATTCGGTTTCACTGGGGACAAAGCGATCGTATACGATGCGATGATCGGGTGTGGTCAGCGCGTATTCAACCAATTCCGCCGGCTGTCCCCAATATCTGGAAGCGATGCGTGCGGCCTGTGCGACGTTTTCCTGGGCCCAGATGCCGGAACGGGCGGCACCTTCCACCAATGCTCGAACCCGATCCGGGTGGGCATCGATATAGCTTTGTTTGACCAGCAGCAGATTGCAAATAAAGCCAGGCCAGACGCTTTCCACATAGAATAGCAGCTTGCCGGTGCCGTGTTTCAATGTCTGGGCAGCGAAGGGCTCGCCGACAAAGTAGGCGTCCAATGATCCGGCCGCCAATGCAGACGCCATATCGGGCGGGTTCATTTCCACGATATGGATCTGATTTTCGATACCCGCCTCAATGCTCAGTTTTCGAATGGCGAGATGGTGTCCCGAATAGCGCATGGGCACGGCCACCGTCCTTCCCGACAAATCGGCGAACGACGAAGCCGTCAAATCTTTGCGGACGACCATGGTGCTTTCATGGCGGTTCCCGATATATACAACCCGCACGTCTTCGCCTTGCTGATGCAAAACGACCGAAAGGGGGGCAATGATGAAGGCCGCCTCGATCTCCCTGTTGCGCAACGCCTCCGCCATTTCCGCAAAAGAGGCGAACTTGATGGCTTTAAATCGGAGTGGCGAAGTAAACTCCGAGCTGGCCGCATCCAGAATGGGGGCCGCCAGATTCGTCACGACCGGCATGTACCCCATCTTTATCACCGGTCTGGCTTCGCGTTCCGTGTTCAAGGCCAGATGCAATACCGTTATGACGACCAACCAGACCAAGGCGAACGCACCTATCCTGACCGGATAAGAGCGCCATGATTTTAAAACCTCTGGGGACTTAAACGGCATAGGGTACCCCCAGCATGAGAAAGATCTCACTTCTCAGCCGGCTCAGCTCATGATCCCGTTCGAAATCCCGCGGTCGCGGGAAGTCGAGCTTATGGGCCAATTTTATGACCGATGGCCTTCCGCTGAGAACGACGATGCGATCCCCCATGATCAATGCGTCATCGATGTCATGGGTGACCACCAAAGTCGTTTTGCGTATGAACTCATGCATGTTGACCACTTCTTCACGCATCTTCATATGCGTTAAAAAATCCAGGCCGCTGAAAGGCTCATCCATGATCAAAAGGTTTGGGTTGACGGCAATCGCACGCGCAAGTTCGGCGCGCCGCTGCATGCCTCCGGATAGCTGGTGGGGATAATATGCTTCGAATCCTTCCAACTCCACCATTTCGATATATTCTTGAATCTGATTTTTTTTCTCGTTCGCATCGTCCACGCCCCTGAGTGCGAGCCCGACATTTTCGGCCACGGTGAGCCAGGGCAAAAGTCCGCTATGCTGAAAAACGAAGATCGAGTGGTCCGATGGCCCCCTCACCCGTTCACCGGCGACCTTCACGGATCCGTATGTCGGCTTTTCGAAGCCGGCAATAATGCGCAGCAGGGTCGACTTGCCGCATCCGGACGGGCCCAGGACGCAAACCATCTCGCCCTCTTCGAAAGACATGCTGATGTTGTTCAACACCAGAATGTTGTCTCCCGATTGTTCCACGGGATCGTGTATGCTGCGCGGCTTACTGCGCCGGCCCATGTAGATTTTGGTCAGGTTTTCAATTTGAATATAGCTCATGCGCTTATCTGCTTTTCATGCCCCAACTCGCCGACTCGATGTTTCCCAGTCGCCGCACCAGCCAATCCAGCACGATGCCGATCAATCCAATGACGATCATCCCGTCCATGACATAATCCATACGCAAGGCATTTCGCGCATCCAGGATCAGATACCCCAAACCAGATTGTACCGCGATCATTTCAGCCGCCACGACGACCAGCCATGCAATGGTGATCGTCAATCTCAAGGCGGTCACCACTTCGGGAACGATCGCGGGGATGATCAGCATGGTCAACATTTCCCGGCGTGTGAATTTAAAATTGGCGGCGACTTGGAAATAGGTCGGATTGATACTTTGAACGGCGACCGTGGTTGAGACCACCATCGGGAAAAAGCTCGAAAGAAAAATCAAAAAAATGGCCGGCGGATCGCCGATGCCAAACCAAAGCATGGCCAGGGGGATCCACGCCAAAGGAGAAATAGGCCGCAAGAACTGGATGACTGGATTCAGAAACGATCTGGCCATCCACATCCTGCCCAGAAGAATACCCAGGGGCACACCCAGCAAAACGGCGAGATAAAAGCCGGCCGTGACGCGGAACAGGCTGGCCACGGTGTGACGCAACAAGGTGCCGTCCCTGACCAATTGCCCCATGCTGATCACCACGGTGAATGGATCAGGAAATATCTGGGCGCTCCAACCGCTGAACCGCGCCAACACCTCCCAGACCATGATGATCAAAAGAAATGTGAGCAACCCCAGCCATACCGGTCTTCTGCTTTGTGCCAAGGGCTGGCCTTCGAACGGGTGCTGCTCGCTGCGTTCCGATTTCATAGCCATCAGTATGAATTGTAAATAAGATGAATACCAATCAACGTCAAAAGAAAGATAAAGATCTCTTTCAACGCGCGATCATTGATGCGTTCAGCCAATCTTGGACCCAATTGCCCCCCTATCAAAACACCGGGGACGGCCCAGGCGACGGTCGGCCAATCCGCTCGTGCACCACCGATGATATGAAAAGAGGTGGCGAGGAGACAGACGCCAAAGATCGTCGCGATGCTTGTGGCAACGGCCACGCCCATGCGCAACGACATCTTGTTGCGCATCAACGGCACCACCCATTCACCGATACTCACGCTGAGCATGCCGCTTGCAACGGCCATCAGGCTGACCGCCCAACCGTACCGTCTGGCACTTCTCATATCGACCCGGTCACCGCCGCTATCCCCGTACTTCTGATTGGCGGAGACAAAAATCAGCGCCGTGAACAACGTCAAAAGGCCTAAGACCAGTTCGATATTGGAAGGCGCCACCGACTGGGTCAACCAGGCGCCAAAAGCGATACCGGGCAGCGTCAACAAGAGCAGGAAGGCGGCCAGGCGCTTGTCAATCTGGCGTTGACGCCAGTAAGCCACGGTTCCCGATCCCATGCCGACCGTTTGAATCATGAGGCTGGTCAACACCGCGGTGCCGGGCCCCAGTTCGAGCAAAATCAGCAAAAAAGGCATCCACAGGATACCGCCACCGATGCCTACGGTGGAAGAAATCATCGCGATGAGCACGCCGAATGGGAATGACCACCAATTAGCCATCATGATGCATTTTATCCACCGAGTAGAAGTTGAAACAGGAAATGACCTCTTCCAACGCGACCAATTCATTTTTGATTCTCAAGACCAACAATTCCATCCGGGGAAGGTTATCGTCGGAAAAGGGCCTCTGGTTCAGGAGCCCGATGGCTTCTTCCACGTATTGCTTTCCGCCTTCAGACATGCGTTGGGAAAGAAGGATAATCTCCTGGAGATTCGTGGCCATCTCGTTAATCACATTTCCCAAGTCCGCCAGCTCGTTATTGGCCTCGATGCGGATGCCCTGGCTGAGATCGCCGCCTGAAATCTTTTCGGACACTTTGATCATATGCTGCAACGGTTCGGTGATATTCTTGATGAACATGGTCAGCACGATGAGCATCACCACCAGAATAATCGCCACCATCAGCATGGCTTTGCTTCTCATCCGATCGATGGGCGCGAAAATCTCTTTCTGATAGTGATCCGAATGTCCAAACCGCTGCAGGTTGTCCCATATCTCGGATTTCAGGCTGCCACTGTGGAAATCTGCCATGAACTCGACACTGACCAGAATGGAAGCGAATCCGATGAGCAAAAAATAGATGATCATGGTTCGCTGCAGACTATATCTCGATTTGGCGCCCATAACGACTGCTACCATAGAATATGCTGAGTTTTAAAGATCTTACGCAATTTCTTGAAAATCACTGTTCTTGACTTAAGGCGTCCAGCTTTCCACACGGGCGGGGATAAACCCCGCCCCTACACTAATCCCAATTCTCGTGTATGCTTGCATCTCAACCCAAGTCTCGTAGGGGCGGGCTTTATGCCCGCCCGCAACACCGCTTAAGTTAATGGCATTGCCTCTAAACTCATGGAGGTGGGGATGTCAGCCCGCCATCACAGACCGATCGGCAATTCTCGAGGTCACCGCTATTGATTTCCAGACAGCTGGGATATGATGTCCTTGGCCACCTCGGCGTACTGCATCCCAGCCACGCTTTCCTTGTTGTATTCCAATATCGGCAAGCTCAATATTTGCGCTTCACGCACACGCCCATCCAACTCGATCATGGTGTCGAAGGTGAGGCCGGCATAAAGCCGCTTGAGCTTATTGCATATCATCTTCGAAGCCGTGCTTTGCTTATCGAACATTGTAATCAGCACGCGCGGCTTGATGGAGGGATTGGTTTTCGCTTTGATCAGCTGTATGAGCTTGAGAATCTGGTCGATGCCATGAGTCGACAGATAGTCGCACTGACTGGGAATGACGATCAGGTGCGATGCGGTCAAGGCATTTAAAGTAAAGAATTCGATGGATGGGGGTGTATCGATGAGGATATAGTCGAAACGATCTTTTATAGGCAATAGGCGATCTTTTAAAATAAATTCGAAATTGCGTGCTCCGAAATACTTTTTATTGAGCAATACCATATTCTTGTTGGAGGGAAGGAGAAACAGGTTGTTGTATTTCGTTTGTATAATCAACTTTTCCAAACTGTTCGGGCCGCCGTTCAAGGCTTCGTAAAAAGAAGTGGTTTCTTTGTATCCAAGTGATATGGTCAAGTTGGCCTGAACATCAAAGTCGATAAGCAGCACCCGCTTGTTTTGATGTGCAAGAGACAGCCCCAGGTTCAAGCACGTCGAGGTTTTCGCCACGCCACCTTTCTGGTTGCTGATCGCCACGATGTTGCCATGATCGCTTCTTTTTTTCGCCGCTGTCAGATCGATAAAGGATATCTCTTCAACCCGGACGGGCCGGTAGGCTGTGAATATATGCTGGCACTTTGAACAGCGCGCGATGAAGTTCGGCTCTTCGACGACCTGATCATTCAGATCATACTGGCTCTGGCAGTTTGGACAGACGACAATCATGGAAGGGTCCCCCTCTAAGCGATAGATGCTGCGATGGCATCAGGCAACTGCGTCTCATCGACGATTTTACTCACGGTTCCTTTTTCAATCGCATGCTGTGTTAAATTTGGATAAACACAGCACTGCGAATCTTGTGCAATGGTGCTGCCTCCCAGTTCCCTGATTCGCGCGAATCCATCCGCGCCATCATCGCCCACACCCGTGAGCAAAACGCCGATGGTGTTTCTTTTAAAGACCTCTGCAGCAGAGCGAAACAAGGCATTCAAAGGTTGATCCGCTGCGTTTTCCAAATGAATGCAGGGCTGGTCGCTTTCATTACGATCGATGTACATGGTCTTTTCATTTGAACAGATATAGCAAACCCCTTGTTCTAGAATCTGACCGTCCTCTGCGACCTCGATCGTCCAGGGAACATGTTCGTCAAATTTTTTGACAAATGCCGGCAAAATTTGCGGGGCGATCTCCTGGACCACAACCATGGCCGCCGGCAAGGTCGGCGATAATCGCGTGAGCAGCCGTATAACCGTATTGGGGCCACTTAAACTGGTACCCAGGGTGACCAAATACTCCAGTGGATGAAGGCCTTTGCGAACGGACAAATTTTCATCCGTGGCGCCGTCAATCATCCGCACGCGGCGAATATTGTCGAAATTGACACTGCTGGCGATTTTAACACGATCGATGATTTTGCGTCTGGATTTATCCATATCCTCGGAGATACCGCCGGAAGGTTTGGGCACGAAATCGACAACGCCCAATCGTAACGCCTCGAATGTGACGGCACCATCGCTGAACAGGGAACTGAGCACCACCACCGGAACAGGTGACTCGATCATGATATGGCGGATGGCAGCCAAGCCATCCATGCGCGGCATGTCGATATCGAGCGTCACCACGTGCGGATGGAGGGTTTTTATCTTTTCCAAGCCATCCAATCCATCCCTGGCGGTACCCACCACATTCAAGGATTGGTCGCTTTGAAGAATTTCCGTAATGGCTTTACGCATAAACAGCGCATCATCGACAATGAGCACTTTAATCGGTTCATCCATGGAATATTCCCATTCCTTTCACCCGGTATCGATGTTTGCTTTTTGGGAATCGAACTGTACTATAATCTATCTGCCTTTTAATTCTTATACTTCAGGTACAATAGCGCTTTAACATTTGCCCGATCTCTTTAGGGCTGAATATTTCCGTAACCAACCCCTTCTCCACCACGGGTGCGATGGTGGTCGGCAAGATGCATTTTTCCAATTGGGGTGCGACGATTTGCCCACCGTTCTCCTTTACTTTCTCCAAACCCTGCATGGTGCCGACCTCGCACCCGGAAAGTAAAACCACCACAACGCGATCCAAATAGAGTTCTGCAACAACACCAAGCATTCGGTCGAAATTGGTGGTTCCATCGGCCTGGGGTGTCGGATCGGCATTTTGAAAAGCCCAAACGGCTTCATCCAGGCCGATATCGATGGCACGTTCACTGGTACCGACATAACAGCGCCCCGCGCATAAACGGGCACCCGCCTGAAAGGGCATGACGTCGAAACGACTGCGTGCATTTAAATATTCAGACAAGGTTGGGGCGAAGGGGGGCGGTATGGATTGCAATGACAACAGGCAAGCAGAGGGATCGCCGGGTAAGGAGGTGATCAAATTGACCATTTCCAAGTGCCCCCCGACGCCGGAAATGGCTATCATCAATTTTTCGCAAGGCTTCTTTTCGTTCAGCTTGACATAGTCTTCCGATGTCAATTTCGGAGGGCGTACGCGTTGAAAACGCTTGATGTTTGCCGTTACCGCCAGCTGGACCCGATCGACCATTCGTTGTTGTTGTTGGACGATGTTGTGGTTCTTCACGGGCTTGCTCATGAAATCAACCGCTCCGAGGTTCAAAAACGATAGTATCGTAGCATAAGAAGATGGGCCCAGGTTACTCATGATCAGGACCGGGCAGGGGCTTTCGATCATAATGTGTTTCAAAGCGGTACTGCCATCCATGACCGGCATGTTGACATCCATGGTAATCAAATCAGGAGAGAGCTCTTTCATTTTAGACAATGCTTCCTCTCCATTTTTGGCGCTTGCGATCACTTCGATGCCCGGGTCGGCCGACAACATGCTGTTCAGAATTTTAGACATGATGGCGCTGTCGTCGACGATCAACACGCGTAATTTTTGACTGGATTCAGCTTCGGGCGCTTCACGCCGGGTTTGCGCCTGTTCATCTGCCATGCGGGCCGCTTCCATGAGTAAGAACTGGTAGGGCTCCTTTATCGTTCGCGGCGAGGATGCGACTGCATCCAGTGTCTCAAACTGACCGCTGGGCCAGCCTAAAATGGTAAGAAATGCTTTTGTACCGGATATCGCCCCACATTGGGCATGAACGATGTCACCATCCTGGATGTATATGCTACCCTGATTTTGGTCTTGCCGCACACGGACACAAATGCTGGTGCCCGCGAGACAACACATTTGAATGATATCTGTGAGTTGAATATTGCGAAGGGTCCCAGCGAATCCACTACCGCCTTGATCATGGTTAGGGCTTTTCGAATGGTCGGTCATAGTTGATCTTTTCTTCGCTATATCGCAGCGGCTTTCATGCGTTTGGCATGTTGATCGATAGCCATGTAGACCAGGTCAGATACATCCAATATCAAAGAAATGTTGCCGTCTCCTAAAATGGTCGCACCGGAAAATCCGCTCTTTTCCTGAAGATAATCTTCCAACGGCTTGATGACGACTTCTTCACGTCCTTTGAGCTGATCCACGACGAGCCCCACTTGACGAGAACCCGTGTTGACCACGACCACGAACAGCTCATCTGGGGCGGAATCCTGAGGTTGCATTTTAAACAACCGCGCCAGGCGAATTAACGGGAGTGTCGTCTCCCTCAAAGAGTAAATTTCCAACCCTTCTATCGTGGATATTTCGTTTTGGCGGATGCGGATGGTCTCGTCCACCGCAGACAGTGGAATTGTAAAAATTTCATTACAAACCCGCACCATTAGCGTCTGAATGATGGCAAGGGTCAGCGGAATCTTAATTCTGAACAACGCACCCCGGCCGGGCCGGCCCTCGATTTCAAGCGTACCGTTGAGTTTTTCGATGTTGTCTTTGACGACATCCATTCCCACGCCACGTCCCGATGTGTGGGTGACTTCATCGGCCGTCGAAAAGCCGGGTTTCGTGATCAGTGCCACCCAGTCATCGTCATCCATACGCTCGGCGGTTTCAGGGTCGACGAATCCCTGGTTCAAGGCCCTGCTCCTTATCTTTGCGGCGTCGATACCCCGGCCGTCGTCGCTGACCTCGATGACCACGTAGTTGCCCTCGTGGTAGGCTTCGAGACGCAGAACGCCCGTTTCGGTTTTGCCTTTACGCTGTCTTTCCTCTTTGGGTTCGATGCCATGGTCCACGGCATTTCGGATGATATGAAGCAGAGGATCGGAAATTTGCTCGATGACCATTCGATCCAATTCGGTCTCTTCACCCTTGATATCCAGCTCAACCTTTTTGTTCGTATTTCGAACCAGGTCATAGACCACACGCGGATAGCGGCTGAAAAGTTGCGCAATGGGAAGCATCCTGACCTTCATGACATTTTCCTGGAGTTCGGAAGTCACCCGGCCTAAAGATACGGTCGCCTCGTTGATGCGATTGGTCAAATCTTTGATCAACTGGTTTTCGCGACCATCGAGCTTTTGGGCCTGTTTGAACATGAGCTGCATCTCGCGCATCTCAAGAAAAAGCTGGTTGAAACCAGCGCGGGTAACGACCAACTCGCCGACCTGATTCATCAGGGTGTCAATTTTACCGGCGTCCACCCGGATGCTCTGCTTAAAGTGCCGCTCTCGGAATTTGTCTGTCTGGCGCCTTCCCATGATCGAAGTGGAACGGTGATCTTCTGCCTCGGCAGCCATTTCCAATCGCTGTTCGACCGGCGCAACCTTCGAGGCCAACGGCAAAGGCGGCGAAGGAGAACGGGACGCTTGGACATCTTTCGAAGCCATTGGATGGATGTCCGCGGATTCGCTTTCCAAAGCTTCATCGGAAAACAGCTCTTTAACCACGTCAAGCTGCGAATCCACGGTAAAATCGGTATTCACGTGCTCTTCAAACCGAGCGTCAAAGGCACTTTCCAACCGGGACAAAAGACTTTGATCCTCGATGATGTCGTTTTCATAGGTTTCCAACAGAACGGATGCGCCGTCGGCCTGAATATCGCTCCCAGCGTCCATTCCAATAGGCGTCGAAAGGTCGTCGACCGGGACGGATGGATCATCAATCGGGATGGAAGGCTCCTCAACAGGGATTGATCCGCCGCGCGCGTTCGTTTCCAGATCGGATACAGCTTGCTCGGGCGCTGCCGCAACAGCCTCCTCGTGTGCGTGGATCCCTATGGGTTCTTCGGGTAGATCGAACAATTGTCTGACCCGAATGGCATTACCGGCCATGACAATTCGACACCAAGCGTCAATATCTTCATCCGTTCCCGCTTCAATACCGTTTCGCAGCGCATCCACCGCAGCAATCCATTGATCGAAAATTGCCTTGAGTTCGTCATACTCCATGTAATTGGCGGAGGATTTGAGACGCGTCAGCCACTCTTTGCCCTGGATAAGCGCCCCGTCGATGTCTGTCCCACGCTTCAGGCGTTCGGCCACCTGAGCCAACTCTTTCAGGCCTTCTTTTAGTTGGGATATGAAAATGGAGAACAGTTCTTTATCGTAAGACTCTTCATAGTGTGCCGTGGCGGCAACATTTCCGAACGCATCCGCGTTGGATGGTTCATCGACTGTTTCCTCGATGGGTTTTGGCGTGACCAACGCATCGATACGCGAAACCAGATCCTCTATCGTCGATTGTTCTTTCTGTGTATCTTCAATTTCTTTGACCAATTGCGCAGTGCGGTCATGGCCCTTTATCAGGGTGTCGATGATCTCAAGATCTGCGCCGAGTTTTTGCTGCCGGAGTAAATCTAACAAACTTTCCAGGTTGTGGGACAATTCGGCGATACGCAACAACCCCAGGTATTCTGCAGAACCTTTAATCGTATGCACCGAACGGAACAAATCGTTAAGCACCTCGACACTGCCGGGCTGCCTTTCCAGCAAGAGCAGATTGTGTTCGATCTCATCGAGGTGCTCTCCTGCTTCTTCAATAAAATCGCCCAAAAGACCATCGTCGTTTTCTTCCGGAAAGACGACCTGTTGATCCGGTTCAACCGCCACATCCGTCGTTTGGACGATGATTTGGTCTTCGACTTCGACGACATCGGTGCGCGCTTCCGGCGGTGCTTCGAGCACCATATCCTGGACGGCCGGAACCTTGGCGAAAAACTTTTTCACCCGCTCGATATTGGCCGACGTCACCTCCTGGGCAAATCTGTTCCAATCCCGAACCTGGTCTGAAGGCATCCCCA
>Ga0209164_1000796_pt1 | contig 54983 bp, 42 predicted proteins | sample MTBNYHSulfiMetaG_FD_187458 | JGI IMG/M metagenome (GOLD analysis project Ga0209164, IMG submission 187458) | Enrichment culture microbial communities from rom New York Harbor, USA that are MTBE-degrading - MTBE-NYH (New York Harbor Sulfidogenic)... | ecosystem: Environmental > Aquatic > Marine >... | reverse complement strand
TCAATATGGTGTCCAGGATTCACTGTCTGCTACTTTCTCAGGTGTAATGTTTCTTTGACTAAGTATCATTATCATCCTGATGTATTCTTGGTAACCAGTATGTATAGTATGTCCTGGACACCGTACACAACTTTATTGACATTTGTCTGTTTATATGTATAATAGGTCAAATTTCAACAAGGCTTTTGAGCAAACGACAATGAATACGTTCACGACCATGCTGGTCATCGTCATTAGCAACGCTCTTTATCTTATGGTAAAGAGCATTCAACGATACAGGATGGCCGAAAGCCAAACGCCTTAGATAAAAGAAGTTTATCCAAAGCCATCCTGAAACAAAGGATGGCTTTTTTTATACAAGAGCACATTGACAATCGAGTGAAAGCAAAAATTCCGGTATCCTCTCGGAGGAGGAGAGACCCTTTATTTCAAGAAAATCCAATTGAAAAGGAGGTGATGCGAACAAAAGATAAGCGGAAGCACAGCAGAACAAATTCATCAATTTATTAGCTAAAGGAGTCATAATTATGGCTGACAATAAAGTAGAAAGTTCAAAGAAACCCCTTCTGTCCGCGCGGCAGGTGGGTGTGGCGGCCGCGTTTGGCGGCGCAGCCCTCGCGCTGGTGCTCGCCGGCGTCACCATCCCGATCCCCGGCACGCCTGTCGTGACCGATCCGCGAGAGATCTTCACCACCATCGGTGCATCGCTCACCGGCCCGGTCGGCGGCGTAGTCGTAGGCCTGCTGGCGGGCATCGCCGAACCCGGCATCCCGCTTGCCAGCTTGCTCGCCCATATCGTCGGCGCTGTGTTCAACGGCTTCGTCTACAAGAACTTCAGCTGGCGCTTCAAGGACAACAAGGTCCTCTCGCTGGCAGCATGGGCGCTCCAAGTGGTGCTCTATTACACCGTGTTTGTCGTCCCGATGTTCGTGGTCGGGTTGATGGTCTTCTACCCAGATCCGGAATACGGCGGGTTCTTTGGGTTCCTCGGCGCTCTCGAAGCGGGTGCGGTGCCTGAAATGGTCCTCACCACCGTGGTCACCACCATCATCATGGCCGCGCTGCCCGAAAGGTACCGCCGGCCGCTCTGGTAAAAAAAAACACTCCAATTCATTTTATTCTCTTTGTCCAGGCCGCCCGCAACCGCGGCCTGGACGAAAAATCATCAAAGGACGCACTGATTTATGGCACATGACATTAATTTCGACCAGGTATCATTCACTTACGCCGGCAGCGAGACACCCGCACTGCGCGGTATCAATTTATCCATCCCGACGGGTGAGATCGTATTGATCACCGGACCAGCCGGAAGCGGCAAGACCACGCTGTGCAGCTGCATCAACGGCCTGATCCCCCACTATCACGAGGGGGAACTCGCCGGTGAAGTGACCGTCGGCCCCTACAACACGCGCAAGGTGCGCGTGGGCGGGCTGGCCTCGCTGGTGGGCATGGTCTTCCAGGACCCTGAAAGCCAGCTGGTGACCAACAGCGTGGCGGACGAGGTCGCCTTCGGCCCGGAAAACCTGGGCATCCCGCGCGGCGAGATCAACCAGCGCGTGGAGCAGGCGCTCAAAGCCACCCGCATGACCGGCTATGAGGAACGCGAACCGCATTCATTATCCGGCGGCGAGCAGCAGGCTTGCGTGATCGCAGCCACGTATTCCATGCATCCCGAGGTGTATGTCCTGGATGAGCCGCTGGCCAACCTGGACCCGCAGGGACGCAAGCAGGTGCTCGAGCTGGTGGTCAAGATCGCCAAGGAGCGCGGCAAGACACTGGTAGTCGTTGAGCACTCGCTCGAGGAGATCCTGCCGCTAGTCGACCGCGTGCTGGTGATGGACAAAGGCCAGATCGTGCGCGACGGGTCTGTGGCCGAGGTGCTCAAAGCCGGCGATATCAAAGGCGTGTTCCGCCGTCCGGATGTGGTACGTCTGGCGGAATCCATCCGCCTGGAATCTTTACCGATGAAACCGGAAGATCTCTACCGCGAACTGCATAAAAAATACAAACCCGGGAAATTAAAGAACGTGGTTAACCAGGAACGCAAAAACGGACAGAAAAAGCCCGTGATCCAACTGGAAAACGTGACCTACTGTTACCAGGAGGGCGTGAACGCGCTGTTTGACGTCAGCCTATCCATCCACGAAGGCGAATTCGTCGCCCTGATGGGTCGCAACGGCTCCGGCAAGACCACTCTGGTCAGCCACCTGATCGGGCTTATCCAGCCCAGCCAGGGCAAGGTGACCGTGGTGGGCTATGACACCCGTGAAACACCGACCCACGAGCTGGCACATTACGTCGGATTCTGCTTCCAGAATCCCAACCACCAGATCGTTTCGTTTAACGTACGCGAAGAAATGACCTTCGGGCTCAAGGCGCACAATATCCCTGCGGAAGAATATGAGAGCCGCATTCAGGACGCGCTGGAGATCGTCAACATGCAGGATTTTCTGGGCGCGGAGATCTTTGACCTGGGCAAGGGCCAGAAGCAGCGCATCGCGCTGGCTTCCGTGCTGACCCTAAAGCCGAGGATACTGGTGATCGATGAACCCACCACGGGGCAGGACCCTGAAATGGCGCATGAGATCTTCAAGATCATTAAGAAATTGAATGATGAAGGCACCACCGTTCTGTGCATTACGCATAATGTCGAGCTGGCTGCCCTTTTTGCCACACGTGCGATCGTGCTCAACCGCGGACACCTGGCCTACGACGGCCCGATCAACGAACTGCTGCTGGCGGAGGACCTGATGAAAGCCAACTCACTCGAGCTGCCGGATATCACCAAGCTGGCCAAGCAGCTAAGCCCGCTGGGTGTGCCGGCCAATACTGTGAAATTCGCGCACATGAAAAATTACCTGGAAGCCCTGGTGGAGGTATAAGATGGCGATCGAATATCAAAAAGGGAAATCCTTCATGCACTCGCTGGACGCCCGCACCAAGCTGCTGATGTTCATCGGCGCCACGGTGACCGCGATGGTCATCATTGATCCCATCCTCATGGGCATCCTGTTCATCTCCCTTTATCTGTTGGGCACCAAAGCCGTCGACAAGAAAATGCTCAACAGCAACTTGCGCGTGCTGGTGGTCATCTTCCTGACCTTCTCCATGTTCCAGGTGCTGTTCTTCACACCCAAGGACTCCCATTTCCTTTTCTACCTGATCCCATGGAAGCAGTGGGTGCCGGTCACCATCCAGGGGCTGGTGCGCGGCGTGGCCGTATTCTTCCGTTTCTTCATCGTCGTGCTCTCTGTGCACCTGATGCTCTACACCACCCCGCCGGTGGAGCTGGCGCTGACCATCACCGAGCGCGGGCAGCAGCGTAAATCGCTTGAGGTGGCCGGCATGGTGCTCGCGCTGGCCACGCTTTTCTTCACCTCCTCCATGCCGATGGCGATGAATGAATCGGCTTTCCTCGGCCTGACCAACCCCGTGCTGAAATTTGCCGCGCTGGCCGCCGGATCCTTGATCGCCGCCGCCCTCACCCAAAAAGTGCTCGCGCGCGGGCTGCCACCCGAGATGGGCTTAGCGCTCACTCTGGGTTTTGCCACAGTGGGGATCCTCTCCAAGCAGACACAGCAAATCACCAACGCTCAAAAGGCGCGCGGATACGACATCCAACCCAAGAATCTGATCAAGCGGGTGCAGGTGCTGACCGCGCTGCTGATCCCCATCTTCCTGGCCACGCTGGAGCGCTCGCAGGATATTTCCATCGCCATCCTCTCGCGCGGGTTTGACTACAACATCGGCGCTCGAACCTACCGGCGCGAGTTCACGTTCCACCGCGACGACTTCATCGTGATCGGCGTGATCTTCGTGCTGATCCTGCTGGGGTTGACATTAAAGAACCTTGGGTTGAGCAGCCCAACGGAGAATTTCATCCTATCACTCGTACAATAGACATTCGTAACCTCTCCTTTTGAAAACTCAGGAGCCAAAAGCTTCTGAGTTTTTATTTAAACCGCTGGCGAGATCGCCAGCGGAATCGTTTGTTTGGGTTTAACTTTCCAAAAAAGGAATATATCCCCTAAAATTCTGCAATTTTGAGAAATATTGATCAATCTCTTCGTTCGTGATTGAGGGTTTTTTCAATCATTTCCTGATCAATTACATAACTGCTTCCCCCAATCTTCGTAACTGACAACCCCCCACATAAATTGCCTATGCGCAACGATTCTTCCAGAGTGTAGCCTTTGATCTGTCCATAGATATATCCGCAGTTAAAGTTATCCCCCGCCCCGGTGGTGTCCACCACCTCCATCTCTATGCCCGGCGAGCGGATGACCCTGCCCTTGCCCGCACACAGGCAGCCCTCCGCGCCATCCTTGACGATCACTGTACCAACTAATTCAAAAAGCTTTCCCAACGCAGCTTCAATGCTCGCTTCTCCGGTCAACGCGAGAGATTCTTCCCGGTTAGGTGAAAAGACATCCACCCGCCCGATCGCTTCCCGAGTTTCGGATTCTTCCAGTGTTGTTTGGTGCGCCTGGCAGTCCATATACACCCAGGCGCCTACCGCACGGGCAGCTTTAACGATATCTTCCTGTGCCTCTCCGGTCATCAAATGCGTAATATACACCCACCCAGGTTGGGTCTCGCGAATGATATCCGCGTACGGGATCTCGGGCTGCGGATCAATATAACTGAGAAAGGCGCGCTCTCCGCCAAACGAGAAAGCCACCGTGATGCGCAGTGAGGGCTGGAGGGATTGGGTAAAGTAAGTTTCATCCACACCCGCCTTGAGCGCCTCCCCCTTGACGAATTGGCTGAAGGGATCGGAGCCGAACTCGCAGGGCCAGGCGGTCCGCAACCCCAGACGGGTCAGGGTCACAGCCGGTGTGAAGACGCCGCCCGGCACCAGGTGAAATTCGCGGCTGTACACCTCATGCCCCAGGCGCGGAAACTCGGGCAGGTGCGTGAAGACCAGGTCGCAGAAATACCGCCCGACCACCAAAACATCGTAATGGTTTTCTTGGCTTGCTTGCATTGCCCGCTCCATTTTCTTTTCTTAGATTTTTTTAAGAAGATTGTCTACGATTATAGATTAGGATGAACCCGTGAATTTGAAGCAACCTGAGCCCAACGCATTGATCCATGAGAGCAGCCCTTATCTGGTGCAGCATGCCTACAACCCGGTCCACTGGCAGCCCTGGTCGGAAGAAACGCTCCAAAAGGCGCAGGAAGAAAACAAACCTCTGCTGATCAGCATCGGGTACGCGGCCTGCCATTGGTGCCACGTGATGGCGCACGAGACTTTTGAGGATCAAGCCGCCGCAGATGTGATGAACGAGCACTTCATTTGCGTCAAGGTCGACCGCGAAGAACGCCCGGATATTGACCAGATATATATGGAAGCAGTGCAGGCGATGACCGGTGGCGGCGGCTGGCCGCTCAACTGCTTCGCCCTGCCTGACGGCCGACCCTTCTACGGCGGCACATATTACCCACGCGATCAGTGGATCTCCCTGTGCGAAACGGTCGCTCGCGAATACCATACCAACCCCCAAAAAATCGAGGAATATGCCAGCCAGCTTGAACAGCACATTTCCTCTCCTTACCCCTTCCTAGTGGAGCCCGCGGATCTCAAAGCCGACGGACAGAAACTGGCCCGCATGGTCGACGGATGGAAATCCACCTTTGACCCTATCCATGGCGGCGAGAATCGCGCTCCCAAGTTCCCAATGCCAGCCAATCTCGAATTCCTGCTGGAATATGGCCATCTTTTCGGCGATGAGACATCCGTTGAACATGTGCTCCTCACCCTGCGCCACATGGCGCAAGGAGGCATATATGATCAGATCGGTGGGGGATTCGCGCGCTATTCCACCGACAAGATCTGGAAAGTCCCCCACTTCGAGAAAATGCTCTATGATAACGCTCAGCTCATTTCCCTCTACACGCATGCCTTTCAATTGACACGCAATGAGGAATTTAGAACCGTTGTTGAGGAATCCATCGAATTTGTCTTGCGTGAATTGACGTCGCCGGAGGGGATCTTCTACTCTTCTCTTGATGCGGACAGCGAGGGTGTGGAGGGAAAGTACTATACATGGAAAATACCCGAACTGGAACAGGAATTGGGAAATATGCTTCCTGTCGCCAGTGAGTACTACAGCTTCAATTCTGATGGTCTTTGGGAGAACAGCCGATATATCCCTCTAAGGCAGGGATCAATTGAAAGCGCTGCGAATCACCTGGGCATGCCCGTGAAGGAGTTTCAGGGAAAGGCCAGCCAAATTAAAGGTCTTTTATTTTCCGCGCGCCAGAATCGGGTCAGACCTGCGTTGGATGACAAATCGCTTGCCTCCTGGAATGGCTTGATGATCAAGGCATTGGCTGAAGCGGCCACGATATTAGAAAACGTGGATCATCTGAAAAGAGCGGAAACAGCCGCCCGGTTCATTTTGGAAAATTTACGCATGAAGGATGGCGGTATCTTTCATTCTTATCGTGATGGGAAAGCCAATATACCAGGATTTCTGGAAGATTACGCTATGCTGGCTGATAGTCTTTTCGCGCTTTATCAGGCTGGCTTCGACGAGAAATGGCTGAGAAGTTCGGAAGAACTGATCAACTACTCCCTAGAGCATTTTTATGATCCGCAGACCGGATTCTTCTCGTTTATCTCATCCAGCCATACGGATTCTCAATTCACAAAAGTCGAGATCATCGACGGTGTGATCCCCTCGTCCAACAGTGTCATGGCTCACCTGCTTTTCAAGCACAGCCTGCTGCTGGATCACTCCGATTGGGAGGAGACCGCACTAATGATGCTGGCGAAAATGGAGAAGCAGATCCTGGCCAACGGCAGCATGTTCGCCCATTGGGCACGGCTGCTGGCCTACCATATCAAACCCTTTTATGAGGTCGCCGTCACCGGTGAGGATGCGCATAAAAAAGCACGCGAACTTCAAGCGGTCTATCTCCCCCATGCGGTGTTTGCTGCTGCCACGGCAAGGAGCGCGCTGCCATTATTGGAGGGAAGGTTCTCTGATGAATCCACACGCTTTTTTGTCTGCCGCGAAAAATCCTGCCAGCTTCCGGTCACAAAGATCGAGGACGCGTTAGCATTAATGAAGTAACACAGGCCAGATTCGCCTCTTTTACAGATTTTTTACATCTTTCTGACAGTGTCTTGACAGACCGGATTTATATTTACACCAATTCCAAGAAATCGTTCAAGAAATTCATGTCATCGAGGTATTTATGAAGATTAGATTCTTTGTTCTCGCCACCAGCGTTTTGCTGGTTCTGGCACTAACTGCCTGCAACAGCGGCTTGCAGGTTGATCTGCCCACACCGACACCCGAGGTTGAAGTAGCGGAGGAAGCTGCCGCGCCAGCCGATCAGCCGCAAACCGTAAACTCTGGAGAGATCTTGTTCGGCAGCCTAGCCAGCTTGCAGAGCGCATATGTCCAGGTTTATCAACGAGTACTGCCCTCGGTTGTTTCGATTACAGTTGCGCGTACGGTAACCACGCCCCAATTGGAGTTCCCATCGAATCCACAGAATCCGACACCGGATTTTCAGCAGCGCGGCGCGGGTTCCGGTTTCATTTGGGATACCGAAGGGCATATTATCACCAACAATCATGTTATCGAAGGGGCCGAGATCATTCGCGTTACCTTTTCCGACGGCACGAGCGTGTTGGCTGATCTGGTCGGAGCGGACGCCTCCAGCGACCTGGCAGTTTTGAAGGTCGATCTTCCCACCTCGCAGTTAAAACCGATGGAAATCGCTGATTCCACCCAGGTGAATGTGGGACAGATCGCCATCGCGATCGGCAATCCCTTCCAATTGAGCGGCACCATGACCACCGGCATCATCAGCGGCACCGGCCGCTCACTAGCCCTGGACTCGACCGGGGCTGGCGGTCTGTATTACTCCATCCCGGACATCATCCAAACCGACGCGGCCATCAACCCCGGCAACTCCGGTGGGCCCCTGGTGGATATTGAAGGCCGCTTGATCGGCGTGACCACCGCGATCGAATCACCTGTGCGCGCGAACGCAGGCGTCGGGTACGTCATCCCCTCCATCATCGTTTCCAAAGTAGTACCTATTCTGATCAGCGACGGCGATTACCAGCAGCCCTGGATCGGGATCAGCGGCCGGGACCTGACGCCCGAATCGGCGGAATTGATGGACCTTCCCCGTGAACAGCAGGGCGCTCTGATCGTTGAGGTCATCCCGAACAGCCCGGCAGCCAAAGCCGGCCTGCTTGGAAGCTCGATCGAGGTAGAGATCGACAGGCAGGAAGTGCTGGTGGGTGGTGATGTCATTGTCGGCGTGGATGACCAGTCAATCAATGACTTCGAGGATTTGGTGGCGTACCTTGCCCGTTACACACTAGTCGGGCAAACCCTCAACCTTAAAATCATACGTGAAGGCGAAGCCATAGAACTACCCTTGACGCTGGAAGCGCGCCCGGGCGAGGAGTCCCCGCAATCGGAACAGCTGCCGGGCGAATTGGGCAGCAATGCCTGGCTAGGCATCCAGTCTGTCACGGTGATTCCCGAGATCGCTGAGGCGATGGACCTGCCCGCGGATACCGTGGGCGCCCTGATTCAGCAGGTTTCCGCCGGCAGCCCTGCGGATGAAGCCGGACTGCGCGGCAGTTTTATGCCTATCGAAATCAACGGTGAGCAAGTCCTGATCGGCGGGGATATTATTACTGCCGTGGATCAAATCAATGTGGACAGCGTTCAATCGCTATCCCATGCGCTGGGCCAATATGAACCTGGCGATGAAGTGACACTCTCGATGCTACGGGACGGCGAGACGGTCGAGTTACCCGTCACACTTGCAGAAAGACTCTCCAATTAGGTTTGAAAAATCGGGCGGAATATTCCGCCCGATTTTTTATATATCCAGGTTTCTGACCAATTTAGCGTGCGTTTGGATGAAACGCTTGCGGGGCGGCACCTGGTCGCCCATCAGCATATCGAAGGTGCGATCCGCTTCCGCGGCGTCTTCAACCGTAACAAGCAGCAATGTGCGATTTTCCGGATTCATGGTGGTTTCCCAGAGCTGCTCGGGGTTCATTTCGCCCAAGCCCTTGTAACGCTGGATGGACACTTTATCTTCCTTCGCGCCCCATTCTTTTAATATTCGCTCTTTATCTTCCTCTGTATACGCATACTTGGAATCTTTTTTGTAAGAGATCAGATACAACGGCGGCTGAGCAATATACAGGTGGCCGGATTCGATCAGCGTCTGCATGAAACGGAAGAAGAAAGTAAGCAGCAAGGTGCGGATATGACTGCCGTCCACATCGGCATCCGTCATGATGATCACTTTTCCGTACCTCAGCCCATTCAGGTTGAACGCATCTCCGATGCCGGTGCCCAGCGCGGAGATCAGCGCCTTGACTTCCTTGTTGGAAAGGATCTTGTCCAACCGCGCGCGCTCCGTATTGAGGATCTTGCCGCGCAGAGGGAGGATGGCTTGGAAATGCCGGTCGCGACCCTGCTTGGCCGATCCGCCGGCGCTATCACCCTCAACGATGTAGAGCTCGGTGCGCTCAGGATCGCGCTCAGAACAATCCGCCAGTTTACCTGGCAGTGTCAGGCTTTCCAGAGCGGATTTGCGGATCACCAGGTCGCGGGCTTTGCGCGCTGCGTCGCGAGCGCGGGCGGAGGTCAGGCATTTTTTAACGATCGCCTTGCCCGCATTGGGATTCTCTTCCAGGAATTCGTAAAAAGACTCGCCCACCAGCTGGGTCACAAGCGTCTGAACCTCGGGGTTCATCAGCTTGACCTTGGTCTGGCTTTCAAACTGCGGGTCCGGATGTTTGATGCTGATGATCGCGGTCATTCCTTCGCGGGTGTCATCGCCAGTGAAATTGGGATCGTTGTCCTTGATCAGGCTGTTCTTACGCGCGTAATCATTGAGCACGCGCGTGGTTGCTGTCCTGAAACCAGTGAGGTGTGTGCCTCCATCCACTGTGTTGATCGTGTTGGCAAAGCTATACACAGATTCGGAATACGCGTCTGTATACTGCAGCGCGACTTCAACGCCGATTCCATCGATCTCTTTTTCCGAATAATACACATCGTGATAGGTTTCACGGTTGCGGTTTAAGTACCGCACAAATGACTTGATGCCGCCTTCAAAGAAGAAGGTCATGCTGTGCGTAGGATCTTCCCGTTCGTCGATCAGGTTGATCTCCACCTGGCGGGTGACGAAAGCCATCTCTCTGAAGCGTTGGGCAAGCGTATCAAAGCGGTAGCTCATTTCCTCCTTGAAGATCTCTGGGTCAAAGCGGAAGCGCGTTTTGTTACCGGTCTCCTCGCCCTTATATTTGCCGATCACCTTCACGGCTTCGACCGGACGGCCGCGTACATAGCGCTGGAAGTAGATATTGTTGTCTCGTCTGACCTCCACTTCACACCATTCAGAGAGCGCATTCACCGCTGAAACACCCACGCCGTGCAGACCGCCGGATACCTTGTAACTGCCGCCGCCGAATTTACCCCCGGCGTGCAAGATGGTCATCACTACTTCAAGAGCGGAGACATTTCTTTCAGGATGGATATCCACGGGAATGCCGCGGCCGTTATCCTCAACGGTCACGCTCAGATCCTCATGCAAAGTCACGCTAATGCGGTCGCACGCGCCAGCCAAAGCTTCATCGATGGAATTGTCCACCACCTCATACACCAGATGATGCAAGGCCTTCTGGTCGGTACCGCCCACATACATGCCAGGGCGCCTTCGAACTGCTTCAAGTCCTTCCAGGACTTGAATATCTTTTGCGCCGTACGAGGATGGTTTAACTTCTAAATCAGCCACAAAATTCTCCATAATAATTTAATTTTACCGGGTAATGCTACGAACCGGTTTGCCGGGCTTGGATTTCCCGGGTGCGGATCATCTCGCTCAACCAGGCCAATCCATCGCGGTAAAAAACAAAGGATGCTGCCAGCAATCCGCTGGAGATGAAACCATGTCCCAGGATCCCCACCAGCATCATCCAACTGCCTGTGCCGGGGGTTGACCACAGCATATCCAGCCCGTAGCCGATCAAAATGATCAGGATAAAGAAAATTCCTGTCCCGCTCATGCTTGCCCGCACGAATTGGATCGAAGAGACGATCGATCGCGATGTCCCCATTTCGCCCAGGAAGATGCCATGCGGCGTGAAGACCAGCGGAAGAAGCACCCAGACCATCAATAACCCAAAGATCATGAATGGCAGCGTGCCCAGTGTGGGCAGGAAGAGCATGATCGAGGAAATGAAACACATGGCGGGCAAACCGAGGACTGTCAGGAGCAGAATCAACAGAAAGGTCATCAAAGCGCTCTGTCCGGTCAACCTCAGGAAGACCGGCAGATCCAAAGCAGACAACCGTTTGTCCGTGCTGCGCGCGACCAGTGAGAAATACAAACTACCGAGAACGATACCGAGCAGTATAGTCAGCAGCAAAACCAATATCGTCCCGCGAGTAGTCGCCATTTCCAGGATCAAAGGATTGCCAAGAGGGTTCACCACAAATTCCTGACCGACCATCAGGCTGGGAATGCCCACCGGATAGGTCCGCAGGGCGAACAACAGGTTGAAACCTTCCAAAAATGCATTCCAGATCTGGTTGGAATTCTTGATGATCGCATCCGCGCCTTCCCCATAAGCGCCAGCTGAAAGTTCGGTTGCCCTGGTGAGGGTCGGCAGCAATAGGTTTTTCACCCGTACCAGCGGACCAAACCATAGGAACAGGTCAATCAGGACCGGGAAAATGATTAGGTAAACACGCCCAGCGACCGCATTAAATCCCTCAACCAACGATGGGATGATCCTGGGCGGTGCAAATTTCTCTTCAATTTGAGGTCCGAGCATACAATCTTTAATTTTATCATAAGGACCTCTTTTTCCACCTGAGCTTCATACCCATAAGGTAAAATCAGCCTGTGGAAAGTACCTTCCATCTACCTAAATCCGAGCGGTTGAGTGTCATCACCGCCGGTATCCTCGTTTGTTATGCCTCGCTGCCGCTGGTTCAGGTGACAGGCAGGGAGGTTTCTTTCCTGTTATTTGGCATCCAGGTCGCCTTCCGGCTGAATTATTACAATCTGATCTCCATCATTACTGCGGTGATGGCTGCTTCCGGTATGGAATGGCTGCTCATTGATCACCCCAGCCGCTGCGGGCAAAACACGCTCCCCCACCTGATTCTGCCTGCATTGACCGCCGCGGCGATCGGGTATCCACTCGGATTGATCGGATCTAGCCCAGCCTGGTGGGTGATCTTAGCTCTGGGCAGCATCCTGCTCGTGCTGGTGGTAATCTCTGAATATATTTCGCTGGAACCGCGGGATATCCGCTATCCACTCGCCATGATGGTCCTCTCCGGCACGAGCTACAGCCTTTTGCTGATCCTTACCATCGCGCTCCGCTCAGCGGATCTGCGGTTGTACCAGATGCTTCTGCTCCTGCCGGTGATCTACACTTTTTTTAGCTTGCGAATGTTGAATTTTCGTCTGGGAGGACGCTGGCGTTTTGAATGGGCTGCGCTCATCGGCATTATCGTCACCCAAGTGCTTATCTCGCTGTATTACTGGCCATTGTCGCCGGTTCGGTTTGGGCTTCTCTTGCTTGGGCCTTCATATGCGTTAACCGGGATTGCTGCATCATTGGAAGAAAAGCCGGACCTGAAAAAGATTTTTCTGGAACCCCTGATCATGTTGGGTATCTTGTGGCTTCTCGCAATTTTAATTTCATAAATTAGAAACTATTGAAAGGAACTTGGGTTAACCAACCATGATGATCACAATGCTTTTATCCTTACCGTTAGCCTATTTATTGGGGTCCATCCCCTCCGGACTGTTGGTAGTCCGGGCTGCCACCGGACAGGATGTCCGCACGATTGAAAGCGGCCGCACCGGCGGCACCAATGCCATGCGCGCCGCGGGCGCTTTAGCCGGCCTGATTACTGCGCTGCTGGATGTGTTAAAAGGCGCGGCAGCGGTCTGGATCAGCCAGACGCTCTCAGCCGGCACCGAATGGATCTGCGCCGTGAGCGGCTTGCTGGCGGTGATCGGCCACAATTACTCCGCTTTTCTCATTGTCCGGGATGAACAAGGCAAACTGCGCTTCACAGGCGGAGCAGGCGGAGCAACCACCCTGGGCGCTGCTCTAGGCCTTTGGGCGCAAAGCTGGATGATCATCGTACCATTCGCCTTCATCTTTTATGTGATCGTGGGATACGCCTCATTGACCACCATCAGCATTGCCCTTTCTGCGACAGGGGTTTTTCTCTACCGGGCGATTCAAAGCAACGAACCCTGGGCTTACGTGATCTTTGGGGTGTGCGCGATGACAACCGTGATTATTGCGTTGCGTCCCAACCTGAAGCGATTAAAAGAAGGCACGGAGCGGCGTGTGTTTCTGTTGAAACGGATCTTTAAACCGAGATCTGCTTAATATCTCCGCCTGATTATTTTTCAGAAATTTCTCTTCTATACAAAGCCGTCAGGTTGCGCTGGTGCAGCTGTTGAACCAACCCTCCCAACAATACACGACTCTTGCCGCATGCTTCGATTGTCGCTTCTTCCAGAACCGGCATGGGGTCTTTTCGGCGTGATGCAGCCCGGACGACTTTCTGAATCGCAGTCAGGTAATTCAGATTACTTTTCACCGCCTGGTCAATCTCTCCGCGCAGGATCACATCCCCGTGCCCTTGGACGATATTCTCCAGGCTCATTTTCCCGATCTTGCGGATGGTTTCCGCCTGCTCCTCCAGATCCCCCTCGATTATAAGCGGCAGAGGCAGGAAAGAGTCCCCCGCGAAAAGCACTCGGTCTTCACGCACCAGCACGGCCAATCCATCCGGGCTGTTGCCAGCCACGGGGAAAATGCGGAGGTGCCGTTTTCCAATCGAAAGCGTGAGCGTCCCCGTTTCAAAGGTAATTTCGGGGAGCACGATCTTCACCCGTTTGAAATCAGGATTTCCTGCCTGGGCTGTTTCCAGCGCCTGGTAGTTATTTTCAATCATTAATTTACGGCTTCGCGCATGAGCGATGACTGTTGCCCCGGGGAAAAAGCAATTGCCGAAGGAGTGGTCTGCGTGATAGATTGTATTGATTACATACCGAACTTGAACGCCCAGGTTTTCTTCAATATAAGCGCGCATTTCCAGCGTTTCGTCCGGGATTGGCAGGGTATCGATCACCACCGCCCAATCGTGCCCGACAACCACACCGGCCGCAACCTGCGCATATACCTCGCTTTGGAACCAGTACACATTATCTGCAATTCGTTCTCTGATCATTCACATTTCCGCGTACGTAGAGATTAGAGTGTTAAAATAGCACAAATGAGGATAAAAGTCAAAAATTTATTTATATTGCAGTTTTAACTGTACATTTTTGCTCGAATTTGAAAATTTTGGTCGAATCTATGCCGGGAAATCGCCTCTATTATGATAAGATTGCAGCGATACTGGTTCGTTAACATGTCTCATCAAGAGAGGCGGAGGGACCGGCCCTGTGAAACCTCGGCAACCGCAGCATTCTGCTGGTGCCAAATCCGGCAGCCCTGCCTGGCGCAGCGACTGGAAGATGATGGATGAAACTTTTCAACCTCTCTCTCCAGGGAGGTTTTTTTATAAAGAGAAAAAAATTGAATGAACAGCGGAATTATCCACCCATATCTGAAAGCAATAGAAGAGCGGACCATCATTTTTGATGGCGCCATGGGCACCAACCTGGAAGAGCAGAATTTGACTGCCGGTCTTTTTGGCGGTGAAGAATATTTTGGCTGCAACGATCATCTCAATTTGAGCTTCCCCGAGGCAGTCAAGACGGTTCATCGTGCTTTCCTGTCCGCGGGTGTGGATGTTATTGAGACCAACACTTTTCGCTCCAACAGGTTCACACTTGGAGAATTTGGGCTTTCGGACAAGGCGCACGAAATCAACTACGCCGGTGCGCGGATTGCACGTGAATGCGCGGATGAATTTTCCTCTGATATGCGCAAGAAATTTGTCGCGGGTTCCATGGGTCCGACGGGCAGACTGGCCAGTATTACGGAAGAAGGTGTGCAGCCGGTATCCTTTGATCTGTTATCCGAGTGTTTCACCGAACAAGCGAGGGCGTTGATCTCAGGCGGGGTGGATCTGCTGCTCCTGGAGACCCAACAGGATATTCTGGAAGTCAAGGCTGCCATCCACGGCATCCGGCAAGCGTTCTCCGAAACAGGCATCACACTTCCTATCCAGGTCCAGGTGACGCTGGACGCCAGCAGCCGTATGCTGTTGGGCACGCATGTCAGCGCGGTTATCGCGATCCTCTCCGGAATGAAAATTGATGTTTTGGGTATCAACTGCTCCACTGGCCCAGAAGTCATGCGTCCGGCGCTAGAGATATTTAGCCGCGAATGTCCCCTGCCGATTTCCTGCCTGCCCAATGCCGGTATACCCGAAAATGTCAACGGACAGGCTGTCTATACCCTGCCGCCGGAGGATTTCGCGAATATCCTTTGCAGCTATACTTCAGAATACAGTCTGTCGGTTGTGGGCGGCTGCTGCGGCACAACACCCGAACATTTAGAAAGACTGGTGAATGACCTCAAGGAAGTCAAACAGTCAAAGAGAAAATCCATTCCTGGGCCACGTCTATCCTCGGCCTTTTATCCTGTGGACATGCATCAGGAACCACCGCCCTTGTTGATCGGTGAACGCTTGAACACCCAAGGCAGCCGCAAGTTCAAGCAGGTCATTTTGGGAAATGAAATGGGATCAGCCTTGGCAATCGCGAATGATCAAATGCGGTACGGCGCTCACGCGCTCGATCTGTGCACTGCTTTGACTGAAAACGACCTCGAAGAAGACACGATGGAGAGCCTGGTCCGCCTGGTGAGCGCCAGTGTGGATGCACCACTGGTGATCGACAGTACGGATCCAATTGTTATGGAAGCCGCGTTGAAAGCTGCTCCCGGACGCTGCCTGCTGAACTCGATCAATCTGGAAGGCGGAGAAGAAAAGGCCCGTGCAGTTCTATCTCTCGCCCGAGACCAAAACGCAGCGGTGATCGCGCTGACCATTGATGAAAACGGCATGGCGAATTCTGCGGACCGGAAGCTCAAAGTCGCCCAGCGAATTCTTACCATGGCAGTGGATGAATTCGGAATGACAGCCTGCGATCTGGCGTTTGACCCGCTCACCTTCACCCTGGCCAGCGGTTCAACCGAAACGGCGAATGCCGGGCTGGAAACACTGGAAGCCATTCGGCGGATAAAAGCTGAACTACCTGGCACTCTCACCTGCCTGGGTGTCAGCAATATTTCTTACGGGCTGGATTCAGCTGCCCGTAAAGTCCTGAACAGCGTTTTTCTTTTCCACGCAGTTAAAGCCGGCCTGGATATGGCCATCCTCAATCCCGCGCAGATCAAGCCATACACGGAGCTATCACACGACGAAAGATCCCTGGCAGAAGATCTGGTGTTTAATCGTGGCGGCGGCTCTCTGGAAAAATTCATCCGATTCTTCTCAAATAATGATCCATTAGAGAAGAGTCAATCACGAGATAAATTTGAAGGCCTGGATCTAGGCCAGCGTATCTACCAACGCATCCTGCAGAGGGAACGCGAGGGAATGGAGGAAGACCTCCAGTCCTTTATCGAAGGTGGTTCGCAACCGCAGCAAGCCGCGCTTTCCCTGCTCAATACGGTCCTGCTCCCGGCAATGAAGGAAGTAGGCGACCAGTTCGGGCGGGGAGAGCTGATCCTGCCCTTTGTGCTTCAATCTGCGGAGACTATGCGGGTGGCAACCAAATATCTGGAAGGATATTTGGAGAAGAGCCAGTCAGCTCGTTTGGGTAAGATCATTCTAGCCACGGTGTTTGGCGATGTGCATGATATCGGCAAGAATCTGGTTGCCACCATCCTGTCCAACAATGGGTACGAGGTCATTGACCTGGGCAAGCAGGTGCCAGCCGATGTGATCGTCACACGGGCGATGGAGGAAAATGCATCAGCCATTGGGTTGAGCGCTTTGCTGGTCAGCACCAGCCAGCAAATGCGCGTGGTGATCGAGAAACTCCGCGAAATTGGCGCCCGGATTCCGGTGTTGATCGGCGGCGCAGCCATTAATGAGGATTTTGCCCGTTCAATTTCCTCATCCATGGACGGTTCCTATCCGGTCTTTTACTGTCAGGATGCCTTTGGCGCACTGGAAGTACTGCGAGGGAATACCAAGAATAATAGCAGCGACTCCGTCCCTTCAAATGCAAGTGCAGTTTCAAATCTGGTTTCAAATAAATCAGGAGATCATAAAAATCTGTTGACCATAGATGAGATCCCTACACCACCTTTCTATGGTTATAAAACGATCCAACTCCCGTTGGAGGCATTGTTTGAGCGCCTGAACCGCGGCGCGCTCTTCCGGATTTCCTGGGGCGCGCGCAATGCGAAGGGAGATAAATGGGAGAAACTATCCAGGCAATTTAATCAATTGCTGGAGAAAATGCAGGCAGATCTGGTAGATGATCCCTGGCTGTCCGCAACCAGCATGTATGGTTATTGGCGGTGCAGCGCGGAGGACGACCGCTTGATCGTTCACTCTGATCATTCGGACACAGAAAATTCGGTTATCCGTTTTGCTTTTCCCCGCCAGCCGGGCGATGAGCATCTGTGTTTGGCGGATTACTTTTCTCCATTAGGAAGCGGAAAGAAGGATGTGGTGGCATTCCAGATCGTCACCCTGGGGCAATCGGCTGCAGACCATGTCCATCAGGTTCAGGAATACGCAGGGATCACCGAAGCGTTTTACGCTCACGGTCTGGCGGTTCAGATGACGGAAGCCGCCGCCGGTTATGTGCATGAGCTGATCCGCAAGGAGCTTGGTCTGCAGAAGGGCCGCGGCAAGCGTTATTCCTGGGGATTCCCCGCGTTGCCGGATCTTTCCCAGCACGAACTGCTCTTCCGGCTTCTGCCGGCGGAAAAATGGATGGGCATCCGCATGACATCAGCATTCCAACTCATCCCGGAGTACACCACGGCCGCGATGATCGTCCATCACCCTGCGGCAGCGTATTTCCGCATGGAGTAAAATCGAGGGCTAATGGCTGAATTTCAATTATTCGATTGGTTGAACGGTGAAAAACCCATTCTGTCCGATGGCGCGACAGGCACATTACTGCATGATCAAGGCATCAGCTTCGAAAAATGCTTCGACGAACTAAACCTGACCAATCCCGCGATTGTGGCTCAGATCCACAAGGCATACATCGATGCCGGGTCGCAGATCATTCTGACCAACACCTTCGGCGCCAACCGATATAAACTGGGCCGGCATGGCTTGGCCGATTCCATCCGGGAGATCAACAGCGCGGCAGTCGACCTGGCCCGGCGCGTGGTGGCAGCCAGCTTCAAGCAGGTTCTGATCGCCGGCGACATCGGACCGTTGGGTGTCCGCCTGGCGCCTTTCGGGCGCGTTCAGCCGGAGGAAGCCCGAAAGGTTTTCAAGGAACAGATCGGCATTCTGCTGGATTCGAAGATCGACCTGCTGGTGATCGAGACAGTGACAGACCTCTACGAGGTGCGCGAGGCGATCTACGCAGCGAGGGAAATCTCAAATGATATACCCATTGTCGCTTCGATGACCTTCACCCGCGATGACCGCACCCTGTTGGGCGACAGCCCGCGCAAGGTCGCGCTCTCCATGCGTGAGTTCGGCGCGGATATCCTCGGCGTCAACTGCTCAGGCGGCCCAAACCAACTCCTGCGTATTCTAAAGGAAATGCATGGCGCTGCGGCAAACGGAAAATTCTGGGTCAAGCCCAACGCCGGCTGGCCGGAGCAGGTTGGAGGACGCATTTTTTACCCGGCCTCCGCAGATTATTTCGGCGATTATGCCCTGGCATTCTGGAAAGGCGGCGCGGATATCATCGGCGGGTGCTGCGGAACCACACCGAACCATATCGCCGCCATGAAGAAAGCCATTGATCAAGCCCCCGCTTTGGAATCGATTATTCATGTCGAGGACATCGAAAGCCCGGATATTGAAGAATCCGAGACGTTCAAGCCTACCCGCATGGCTAGCAATCTTTCTCACGATAAATTCGTCTTTGCGGTGGAAATGGACCCGCCGCGCGGGCTCTCCACTCATAAATTGATGGCCGGAGCCAGTCTGATGGCGGAAGCCGGCGCGGATGTGATCGATGTCGCGGACAGTCCCATGGCGCGCATGCGCATGAGCCCCTGGGCAGTCTGTGATCTTATTCAGCGCAAGGTAAAAGTCGAGACCGTGCTGCACTTTCCCACCCGCGGCCGCAATTTACTGCGTGTGCAAGGCGATCTGCTAGCCGCCCACGCGTTGGATGTCCGCAATGTGTTTGTGGTCATGGGCGATCCCACCGCGATCGGCGATTATCCCAACGCGATGGATAACTATGACCTGGCGCCCTCCGGCCTGGTCAAACTGATCAAGCAGGGATTTAACTCCGGAGTAGATCATTCCGGAACCGACATCGGGCAGCCCACCAGCTTCTTTGTCGGCACCGCGCTCAACCTGACCGCGCCGGATATGATGCGGGAGATCCGCCTGATGCAGAAGAAAATCGAGAATGGAGCGGATTTCGCGCTTACCCAGCCGATCTATTTCACACAGCCCCTGGAAGATTTCCTGGCACGGTATGAAAAGGTTTATGGGAAGTTCCCGCTGCCCATCCTGGCGGGTGTGCTGCCGTTGGCTTCCTCACGCCACGCGGCATTTTTACAGCAGGAAGTGCCGGGCATCACCATTCCCGATTCGATCCATAAGCGCATGCTGACGGCTGGTGAGGACGGCGCAGGGGAAGGCATCCGCCTGGCAGTTGAACTGATCGGCCAATTGAAATCGCTCACCGGCGGCGTCTATCTCATGCCGGCTTTCAACCGCTTCGATTATGCGGCCGAGATCATCGAGGCGAGCAAGTGAATTTCCCGGTGTTTTATTGGTAGATGGGGTTTGAAACCCCCACCTACCAAGATCATTATAGGGAATTAAGAATTTCCATTTTTGGTAAGGGTGCACCCCTCGTGAGAAACCGAGGACAGGTGCTGTGCGCCCCAACACTTAACTAATTAATCCCTTAATCACCCTTGAAACTTCTCTCCAATACCTTATACTGAATTAGACCATTTGTTCTATTTAGAACATGCAAATTTGAGCCAGAACGGACACGAGACCCTGCTGGCATGTTCTGAGATGAAACCTCATTCGACCACCCCCAGCCACTTATCCCTTCGACAAAAGCAATGCCTGCAGATGATCGCGAAAGGCATGACGGTTGCTGGTATCGCTGTTAACCTGGGGATCTCCGAACGCATGGTCGGGTTTCACTTGAGAGCCGCGAGGGAAAAGTTAGGCGCTCTATCAACTGCGCAGGCAATTCACCTGGCATCAAAACTGGGCTGGTTGGATTCGTAAAGGAAGGTTTAGCTTCCCTCGTCCATCATTTCTTCTTCAACGGTTGGTGGTTGACTGGTGGGCGTTGGTGTTGATGTCGTTTGAGGTGTTGCCGTGCTCAAGCCAGTGGGCGCGAAGCGCAGGTTGACCACCTCCCCCACGCCTCCCAACGGGCCCAGGTATTCCTGGTTATAATACACTTCCAAGGCAGCTGCGTTTCCGGTCAAAAGAGTGATTTGAGTATTCCCAGAGTAGGTATAGGAGTTGTCCGGCGCCACACGGCCGTCAAACACTTCCTGCCCATCCACACTGATGCGCATGTATGCCCGGTCATTGGCAATGATGTACAGCTGCAGCGGCGCTGCGTTCACCGTTGCGATCGGGGTCTGGGTGGCCTGTACGATCGCGACGCCGGGAACAGGAGTATCCTCCACGACGGCTGTGCCGCTGCCCTGCTGGGTGAGGTCTACCGTCGGGGTTAAGGTCTGTGTGACCTGCAGCATTTCCGAGATAGACGGCGCCTCCGTCGCGCCGCTGCTTGGTGTGCTGATAATCTGCATCGCGCCCCACAAGATGAAAATGAACAGAGCGATGATGACTGCGCTGCCCACGACCAGATCGGGGTTCAACACGCGCCTGACCCCCTCGGGCAGATTGACCCTCACACTCACCGGCGGCTCCACCTGTCTGCGCGGCGCGGGCATACGTTCCTCGCGCTGAAGCTGCAGCGCTTCTGCGTAACGGTCCATCACAGAGGATTCATCCATCGCCAGGAACTGCGTGTAATTATTCAACATACCACGGCCTTGCACAGTCGAAGGCAGGTCCGCAAAGCGCCCGTCTTCGAGGGCGATCAGATACATGCGCTTCAGGTTGGTGAAATGCTCCACATCTGTCAGTTCCAGGTCCATCTTCTGACGGCGGGACCGAAGCGCTTCACCGATCTCCTTAAAGATGTCTTCAGAGGATTCCCTGATCCTGGGTTTTTCTTCCGCCTTTTCAGCTTTGGGAGGCTGTTGTGGGCGCAAGGAGGAAATCCTCTCACTGATTGTTCTTAAAGGCCCGAACGAGGTAACCTTTTTCCCGATTCCTGCTAGAAATGCCTTGATATTCTGAAGGATTGATTCGAATTTAGAGACCTTGGATTCTTCTTCAGTATCCGCATTCTCAAACGGTTCCTTTTCTAATAAAAGATCGGGGGCGGTGGATTTGCCTGTCAATTCAGGTGTTGTGTCTGCGGGAGGAGGCTCTTCCTCGACAGGAACAACCTTCGCACCAGCAGGATTTTCCCATTGGTCGACCAACTCGTTTGAGGGCAGTTCGAGGAAAGCCGCATACAGCCGCAGGAATCCTCTCGCCTGGGCGGCATAGAGGAACATTTCAGGATGGTCGTTTTCCAGTTCGTCCAGGTAGTTGGCGCGGATATGCGTGGCGCGAGCGGCATCTTGCAGGGAAATGCCCTTTTGTTCGCGGGCTTGGCGCAGTTTTTCGCCAACCGACTGGATTTCGGGCTGATTCATCGCGTAGATTATAAAGTGATTTTAATAAAAACAAACCGGCCTGCAGAGAGCCGCAGGCCGGATCTTTATCAAACAAAAATTAAGCTTCGTCAGCGGATTTGGTCTCATCAACCTCAGGAGTTTCTTCAACAGCTTCGGTAGTTTCCGAATCCATCATAACTTCTGATTCTTCTGTTTTCTTGGAGCGTTTGCGTGTTTCTTTGGCTTCTTGTTCAGCTGTCGCTTCCTCTTCGCTTTCCACGATCACTGTTACTTCAGGGATCAAGTCAAAAGTCAGGCGGATCTTTACCAAGTGCTCGCCCACCTCACGCAGTGGCTGCGATTCCACACGGTGGCGGTCAACTTCCGCGCCGATCTGCGCGCTGATCGCTTCGGCGATCATCTGCTGGGTAATTGAACCGAACAGCTTACCGGATTCACCCACCTTGGCAAAGAAATTCAGCTCCAGGCCTTCGATCTTGGATGCGAGTTCAGCCATTTCTTCGTTCATGATCTGGCGCTGCTTGGCAGCCGCATCCTTGATGCGCTCCACGTGCGTCATAGCGCCAGCAGTTGCCAGCACAGCCATTTTCTTGGGGATCAGGAAGTTCCTTGCGTAGCCGTCCGCGACCCTTTTCACGTCGCCTGCGCGGCCGAGGTTGTAAACGTCTTTCAGTAACAGTACTTTCATTGTATAAGCCCTTTCGTCTTAATTGGGATGTGCGCGAAGGGTACAACGCGCCGGTGGAGAATTTTATCATGGAATATGATTTCAATTTTATACAGCAAATATCTCAAGACTGCCCCTGTGTAAAGTGGTTCAAATCAACTTGTTATAGAATTACACTATGGCTTCGTTGCTGAAAAACCTGTTTCAAAAACTCGCGTCACCTAAAAAACCCATCGAGGAGGTCAATGGACTATATCTCAGCAACGGCCATTTCATGCGCGTCGTGCCCCAGCCCGCTGGCAGACCTGAATTTGTCTCCGGGATTTCCGGCGTTGCCACACAATTTCAGCTGCCCACCCGCTACGGCAACATCGGCCTGATTGCGCACAATTATCTCAGCGGGAAACATTTTCTCGAGCTTAAAATAGGCGACATGTTATACCTGATGGACGGATTCGGCCGGCGGCGGCGCTATGAGGTTCATTCCATCCGACGATACCAGGCGCTGCAGCCGCGCAGCTCGCGCAGCAATTTCATAGACCTGGATACCCAGGAGTTCTGCTCCGCCAGTGAGGTTTTCAAGCGTGTCTACATGGGTGATCACCGTGTGGTGCTGCAGACCTGCATTGAACGCGGCACGATCGAAGAATGGGGGCGCCATTTCGTGATCGCCGAGCCAGTCACCGAACCCCCTCCGCCGAGATGATCACTTGTCTTTGCTTGTTGGCTTCACCATTATCAATCCAATCAACCACATAGGTAGGGGTGCACGGCCGTGCGCCCCTACAAAGGTTTTCATTTTTTATTCGTTATACAATAAGATTCATGAACTACTCGCATTCACCGCTATAATCATTCCAGGAAATTATTTTCTTTCAGGAGGTTCTCTAATGGTCGATGAGTTAAAAAAGCGCGCCATCCGCGCCTGGACCATGTACGACTGGGCGAATTCCGCCTTTGTTACCACGATCGGCGCAGCAATCTTACCCATCTACTTCAGTGAATATATTAAGCTGGATGATGCCCTGGCATCCTGGGGGTTGCTGGTCTCGATCGGCAGTCTGATTGTCGCGATCATCAGCCCCATCCTGGGCGCGATAGCGGATTTCAAGGGCGCCAAGAAAGTCTTTTTAGCATTGTTCGTGGCTTTAGGCGTGGTCTCAACCGCCCTGCTCTACATCGTTGACCAGCCCGAAGAATGGCGCCTGGCGGCGTTATTCTATATTCTCGGCACCATCGGTTTTGCCGGTTCGATCGTTTTTTATGATTCGCTGCTGCCGCATGTCGCAGGACCGGATGAGATCGATCAGGTCTCCTCGCGAGGATATGCCATGGGGTATATCGGCGGCGGTCTGCTTCTTTTGGTCAACGTAGCCATGATCTTCATCGGGCCGCGTTTTCTGCCCAATATGGAAGAAAATGAAGCCATTAAGCTGATGATGCGCTTGAGCCTGGCCAGCGTCGCGGTGTGGTGGGCAGTATTTTCCATCCCCATTTTCCGGCATGTGCCCGAACCGGTACGAAAAATCGAAAAGAGAGAAGCGGGCATGAATGTAGTGGCGGTTGGATTTTCCCGATTCTTTAATTCTCTGAAGGATATTCGCAAATTCCGCGACCTCTTCATGTTTCTACTGGCATTCTTTATTTATGCTAACGGGATCGGCACCATAATCTATATGGCTGTGGCTTTCGGCAACGACCTTGGCTTTAGCACTATGGTTCTCACCGGAACGCTGCTCATGGTGCAGTTTGTCGGCGCCCCATTTGCGCTCCTGTTTGGCAAATTATCCAAGAAACTTGGCTTAAAGAAATCGATCTACCTCAGCCTGACTGTCTATACCTTGATTTCCATCCTGGGTTACTTCCTCAGCAAGGAGATCCATTTCATCCTCCTGGGATTTGGGGTTGCCTCGGTTCAGGGCGGCAGCCAGGCTTTGAGCCGCTCCCTCATTGGGAAACTAATGCCCAACAGCAAGTCAGCGGAATTCTATGGATTTTTCAGCGTGTCTGAGAAATTTAATTCGATCATCGGTCCCGCGCTCTTCAGCGCGATCACCCTCATCACAGGCAACGGCCGCCTGGCGATCCTCTCCTTGGTTGTATTCTTTGTGGTTGGGATGATCGTTCTTACCCAAGTGGATGTCGAACGCGGCATTGCCACCGCCCAGGAGGAGGATGCCAAAATGGTCCTTGTTGAGTGATCTCTGTCCAAATGATCAAAAGCCGCCAAATTCTGGCGGCTTTTCCCATTAAGAAATGTTTTTTATTCCTCTAACACATCGTAAATAGTTTTTATCACGGCAACTCCCTATATTAAAACCAAGAGAAGTTAAGAAAAAGGTCTACCATGACGATCCTTTTATTTTTCGCGTTCCTTTCGGGTTTTGTCACCGTGCTTTCGCCATGTGTCCTGCCCGTACTGCCGATCGTGCTCTCATCCTCAGCCGCCAGCGGCAAACGCCGGCCCTTGGGAGTGATCACCGGGTTGGTCATCAGCTTTTCGCTCTTCACGCTGCTGATCAGCCAAATCGTCCGCCTGCTGGGCTTGTCCGCCAACACTCTGAGAATTGTCGCGGTAGCGATCATTGGTTTTCTGGGATTAAGTATGCTCATCCCGAAATTGAGTGAACTGGTGGAGAGAGCATTCAGTTTTCTCCCCAGGCTCGCAGGCAATAACCAGCATGAGGGGAATGGGTTCACGCCCGGCTTTGTCACCGGGTTAAGCCTGGGATTGATCTGGGCGCCCTGCGCTGGGCCGATCCTGGCGTCAGTAACAGCCCTGGCAGCCACCCAAAGTGTCTCATTCGGTTCAGCGTTGGTGGTGATCGCCTATGCAGTCGGATCGGGCATCCCTCTGCTTGGGATCGCCTATGGCGGCCGATCTCTCATCCAAAAAGTGCCTTTTCTGAGTAAGAATTTGGGTAAGGTACAGCGCCTGTTTGGCGTGGTGATGATCCTGACCGCCATTGCCATCGCCCTGAATTTCGATATTCTGGTCAGCGTCTGGCTGACGCAGAATTTACCGTCTGGTATTGCTTCGGTGATGACCAATTTTGAAACCAGCGATCTGATTCAGGGTCAGATTGACCAACTTTCGGACAGCGATATGCAGACCGATTACTTTACCAATTCCAATCTCTCGCTCGTTGAGCTCGAGATGGGGATCATGCTGCCAAATCTTGGACCCGCGCCGGACTTCACCGGAATTGTCAATTGGATCAACAGCGAACCGCTGACACTGGCAGATTTGCGTGGAAAAGTCGTTCTTATTGACTTCTGGACATACTCCTGCATCAACTGTGTACGCACATTACCATATATTACAGATTGGCATGCTAAATACCAGGATGATGGATTGGTCATCGTAGGTATTCATACGCCCGAATTCGCCTTTGAGGAAGAAACACAAAACGTGGAGGATGCAGTTAACAGATTTCAGATCGAGTACGCGGTCGCGCAGGATAATGACTATGCCACCTGGCGCGCGTACAACAACCGTTTCTGGCCGGCCAAATACTTCATCGACGCAGAAGGCAATGTGCGCTACGTCCATTTTGGAGAAGGCGAATACGAAGAATCAGAGTTGGTTATCCAACAGCTATTGGCAGAAGCCGGTATGGAAGTAAATGAAGAACTCACGAAAGAAGAAGGCGTCCCCATCACCGGCGGACAAACCCCCGAACTGTATATTGGCTATGGCCGCCAAGAGGCATTCACTTCACCTACGCCGTTGGTCGTTGATGAAGCGGCAACCTATTCAACACCGGATGTTATCCCCTTACACCACTTTGCTGTGTCAGGCAGGTGGGTTTTCCGCAGGGAGCACGCCGAGTCGCTGGAAACCGGAAACCAACTAATCCTGCATTTCAATGCCAAGGACGTCTATCTTGTCTTTGATACAGAGAGTTCTGGCCGTATCCGAGTAAATCTCGCAGATCCGCTGGTGGGGAATCATAGCCCGGACATCGACGGAAATGGCGAAATCTTGATCGACCAGGCAACGCTTTATCACTTGGTATCGGTAGATGGGATTACAGAAGGTACAGTAACCATAGAATTTCTCGATCCCGGTTTACGGGTCTTTGCCTTCACTTTTGGCAGTTAATACCACCGATGGACACAGAAGGTAAAAACAACCTTTAATATCGATGCCCACAGATAAAACCCTTCAATAAGGGTTAATCTCTTGTTCTAATGTGAATAAAATAAATTTTTAAAAACCAGTTTTGGCTTATTATCTTTCGATATAGTTCTGAGGTTCAAGTTAACTCATATAGCTCCACCAGCACGCCATTGGCGCTCTTGGGGTGAATGAAAGCCATCTTTCGACCTTCAAGCTCCATGGGTTTCTCGTTGATCAAGCGTATACCCTTTTCCATCAATCGCGACAACATCCCCTCGATGTCATCCACTTCCAGACAAAGGTGATGCATCCCGCCGCCGCGTTCACTTAGGAATTTTGCGGTGCCGCTTTCAGGATCGGTCGGTTGAACCAGTTCGATCTCCCCCTCACCCACCGGGAAGAAACCGACTTTGGCTTTCTGCGCCGGAACGTCTTCCATATGATCCAGCGTGATGCCCAGCGCGTCTTCCCAGAAAGAGCGGGCCTTATCGATATCCTCAACCACCACCGCGACATGATTGATCTTGTTTACTTTCGGCATTTTTCCTCTTTAAATAAGTTCATCCCCAAACTGGAGGATGGTACTCTCCCCAAATATTTCGCAACACCCCACAGATCTCTCCCAGCGTCATATCATTCTCCACGCAGGTGATGAACAACGGCATCAGGTTGGTCCCGTTTGCTGCCGCATCCACCAGTTGGATCTTCAGTTCACCGATCCTGGAATTGTCGCGGGCTTCGCGCAGCGAGGTCAGACGTATATGCTGCTCAGCTTCGATCTGCGGATTTACCTTCAACCGTTCGATCTCTATATTTTCTTCCACTTTGAAGCTGTTCACACCAACGATGAGCTGCTCTTCTTTCTCGATCGCTTTCTGGTAGCGGTAAGCGGATTCCTGAATCTCCTGCTGGATATAGCCGTTATCGATCGCTGAAAGCGCGCCGCCCATGGTATCGATCTTTTTCAAGTATTCCAGCACCCGGCCTTCCAGTTCATCAGTGAGTTGCTCAACCAGGAAGGAGCCAGCCAATGGATCCACCGAATCGGCTGTGCCGGATTCCTGCGCGATGATCTGCTGAGTGCGCAGAGCGATGCGTACGGCTTTCTCTGAAGGTAGTGAAAGCGCCTCATCCATACTGTTGGTGTGCAGGGATTGCGTCCCTCCCAACACCGCTGCCAGCGCCTGCAGGGTTGTGCGCACAATGTTATTCTCCGGCTGCTGCGCGGTGAGCGTCGAGCCGCCCGTTTGGGTGTGAAAACGCATCATCTGCGAGCGTTCCTTGACCGAGCCAAAACGCTCCTTCATTAGACGCGCCCAAATCCTCCGGGCTGCGCGAAACTTGGCGACTTCTTCAAACAGGTTGTTGTGGCAGGCGAAGAAAAAGGAGAGTTGGTCGGCAAAGTTGTCTACCTCCAAACCGGACTTCAAAGCCGCATCCACATAAGCAATCGCATTGGCAAAGGTGAATGCCACCTCCTGCGCTGCTGTGGAGCCAGCTTCGCGGATATGGTATCCGGAAATGCTGATGGTATTCCAAGCCGGTACGTTCTCACAGCAATACTGGAATACATCTGTGATCAGCCGCATAGACGGTTTGGGTGGGAAGATATAGGTGCCACGGGCGATATATTCCTTGAGAATGTCATTTTGAATGGTCCCGCGCAGTTTCTTCTCCTCCACGCCCTGCTTGCGGGCAACGGCAATATACATCGCCAGCAGTACCGCGGCCGGGGCATTGATGGTCATGCTGGTCGACACCTTGTCCAGAGGAATACTGTCAAAAAGCATTTCCATGTCTTTCAGCGAGGAGATCGCCACTCCCACCTTGCCCACTTCGCCGGCAGCCATCGAATCATCGCTGTCATACCCAATCTGGGTGGGCAGGTCGAACGCAACCGAAAGCCCAGTCTGGCCCTGGCCGAGCAGGTAACGATAGCGGCGGTTTGATTCTTCCGCCGAGGCATACCCGGCATATTGGCGCATGGTCCAAAATCGCCCGCGGTACATGGTCGGTTGAACGCCGCGCGTGAAAGGGTATTCCCCCGGAAAACCGGCGTCCTCCAGATAATCCCGATCAACAGGTAAAGAAACCCGCGGCACCTCGATGCCTGAGGTAGTCTCGAACTTCTTCTTGCGCTCCGGGTATTTATTAAGCACCGGCTCAAGTGTTTCTTTTTGCCAGCGTTCTTTTTCCTGCTTTATGTTTTTCTGCATTAATTCTTTCACCTTGTATAAAAAGTATATCCCAGGTAATCACTGTTCACCCAACGAATGACCATTTATCTTTCTTGGTATATCTTTGATCTTGCGAAAAATTAACACAAAATCTCTGGGCTTTCTTGGCACGTTGACCCGTTGATCAATAGATCAGGGCTTTGAATTTTTTGGACGGTCTAAATCTAGCCAACGTACCCTAATGAATTTCAATCAGCCGAAAAAACGATCAAAGCCTCATTGGGGAGAAGGGAATCATGGGTTCCCTCATCATGATTCCCCCGCTGACTGGAGAAAACCTTACGGATCGTCGCATCCGGAATCCCGATCCATTGCGGTTTATCGCTGAAATTCAGGTAGATCCATGCTTTCTTTTTTAAATACACCCGTTCATACGCTAGGACATTCCTTGGCACATCATATAAGAGGTGAATTTCACCTTTGACCAGGACCTCTTCCGCCCTGCGCAAGGCGATCAGTTCCTTGTAGAAATTAAGCAGAGAGCCGGAGTCCTTTACCTGTTTCTCCACATTGCGTTCCTGCCAGTCAGGGTGCAGCGGCAGCCAAGGCTGGCCTGATGAAAAACCAGCATTTAACTTTGTATTCCACTGCATAGGCGTGCGGCAGCCATCCCTGCCCTTATAGAATGGCCAGAACCGCAATCCCACAGGGTCAAGAATCTGTGATTTTTTGAATTTCACCTCACGCATACCGATCTCTTCTCCATAATACAAGAAGGGCGTCCCACGCAGCGTCAGGAGCATGGCTGCTGCGATCTTCAGTCGTTCATCATCTTCCCCTTGGCCATACCGGGACGCGGAACGCTTCACATCGTGATTGTTCAGCACATAATTCGGCCAGCGATATCTTCCAAGAGTCTCTTCCCACCGCTCAACAACTTTGGAAAAATGCTGCGCATTCCAAGGGCACTCCAGGAAATCAAACAGAAACGCATGGTGAAGCGCATCCTCGCCGCAGTATCCTGCCGCTTTTTGCGGTGTCCCGAGGAATGTCTCGCCCACCGCATACGCATCCTCATACTGATCCAGGATCCTACGGATATCAGCCAGGGCAATGTTCATTTCAGGCAGGTCGCAGTTGTATTTCATCGCCTGCCGTTGATCCGGTCGAACATGAAAAGGCCTGACCGGATTATCGCGGAACTGATCATCCTTGAAATACAAATTAAAAACGTCCAGCCGGAAGCCCTTGACACCTTTATCCAGCCAAATTCGAAAAACATCCAGCAGGCGTTGGCGTACCACCGGGTTGCGCCAATTGAGATCCGGCTGTTCTGGATAAAACATGTGCAGGTAATATTGCCCTGTATTCTCATCCCATTTCCAGGCGCTACCTCCAAACACGGAAAGCCAGTTATTGGGTGGTTGACCCTTCCTTTTTCCCTCCTTCCAGATATACCAATCCCTTTTGGGATTTTCACGGGAAGATCTCGACTCCTGGAACCAGGGGTGCTGGTCGGAAGTATGGTTGAGAACGAGGTCCATCACAATGTGAATGCCTTTTATCCCTGCCTGTTTCACAAGTTCTTCAAAATCCTCTATACGGCCAAATTTGGGATCGATGGACAAGTAATCGCTAACATCATAGCCAAAATCACGGTCAGGCGATGGGTTGATGGGCGACAGCCAGATCGCATCAATGCCTAATTCTTCCAGGTAATCCAGCCTTTGCATGATCCCGCGCAGGTCGCCGATGCCGCTCCCAGTCGAGTCGTAAAATGAACGCGGGTAGATCTGGTAAATGATTCCGTCACGCCACCAGAGAAAGTTATCTTCCATTAATTAATAATTACCTCACCTTTTGAAATGTCGGTACGAGCGGGGCGAAGCAATCTCCTCCAATAAAATACCGCTTAATTCTTAAAAGAAGAATTATGATCTCAATAGCAGGAGATTGCACGTCGCCCTTCGGGCTCCTCGCAATGACAAACGCCTTTAGTTTTATTATGATATAGCAGTTGTTATTAATTTAGAAAGAGACTTCAATTTTATTCTATAGTCTCCAGGAATTTCCTCGCCATCAACCCGATATCCTCATCCGTGGAAATACCCTTAAGGCGGCCATCGGCTAGTACGACGTTGACCACCACAATGTTGGCCCCATCGAAGATTGCGCTGCGCGCTTCACGCACATCCCCGCCGCCCACCGCCGAGATCAAGGTGGGATATTTGCTGTTGATGCGGTTGACACGCCGGTACTGGATCGGTTTTCCACGGGTGGTCTCCTCATCGCGTCCCAGGTGGAGCACGACCACATCCGAAGGGTTTTTCAACAGGCGCATGGTGTCCAAAGGATCTTTCACGCCAATCATGTCGATCATGGAGATCATACCCAATCGTCGGCATTCATTAATGAACAGGTTCAAGGTTTCCAGCGGGGCATTGCCCAGCACCGTGATGGCGTTCGCACCGGCCGAACGCGCCATGAAAACCTCGCCGGGCAAGATCTTATCGATGCCTTCACGGGGCGAAAAAACAAGTAAGGCTATGTCAGAACCTAAATCAATAAAGAATATCGCATCACTGTGAAATGTGTCCGGCTGTTCACCAAAATTCTTAGGTTTGTTGTCGATGACAGCCCGGAGTTGGTCGCGAGTTAACACCAGCACTCGGATAAGATCGTCATCCAATCTAAAACATTTGGGAAGTGCCGACTCAATTGCTGATCTTGTTTATCCAGTACTCAGTTCAGATCTTAAAACCGCATTTCCACCGGCAATCTAGGTAAAGTCAACGGAAAATCCAAGGTCTTCCATGCAGATATTTAAATCCGCCATCGGAACCGGGTTTTTCCCGCCGACTTAATTCCGCAGATCAATGCAATATAAATGCTCATCTCAAGCCCTTATATATAAAGGATTTTTATAAATGTTGGAAACTTTTAAGAAATCGGACAGCAAAAAAAAGAATCTTATATTGAGGACTTCATCTTTGGTATAATAGCCATCTAACCGGGCGGTTAGCTCAGTTGGTTAGAGCGTTGCGTTGACATCGCAAAGGTCGTAGGTTCGAGTCCTATACCGCCCATCGATCAATAAAGGCAATGACCAGAACGAGTAACTGGAATGCCCGCTGACAGAAAAGGGAAACCCGGCTGAGAGTTCCCAACAGCGGAAGCCAGCCAAAACCATCTGCGAGCCGAATCCTGAAAGCGGAAAACCGCAATTAAGGAAACCGTTTGACCGCGTTATCAGTCAACCCGAGAGGAGATTTTATTGTCATTCTGAACCCCTTAGGGGTGAAGAATCTCGGAAAATATTCCGAGAGAATGACATTCGATCTCAATCTGGGTGGAACCACGAGAGTCCGCCTCCCGCCCCAGACAGTGGGCGGATTTTTTATTCATACTGGAGGTAGAAATGGCAGAAAAAATTGCAGAAAAATATGAGGGTTCGCACCTTTACAAGCTGCGCCACTCCACCGCACATGTGATGGCGCAGGCGGTCCTGAATGAGTTCCCGGACGCCAAGATTGCCATCGGCCCGGCGATCGAGGATGGTTTTTACTACGACTTCGACCTGCCGCGCGCGCTGACCCCGGAAGACCTGGAAAAGATCGAAGCCAAGATGCGTGAGATCGTCAAAGAAGGATACACCTTCAAAAAGGAAGTTGTCAGCGCGGAGGAAGCCCGCGAGATCTTCCAGGGCCAGCCGTATAAAGAGGAACTGATCAACGACCTTGAAACCGGCACACAGGACGAGCATGGACATGCCATTGCCGAGAAACCCGAGATCAGCATCTATAAACACGCAGATTTCGTTGACCTTTGCCGCGGACCTCATGTGGATAACACCAACGAGATCGATCCGCAATCCTTCAAGCTGCTCAACGTGGCCGGCGCATACTGGCGGGGTGATGAGAAGAATCCCATGCTGCAGCGCATTTACGGCACGGTTTGGGAATCGCCCGAAGAGCTAGCCGAATACCTGCGGGTGATGGAGGAAGCCAAAAAACGCGACCACCGCAAGCTGGGCCGTGAGTTGGATCTTTTCAGCAGCGTCGACGAGGTCGGCACCGGCTTGATCATGTGGCACCCCAACGGCGCGCGCATCCGCAAGCTGATGGAAAACTTCTGGAGCGAAGAGCACGATAAAGCCGGATACGAATTCGTGTTCACACCGCATATCGGCAAAGCTTCCTTATGGGAGACCAGCGGGCACCTCGGTTTCTATGCCGAAAATATGTACGCGCCGATCGATATTGAAGGACAGCAGTACTACCTTAAGCCGATGAACTGTCCCTTCCATCTAAATATTTACAAGAGCAAGATCCGCTCATACCGCGACCTGCCCATGCGGCTAGCCGAGATGGGCACCGTCTACCGCTATGAACGCAGCGGCGTGCTGCACGGCCTGCTGCGAGTGCGCGGGTTCACCCAGGATGACGCCCATCACTTCTGCACGCCGGAACAGATGCCGGATGAGATCGACTTTGTGTTAAATTTCTGCCTGCATATCCTGCGCTCCTTTGGATTCCAGGATTTCAAGGCCTATCTGGGCACGCGGCCGGAGAAAGCGGTTGGAGATCCTGCACAATGGAAGGAAGCGGAGGCGGCGCTTCGCGCATCGCTGCAGCGTTCGGAGTTGGATTATGAAGTGGATGAAGGCGGCGGTGCTTTCTACGGCCCCAAAATCGATCTTAAGGTCAAAGACGCCATCGGGCGGGAATGGCAGCTCTCCACCAACCAGTTCGATTTCAACGAGCCCGAGCGCTTCGACCTCACCTATGTGGGAGAGGACGGCCAGCAGCACCGTCCATACATGGTCCACCGCGCGCTGATGGGCAGCATGGAGCGCTTCTTCGGTATCCTGATAGAACACTACGGCGGGGCGTTCCCCGTTTGGCTGGCGCCAGTTCAGGCGATGATCATCCCGATTGCCGACCGGCACCTGGATTATGCCAAAGGTGTGGTCGCGCAGCTGCGTGCAAAAGGGCTGAGAGCCAAGCTGGATGACCGCAATGACCGCATGAACGCCAAGATCCGCGACGCACAGAACATGAAGATCCCGTATATGCTGATCATCGGCGACAAAGAGATGGAATCCGGCCAAGTTTCCCTGCGGCTGCGCTCAGAAGAAAATCCTGGCGCCATGCCCCTGGAAGATTTCGTCACTTTGGCTCAAAAAGAGATCTCCGATAAAATCTAATAGTTAATAAGAGAGACACAGCTGCTAGATTCATAACGGGTATGCCGTGTCTCTTTTCTTACATATAGAGAGATGAAACATCAAAATTCACCCGATGAAAAAACTGAAAACATTTATAAAGTATCGAAAAGAGATTAATAGTGTTCCTATAAATCAGATTGACTCGCGATTTATTAATATGGTAATATCTATCTTAAATATTTACCAGAGGAGACCAAGATTAGCACAACATCCGACATAAAAGCAAACCAGTTTATTCGGGCCTCAAAGGTCAGATTAATTGACGAAAAAGGGGAAAACAGAGGCATAGTTCCAATCGAAACCGCACTTCAGGTCGCACGAGAAGCCAACCTTGACTTGGTGGAGATCGCCGCGAATGCAGATCCGCCAGTATGCAAGGTGATGGACCTGGGAAAGTACATTTTCGAACTTCACAAAAAAGAACGGCAGGCGCGGAAATCTCAAACCAAGATTGAAGTGAAAGAGATCCGCCTCCGGCCAAAGACCAACGATCATCACCGCGGTTTCAAGGTCAAAGATGCCCGCAGGTGGCTGGAAGATGGCATGAAGGTCAAAGTGACCATCCGTTTCCGCGGCCGTGAAGTTACTTATCCTGAAATCGCGCTTGAAGACCTGCGCGAGATCGCTGAGGACCTCAAAGATGTTTCCAAGATCGAAATGGCGCCTTCCATGGAAGGGCGTTCGATGACGCTGGTCCTGGCGCCGGACAAAGCTGTTTCCAAGAAAGCCGAGACTTCGCAGGAAAAGGCAAAGCCCGCAGTTTCGGAGAAGAAAGAACCTGAAATGCCTGTGCAAGCGAAAGAAATTGAGAAGTCCAAATAGTAATATTATTAATAATGATTATTAGAGAAATACCCACAAGGTATTTCTCTCTTTTTAATCTGGTATAATAGCGGTTCGCTAACCAGCGATATTTTTTTATAATCTTAAAGTAAGGAGAAAGACCGTGCCGAGAAAGCAGAAATCAGGCAAGCTCAAGCTGAAAACGCACAAAGCAACGTCCAAACGCTTTCGGATGACTGGATCCGGCAAAGTGGTCCGCTCGAAAGGCGGGAAAAGCCACTTGCGCCGAAGACGTTCCGACCGCGCCAAGATGATGCTGGATCAGACTGTGCCCGTTGAGGGTTCGGGTATCGTGCAGCGCGTGAAACGACTCGCGCCGTACATGGACAAGAAAAAGTAATTTAATTTAGTGCGGCTGTTGGGTGCTCGCAACTGGCCGTTGGCCGGCGCCCAGGGGACTGCAAAGGAGAACACATGACTCGTGTAAAAGGTGGACCAGTAACCCATCTGCGACACAAAAAAGTACTGAAACTTAATAAAGGCAACTTCGGCACCCGCAGTCGCTTATTCCGGCGCGCTAACGAGACCATGCTGAAGAGCTTGTGGTACGCTACCCGCGACCGAAAAAATCGCAAACGCGACCTTCGCCGGCTATGGATCACCCGCATCAACGCTGGTGCCCGTGCCAACGGTCTTTCTTACAGCAAATTTGTTTTTGGCATGAAGAAAGCGGACATTCGGCTGAATCGCAAGATGCTCGCCGACCTGGCCGTCAGGAATCCGGAAGCTTTTTCCAGTGTGGTCGAGAAAGCCAAAGCCGCTTTATAGAATTACTTTACACAAGCACATGAGGGCAGTTCAACCAACTGCCCTCTTTTTGTATCTGTTACTATAATATTGATGAATTAATATGGAAATTAAGCGAAAATATCTCTCCCCATTTAACTCACTATTAGAAGTTGGACAAGGGGATATCACCTCCGAAAAAGTGGACGCGATAGTTAACGCGGCGAATGCCCATTTGAACCATGGCGGCGGTGTGGCTCGCGCAATCGCGGGACACGGCGGTTTTGTAATCAATGATGAAAGCCGTAAATGGGTTGAAACTCATGGGCCTGTTACTCATGATTCTCCTGCATATACCAGCGGTGGAAAACTGCCGTGCAAATACGTGATCCACGCTGTTGGGCCAGTTTGGGGCGAAGGAGATGAGGAAAGTAAACTTGCCATCGCCATCCAGGGCAGTCTGGACCTTGCCGAATCGCTTGGGGTCGAATCTATCGCTTTCCCGGCGATCTCCACTGGTATCTTTGGATTCCCGGTGAGCCGCGCAGCGGTATTATTCATGACGGTATTTAAGGATTATCTTTCCACGGAGCGTTCCGCAGTTGTGCGTTTGATCCGGATAGTCTTATTTGATGAGAAAAGCCTGATGGAATTTATCGGTGCATTTGACATGATTTTCAGCGAGGAGACAGAAAATTGACCATTACCTCCTCACAAAATTCCCGAATTAAATTGGTTCGCGGTCTTCTGGCTGAACGGAAAGAACGCGAAAAGAACCATCTATTTGTCATTGAAGGAATTCGGTTGGCAGAAGAAGCCATTTCCGCGGGAATTAAACCGCAATTTGCGCTGTTTAGCAGTCAGTTAACTTCCAGAGGATCAGAAATAATCGACAAGTTGAAACTTCTGGGAGTCGAAGCAGAAGAAGCGGATGCGGATTTGTTGGATCGGGTATCAGACACATGTTCCTCGCAAGGGATCTTAATGGTGCTGAACCTACTGGAAGAATCCCCACAAACAAATAATCACAATGTTTTGGTACTCGACCGGATCAGCGATCCGGGGAATTTAGGGACACTGCTGCGCACCGCGGCAGGACTTGGATTTGGATCTGTGATCACAACGCCTGGATCGGTGGATGTTTTTTCCCCAAAGGTGGTGCGGTCGGCAATGGGAGCTCATTTTAAATCCAACCTGCTTGTCAGAGATGCAAATGGTGTTCGGGAATTCTGCCAAGTTATGAACCAGCCGCCATTAAAGATCGTCCTGGCCGATGCGCAGGCTGCAAAAACTTGCTGGGAAATGGACCTGACACTGCCTCTGGCGTTAGTGATCGGCAGCGAAGCTGACGGACCTACTCCCGAGATTAGATTAAATGCTGATGACACGGTTGCCATACCAATGAAATTTGATAGTGAATCGCTGAATGCGGCTGTATCAGGCAGCATTCTCATGTATGAAATTTACCGCCAAAGGAATAAACCATGAAAATTCGCTCGATCACCTGTTTCTGCAATCCGCTGACAGACGGCTTTGAGAACTCACTGAAACGCCTGGCGGAATTCCTCGCAAGCCTTAAGAAGGATATTGAAGCGAACGGCTGGGAGGTACAAACGACGCGTTTGGCTACCACCCCATTTGGTTATTTCACCAACGGCAAAGAATTGGTGAGAAAGATCAAGGACCTTGAGAGACTTGCGGGGGAACATGGATTCACCTACCTTTCGATCGGACCAGCCCGGCTGCATCACCCCGAAGAATACAGGATCATTCCAGAGATCCTTTCATCCACGGAAAATGTTTTCCTTTCCGGCCAACTAACCCATCCTCACAAAGGCATCTCATTTGAAGCGATCCAAGATTGCGCAAAAATTATCACGGAAGCAGCGAAAATTTCTTCCGACGGATTCACCAATTTACGTTTCTGCGCGACCAGCCAGGTCAGACCGTTTACACCCTTCTTTCCGGCATCATACAGTTATGGAAGCGGTTTGGCGTTCGCCTTTGCCATGGAGTGCGCAGATGCTGCCGTGTCAGCCTTTTCAGACGCCAATTCTCTTTCTGACGGCCGCAAGAAAATGATCTCCACACTGAACAGCACCTCATCCCTGCTGAATGGAATTGCGCTAATTCATGGGCGGAGATCATCCATCGAATTTAAAGGTTTTGATTTTTCCCTGGCTCCATTCCCGGAAGAATGGTGTTCGATTGGCGCGGCGATGGAATCCTTGGGTGTAGGTCAACTCGGCTTTATGGGATCGTTGACCTCGGCCGCAATCCTAATGGATACGCTGGATCAAGGTAAATGGCTACGCGCAGGATTCAATGGATTGATGCTTCCGGTATTGGAAGATTCCACCCTGGCAGCCCGCAGCGAGACCGAGACATTCTCTGTGAAAGACCTATTAATGTATTCCGCGGTGTGCGGTACCGGGCTGGATACCGTGCCGCTTCCGGGAAACATTGCAGCCGACAAGATCGAAGCGCTGCTGATGGATATTGCCGCGCTTTCTTTACGGCTTAACAAACCGTTGACCGCGCGTTTGATGCCTGTGCCTGGTATGGAAAGCGGCCAAAGGACCGAATTCGATTTTGCCTTCTTTAAAAATGGCGGGGTAATGGACTTCCCGGGTGATCCGATCAGCGGTTTATTAAAGAATAGCCGCTGGATCGAGATCAATAAACGCGCAGCTCAATCGATATAAATTTCGATATTACTTTGTTCTCGTTGTTTTGTTAGCCACTGTGTCAGCGCTTCGCGTTGTTTCTGAAGCAGAGATTCTCCCATTAAGGGATGGTTTGGATCCCGTTCGATCACAAACAGTATGTGATATCCATAGCTGGTCGGGATGATCCCGCTGAACTGCCCGGGCTGCAGGGAAAAAGCAACCGCCTCTACTTCAGGCTGCAACAGAAAGCCAGAGGGAAACCAACCCAGCTCACCGCCTGTCAGAGGCTCGTATTCATACGCGATCGCTGTAAAATCCGTGCCCACCTGCAGCCGGCGTTCCACCGCAACGGCTTCATTCTCGCTGCGCACAAGGATCTGCCGCGCGTGCACCTGGTCAGCGGTTATCGGGACTAATTCAATGATACGGTTGCGCATCCAAACGGCAGCCATATCGCGGGCTAATGACCGCCGAAAACTCTCAGGTGTATAGTGGTTTTCCGATATCCATTGTTTTAAAGAATCGGCGCCGCCCCGCTGACTTGAAAGTTCATCATATCGAGATTGCAGCGCCGCATCATCCAGTTGGAACCCCTCCTGCACTGCTGCTTGAGCAAGCAGTTCCTGATTGACCAGTTCATCAATCACGACATCATTCGCTCCCTCCGGTTTATTGCCATCCTCCACATTCGCAACAGCGTCCTGATAGCGTTTTAGCTCCTGCTCGTAATCTGAAAGCAAAATTCCTTCACCGTTGACCCGGGCTGCCATTGGCGCCTCGGTCGGGGTAGGTTCGCTAGCCTCAATCGCCGGCTGTGTTTCCTCAACCGAACTCGCAGTTCTGCAGGAAACCATCATTAAGCCAAGGAAAAGGGCAGTTATACATAACCGGATGAATTTAGTCATCTTTACCACGCGGCGAATTATAACTGGCTTTAAAATGAATTTGAATTGCGGGGTAATTCCATAATACAAGACCATGGCAGGTGCGGGTTGTAAACCCACACCTACCAACTCTAAATAAATTTACATCTTTGGTGACATTCATATTCTTAAATCAATTCCAACAAGTTTATCCGGTGGGAGCAAAGCAATATTCAAAACGACCAACCTAAACAATAAAGAAAGAGTCCACTTCGACACCCCAAAAGTACTAGGGCACGAGCTCAGTGAACTCTTTCTTTAAGAAAATTGACCGGAAATTCCGGCCAATTTTAGATTTCTAGTACTCAGGCATGGGAGGCGGAGCGGGTTTTTCCTTTTCAGGAACATCCGTGATCAATGCCTCGGTAGTCAGGATCATCGCAGCGATGGAGGTTGCATTTTCCAACGCGCCGCGGGTAACCTTGGCAGGATCGATAACGCCATCTTTGACCATGTCGACGTACTTTTCGTCCATGATGTCAAAGCCGACCTTCTTATTGTTTTCCTTGGCCTGTGCCTGGCGGACATTTTCCACCACGACCGATCCTTCGTAACCGGCATTCTCGGTGATGCGACGCATGGGGACTTCGAGCGCCTTGCGGACGATATTGACGCCAGTCTTGATATCATCACCGCCATCCACCTTGAGTTTATCCAAAGCGGCGATCGCATTGATCAGAGCCACGCCGCCACCAGGGACAATGCCTTCTTCAACTGCTGCTCGCGTAGCGGAAAGAGCATCTTCCACACGGTGCTTCTTTTCCTTCAATTCTGTCTCGGTAGCCGCACCTACGCGGATGATCGCCACACCGCCGGAGAGCTTTGCCAAGCGTTCCTGCAGTTTCTCCCGGTCATAATCGCTGGTGGTCTTGTCAATCTCAACACGGATCTGTTCGATGCGTCCCTTGATACCCTTGGGATCGCCCTTGCCGCCGATAACGGTGGTGTTGTCTTTATCCGAAACGACCTTTTCGGCTTGGCCGAGGTCAGCAACGACAGTGGTGTCCAGCTTGCGGCCAGTCTCTTCCGAGATCACAGTGGCGCCAGTCAGAATGGCGATATCCTGCAGCATGGCTTTGCGGCGGTCGCCAAAGCCTGGGGCTTTGATCGCCAGGATGTTCAGGGTGCCGCGCAGTTTGTTCAGCACCATGGTCGCCAGAGCTTCACCATCGACATCTTCCGCGATGATAACTAGCTCGCGCTTGCCTACCTGCACCATCTTCTCGAGCAGGGGGAGCAGGTCCTGGGCTGCGGAGATCTTCTTGTCATAAATGAGGATATAAGGATTCTCGATCACGGATTCCATGTGCTCGGAATCGGTGATGAAATAAGGTGAAATATAGCCGCGGTCGAACTGCATACCTTCGACATATTCCTGTTCAAATTCCAAACCCTTGGATTCTTCAACGGTAATGACGCCATCCTTGCCGACTTTATCCATCACTTCCGAGATCAGATCGCCGATCTGGCGGTCTTGGGCGGAAATGGTGGCTACGTTTGCGATTTCTTCCTTGGTGTTGATCTCGATCGCCTGATCCTTGATCGCATCAGCAACGGCTTTCGAGGCAACTTCGATTCCGCGCTTGAGCATCATGGGGTTCGCGCCAGCGGCCAGAGTTTTCAATCCTTCGGTCACCATCGCGTGCGCAAGAACGGTGGAGGTGGTGGTGCCGTCACCGGCGATATCATTGGTCTTGGTCGCTGCTTCTTTCAAAAGCTGGGCGCCCATATTTTCAAATGGATCTTCCAGTTCGATCTCTTTTGCGACTGTCACGCCGTCGTGGGTGATGGTCGGGGAGCCGAATTTGCGATCCAGAGAAACGTTGCGTCCCTTGGGTCCAAGTGTGGTCGCGACGGCTTCCGCGACGATGTCAATGCCGTTTCGCAGTTTCATGCGCGCTTCTTCGCCAAAAACTAATTGTTTTGCTGCCATACGTAAAACTCCTTATCAATAATTTCGAAATTTTGGGATTATCCCTCGACGATCGCGAGGACATCACTCTCTTTGAGAATCAAGTATTTCTTCTGGTCCATCTTGATCTCGGTGCCGGAATACTTCGCAAAAAGCACGGTATCACCGGTTTTTACATCCATCGGAATGCGCTTACCAGATTCATCCCGGTCGCCTTCGCCCACAGAGAGCACTTTGCCTTTTTGGGGCTTTTCTTTCGCCGTTTCTGGCAGAACGATGCCGGATGCCGTTACATCTTCCTGTTCGATCGGTTCTACAACCAGCCGGCTGCCTAAAGGTTTGAGATTCAGAGCCATAAATTCCTCCAATACAAGATTTTTGATTATTTTAGCACTCATTATATTCGAGTGCTAATAGTTGAATATTAATCTTGTTTTTTGGAGAAGTCAAGGAATTTATAAAAAATTTAATAAATTTTTAATATAAGGATCATGAATAGCCATAATCCCGGCAAATGGTTTCACTCTCGGTAACGTTTTGCATAATAATCGGGTCGGAACTGTAATCTTGCCTGATCTGGCGCAAAATACGCATAGCCTCTTCGCAATAACCATTTTGTGGGCGGTGCATTCCAGCCAATACTGCCCCGTAGGTAAGATAATAATCCACTGTGCCAGTACTGAGGGGCAATCCTTCTACATTGACCATTGCGTCGGCAGCCGGGTCACATTGGCGTACTTCGCAGCTGATCTCCGCCGAGCAGCCATTGATCGCGCAGCTAAAGGATGGAATTGCTCCCTCATAGTTACGCGCGCGGTGGTAGACAATCCCTAAGCGGCCATAAGCATCGGCATTTTCTGGATCGAAATTGAGCCCTTTGCGTGCATTCAAACCCGCGGAAAAGAATTCACCCATCTGGGTATAGGTGGTGGCAATGGAAAAATAAGGTATCGGGTCATTCACTCCAAGCTGCTCATTGATAATGGCTGCTTTTTCAAAGTATTCCAGGGCTTTGATATACAGCGGATTTTCAATCGAGGCAACTCCCTGGGCAGCCAGACGGCGGTAATTTGCTCCAATGCGTAAATAGATGAATGTAAGGTTTGGATTAATGCGAATGGCTTCTTCATATTCGCTGATCGCCTGATTGTATTTGCCCAATGATTCCTGCACATATCCATTGATACGGTGGACATCCATCAATTCCGGCGCTCGTTCCATCGCCTGGCGGATATTCTGTTCCGCCTGGATCCATTTCTGTTGGTCAACCAGGATTTCGGAATAATATGCCAGCGCCAGACTATTTTGATTGTCCAACTGCAAAGCATAGATCACTTCCTGCTCCGCCTGGGTTAGAAGTGACTGTCTTTCGTTATCATCGGCAGCGGTCCCAGACAGCCAATCCAGGGCAAATGCTTTGACCGTATGCACCATACTGTTTTCCGGGACAAGCTCAATCGCAGCGTTGATGGTTGCCAGAGCGTCATTTAACCGGGCTAACCGTTCAGAATCAACAGTCAATAATGTGGACGAATACACCAAAATGCGCGCAAGTTCTGCCTGAAGCTCCGCATTGGTCGGATCGATAGCAACCGCCTGCCGATAAGCCTCAATCGCCTTATCCAGGTCGCCGGCGATGAAATATGTCTTTCCTTCTTCCGCGTACGAAGAGAGGGTTCGGGTAGCGGTTGGGGTTGGCATGAACATCGGGGTAATGGATCCCTGATTCAGGTTGCGCAAGATCATCAGCAGGAAGAAAATAATCCCCACCATGAAAGCTGCGCGGTATGGGTTGGTTTGAAAGCGGGGCTTGCGAAATAATGGTTTCCGTTCTGGTACGTACATAAATTCAGGGGATGGGTGTAACGGTTGGCTCGCTTGTTGGCCGCGATGTCGGCGTTGGCGAGGGCTGCGGCGTCCAAGTGGGGATCATGGTGGGTTCTGGCAATTTCAGCATCTGCAAATCATTCATCTTTTTATAACATCGATCAAGTATGTAATTTGCGTTATACACAGCGATCGGATCATTTTCCATACTCTGAAGTATGGCCTTTGAAATATCCACTGCCTCGGTGCAATATCCCAATTCCATGAGCGCAATTCCATAATTATAGTAATACTCAACCACACGCCCATAAGCCAAAGGCAATCCTTTAACTTCAACACCCTCAGGAGAAAGACCTCCACGCACGGCCAATTTTAACATCAGCACTGATTGGCTGTATTCATAATTCTGTTTATACATCACACCCAGATTGCCGTAGAGGTATGGGTCATTCCGGCGGTCTGCGACTGCCTGCTCTGCGTACTGGATTGCGCGAGCAAATTCACCGATATTTGCATAAGTCCTGGAAATCAGAGTTTCGGGATATGGATCGCTGGGATTAAGGGAATTCGCTTTTGTAAATTCTTCCACAGCAAGGTCATTCCTCCCCAAAAAGCGGTAATTCCTACCCAACGCGATATGCAATTCCGCGATATTCGGGTTGATCTCCACTGCCCGTTCCAGTTCGACGACCGCATCTTCATAGTTCGCGGTGATCTCCAACACCACCCCTCGCGCCCAACGGGATTCCAAAGAATCCGGCGCGATGGATTCCGCTTTTCTGGATGCTTCAATAGATCGGTCAAGGTCGCCCAGGACTTCTGCCCCCAGAATGATCTTCTGCGAAAGAATGATCGAAAAATACCCGTAAGCCGATGCATTCGCTGGATCCAGTTCAATCGCCCGATTCAGAGAAGCTTCTGCATCCAAATAATCGCCCAACATACCCTGGGCAAATCCTTTGAGCGCTTCACCCATGCTGCTGGTGGGATTCAGAAGAACCGCATTGCTGGCATTTTCGATCGCTTTTTCATAATTGCCGCTGAAAATGTTGAGTTTCGCTAATGAAAGATAATTCGTTGAATTTTGCGGATCCGAGACCACCGCCTTGTTGTACGCCTGAATCGCCAAAGAGAATTTCCCCTCGCTGGCAAGTTGTTCCGCTTCCGCGATGAACATCTCTGGAGAAATTGTTGGCGTTGGAGATGCGACAAACAGTGTCGGTGATAAAGGTTCCACTGTTACATTAACGTAAACCAGGAAAGCAATAACACCCAACATCGCGATATATTTCAGGGGACTGGAACGACGCTTCGGCTGGCGCATGTTCCAACGACGGCCTTTAATTTGCATTTATTTATCCTATCACTTGAGCGATTTTCGCGTCAAGATGGCATTCTCAATTCAGACAAAATCGCTCCCATTATACCTGAATAATATTTTTGAAATAATTCTTAAGATAGAATCATTTCATGCGCTTCGATGTATTCAGCATTTTCCCGGAAGTATTCGAACCTTATATCAATTTAAGCATCTTAAAAAGAGCAGCCGAAAACAAGGTGATCGACATATGCCTATTCAATATTCGCGACTGGGCTGTTGACAAACACCATACGACCGACGATACTCCTTTTGGCGGAGGAGGGGGTATGGTGATGAAACCGGAACCCATTTTTTCGGCTGTGGAAGTAATCGAGGGCACCCCCCCCAAATGCCCTGTGATACTTCTTAGCCCCCAAGGCGAACAATTGACTTATGAACTTGCCAGCACTCTAGCCAACGAGGAGACGCTAGCGCTCATCTGCGGACGTTATGAGGGCGTAGATGAACGCGTCCGCCAGCATCTGGTCACCCGTGAGATTTCCATCGGCGACTACGTGCTAAGCGGGGGCGAACTGCCTGCATTAATTCTGATCGAAGCTGTCACCCGACTGCTGCCCGGCGCATTGGGTGACCCCACAGGGGCTGTGGACGATTCATTCGCCAGCGGGCTACTGGAATATCCGCACTACACACGGCCGGCTAATTTCAGGGGATGGCAGATCCCCGAAGTGCTGCTTTCCGGCAATCACCGTGAAATTGAGGCTTGGCGCCGTAAAGAGTCGCTTAAACGTACAATCCAGTATCGTCCGGATATTCTTAAAATAAAAGACCTTAAAAAGAAAGATATCAAATTACTCAAAGAACTCGGGCAGGAGATCAAGCTGCCGAGAAAAATCTTAAAATTCCTTGGAGGGGAAGAATGAAATTCAATTTTGGGAAAACTTTTTTACTTGGATTGGGATTCTTTGGAGTCAGTGTGATCTGGAGCGTGTATAACGCGTTCGTTCCAATATTTCTAGCAGATCGTTTTCTTATGGCTGCCGGCTTTATCGGGTTCTTTATGACCCTGGATAACATGGCTGCGCTGCTGATCCAGCCAGCCGTTGGCGCCTGGTCAGACCGCCTTCGAACGCCAATTGGACGCCGGATCCCCTTCATTATCATTGGCGCTCCTTTAGCTGCGGTGGCATTTATCCTTCTGCCGATTTCTCAAAGCCTTTGGCTTTTCTTTATGGCTGCCACACTTCTGCTGCTCAGCATGGCTGTATGGCGCACTCCAGTCGTTGCCTTAATGCCGGACATCACGCCATCAAAATACCGATCGCAAGCCAATGGCATCATCAATTTCATGGGCGGTTTGGGAGCAATTATCGCCTTCCTCGGGGGATCGGCGCTATACAAACTCAACCCTTCCTACCCTTTTTTACTAGGTTCGGCATTGGTAGCTATTTCTGCCTTGCTGGTCTTCCTTTTTATCAAAGAGCCTAAAGAAATCCTGGAGCAAGTAGAGGAAACTCCTTCTTTGAAGGAAAGTGTTATGGCCATCCTGACAGACCGGGATAAAAGTGCTATCCGTATTCTGTTGGCCATATTTTTCTGGTTCATCGCATACAATGGGATTGAGGCGTTCTTCACCTTATTCGCGCGCAACCATTTAGGCCTTCCCGAAGCTGACGGCGCGCGTCTACTTGGACAACTTTCACTTTTCTTCGTGTTGTTTTCGTTGCCTTCTGGGTATATCGGCGCCGCGGTCGGCCGTCGGAAAACCATCATGGCCGGTATTCTCCTGATGGCTATTTGCGTGGCTGTAATGTATTTCCTACCGGCGAACACTTTGACCATTCTCTTGACCAAATTACCGGTGGTGGGAGAAGTGCCGGTTGTAGGCGCCATCCTGATGCTAGCGGGAATTGCCTGGGCGCTGATCAACATCAATTCGCTTCCCATGGTGGTGGATATGACCAAGTCCAACCGCATCGGTACGTATACAGGCTTGTATTATTTGTTTTCCACGCTGGCAGCCATCCTCGGACCCATCCTGTATGGATTCATCATCCAATTCAGCGGAAATATTTTCAGCCTGGTGATGCTGGTGAGCCCAATCTTCCTTCTACTCTCATTGATCTCGATCTCCGGGGTCACCAGCGGTGAAGCCAACCCAGAATGATATATAATGAAAATTAAACAAAGCATGATACTTGAAGATATTCTCATTTTAAGGAGGTGGTGATAATTATCTAAAAATCACAATGCCTTAAATTACCCGTAAACTATTGCCCGTTGTGGGGAAAAGCACTATACTATGATGTTAGATAAGGCCATAAGGCCAAATAAATAATCTCGGAGGAGAAAAATGAAGAAGATTTTTGCGTTACTCGTAGTAACCATCCTGATCGTGAGCGCGGCTTCCTGCACACTGGAAACCGAAGCCCGCGACCGCGCGGCCCAGGCGAAATTGATTTCCACGCCTACAACCGCAGCCGCAGCGCCCGCAGTTCCCGCGGGAGAACCAGTCAAAGCGTGCCTGGTCACTGACAGCGCCGGTATCGGCGACAAATCCTTCAACGACGCCGTTTGGGGTGGTCTAGAACAGGCTGTCGCGGATTTCGGTATTGAAGCGAACTATATCGAATCCAAGAGCGCGGATGACTATGCCCCCAACCTGCAGGCATGTGTCGATTCCGAACCCGATCTGATCGTTTGCGTGGGCTTCCTGATGGCTGATGCATGCGCAGCATCCTATGCAGAGAATCCTGACGTCAAGTACATTGGTATTGATATTAACTGGCTGGATGCCGAAAACTTCATGGGCGTGGATGCCTATATGGATCAGAGCTGCTTCCAGGCTGGCTACTTGGCCGCTGGCATGACTGAGACCGGAACCGTTGCCACTTACACCGGCTTCTTCGGCCCAGTGGTTCAAATTTTCATGGACGGCTTCTACATGGGCGTTCAGGAATATAACAGTGTACATGGTACCGATGTCAAGGTTCTCGGCTACGATCCAGACAATATGGAAGCCGCAACCGCCACCGGTTCATGGGTGGATGTTGACCTTGGCCGCCAGGTAACCGAATCCTTCATGGATAACGGCGCGGATATCGTCCTGCCAGTTGCCGGCAACGTCGGCACAGGCTCAGCCGCAGTTATGGCAGAGCGCGGCTTTGGCTACATCTTCGGTGTGGACCAGGACTGGACAGTTACCAATCCTCAATATACTCCACAGATCCTTGGCAGCGTGTTGAAGAAAATGGCAGTGCCTGTGTACAACACCATCAAGACCATGGTTGAGGGCGGCGAATTTGTCCCCGGCAACTTCATTCTACAGTTTGAGAATGGCGGCACCGAATTCGTCTTCAATTCAGCAGTGGAAGTACCCGCTGATCTGAAAGCGGAAGTGGAAGCGCTTCAGGCAAAGATCCAATCGGGTGAGATTTCCTCACTCTCACCTCAGTTCCTTGCGGTATACCCCCGCAATTGAGCAAACCCATTGTTCATCAAAACGGAGCCGGACATCCGGCTCCGTTTTTTTTGTTGTGATAAAATTTTCAAATCCCGAAAAACTTGAATAAAGAGGGTCACAATGGCGCCTGTTCTCGAATTGTCAGACATTACTAAAAGGTTTCCTGGCGTTCTCGCCAATGATCATATCAATCTGCGGCTGGAAAAAGGGGAAATTCTTGCATTATTGGGAGAGAATGGCGCGGGAAAAACCACATTGATGAATATTCTTTACGGCTTATATTCTCCCGATGAAGGAAAAATCAAGGTCAATCAAGCAGATATCAATATCACCAATCCACGTGATGCGATTGACAATGGGATCGGTATGGTTCACCAGCATTTCATGCTCATTCCGGTGCTCACGGTTACCGAGAACGTGATGCTGGGTAATGAATTTACTAAATCAGGAGTTTTCCTGGATAAGCAAAAGGCGGCGCAAAGAATCAGGGAAATCTCTGACCAATTCCATTTAAATATCGATCCAGATTCTGTGATTGAAGATCTTCCGGTAGGGCTGCAGCAACGGGTTGAGATCATCAAGATCCTCTTTCGAAACGCGGAAATCCTCATCATGGATGAACCTTCCGCAGTGCTCACTCCGCAGGAAGTGGATGAGCTATTCAAGATCATGCGCAATTTGGTTGACCAGGGAAAATCCATTATCTTTATCACGCATAAATTAAAAGAAGTGATGGAATGCGCCGATCGGATCATGGTGATCCGAGGGGGAAAGGTAGTCGGCGAGGCAACTCCCAACACCGCGGACACAAAAAAATTGGCTGCGATGATGGTTGGCCGTGCAGTGGACCTTAACGTACAAAAGGAAAAGTCAAAGCCGGGCGATCAGGTTTTGGATGTAAAAAATCTGACCATCATTGATAAAGAAATGAACGTAGTCGTCAACCAGGTATCCTTTGATGTGCGCGCAAGTGAAATCCTCGGCATAGCAGGCGTCCAGGGGAACGGCCAAACGGAGCTGGTATGCGCGTTGACCGGTATTCTTAAAGCGGAATCCGGCCAGGTATCCATTCTGGGGAATGATGTGACTTTCTCAAATCCCCGTCAAATCACAGAATTGGGGGTTGCCCATATTCCCGAGGATCGACAGGAAGATGGCCTGATCCTCCCCTTCCCCGTCCATGATAATTTGGTGCTGAATACCTATTATCTGCCCCCATTTGCCAAAGGCGCACTCATCCAACCTGAAAAAGTCAAAGAGAATGCCCAGGAATTGGTCAAGGCATTTGATATCCGCACGCCCGGCATAACTGCGAAAACCAGCGGGCTCTCGGGAGGCAATCAGCAGAAAGTGATCGTTGCCCGAGAGTTTTCACGGCCGATTAAATTACTGATCGCATCCCAACCAACACGCGGTTTGGATGTGGGATCGATCGAATATATCCATCGCCGTATGGTTGAGAAACGCGATGAAAGTACAGCGATCCTGCTGGTTTCCACAGAACTGGACGAGATCATGCAGCTCTCAGACCGAATTGCCGTGATGTACCGGGGTGAAATCATCGCCATCGTGGATGCGGATATCGTGACAAAAGAAGAACTTGGACTCCTCATGGCTGGCGTGAAAACCGAAATCAGCGGTAAAAAACGAAAACCGATTAAAGTTCGCGAGATTGTTACATAGGATACCTATATGGAAGACAATACAAAAGTACAAAACAAGAACTTCGTCAAGATTTTCTTTGAAGAACTTTCCAGGAACTCACTGGTTTTCATTTTTCTAGCCATTCTGACTGGCTTGATCATCGGCGGCATCCTGGCTGCTGCGACCACAGAATCGATCTACCAGGCGTTCGATATTTCCTTCAGTGAAGGAATTAAAGCATCCGCTGAATTGATCTGGAACACGTACTCCTCACTATTCAAGGGATCTTTCGGTAAACCAAATGAAATGATCGCTGCTCTATTCAGTGGAAATAAAGATGAAATTTTGACTGCATTCCGTCCGTTTTTAGAGAGCCTGGTGACCACGATTCCTTATTTATTCAGCGGTGTAGCGATCGCCCTTGGTTTTAAAGCAGGCGTGTTCAACATCGGAGCGGAAGGTCAGTTGTACATGGGCGCGATCATGGCAGCTTGGGCAGGATTCACCTTTAAAGGTCTATCCCCGATCGTTCATGTCCCGCTTGCCTTGGGCGTAGGATTTCTGGCTGGCGCGGTTTGGGGTTTTATCCCGGGTTTGTTAAAAGCCAAGACAGGCGCGCATGAAGTGATCAATACCATCATGATGAATTACATCGCCTTTAACCTGACCACCTTCCTTGTTACAGGACCATTCCAGGATCCTAACGAATCTTTCAAGACGCCTGTCATTGAAGAAAGCGCAAAATTATTTCGCTTTTTCGAGCCGCCATTGAGGTTTAATATCGGATTCTTCATTGCCATTGCCGCCGCAGTGATTATTTGGTTCCTTTTGTACAAAACCACCTGGGGATTCGAGTTCCGCGCGGTCGGCCTTAATCCGGATGCTTCCAGATATGCGGGCATCAATTCGACTCTGGTTACAATCCTGGCTATGTCAATTTCAGGCGCATTATCCGGACTGGGGGGCGCAACGATGATGCTGGGCGTAACTTTCAGGCAAACGCAATCCCTATCGACGGGTTACGGCTTTGATTCCATCGCTGTTGCCTTGCTCGCAAACAATCATCCCCTGGCAGTCATATTGACCGCCATGCTTTTTGGATTCATGCGGCATGGTTCACGTTTAATGCAGCTGCAAACCGGGATTCCGATCGATATCATCTCCATACTGCAAGGACTGATCATCTTTTTCCTGGCAGCGCCGGCTATCATCCGCACCCTATACCGATTGAAAGAGCCGAAAAAGGAATTTGAAACCGCTTGATCTTCTACCGAGGATCGCGAAGGAGCGCAGGTGAATGGAAACGTATAACAATAAAAAAGTGATCAAGATCGAACATACAGATATTCGCAAGAGGATCCCTCTAGGTGTGTTTTTTCTCATTGCCGGTATATTCATCTGGTTTGTGTTCTCCAGGAATGTTGACCCGGGCATGATCACCACCTTCGTGATGAATCCTGGCGGCGCTCAGGTATTGCTGCCGGATATGAAATTCGATACCTTGACTGCGTTAAACATCATCGCTGTCGTTTGTATCGTGTTTGGAATTTTCCAAATCATAAGAGGTTTCAGACAGCTCACAACCCTGGCTATATTCATTGTTGGAGTTCTGGTAACGATCGGATTTTTAGCTTGGGGTGCGGAAAACACCTCCATCAATGTCGGCGGGATGCTAAGGGTGATGATCCTGAGATCTGTACCGATCACATTGGGGGCTATGGCAGCCATCCTTTGCGAGCGGGCAGGTGTGGTGAATATTGCCATCGAAGGCATGATGATCACTGGCGCCCTGGTGGCAGCCATCGCCGGCAGCGCTTTCGGATTATGGGTCGGGATGCTGGCTGCAATTCTGGCTGGCGGGTTGGCTTCTGTCCTTCACGCGATCTTGTCAATCAAATACAAGATCAATCAGGTCATTTCGGGCACAATTATCAATATCACCACCATCGGCCTGACCTCGTATATCGTGACTAAATTGCTCCAAAATACCAATCTGCAGCATTTGAATAACAGCGGATTTTTCCAGCCGATTCAATTACCGGTGCTCTCGAGGATCCCCTTTTTCGGACCGATCCTTTTCAGCCATAACATTTATATCTACTTCATGTACATTCTGGTGATCCTGCTGACGGTAATTCTTTTTTACACGAAGTGGGGATTGCGGCTGCGGGCAGTTGGCGAACATCCCAAAGCAGCCGATACACTCGGCGTGAACGTGTTCCGAATACGTTATGTATCAGTGATTCTCGGCGGACTGCTGGCTGGGTTTGCCGGATCATTCTTTGTGCTGGGTTCAATTGGATATTTTGAACAAGCCATGACTGCAGGACGTGGTTTCATCAGCCTGGCGGCCATGATCTTTGGCAAATGGACGCCCATCGGCTCGTTTGGCGCGGGTTTGCTCTTTGGGTTTGCCGAATCGTTAGCCACCAATCTTTCCATTCTCAATTTCCCGGTGAAGGCAGAACTGCTGTTGATGCTCCCCTATATCATCACCATGGTCGTTTTGGCTGGGGTGGTTGGGCGCAGCCGAGGCCCTGCGGCCGCCGGTGTTCCATACGAGAAAGAATCGCTTTAATAACAAGAGGTTGGCTTTGAATAAAACCAGCCTCGTTTATTGATCTCTACTTTTTCAGCGGATACGTGCCAAACTCCTCCACCGCATCCACCATCGCCAGCACATTTTCCGCCGGTACCTCGTTCATTATGGTATGAACGGAAGCCACCATGTATCCTCCGCCATTACCCAGGATATCGATCACCCGCTTGACCTCCTGCTTCACTTCCTGTGGTGTGCCATGAGGAAGGACATGCTGCGTGTCAATAGCGCCGCAAAACACCAGCTTGTCCCCATAGCACTGCTTCAAGCCTTCCAGATCGGACATCTTACCCGCGGAGGTTTGGATCGGATTGAGGATATCCACGCCAATTTCGATGAAATCATCGATGAGATCGAATACATCGCCATCGGTATGGAAAAAGACCTTGGCGTGTGTGTGCTCGCGGATGGTCTGGATCAGGTCGGCATGCAAGGGCTTCAGCATTTGCCGGTACATTTTGGGCGAGATCATCAGGCGCTCCTGAGATCCCAGGTCGTCGCCAATCTTGATGATATCGATATTTTCCCCAATGGCGTCCAGGAAATTTGCCAGGTGTTGCTTGCACAACTCAGTATTTTTCTTCAACAATGCCTGTGCAAAATCCGGATACATGGCCATGTTCATCAGGAACTTGTCCATCCCCTGCAAACCAAATGCACGTTCAAAAGGAAACATTAGCCAGGGCGTGGCCATGATGGCGTACTCATTCTCTTCCGCCAGTATTCGCGCTTGTTCGCCCACAAGAGCCACGCGGTAGGGATCGCTCATATCCGGCCAGCCCTCATATGCATCGAGTTCTTCGATAGTCGTCGCATCAGGCAGTGGATGGTATCCGGGGAACCACACGCCCGGTTCGATCTCGATCTGCCCCATGCCCCAATCATCAATGCAGGGCGAGTGCGGCTCGCGGTTCTTGTTTCGCATCTGCACTTCCCGAGGGAAGCGATCGAGAACTCCGCGAACATCGCTGTGCAGACGACGCATGGTCATTTCATCGACCCGGGCTGTGCCAAGCTCAGGCCAATTATAAATATATTCTTCCGGCGCCTCGATACCTTCCAACTGCTTGATCTTGCGGTAGGTGTTCATCTTGATGCCGGTGGCATTGCTGACGCCGACGATGATCGGAACCCGGTCCGGCACTTCATGGTTTAAAACAGCTAATACCCGATCCCTGGAAGTCATGGACATAAAAAATTCTCCTGTAATAATTTCTTTACAGGAGAATTTTAGCAAAGATTATTGGTAATTAATTCTTGCTATCAAACAGGTTGAAAATACCATTCAATAAAATCCCCAGAACAGCTGCCGTGGCAATCGCCGGCCAGCCAAAGGGGAAAATGCTCTGGAAGAGGTTTACAGGCAGGAATCCGCGTGTAAAGCCGATGTGCCCGCCAATGCCCACGATGAAGATCACCGCGCCGATCGCCAACTGCCGGGGATCGTAAAGGTCAACCTTTTCCTCCATCATGAGCGCCACGCCCTGCATGCCGATCACGCCGAATAGGTAGATCGCCATCCCGCCGCTGACCGCTGTGGGGATACTGTTGACAATGCCTGCCAGGGTGCCGCTGAAAGATAGAACTATCGCGATCACGCCGGCAGCAATCAACGATACGCCGGAATAATTATGGGTGATCACCATCAGTGAGTTGTTTTCGCCATAATTCGTGCCCGCCACACCGCCCAACAAGCCGTTGACCATATCCCCAAGACCGTCCAGCACCAGGTTGAAACCAACATGCTCCTTCAGCTCATAAGGTTTCTTTTTCATTCCTTCTGCCAGTTTATCCACGTACAAGCTGATCTGGTACAAGTGGGCGGTGGACTCAGGGATGGTCGCGATAGCCATGATCGCGATGCTGAATATAGCCGTCATCGAGAATGTACCCGTGAAAAGCGGTGTGGTCACGTGCGGAACCGCGAACACCTCCGCCTGCGCGATCGGGCTGAAATCAACCAAGCCCAACGGGATAGCCACCACGTAACCGACTATGGCGCCGAACAAGACCGGGAGCATGCCTGCAAACCCTTTACCTCTCAAGAACACTGAGAAGAAAATGGTCGCAAACAAGGTTACCAGAGCGGCGATCCACCAGGTTGTCTCCCCATTCAACCCACAGCAGTTACCGCCGGCCATTTTTAAGGCTTCATAACCCAACGCAAAACCGATCACGCAAGCGACTGACCCGGTGATCACTGGAGGCAGTATTTTGTCAATCATCTTGCGGCCGCCAAACTGCTTGATCAGAAAACCAACGAAAACGTTGATTACGCCGGTTACAACGATGCCCGCCTGAGCCGTTCGGATCAGCTCATCCGGCGCCACCTGGCCGAAGGGCACGTTGGTCACTGCCAGCATCGCTGCGATGTAGCTGAAGCTGGAACCGTAGTACAACGGGATGAACTTTCCAATTCTCCACTTTGAAAGCAGCAGGGCGACCAAGGTCGCCACACCGGACGCCAGCAGGACCGTACTGACATGAAATCCGACCATTAGTGCAACAAACACCGTAGCCGGGAACATGGTCAGCACATGCTGAAGGCCCAGCAGAACCACACGCCCGAGCGGCGGGCGGTCGTTTGGCAAGTAGCCAAACACTTCACTTTCTCTTTCACTCATCTTGAATCTCCTTTTGGTTGGTTTTTTGCAAAATAAAAGCCCCTAATAATAGGGGCTCTTAATGCCAATAGATTGGGGGGAGCTTGACGCTCGCGGCTGTGGTGATTCAGGAATGTTTTCCTCTTCATTTTTAGCATCTATGTTCAGACAAATTGGCAAGTTTATATCATAAATGTCCAGACATGTAAAGGTTTTTAGGAAAATTTGTAGGAGCAAAGTAGTAAGGTCCTATTCCAGCAAAATTAAAATGTCCTAATCAGAGGACAACACAGATGAAATGGACCATAGCAATGACACAAGCGGAACTGGAACGGAAAACGATCATAGAACAAGCGCTAGACAAAAGGATTAC
>Ga0209164_1000795_pt1 | contig 55033 bp, 41 predicted proteins | sample MTBNYHSulfiMetaG_FD_187458 | JGI IMG/M metagenome (GOLD analysis project Ga0209164, IMG submission 187458) | Enrichment culture microbial communities from rom New York Harbor, USA that are MTBE-degrading - MTBE-NYH (New York Harbor Sulfidogenic)... | ecosystem: Environmental > Aquatic > Marine >... | reverse complement strand
AAATGACCCGAGCATTCCTCCGATCTCTGCGGGTCACGTCCAAGACAGAGTTAAAACAAAGGATCGAGAAATATCTCGACGAGGTAAATGCTGCCCCTGTGGTGTTCAAATGGAAATACAAGCTTGAGGAAGTCAAAGTCTAGCAATTGAAACGTTATTTTATGAACGCTCTACTAGTGTCCATCCGGAAATGTCTTGAGTTCCCTCCGCCCAGCCCCTCCCGCCCCCGCCAAAAGAGGCGGGATCTTCGGCAAGGGAGGGGAGTTCGTGGATGGAAACTACCTAGACCAGACAAGCAGGAACCAAAAAGGGCTCTTCCCAAGGCCCTAAGACGGCAAAAATTCTCAGGCTGTTTCTTCTATGCTTCGTCTCTGCGAGTTTTGGAGCTCTGCGTGAGGAGAAAAAACTTTGCCACGGGAAATAAGCATTTCACGATCAAAGAAGGAAACCTTCAAAAATGGATAATCACGGAAGCAAGCAAAAGATGTTGCGTGATATCCGCTTCTGAGGTGGCAATCAAATTGCCTGTATCCACATCGCGCCCCCACCTCAACTGATAGGCTACATCAAAGATGAACCCTCCTCGGGCAACGCCTGAGCCCACTGCGACACCATAAAAATCCTTCACACCGCCCTGGGTTGGTTCCGGGTCGTAAAACAGGCCCGCTCGCAGGGGGATCACCAAATTTCTTTTTTGATCGATGAAAAGGTATTCGCCTCCAAGACGGACCTGGATTGTATCTTCCACATCCGAATCACTTTTCGGTCGCCCATCGATCGGACTGAACTTGTTGCCTTGAGAGTCCGTCAAAATGTAGTCACTCCAATGAGTTCTGTAAGCATCCAGGTCAAAGGAGAGCACATCGGAAACGCGCCAGGCCAGGCCGGCCCCATAGGAGAGCGGCATTCGAAGTTCTACGTTTTCGGATATGCGATTCTGACGGGAGACGGTGGTGCTTACCGGAGGACCGAATGTGCTTGTCTGGGTGAAACTGTGCTCGTGGCGAATCGAGGCGTCAAAGGGCGTTTTAATCACCGCTCCCAATGCCAGGTAGTTGTTTATATTCCACAAGAGGCCAAAATTTCCATTGATCCCGCTGAAATCGGAATACTTGTCCGTAATGGAGGTATCTATGGTGACGGGAGCACCTCCCAGAGTTCCGACTCCGTGTTCGTGAAAAGTCTCTTTCCATCCATTTTGCCACATCAGTTTGTCTGTCCAGATGTTCAACGTCATCCCGAGAGAAAGCTTTGGCGTCATCTCAATGGCATAGGCCAAACCCACCGCACCTATATACCCGCTCTGCTCAAAACGTTTGTCTTGCGAGAGGTTCACCCCGAGGGAAGAGTAATCATAGCGGTAATCAAGACTGCGCTCAAATTCATAGAGTCTTTGATAGTTGATCGAAACGATCATGTTGCGGTAAAAATGGAAAGGATAGGCCGCACTGAAATAATTTATGTTGAGATCCTCCGTCCGACCTGCGTGGTCGATCTCGGGATGAGGGCCGGAAGAAAAATCCTCCCTTCCTTGAAAATAGGCACCGACGATTGACAGCTCAGGCTTCTCCAGTTGGACAAGGCCCGCCGGATTCCAGGAGGCTGCCGTGGCATCATCGGCGATGGCGATAAATGCTCCCCCCATCCCCATGGCCCTGGCCCCGGAACCCACCGGGTTGGGTGAAGAGGAAATCCCCACCTGTTGAAAGAGGGTGGCAGCCTGAAGCCCGTTCATTGACCAAAGCAATGTGCCAAGAACAAGGAGTACCGCACAAGATGCAGATTTCATTGTGCATTTGGCATAACCCCCTGCTTCTGGAAAACCTCGGAATGATCGCACCGGACGCAAACCATTGGACCTTTACTATGATTCCATAGGAACAGACGACAGGATCTGGTTTTTCTTACACCTGGGCTTAAAATTTTTGGCCACGGTGCCATACGCAATCACAAGACACAAGGCCGCAAGCACAGAAAGCTTTCCTATTTGTCCGGCTATGCAAAATCCGTGCGCGGCCCCGGAGATGAAACAACCACCTCCTCCAGTGGTTTTGCCTCCTTCGGTATATAAAGGTTCAGAAACGCCGCTTCCCATCGCAAAATTCACCCAGGTGACGTCTCCTCCATAAACCGTCACATCCCCTAGTGTTTTGGTTGAATACCCATCGGCAATTGCAGTTAGGCAACAAATCCCCGATGGCGTCGACATCATGTATTCCCCCCCGATACTCACGGCCATTGCGCCCATGTCATTAAAGACTGTTGCCCTGTGGAGGCCAGCCTGGGAAAACGCATCTGTCACCCGGCCTGCAATGATCCCGGTCCCGGTACACTGCCACAACCCGCCCTGTGTGGCAGCATAAAGGGAGGATGCGGCAATGGTTAACACGTAATATTTAGGCGTTCCCAGGTTCAGCCAGTTGCCACCCTGGTTGGGTGAAACATACACCCCGGAATTGAACGTGGCGGCATAGACAATATTCGTATTCTTGCGGTGAAAGTCCAGATCGGTCACCGAATTCCAGCGGCTTTGCGCAGGCTTCATGACAGACCAGGCGCCGCCGTCGTAGTGCAGGATGCTGCCAAATCCCCCAACGACAAAGACATCCGTCCCCGAAGTCCCCCAGACATCGTTTAGCCATTCGGTGATACCACCGGTGCCCATGGGTTCCCACTTGTTGCCGTCATAGTGAAGAATCGTCCCGAGAGCGCCCACCGCAAAGACATCTTTCGACGAACTGCCCCAGACCCTGGCTAGCCCTTCGGTGGTGCCGCTATCCATTTGAGTCCACGTGATGCCGTCGTAGTGAAGAATGGTTCCCTTGGGACCTGTGGCAAAGACATCGATCCCGGAACTGCCCCAAACGCCGTAGAGGTCTTCGGTGGTGCCGCTTTCCATGGCGGACCATGAAGTGCCATCGTAGTGAAGGATCGTACCGTTGTGCCCCACCGCAAAAACCTCCGTCGGCGAGCTGCCCCAGACGGTGTGGAGATGTTTGGTTGTGCCGCTCTCCATTTCAACCCACGAGGAGCCGTCGTAGTGAAGGATCGTCCCGTCATTGCCCACGACAAAAAAATCCGCCCCGGAACTGCCCCAGACGCCCTCCAGGTTCTTCGTGCTGCCGCTTTGAATGGCAGACCAGGAAACGCCGTCGTAGTGAAGGATGGTGCCGAAGAAGCCTACGGCAAAGATATCCGTCCCGGAACTGCCCCAGACGCAATACAAGGCGGGATAGAGGTTTGCCAAAGGATCAATGCTCACGGCAGCCCAGGTGCCATCGTAATGGAGAATGCCAAGCCCCACGGCATAGACATCGGTTCCGGAAGCTCCCCACACACTCACCAGCCCTTTTGCCAATTTCGGAAGCCCTTCGTGGGAAGGAGCCCAAGTCTTGCCACCGTCCGTCCTCCTGTAGAGAGGAATTTCGGTGGCACCCGCGCTGCCGCAGCCGGCATAAACGATATGCGGATTGTGAGGATCGATGAGAAGGTCACTTACAACCACATTTTGGAGATCCTCCACTCGAGTCCAGTTGGCACCGGCATCGTTACTCTCCCAAAGGTCCCCGGGAGCAGGCGGAGCAAAAAAGTTGCCGCCCCCTGCCAGAATGTGCTTTGGATCATCAGGAGCCACGACGACTGAGTTGAAATCATATTTCTGGCCGTATTGGTTTTCACCGGACAAAACATCCACAAACGACATCCCCCCGTCCTGGCTCTTCAAAATATTTCCGTAACCCCCCCGTGCGGCCAGGGCAAGGTAAATGGTGTCGGTATCGGTTGGGTCGACGGCGATATCCCAGACCTCGCGCTGCCCGAGAGGGAGACTGCCACGCCAACTGCCGCCGCCGTCCTCTGTTTTTGCCAACTGTCCCCAGATGCCGGCGTAGTAAGTCAGACTGTCGGTGGGGTGGAATCGAACAGAAAAGGTCGGGTGCGGCAACCGCTCTACCCAATCTCCGGCATCCCGCTTCTCATAGAGCCCTGACGTGCATCCGGCAAGGATATGGGTTGAATCTTCGGGATCAATCGCAACGTCATAGACGATAACGGCGTTGATCCCATTGTTTATGGGCGTCCAGGCGTAATCATCGACCTGGCTTTCATACACCCCTTTGTACATGCCCCTGTAGGGATGACCCCCAAAAATGATTTCTTTACTTCTGTTTTGGGTGTTTGCAGGATTTATCGCGAGTGTGCGGAGTTGCTTATCGCCGGTCGTATAGATCTTCCAAGTGCCGGCCTCTCCTCCCCCATGGCTTCTTCCAACAGCCCAAACATAATGATTCCTGCTAAACCATGATGCGTACAGGATACCGGGATCATTGGGATCGAACTGCAAGTCTTGAACGTAGGTGCTGTCTTGCTCGATTGGAAATGCGGAATACCAGCTCTTACCGCCGTCTAAGGAGTAGTGCTTTATTATCCCATAAATACTTCCCGTAAAAACCACGTTTGGATCATTCGGTTTGACAGCCACTGAAGTGAAGCCAAAGGAGACCAAACTCGAAATCAAGCCCCAGGTAATTTTACCCGTCATTCGGTCAACCGCACCTCGGTAAAGCGTGCCGGGCTCCACCCCTCCTCCTCCGTAGTCAGAATTCGTGACGGCCCAGATGGTGTCGCGATCCTGGGGGTCGATGTCTATGTCTACGACGATGTAATCAAATTCGTTTTCAAGACCGAGGCCGGCATCGACGATCCCTGTTTTTGTCCAGGTTCTTCCGCCGTCGTCGGTTCTGTAAATGGATCCCCTCGAAGAAGTGGCGAAGGGACCGCCCGTTCCAACATAGACGATGTCGGAGTCGAAAGGATCAATAGCGAGCGTTCCGCAAGCCCGCCAGTTATCTCCCTGACGGCCGCAGTCCCGGCACTCCTGTTGCATTGTATGATTGAATATGTGAGTCCAAGTGCGCCCGCCGTCCACACTCTTTTCCACCCAATATTCATGGGCCGCCCAAATCACGTCGCTGTCACTGGGAGCCATCTTTACCGCAAAAACAGAGTGGCCTCTAAACAGATCCTCCCCCTCGATTCTATTTATGGTCTCTACCGCCTGCCAGTCGCTGCCGCCGTTTTCGGTGACAAAGAGGCCGTCTCCCATGTAGCTCGCCGCGAACAGCCTGTCACAATTGGAAGCATCGATGGCGATGTCGAGTATCTGACCCCCATAAAGGCCCAGATTCGACCACTCCTCGATCGCCTGTGACATGGAAAAACGTGGAAGGATGAGCAGGGTCAAAGCAAGAAGCGTAACAATGACAAAAGATTTAGAAGGGGGCCTGGGTATTTTCCTCCCTCCTTTAGGCATGCACTTGATGAAAGCTCAATACGGATTGCCCGATCACTGTCGAAGTTGTTGGATTGAATCGATAAAACCCATTTTTCTGAATTGGATTTATAGGGGAATTTGCCTTGTGTGTCAACAAAAATTCGGCCTCATGATAGGGTGGTTTATAGGAACTGCTGAAAGTCTATGCGAGAAATTTAGCGAAAGAAAGCTTTTTTCTATTGATATGCTGCTGTTCCCCGATTCGCCGTTCAGTGCCGCCCGGGAGACTGCGACTTCCCCTTAAGAACGCTCATCAGCCTTCTGACGGAAGCAGATCTCCCAAATCGCATACCACGATATCGGCCCCGTTGTGGCGCAGTTCATCCGGGCTGATGTTGCGGGCCACGCCCAGGACAAGTCCGAATCCGCCGCGTTTGCCGGCCTGCACACCCGAGAGAGCATCTTCGACCACGACGGCACGCGAAGGTGCCGCCCCGAGTCTTCGGGCGGCTTCGAGAAACGTGTCAGGCTCAGGCTTGCCGGCGAGATCCAGCTCAGCGGCGACGTTTCCGTCCACTTTCGCGTCGAAAAACTCGGCGATGCCGGCCGCCTCCAAGGTCTTTTCCGCATTGGTGCTCGATGTGACGACCGCCAAGCGAATGCCCTCTCGACGCAACCGGTGCAGCACGCGAACCGAACCGGGGAAGGCTCTCACGCCTTTGGTTTCGATGACTTCCTGGACCTTTTCATTCTTTCGGTTTGCGAGGCCCCACACCGTCTCCATGTCCGGAGGGTCTTCCGGGGAACCCTCGGGCAGTTGGATGCCCCGGGAAGTCAGGAAGTCCAGTGCCCCGTTCTGGCGTGGCTTCCCGTCCACCAGCAGCAGGTAGTCGGTTCCGATTTCAAAAGGCCGGAAAGGTTCGCCCGTCCGCTGTTCCCGCTCCTTTAAAAACTCGTCGAACATTTCCTTCCAGGCCTGTGCGTGCACTTCGGCGGTGGCGGTGAGCACGCCGTCCATGTCGAAAAGCACGGCATCGAAGCGATCGCGGGGAATCACCGTCTCGATCGTCAAGGGCACCCTTTTCTCCGGCCGCGGTATGGGGAGCGTTGCCGCCTCCCCCTCGCGGAGATGCACTTCCTGGCCCTGGTGGCGGATGGTGAGGTCGACTCCTTTGCGCAGCCGGTAGGTTGCCCGATCGTGAACGAGGTCCACCTCCAGTTCACGGCCTTGAATGGTCAGCGGAAAGCTCAGTCCTTCCCACTGGACGGGCAGCCGGGGGTCAAAGGAAAGTGTGCCGCCGTAGTCACGCATGCCCGCCAGCCCGTAAGTGACGGCCATCCATGTTCCGCCGATCGAGGCCACGTGGACACCGTCACGAACGTTTCCGCCGATATCGGCGAGATCCATGAGGATCGCATAGCGCAGGTACTCCAAAGCCTTTTCACCGTAGTCGTTCTCAGCGGCAATGATGCTCTGGATGCAGACCGAGAGCGAACTGTCCCCTGTGGTCAGGGGGTCGTAGTAGTCGAAGTTACGGCGCTTTTCCTCGGCACTGAAGGAATGGCCGAGCAGAAAGAGGGCCAGAACCACGTCCGCCTGCTTGATGACACGGTGCCTGTAAATCACCAGCGGGTGATAGTGCAGCAGCAGCGGAAAGTTTCCAGGCGGCTCGTTTTCCAGGTCCCAGAGCTCCCTGTCAAGGAAATTGTCATCCTGGAGGTGGATGCCCAAGGCTTCATCCACCGGAATATACATGGCCTCGGCGGCGCGGCGCCACGTCTCGATTTCTTCCATGCGGAAACCGGTCCGATCCACCACCGCTGAATAGCGCTCCGGCGCTTCCCGGTGCAGGGTGTCCATGGTATCGGCGGCATAGCACAGGTTTTCCCTGGCCATCATGTTGGTGAAGCAGTTGTTGTCGACCACGGCGTTGTATTCGTCAGGCCCGGTCACGCCGTTGATGCAAAACCGCCCGTCCTTCCGTTCCGAGTAAAAACCGAGGCTCAGCCAGAGCCGGGCCGTCTCCACCAGGATCTCGGCTCCGTGGCTCGCGAGGAAGTCCCAGTCGCCGCTCATTTCCACGTATTTGCGGATGGTGTGGGCGATGTCCGCATTGATGTGGTATTGGGCGGTGCCTGCTGCATAATAGGCCGAGGCCTCCTCTCCGTTGATGGTGCGCCAGGGGAAGAGCGCTCCGTTCTCCCCGACTTGCCGGGCCCGCCTGCGCGCAGCCGGCAGCATGCTGTGGCGAAAGCGCAGCAGATTACCGGCGATTCGGGGTGCAGTGTAGATCAGGAAGGGAAGCACGTAAATTTCCGTATCCCAGAAATAATGGCCCTCGTAGGTCTGCCCGGTGAGGCCGCGGGCCCCGATGCCGGCTCCCTCCACCCGGGCCGATGCCTGAAGGAGCTGGAAGAGGTTCCACCGGAGAGACTGTTGAACACGCAGGTCGCCGGATATCTTGACGTCGCTGCGGCGCCAGAAGTCGTCAACGAACCGCCGCTGGGATTCACAAAGCTTCTCCCATCCCTCTGCGCAGGAGCGCTTGAGCGTGCGCATGACCCGGTCGGCCAGCTCGGAGACCGGTGCAGTGTGGGAAGTGTGGTAGCTCATGTACTTGGTGATTCGGAAGGACTGCCCCGCACGAGCGGCGAACGTGTACACGATCCTGGCGCGGTCCTCCTCGCAATGCAGGTCGGTGGAATACTCGCACTCGGTTTTCACAACGTGATCCATGCCGCAGGCGATGGTCATGCCGCTGTTGCGGGTGCGGTGCCCGAGGATGATCCTCTGGTCTTCAGAGAGCTGGAGCTCCGGAAGGAGAACGCCCTCTGAAAAGCTCCTGGATCGCCTGGGGTCGATCTTGGTGGGATCCGGCTCTTGTGAGGCGGCCCTTTCGGCTTCGTCACCCAAGGCAACCTGCGGCAACTCTATCTCGGACATGAGGACCACGGGGGCCTCGGCGTTTCTCACGATGATCTCGTAGTCCACGGCTGCCAGGTGCCTGTGTTCAAAGGAAACCATCCGTATGGAGCGGATCTCGACGCGCTTTCCGGCAGGGGTTTCCCAGATCACGTTACGTTCCAACCGTCCTTCGCGCATGTTCAGAATGCGGTCGAAATGGAGAAGATTGGCATGTTCCACCAGGAAGGGCTCGTCGTCCACAAACAGGCGGATCCGTTTGGCATCCGCCACGTTGAGCATGGTCTGGGCGGTTTCCGCAAACCCGTAGGCTGTCTCGGCGTAGACGATGGGGGTTGTTTCGTGAAAGCCGTTGATGAATGTGCCGTTTTGAAAAGCAGGCCGGCCCTCTTCAAAGGCGCCTCGAATTCCCATGTACCCGTTGGCGAGGGTGAAGATGGTTTCGCTCTGCTCCAGATACCGCGGGGCAAACCGCTTTTCCATCACACACCACTCATCTACGGGGTAGATATATTCCGGGGCGATCCTGGGTTCACGGTGAAGCATAACAGGTCCTTTCATGAAAATTCGGTAAAGCGATTTTTGATCTTTATACCAATACAAATCGAAGGGCAATACATGGAATCCAGTATTTTTCCTTTGGCGATCACAGAGATCCTATCCTCATTCCCTTCTATGAAACTTCATGGGGCCGTCCTAAGGCAAAAACTCCCCCCTTTTGTAAAGAGGGGCCGGGGGGGATTTCTTGTAAGGGTCTGAAAATCCCCCTAAATCCTACTTTTCGAAAGGGGGACTTTGAGGATCCAACGGCAATGTGGTTCATGAAGTTTCTGTCCTTGATTAGACTGGCCCTCCAGGCCAGCGGCCCCGCCGATATGAACCTTCACTTTTGTACAGGTTTTCTTACAGCACTCGTGACTTGCGCCAGTCGCGTCATTCCGGACCGTCACCCCGGTGAAAACCGGGGCGGAATCCAGTCCTCGTTTCTGACTCCGAAACGCGGAAGTCCGTTTTTAGATCAAAGTGGCCGCTTCGGCCAGCGGCTGGGCTGAATCACCGAATCACGGTGAAGGATGGCAAAGGTGGAGGGATACTCAGGAGGGAAGGGGAGGAGGTTTTGGCACAGTTTTCGCTAGGAAGTTAGGTTCTTTAGCGAACGTCATCTAAAATGGAGTCAAGCGGATGCCTCGGTCATTGAAAAAAAGAGCGTCTTTTTTGCCGCTTGCGGCAACGGTCTGTGGATGTGTCCTTTTTTTCGGTGCGGTTTTATCCCGCCCAGGTTCGGCATTTGCCGGAACGAGCGAGGTGCCGGCCTGGTATCGTTTGCGCGTCAGCGGCGTGCCGTACCGGCCGCAGCATATTACTGCGGATCCTTTCGGGGGCTTGTGGATGACCGCAGTCACGGAATATGCCCCCGGCGTATGGCGATTTCTACCGGAAACGCCGGTAAACCCCATTGAGTATATCACCAATCAAAGACACAATAACCTGGTCGCTCCAGAATACCTCACGCTGATCGAAAAGCCGCAACTGTCGGCCAAGGTGCTTTATGTGGTCCGCGATAAAGAGGGAACGGTCTGGTATGCCCTGGAAAACCGGACGGTCCTCTGTGAGAAAACCGACGGGACGTTTCTTCCCTTCAACATGCCGGACTCGACAGATCTAAATCCTTACGTTGACACCACCAATGTGGACAGCGCCCACCGCATTCGCTTGATAGACCGGCAGGACGGGACCCAGGACAAACTGCTCATTGCGTCAAGGGGGGTCGTACGTGTCGATTCCCAGTTTGCCGTGGTGGAAACACGAAAGGTCTATACAACTTATAACAACGACCTTATCCGCGACGTCCTGATCGACACCCAGGGGCGTTACTGGGTGACCAGCGAACGGGGGCTGGAAAAAGGGACGAGTCTTGTGAACACCACCTATGTGAAGGATGAATACGCCGCCGATCCTTCCGCTCCCGGCGCCGACACCGTGATCAACCGGATGCAGGAGGATTTTCAAGGAAATATCTGGTTCGTCTCGGACAGCTATGCATCAGACGGAATTTACTGCTTCACGGCCGGGGCGGAATGGCGCAAATACACCGACGGCGTTGTCGCGGATATAGGGAAAAAGGTGCATGCCATCGCCGGCGCCCCTGATGGTTCGGTCTGGTTCGGTGGTGCCCTGAGCCAGGCCGGCGGGCTTCTCAGGTTTATGCCGGATGGAGACGGGGGACAATGGTTTCGATACGGGGGGACGGATCTTGGGGTTTTCAGCGAGGAGGTTTCGAGCCTGGTGTGGGGAAACGGCGGACTCTGGTTTGTGACTTCATATGACCCCTCCGTTTCCGGAAACGGAACCGGGCTTCATTTTTTGACCATGAGTCAGGACGGACAGCTCAATGTGGAGCACTATACCTATCGAAGCAGCACCGCTACCCTGACGAACCATCGATTTGACGCCATCGCGGCCGACCGCAGCGGAGGCGTCTGGTTCCCGGCTTATGACGATCCGAGCATTGCCCGGCTCAGGGCCGACGGCACCTGGCAGCAGTTTCGCGGGAATATGGGCGGGAAGAGCCTCGGAAGCTACGGGATCTCGGGTGTGGCGGTCGATTCCACAAACAAGGTTTACTTTGCACCGGTGAACTGTCAACCGGTGGCCTATGACGTCATGGCCGGCGAGGTGTTAAATTTGCCGGAGGCCCCGTATACGCATTTTTACTACTACGGCGTATATGTGGACCCGGATGACGGCAAATGGTTTCACGGCGCTTTCGGTGTGTATTATCTGGACAAGCAAAATTCCGCATGGACCCGGTACAGCACGGCAGAGGTTCCCGAGTTGCCCGATAATTATGTGTCTGATGTGCTCGTCGACGATGCGGGCAACGCATGGTTGATGTGCCGTTACGGCATCGCCTTGATGAGACGAGATACCGGCGGCACGGCAACGTGGAAGAAGTTCGAACAAGGGGACGAATCCGGGTATCTCAATTCGTCCTATGCTTCCCATAACGTCTATCTCGACGACAGCGGCAACATCTGGAACAACGCCAGACAAAAATTTGAACCTTCAACCGACACATGGGAATCGGTATCGGACACCAGCCCCCTGGACGAACGGCACCTGCGTTTTTTAAATGGAAGGGTCCCGGTCAATATGGATTTGTCCCAAGCGCTTTCGCCTGTCGAGTCTGCGAACCAGGCCGTGATGACCCTGGATGCCAAGGGAAATCTTTATTTTTGCGGGGGCCTCGGGAATGTAAATGCCGGCATCGTGGTCCACACCCCGCCTCCCGGCGTGGTGGACCTGGAGGGGGTGGATTTAGCCAGCGTGGTGACCGCCTTGAAAATCATGGCGGGAATGGAAGTAGAATCCTTTTCTCCTATCTGGGGCACCGACGGAAACAACAAGGTAGGGATAGATAAAATAATTTATATTCTGCAAAAATTGTCCTGCATCAGGTAGACATGTCCTTCCCGCTCCCGCATATTCAGGCCGCAGTTTCCGGTCAGTGGAAAAGGGCGAGAGTTGACCGGTTCTTGAAAAGGGGACTCCTCACCGCACAGGGAAGGATCTGCCGGAATTCCCTTAGACCGCTTCTTTCAACGGTGCCGGCCGCTCAATGACTTCGATGGCCCGGTCGGACACCCAGCCGGCCAGGTCCTTTGCCTTGTCCGAGGACCAGAGCGGGTTTGCCTTCTTTGCCTGTTCCACATCCTTGCCCACACGCAGGTGGAACTTCTTTTGCTTCTTCTGGGGGTAAAGGGGATTCAGTTCCAGGACAGCCGCTCCGCCTCCGAAGGTGTCGTGCAGCTTGAAGACGAGTTTTTGCTCACCGGCCAGTTGTTCCAACATCTCGATGACATCCTTTTTGCTCAGAAATGGCATTTCTGTTTCTCCTCCTCGGTTGAAAATCGAAGTTTCTCCCCTTTCCTGAAGACCTGGAAATCAGAAGAACTCCGCATCTAGGAGAAAGCAACGTTCATGCCACCTTTTAACTTATTGAAATGTCATCGCTTTGAGCAATGAAAGGAAAATAAAAGGAACAGGCAATTCCGAAAATTCCGTCCTCACCGTCGTCTGGTCTCGTCCCTAAACGTCACGGCATGGAAAACCTATTGGAATCTCAATGAATAGTGGAAAAAGAAGTTTAAATTCTGCTTTTTGAAAAAACCAGAACCAAAGATTCCCTTTCCGCTGATCTCAAGAGCTTCATGGAAGCATGGGAAGTGTTTCGTGCGGTTGTCGTCACTGGTGCGAAAAGCCTTGCCTTTGGCTTTGAAACCCTCCACCGCCCCCCTGGCGAAATACGGGCTGAACCTCCGTTCATGCGCCTGAAAGGGCGAGTGGAGAGGCTTTTCCCGGACATGATCGTTTCACAAGGTGCGGGTTACAGTCCCAGCTCCCTGGACAGGATGATGCGCATGACTTCCGATGTTCCTTCCACAATCTGCAATACCTTTGCGCCCTTGTAGAAGCGGGAGACCGGGTACTCTGCCATGTAACCGTAACCGCCGTGGATTTGAACAGCCTCCGAGGCCACTTTCTCAAGTATCTCCGAAGCATAGAGCTTGGCGACCGTGGCCTCGAAGGAGTGTTTTCGCCCCTGATCCTTCAACCATGCCGCCTTCAGGTACTGATTCCTTCCCAGTTCGACGGCGGCGGCCATATCGGCCAGCTTGAACTTGATCGCCTGGAAGCTTGCAATGGGCTGTCCAAACTGAGTTCTCTGCTTGGCATACTGAAGCGATTCGTCCAGGCAGGCCTGGGCAGCACCCACAGAAATAGCCGCAATACTGATTCTTCCGGTTTGTAGAACCGCCAGGTGCTGGGAGAAGCCTTTGGTGGGGTCCCCCAGGAGGTTCTCCTCGGGGACCCGGCAGTCTTCGAAGATCACCTGATGGTTGGCGGACCCATGCCATCCGATCTTTTCGTACCTCTTGCCCAGGAAAAATCCCGGCGCGTCCTTCGGCACGATAAAGGTGGAAATCACACCGCGCCCTTTGACGGCCTTCTTTGTCAAGGCGGTGATGACAATGATGCTGGCATTGTCCAGACCGATATTGGTGATAAACTGTTTGGTCCCGCTGATCAACCATTCGTCCCCGTCCAACAGCGCGGTTGTTCGAATGGAGCCCGCATCGGAACCCGCGTCCGGTTCCGTCATTCCGAAAGCGCCGATCTCCTCTCCCCTGGCAATGGGAACCAGCCACTTCCTCTTCTGATCCTCTGTGCCGAACGAATACAGTTCTTGGCCCACCACACTGGTTGTAACGTCCAGGAGCGCCCCCAGCGGGATGTCGCCGCGGGAGACCTCCTCGATGCAAAGGTGCATTCCCACCCAGTCTCCCCCGCTCCCGCCAAACTCGGAAGGGAAAGGGATTCCCATCATTCCCAGTTCAGCCATCTGCTCAATGACATCATAGGGATATTCACCTGTGCGCTCGATTTCTTCTGCGCGTGGGACAATCACACTTCGACTGAATTCCCGGCACATGTCGCGGATCATTTTGTGTTCTTCGCCCAAATCGAAGTCCAACTTCGTGCTTCTCCTTCTTTGTAAATATCATTTCTCGGTCACTGTTCACAGGGTGATATACAGCTACCCCCTGATCCCTGGTATTTCAAGGGGTCCCAAAATGATGGGGTTATTTCCCTCCTGAGAACTTAAAAAAGAACACGATCTCTTCTGATCAGTTCACGGCTTCAGGTCAAAAGAGATGTCAATATTTTTGGCGGTTCTCCATGTTTCCGTCAAGACGAGGTCTGCATGGTACAGGATCACGGCTTCAATGGTTTTTGGTGGAATGGAGGAATAATTCGGCGAATGAGCGGCAATGGCGTGGACGATTCTTAAAGGAAGATCCGCTCTCAGAGCCAGATAAGATCCTATTCCCGTATGCGGCAGAAAATTGCCGATGGGTGTTGTCTTTCCCGTCTGAGGAGCAAACATTAATAACTTGTCCACATCATGCAGTAAAGCCGCAGCCATCAGGGTGTCCATATCGATGGCGATCCCCTGTTCAGTTTGTACAACGCGTGCGATTGCGATCGCACATTCGACAACCTGATTCGTATGTTCCACATTTGAAAGGTTGATGACGTCTTTTTGAGGCTCCCACTGACTCATGTCCGCGATGTTTTCAAATTCGCTTTCCTGCCAGGCCTCCAACCACACGGAAATGACCTTTTTTCTGATTTCAAGGTCCTTAATGTCATTGAGCCGTGGAAAAAGTTCTCGAATGTGTTTCTCTTTCCCATCCATCTGGAGCCCTCTCCATCCCTTGGCCCGATCAAATTCCCGCTTCGATCCCCTTGCGGGATGTTGGTTACCCTCCAGTCTCCGCGCTTTTTGAGACAGGAAGGGATGCGTTTTCCGACTTCTTTTTGTAGATCAGGAAAAGTAAAAAAACCGCGAACACGCAGCTTCCGAGAATGCTCAGTGTTCGGCTGGGCCAGAATATGCCAATGGTCACTCCTACCATAAGAACACGCCAGAAAATGGATAACGGGATCACCAGGTAACCGTCCAGCGCAGCAACCCCCGCGACTAAACCGATGGTACCGAATAGGGTCATCAGCACGGCAGGCCAGAACCCGGAATCGAATAAAATCTCCGGGCGGTATGCGAATAGGATGGGGATAAGGTACAACCCCTTCGACAATTTCCAGGCAGCCATGCCCGTGCTCATGGGATTTGCCCCCGCGATTCCGGCGCCGGCGTAACCTGCGAGACATACGGGCGGCGTGACATTGGCATCCTGGCTGTACCAGAAGATGATCAAGTGGGCCGCCAGGAGGGGGACGCCCATTTCGTTCAACGCCGGCGCTCCCAGTACCGCCAGCATGATGTAGGAAGCGGTCACGGGAAGCCCCATTCCCAGCACCAGTGAGGCGAGGAGAATCAGAATCAGAGCGATAAAGATGTTATTTCCGGAAACCGAAAGGACCATGGCCGAGAACTTGAGACCCAATCCGGTTAAACCGACGACCCCTACGATGATACCCGCCGAAGCGCAGGCGGCCGAAATGGGTACGGCACTTCTTGAGGCCATGACCAGGGCTTCGATGATGTCGCGCGGGCTCATGCGGGTGTCCTTGCGGAACATGCTCGTTACGAGCACCGCCCCGATGGAGGCGCTCGCCGCAAGAGTTGGCGAATACCCGCCCACGAGCAGAACAATCAGCAGGGCTATGGGGATCAAGCAGTGAAACCCCTTGGGCAAAACCTCCTTTATCCTCGGAAGCTCCGATCTGGACAACCCCTTGAGGCCCAGCTTCATGGCCTCGTTGTGGACAAAAAGCCCGACAGTGAAATAGTACATCATCGCGGGAATCACGGACACCTTGACGATGGTGATGTAAGGGATCCCGGTATATTCCGACATGATAAACGCGCCTGCTCCCATCAGTGGCGGCATGAGCTGTCCTCCGGTGGAAGCGGCGGCCTCGATGCCTCCGGCCGTTTCGGGCCTGTAGCCCACCTTTTTCATGAGGGGGATGGTGACCGAACCGGTGGTCACTGTGTTGGCTATGGCACTTCCTGAGACGGATCCCATGAACCCGGAAGCAATGACAGCCGTCTTGGCGGGACCCCCGGCATAGTGACCGGTCAGCGCATAGGCCATCTTGATGAAAAAGTCCGTGGCTCCCGATTTCTGCAAGAAAGCGCCAAAGAGAATAAAGAGATAGACATAGATGGCCATGACTCCCAGAGGAATTCCATAGATCCCTTCCAGGCAGCAATACATCTGGCTGACGATCCTTTCAAAATCGTATCCCCGGTGACCCAGCGCACCCGGAAAATAAGGGCCGTAGACGGCGTAAATGAGAAAAATGATCGCGATGAGGGTAAGGGAAAAACCGATGGTTCGTCTGGTAACCTCCAGGGTCAAAACGATGGTGATGAATCCAAAAAGCTTATCCCAAAAGGTCAATTCACCCAGGTGGTAAACCATTTGCGGGTACAGGATAATGATGTACATGCCCGATACCACGGCCAGGACGGCAAGGAAAATGTCCAGGATCTTGATCTTGTATTCCCGCTTCTTATACAAGGGATACACGAGAAAAATGATCACCATGGCGAAAATCAGGTGCCCCCCACGGACACTGATGGTGGTGAGGAGGCCGATTGTACTGAAATAAAGGTGGAAAAGGGACATCCCCAGGCCGACCACAAACGCCGCCTTTATCAGCAAATCCTTCTTTCCGGACTTCTTCTCGTCTGCCATGCAATGCCTCTCAGTTCAAGGACGAATACACGCGAACCCGAATCTCGACACGGTTGCCCCTCGATGTGATCTCGGGCAGATTGATTCCATTATTGTTATTGAACGCGAGCAGCATCTTGTTCAAGAAGCTGACCCTTAATATCAGGGGATCGATCTTCCTGTAAATGTCCGTGATGGTGAGGCCCCTCGAATGGAAATAAAATCGATCGCCTTCTTCAACTTCCGGCAAACCATATCCGCAGGCTTCTACCGTTGTTTCCAAAAGATAGATATGACCGCATCCGTCAAAGGTGTAAACCTCATAGACCGGTGTTTTTTCCACGGAATGGATGTATATAAGCGTAAAGGTGTCCCCGGGTGAAGCGGGCACGGAATGCAAAACCCTGTTTTCCGTGAGATCGAACACTTCGATCTCGCAGGCTGAATCCTTTTCAGCAGGCCATGCGATTCCGCAGAAGCATAGAGCCCAACAGCCAATGCAACAGGCGATGAATGGCACGCATGCTCCTTGGTTGCTCATTCTCGCGGGAGCCTTTTGGCGATGACGCTCCCGCGAGGGAGTGGTTATTTCAAGAGGCCGATTTCTTTGTAATACTTGATCGCGCCTGGATGGAGCGGGCATATGTTTCCGACGGAGGGATCAAACTTCCACTGGGCGATTGCCTTGTGCACATTTTTGACCAGCCAATCCCGATTCTCATGGACAGTCTTCATGATTTCATAAATGACCTCTTCCGGGATATCTTTATTGGCGACCCACGGCCCGGTGAGGGTGAAGGTGTGTACGTCTTTGTCCTGACCGCGGTACGTCCCCGCAGGGATGGTTATGGGTGGAAGGAAGGGATACTTTTTGCTGATCAAGTCTAAATCCTCTTTGCTGAAATCGATGATGCGAACCTTCCGCACGGTAGCCACGTCCATCACCGCGGCATTGGGAAAACCCGCTGTCACATTGGCCACGTCCACGCGTCCATCCTTGAGGGCTTCTACTCCTTCCCGGAACGAGAGGTAAGCCGGTTTGATATCCTCGTACGTGACCCCGAAAAGTGGCAATTCCAGCTTGCTCGTCTCCTCCGTCGCACTGGCCGGGGCACCCACGACCACGACTTTGCCTTTGAAGTCCCTCACAGAGTAAATGTTGCTATCGGCGTCCACGATCCAGTGTCGATCACTTCCGTGTACGTACCAAAGGGAACGCAGGTTCGGGAGCTTATCTTCCAGCTTGGCGCCCACCACCGCGATCCATGCGATCATGCCCAGGTCGGCCTTCCCCCCGTTGACCAGCTTGGCATTTTCCACGGATGCGGCGGTCACTTCTGCCGTTGCGTTTTTCACGGACTTACACTTTCGTGTGATGAGATCGGCCACTGCACCGCCCGTGGGGAAGTAAGTCCCTCCGGTGCCGCCCGTGGCAATGGAGATATAAACGTCCTTGGCCAGAGTCACCTCGGTGAAAGCGGGAGCAAAAGCGATACAAGAGACCACCACAAAAAGGATTGCCAACTTTCTCATGATCCATGCCTCCTTTACTTTATTGTTGTTTCAGCCCGGAAATCCACTCCTGGATTTCCCGCCCTTACCCTCCTTCACGCCGTTCGATTCCCCAAGGCCCAACGCACCGACAATGAGGCATCTCCGGAACTCCATGAGAAACTGGAGTGTCCTGGTGCCCCGAGGGACCCCGCAGAATGTCCGAATGCCGGTGGAGTCGGTGTAACCCCACCTTCACGCGTGGAACACCCAAGCCTAAAGCAGTATTTCGATTGAATCAGCCGCTCTCTACTGCAGCATCACCCTGTTTCTTACTATTTCTTCAGAGGCTTTACAAGTTCTTTTTGGCAACCGCCGTCCCGCAAGGAATCCATTGTGAACCGGAAAGCGAAGGGCTGTCACAGGGAAACTTCAAAGAGCTGCTCCCTCACTGTGAGTCCCCATTGTCGGCCCTCCTGTTCTTTGGAAAGCGTGAATCCATGTTGTTCATAAAGATGGCGGGCGGCGTCAAGTCCGGCAAATGTCCAGAGATAAACACGGTTGAAACCGGCATGCCTGCAGAATTTCATGGCTTCACCAATGAGCTTTCTGCCGACCCCCTGTCCCTGGCAGTCGAGAGCGAGCACAAACCAACGCAGATGAGCCCCCTTGCTTTCAGCTTCGACCCCGTCGATCACAATGGACCCGACGATCTCCCCATCCCTTCTGGCCAGCCACAGGCCGTCCGTTGCTTCATCGTAGCGGTTGAGAAATTCTGAGACTTCCGTGGCGATTTTCGATTCGAAGAACAGACCAAAATCCCAGTGCTTGTGGTAGTAAATTGCATGCAGCTCTGCGATCTTGCCGATGGCCCCCGGGATGTACCCCCTAATCAGTTCATATGTCACGATGAGCTCCTCAGAACCTCCGGTCGGCCAAAACCACGGAAGTTTCCACCTGTCTTGCCGGAATAGACCAGTACTTCCTTAAAAGTCGATCCTTCTCCGGCTGGGAAACCAGATGGAAGCCGTGTTTTTCATAAAAACGAATCGCCCACGCTGCATCCGCCCAGGTACCGATCAACAGGGGTCGATCAGTCAGAGTGCGGAGCTTGGAAAGCAGTTGGCTTCCCACGCCCTGATTCTGTTTATCCGTACTGACGTACGCATGCCTGATGAGTGTCACGTCCTGTACGTGTTGAATGCCCATCACACCAATCAAGACCCCCTCTTCCTCGTATCCCCAGAACAGGATGCCCTCGGCGATTTCACGCTTGAGCTCATCTCTGGGCATATAAGGGTCTTTCCATCGATCCCCGGGAATCACACCCTTGTAAGCAACGGCAGCATCATTGATGATGGCGTAGATACGCTCAAAATCGCTACGATCGCAGGGACGAATCATGCATGGACCTTCAATTGCGCCAGTGTGCGGTTTCTATTCTATGGATGGACGCTTCCTAAAGACCGAGGCTTTTGGCCACCTCTTCGTAGTGAAAATCCGAGTTCCCGTAGGCCATGTCGCCGGCAACAACCCTTCGGTAGTAAAGGTGCAGGTCGTGTTCCATGGTATAGCCGATCGCTCCGAAAAGCATATGGGCCGTTTTCGTCACCTTTCTTGAAATCTCACCCGTCCTCGCCTTGGTCATGGCCACATCCCTCTCCGCCTCGATCCCCGCTGAGATTTTCCAGGCGGCCTGGTAGACCAGATTGCGCGTTCCCGAGATATCCAGCCACATGTCGGCCAGATGATGTTGAACGGCCTGGAAAGTTCCGATGGGCCGGTCGAACTGAACTCTCTCCTTGGCGTAAGCAACGGCCATATCCAGGGAGGCCTGGCAATGGCCGATCATCTCGGCGCTCCGCGCAACAGCCGCCTTTGCGGTCATGTCTCTGACCAAGGGCCAGCCCTGATCCGTTCGACCGATCACTCGGGAAGAGGGCACGCGAACGTTGTCAAGCACAACTTCGCACTGCTTGTCCCACGAAATGGTCCTGAGGAGCGTACAGGCGAGCCCTGGGCTTCCGGCATCCACCAGGAAGACGGTGATCCCCTGTTTGGGGTCCGGGTGCTCTTTTGTCCTGGCCGGGCAAAGAATATAGTCGGCCACGTGGGCGTCTGGAACAAAGAGCTTGGTACCCTTGAGCTCGTAATGACCGTTAACACGGGAGCCTGTGACCTGGCGAGGAACCGCATCGAATGTGCTTTTGGGTTCATACAGGGCCACGGTGAAGATCTTCTCGCCGCTGGAAATTTTGGGCAAGAGCTCCGCTTTCTGTTCTTCGTTCCCTCCGGTGAGAATGGCGGGACCCGCCAGGACTGCGCTGGCGAGAAATGGCCCGGGACAGAGGTTGTAGCCCATCTCCTCGAGGAGCACTGTCAAATCCAGAAAGGTCATACCGCTTCCGCCATACGCCTCCGGCACCATCAGGCCCATCCAGCCGAGCTCCGCCATTTTTCCCCAAAGTTCGGTGGAGTATCCCTCATGGCTTTGACTCACCGCTCGGATCAACTCTTTGGGACACTCCTTCCTGAGGAAATCGCGCGCGGATTTTTGCAGTATCTTCTGCTCTTCACTCAGTTCGAAATCCACCTTCCGCCTCCATTCGCTCACTAGCCTCTGGGAAGACCGAGGCCCCTTGTGGCCATAATGCTTCGCTGAATCTCCGAAGTTCCGGCGCCGATGGGGCCGGAGATGGAGTCCAGGTAACCGAGGGCGACCCGACCATAAAGGGGCGCCCACTTGGAACCCTTGTCCAGGAGCCCATAAGGTCCCAGGATGTCCACCGCCGTCTGGGCGAAAACCACGCCCAGCTCCGTTCCGGTGAGCTTCAAGGCCGAGGCCTCCAGCTCCGGGATTCGGCGGCGATCCAGCATCCACGCTGTCTGCCAGTAAAGGCTGTAGAAGCTTTCAAGTTCCGTGGCCAATCTGGCCAGTTTCATCCTGATTTCAGATTTCCTGCACAGGGGTTCCCCTCCCAGGTCGGTCTCTTTGGCAAATTGAATCAGTTCCTCAAGCACCCGTTTGAAGGCCCCCACGCCCACGGCCAGCCGCTCGAATTGAAGCGCCAGCATCACGTTATAAAAGCCCTTGTTCACCTCGCCCACCACGTACCTTTTCGGGACCCGCACGTTGTCAAAAAAGACCTCGTTAAAGGAATGAAAGCCGCACAGATTGATGATCGGCTTGACGGTCACCCCGGGCGTCTCATTGGGGACGATCATGAGCGTGGCGCTTTTGTGTCGCGGCGCCTGCAAATCGGTTTTGACCATCAGCCAGGCGTTTTCGGTCACGTGGGCGCCGCTGCTCCACACTTTTTGCCCGTTGATGACGAATTCGTCGCCGTCGGCGACGGCGGTTGTTTTGATGGCTGACAGATCGGAACCCGCATTGGGCTCGCTGTAACCCAACCAGAAGCCCTCCTCGCCGCCGGCGATTTTGGGCAGCCATTCCTTTTTCATCTCGTCGCTACCCACCATCAGGATCGTGGGGCCGGCGATGGAGACCGCCACTCCGCCCGCGGGCGTTCGATGGTAGGAAAGCACGTCCCCAACAATGGCTTGTTTGATCATGGAGCTCTGTCCGCCGTACTCTTTAGGCCAACCCAGGCTCAGCCATCCCTTCTTGCCTATTTTTCGAAGAAAGGTTTTGGTGAAGTCGAGAAACTCCGCCTCCATTTCCGGAATGGTTCCGTAACCGCCTGGCCACCAGACAGCTCGCGCATCCCAATCCGGAGGAAGTTCGCTTCTGACAAAATCTTCCACCTCCTGACGGAAGTCCAGCTCCTCCTTGGCAAATCCAAAATCCACTTTAGGTCTCCCTCTGTATGAATGTCTCTTGCCGACAACGAAAAATGACGCTGTTTCTATTCCAATAAGATCCGGGCAACCGATTCCCTGCAACCACTCCCTGATTGCCTACGGATCTGAAGTGAGAGATGGTCTATGAGTTTCACCGGCTCGGAGTATATGCAAGTTGTTCCCGCGTGTCAACGGTTCACCTCGAAGCAGACCTTCACTCCCTTCGCGGGGATTCTCCACGCCGTGGAAATTCCTGCTGTCCCCGCTCGAGGAGCGGGGCGTCTCCGTTTTGCTCCGGGAAGCATGGGGAACTTCACTGCCCCTTGAACATGGGCGGTCTTTTTTCTTTTCTGGCTGCCAGGGCTTCGAAAAAGTCCAGAGAGGAAAAGGTCTTGTTGAGTCCCACATTTTCGAGGTCAAGAGCCCTTGTGACAGCCTCAATCAAGGGCTTGTGGAGTGCCTGCTTGCAAAGGCGCACTGCCATCCATGCGCCTTTAGGGGGAACGAGCTTTAGGGCCATCTCCCTGGCATAGGGAATGAGCTCGTTGTGGGGAAGCACCCTGTTGACCAGGCCCAGTTCGAGAAGTTCCCGTGCGCTCAGCTTTTCTCCGAAAAAGATCAGTTCCTTTGCCTTTTGAAATCCTAAAAGACGCGGCAAAAGATACGTGGAGGCAAGCTCGGGAATGATCCCCAGGTTGACGAAAGGGAATGTCGCCCATGCGTACTCTGAGGCATAGATGAGATCCGCGCAGGCGAGGGGGATTGTAAACCCACCCCCCACGGCCAGTCCGTTCACGGCGGCGATGATCGGCTTGTCCAAATTCCACAGCTTCAGGCAAAGTTTTTTCTGCGCAATGTCGGTCAAATCGATCTGGCTCTTCGTCTCCTCGTCCAGGGATTCGAGCTCTGAGATGTCGAAATATCCGCCGCTGCTGAATGCCTCCTGTTGTGGGTCATCGGTGTCGGCAGGCTTGGCGCCGGTGAGAATCATCGCTTTGGCTGATTCGTCCTTTTCCACCGCATCGGAAGCCCGGTAAAGCTCGAGAAGGACAAGCAGGGTCAATGCATTTTTTATTTCCGGTCGATTGATCGTGACCGTGACGATTCCGGATTCTTCATCTTTTTCGTAAAGAATGTTTTTGAAATTCTTCCCGTTCATTTCCATATCCCTCCATTTCCCTAATCCCTGTTTGGTCTCCGGCCGTCCGAGCCTTGGCCGGTGAGCAACAGGGCGCATTCCTTCCATGTAGTCCATCCATCAATAAATTTTTGGAGTTTTTCTCCAATCTATGACTGATCAGGATTTCTTGACGCGATCTCAGAATGATTCATGTTCGACCCTATCACATGACCTGTTCTAGAGCCAAGATCGAATTCCACCTCGGTGAGAGGCAAGGCTCCCCTCAAAAACCCCTGAACCTTAGGGCGGGCTTGCTGGCAGGGCGGAGACTTCATGATGCTTGCCATAAGGAACCGGGCACGCCAACGTTTTTGACAAATTCGGAGGCGTTGCTCATGTGCCCAAGAGATCCCTCGCATTGACATTTCATCCATTGGACTTATAAATTGCTGTTAAGGAACTGGATCAAGGGGAAATAAACCATGGAGTGCGATTTTGAACTCGAAGGGATGCACTACGAAGGGACTTGCATCAGACCTCCCAGCGAGGCCTTCAGCATTCTGCTCCAGGTGACGCTGGGTTGTTCCCATAACAAATGCAGCTTTTGCGGCACTTACAAGGACAAGAGATTCACCATCAAGGACGACCGGATCATCCTGAGCGACATTCTCTTCGCCTCCAAGTACATGAAGCGTCAGGACAGGGTGTTTCTCATGGACGGGGATGCCCTGATCATTCCCCAGAAGAGACTCATGTGGATCCTGGAGCGGATCAAGGAGCACCTCCCCTGGGTGAGAAGGGTGGGTTCCTACGCCAACGCCAAGAGCATCCGCACAAAGTCCCTGGAGGAACTGATCGAACTCCGAGAAAAGGGATTGGGAATCCTTTACCTCGGTGTGGAGAGCGGCTCCGATGAGGTCCTGAGAAAGGTTCGCAAAGGGACCAGCGCGGAAAACCTGGTCAAAATGGGAAGAAAGGTGAGGGAGGCGGGCATCAAACTTTCGGTGACCGTTCTCCTGGGCATTGCGGGAAGAGAAGGATCCGTCGAGCACGCGAGGGCAACAGGCAAGCTGCTGAGTGCCATGGACCCCAACTATGTGGGGGCGCTTACCGTGATGCTGATCCCGGGAACTCCTCTTCACGACGACTACATGAACGGGGATTTTGACCTCCTGACGGAAAAGGAAACCCTGCTGGAGCTCCGGGAGATGATTGCGCACACGGACCTCAGCCGGGGCCTGTTTTTCTCCAATCATGCTTCCAACTACCTGCCTGTGAAAGCAAGGTTGCCGAAAGGCAAGCAGGAGGCTCTCGATCTGATCGATCACGCCCTTGCGGGGAAGATCGCGCTCAAACCGGAGTGGATGCGGGGGCTGTGAAAGCCTGAAAACCACCGGGCTTCCCCGGCACGGATGGAAGAGAGGTCAAAGCGATGGCGTAGGCGTCGATGCCCCAGGGATTTTTCGAAAGGCCGCCTCTGGCGGCCTGTAAAACAGGCGCTGGAGCGAAGCTCAGCTCGCCCGTTCGCGGCGCGCTGGAGGCGTGCCGCGAACGGGCTCTTCAGCGGGCGCGGGTTTTTGCGCTCCGGTGAAAGAGCAAGGTTAGCTGCTTCTATCCAGGGCGCTCGATCGCTTTGACTAAGTCGCCAAGAGCAATATCCATCGCTGTGGCAACGGTGTCCAATTCTTGGACCGTCAGTACGACCTGCGTCCCAAGTAGCTTCGCGTCTTGGGGAATCATTTTAACATACCGATCTGTGATTTCACCACCGGCGTGAGTACAAACATGTCGTTTCTGAAAAACACGCCGGAGTGCCAAAAGGTCAGTTCCGGTTAGATCAGCCAGTATGTCAACGCCGGCATGCTCTTTGAAGAACCCGCGTGCGTCGAAAAGAACCTGGAAATTACCTGCCTCTTGGGTGAGTCGTTTGGCTTTTCGACTGCAAAAAAACTCGAAGGTGGATACGAGATCACCGTATGCGTGCCTCAGTTGCCGGTCCTTGTCTGGTTCAGTGTCGAGCTTGCGTTTGATGTTTGCCCAATTGGCATCATAAATCTTGAGGTTCTCGCACCTGCACCCAGGACAATAACCAAAGATGCCATATACTTGAAAACGAATGGAACATTCAGCGCATTGAAACTCCGCATCGACTTCACGCTCAAGATATTGCGGTCGGACGGGACGCCTGTGCGGCGGACTACCGCCTTGTATGTGACGTGTCTCGAACCCCGAAATGCATTTTTCATCATCTTTTGAAACTCGTCGATGACGTCCTCGCGAGCTTCTTCAACGGCGGCTTTCTTGGCGTATTCCGGTTGCTGTGCTGTGAACAATTCACTCCGGGAAAATTGAACGCCACAGTATGGGCAATACAAATGATCACCGTGGTCTGGCACGTAGACCTTGAAGTACTGTTTGCAGCCAGGAGCATCACATGCGCGACCAACGAAGCCTCCGGCGTCCGTTGGGATCGCGATTTTGAAAGTTCTATATCTCGACATCAGTCTATTCTTGACAAGCTAACCAGGAAGTGAGGGGCTGGACGGGTTTCTTGCAAGAAAGTGGATACAAAACTCTATTTCTGTGCCTGCACAACCTTTCAAAAAGCCGCGAGATTAGCCCAGTCACGCCCCACTGTCATGTTGGGCGATAACCGTCGCCCATGGCCTGATCTTTCTCAGTACAGGACCAAGCTTTCGTTCAGCCACTTCAGTGTCGTGTGCAACCTGAGCGCGCAACCAATAGCCGTTAGATAGACCGAAAAAGCGGCACAACCGCAAATCGGTGTCCGCCGTAATGGCGCGCTTACCAGTAACAATTTCGCTGATGCGCTGGGCGGGAACGCCGATCTCCTTTGCCAAGCGATACTGGCTTAGCCCCATTGGCTTGAGGAACTCTTCCAGAAGGATCTCACCTGGGGTTACGGGTTTAAGCTTGCTCATAATTGATTCACCTCAATGGTAGTCCACGATCTCAACATCTTCTGCGCCCGCTTCCTCCCAATGAAAGCAAATGCGCCATTGATCGTTGATACGAATGCTGTATTGACCCGAACGGTCGCCTTTGAGTGCTTCAAGGGGATTCCCGGGCGGTATCCTCAAATCATCCAGTCGGCCGGCGATCTCAAGTTGTCTCAACTTCCGTCGTGCCACCGCTGCAATATTCGCAAACCGTCTCACGCGGATGCCCTTTGAGGTCGCTTCTGTATCGGCACATTTAAATGACCTGATCATTTAAGTATATTAATGCGTCACATGATTAATGTTAAGCGTGATTATGGAGGCTAACGAAATGACTCACCAGGAGGCGGATTTATCGGCGATCTGTTGCAGCCTCTGGTTAGCCCGCCTCTTCCCTTTTTCTCTGTTTTCAGATATTTTCCGCGAGTCGTTTCAGCGAATAGACCCCCTCCAGCCCTTTGATCCCCTTTGGGCGTTTTTCATGTCTGGACGTGAAGTGATGTTTGAAATCCTGATAAACGCGCTCAACAAAGGCCTTTGTCCCTATGATACCACTGTCCGTGAAATACCGCGTCCTGTATCTGAATCGATCAATACCACCGAGTTCAAAGTCCTTTTGCCTCTCTTTTTTCACACCCCTTATGGAGCCCATTTCATAGACGAATCGGCGGTAATATCTCAAACGCTCCTTTTCATCCTTCACTCCAAATTCCGCTAAGCCAAAATCGAGCGACAAGAACCCATCCCTGTTTCGGGACTGAACATGATATCCCAAAGAACACCACCGGTATTGTTCAGGTTTCTTGACGATCCCTGCCCGGATAGGGTTCAAATCAATATAGGCCAGGCAATTGATCAGGGTTTCTCCGTTTTCCACGATGACGCTTTTGAATCGCTCCGACCAAAAAAAGCCTTTCCGCTTGTGGGCCTTATTATAGAACCGTGAGAAGACTTGTTTGACCTCCTTCACATACTCCGAAAGGCTCGACCATTTCTCGCGCAGAACCGGGATCTGTCCCCCTTGCAACTCTCTGTTCGGATCATTCCCGTAATAAAGCTTGAACCTTCTCCTGATCTCTTCATCATCATATTCTTCTCCGGGGTGCATCCTGGCGATAACGTGGAAATGCGTACCCATGAGGCAGAAGCCCAGAATTTCAGCGAAGTAAACCAAACTCAAGCGTCTGATAAGATTCAGTAAATACTCCTTTTCGACATCGCCCATCACAAATCCATCAAGGGCAGTGCGGGAGATCACATGGTAGACCGCAGGCTCCCCTTTTACAACCAATCTGGCAATTCGTGGCATTCCAAACCCCCCCTTGATCAGGAAAAAATTAAAAACGATTTCAGAACCTCACTCCCTGCCAATGCCAAAGACTGCCACTTCTGTCAACAATAATTCGCCTGTCCCCATATCAATCCATACCTGCCAAATCCCAAAGCCGAAAACATTGTTTCAATCCACGCTCCCGCGCGGGGAGCGACGGGCGCCACGAATATAGAGGTTGGCGTCTTGGCTTGTTTCAATCCACGCTCCCGCGCGGGGAGCGACCGGGTCCTGCGATTGATCTGCACCCGTGAATGTGTTTCAATCCACGCTCCCGCGCGGGGAGCGACAAGGGAAAAAGACCTTTGACACCAAGCGGTTTCAGTTTCAATCCACGCTCCCGCGCGGGGAGCGACATGCTGAAACGGAGGGGTGACCCCCGGTGTAACATGTTTCAATCCACGCTCCCGCGCGGGGAGCGACGACACCGCACAGTCTGGCAGCCAATCGGATCATGTTTCAATCCACGCTCCCGCGCGGGGAGCGACCCGCTGTAGCCTCCTTGATGAGATGTGAGGCATATTGTTTCAATCCACGCTCCCGCGCGGGGAGCGACGATGTTCCCCCAGGGACGGGAGAAGGGGCAGGTTGTTTCAATCCACGCTCCCGCGCGGGGAGCGACTTGTGGTGGCACAGACCATACTCGGTTTTTTTGTCCTGTTTCAATCCACGCTCCCGCGCGGGGAGCGACTGCAATGGTGCCGGATAGCACGCATTTTCGCATGTTTCAATCCACGCTCCCGCGCGGGGAGCGACCCGCATAGCATTTGGATAATGCCCCTTTGCGTAAAGTTTCAATCCACGCTCCCGCGCGGGGAGCGACCCGCATCTACGAGGTTACTCGTCGCTTTTAACCGGTTTCAATCCACGCTCCCGCGCGGGGAGCGACTGGGCTTTCATTCGCATTGGGGCAACTTCCAGGCAGTTTCAATCCACGCTCCCGCGCGGGGAGCGACTCATAATCTCCAGCAGTTCCGTTGCCGTAACAATGTTTCAATCCACGCTCCCGCGCGGGGAGCGACATTGGTGTGGAGGCTTCGTCGCTGTACGTGACTTGTTTCAATCCACGCTCCCGCGCGGGGAGCGACAGGTGGTCTCATCACATATCGCTTGATCTTCGCATGTTTCAATCCACGCTCCCGCGCGGGGAGCGACCACTGTCGATATCATATGCCTGCCAGTCCTGCATGTTTCAATCCACGCTCCCGCGCGGGGAGCGACTGGGGATAAGGAAGCGGCGGTGGCTGAAGGGATGGGTTTCAATCCACGCTCCCGCGCGGGGAGCGACCCAATCCCACAAATCACTGTGACCATCACGAATGGTTTCAATCCACGCTCCCGCGCGGGGAGCGACCTTTGTATCCTTTCTCCGATTTGCAGATATAACCAGTTTCAATCCACGCTCCCGCGCGGGGAGCGACAGGGAAAAAGCACCTGCCCGTATTGCCGGATGATGTTTCAATCCACGCTCCCGCGCGGGGAGCGACAGGGAAAAAGCACCTGCCCGTATTGCCGGATGATGTTTCAATCCACGCTCCCGCGCGGGGAGCGACCATGGCTCATGGGCTACCCATGGAGTTACTTGAAGTTTCAATCCACGCTCCCGCGCGGGGAGCGACCCAATCCCACAAATCACTGTGACCATCACGAATGGTTTCAATCCACGCTCCCGCGCGGGGAGCGACTGATTGTAGCGATTTTCTCGTTATCCTTTGGTGGGTTTCAATCCACGCTCCCGCGCGGGGAGCGACTGCGCTTAAAACGGCAGCGGCGATGCCCAACCCGGTTTCAATCCACGCTCCCGCGCGGGGAGCGACAGGCGAGTCTATACGGTGCTTTCAGGCTATTCATGTTTCAATCCACGCTCCCGCGCGGGGAGCGACCATGCCATGGTTAGCTTATGACAAGATTGAGCGTGTTTCAATCCACGCTCCCGCGCGGGGAGCGACATTTTCTACAGGACCCCAATCCCCAGGTGACGATGTTTCAATCCACGCTCCCGCGCGGGGAGCGACTGCGCTTAAAACGGCAGCGGCGATGCCCAACCCGGTTTCAATCCACGCTCCCGCGCGGGGAGCGACTCCTTGTTCTTAACGTTCACTGCCAATTTTTTCCAGTTTCAATCCACGCTCCCGCGCGGGGAGCGACCCCATCAAGCAGGGAAGAATCAGGATCCCCCAAGTTTCAATCCACGCTCCCGCGCGGGGAGCGACTAACGGCTATCGCACCCCACGCGAGCAGAATATGTTTCAATCCACGCTCCCGCGCGGGGAGCGACTCCCCCACTTGCCATCCTGCGCAGATTGGCCCTGTTTCAATCCACGCTCCCGCGCGGGGAGCGACCGCACATATGGTCAGAGAGGAAGAATATTGACATGTTTCAATCCACGCTCCCGCGCGGGGAGCGACCAGCTGCTCCTCGGTCAGCTCCTCATTCGTAGTGAGTTTCAATCCACGCTCCCGCGCGGGGAGCGACCTTTAATGAAGTATATGTTCCCTTGACCCCATCAAGTTTCAATCCACGCTCCCGCGCGGGGAGCGACCGTTCAAATCAAAGACGGTGCTACAGTATATACAGTTTCAATCCACGCTCCCGCGCGGGGAGCGACTTAATATCATCACCTGTAAAATCAACGGTGTTATGTTTCAATCCACGCTCCCGCGCGGGGAGCGACCGAAAGCTAGGGAGGGCTTTTTTTATGGCAGAAGGTTTCAATCCACGCTCCCGCGCGGGGAGCGACACCTTTAACCCAGGAGAGGTAGGGTCTCCTTCATGTTTCAATCCACGCTCCCGCGCGGGGAGCGACTCATGCCCTCTGATTACGGGGAGATTTGCAGCAAGTTTCAATCCACGCTCCCGCGCGGGGAGCGACAGCAGTCGGGGATGATTGTCAGGCTGGAACTCGGGTTTCAATCCACGCTCCCGCGCGGGGAGCGACCAACGCCTGACAAGCGGTGGTATTTTAAGACGGAGTTTCAATCCACGCTCCCGCGCGGGGAGCGACCCGTGATGGGCCTGGACGAGTACGATCTGATCCTTGTTTCAATCCACGCTCCCGCGCGGGGAGCGACAGAAGTCCTTTGCGCCCTAATATTACTCTCTGATGTTTCAATCCACGCTCCCGCGCGGGGAGCGACAATTCTCCCTGCTGATACAGCATTCAGAGACGGTTTCAATCCACGCTCCCGCGCGGGGAGCGACTATATATATAGGGCAGGAGATTTATCGGGTGACTTGTTTCAATCCACGCTCCCGCGCGGGGAGCGACTTTTGTTTCCCACGATCCCATGCGGTAACGCCCAGTTTCAATCCACGCTCCCGCGCGGGGAGCGACAATTGCAACCCGGCCGTTAATAACCGCCATATCCTGTTTCAATCCACGCTCCCGCGCGGGGAGCGACTATATATATAGGGCAGGAGATTTATCGGGTGACTTGTTTCAATCCACGCTCCCGCGCGGGGAGCGACGAGATCCTCAACCGCATGTCGCCATTCGGTGGATGGTTTCAATCCACGCTCCCGCGCGGGGAGCGACCCGTTGACATTAAATTCAATATTGCCAGTATCATGTTTCAATCCACGCTCCCGCGCGGGGAGCGACAAGCCAATTCCTATAACGTCACTTCCATAACCGTGTTTCAATCCACGCTCCCGCGCGGGGAGCGACATTTAATTGTCATTCTAGTATTACCAGACCAATTGTTTCAATCCACGCTCCCGCGCGGGGAGCGACAATTTCTGCTTGCTTCGGGTGAGTTGGATATGGTGTTTCAATCCACGCTCCCGCGCGGGGAGCGACTGTTGCTTTCGATTCGCTTGCGGAGCAAGCGGTTTTGAAGGTTTCTCCGCGAAGCTCCCATCTTTTGCGGTTTCTCATATTCAGTTGTCAAAGAACGATACCGTTAAGCTATTGATATCAAAAGTGATTCCTGGATTGCGAACCGCTTGCGCGAAGTATGCACCTAATTTCCCAGAATAAAAAGAGAAACCCGGTAAGAGCAAAATGGCAGCTTCAGGTTCGCACCGGCTTTCAGACAATAAGAGGCCCTTCCGGGTCCACGGATTTTTTGGCACCCACCTGCTCAATCCTGCGCCTCCAGTTTGCGCCCAGGAAATAGAACCGCAAACTATCCTGTTCAGGATTGATCTCCTTAATCAATTTGTCGCGAAAGAAGGTCCATCGCGCCGGATCTACCATACATTCGAACACGGAAAACTGCACCCTCTGGCCATAATCCTTGCAGATCTTCGCCACCCGTCGCAATCGAGACGGTCCTTCCGGATCAACGGTCGAGACATCGTAGCTGACTACAACCATCATGGCGCCACCTATTTCCAGATGAATGGAGGGTAGCCGTCAAGATCCCCACGAACATAGCGCGCGAGCAGCAGGGCCTGGACATGAAACAGCATTCCCACGGCAACCTTTTCTCCCAGGAAAGGGTGCATGATCTCCTCCTGCTTCCTGTTCTGGTAGGACACCAGCACCTCCTTTCTCGTGTCATCGGCCATTAGGATTGCCCCGGAATCGCTCTTCCTGAAACCGTCGCTCCGAACCTTGCGCAGGTTGATCAACGAAAGCACAAGCCTATCCGCCAAGAAGGGCCGGAATTCTTCCATCAGATCCAGAGCGAGGCTGGGGCGACCCGGCCGGTCCCTGTGAAGAAAGCCCACAGCAGGATCAAGCCCAACAGCTTCCAGGGCCGAGCGGACATCGTGCATGGTCAGGGTATAAACAAAGGACAGAAGGCTGTTCACGTTGTCGAGGGGCGGCCTCCGGTTTCTCTCTTCGAATAAAAAATCCTCTTTTTGAGCGGTGATCAGTTCATTGAAAACGCTGAAATAGGCGTGAGCGGCATCACCCTCGATCCCACGGAGAACGTCCACTTTCGGTTCATTTGGAATCTGGCTGAGGTAATATGCCATCCGGCCCGATGCTTTTTTCAACGCATCAACGTTCACCTTTTCTCCGTGATCGCGCAAGGCCCTCTGCAAAACGGCCCGGCAGTTCGCAAGCTTCCCTGTCAACACAAACCTGGCCACCTCCGCGGAGGTTTGCGGATCATCCGCCTTGCGATATTGTTCCCGGCGCAGGAGCACATTTCCTGATACGGGGCCCTGGACCTTAGCGAGGAACCGGCCGTGCTCTGAAAGAAAGCTGACGGCAACCCCATTCTGGCCGCAGAAACCCATCAGGAAAGGACTGCATCCCACGTTGCCGAAGCAGACAATGCCCCCGATCGTGTGGATCGGGACGCGCAGACGGATCTCTTTTTCAACCTTCACAACCACAGTCTCCCCCTCTTTGGAGAGGTATGCTCCCTGGGTGGTGACAAAGAGCGTGTTGAGATGCCTTTTCATAAATCCTCGACCGCCTTTTGAAGATATTGTTCGACCGAAGGCTTTTTCTGGATGATTTTCGGCAGGCAGTAATTGATGAGCGAACAGCTCTTGCACTTCTTGGTATAGGCCGCTTCCGGTGTCCTGCCCAGCGCCAGTAATTCATGCGCATCTCTTGCAGCCTTCTCGGTCTCCTCCCGCAGCCCTTGATCAAGAGACACGTCAAGACGGCGGCGAGTTTTTCCGTAAAAAACAGCTCCTTTGTCAATTTCCACATTAAGCATTTCTTCCAAACACATAGCCTGCGCGCAAAGCTGGACTTTGTCGGACTCATCCACCTTGGGTTTTCCCCTCTTGTACTCCACGGGGAAAGGGCGCCACTTATCTTCCCCGACCCGGTGGAATTCGACCACGTCCGCCTTTCCTATCAGGCCCAACCTCAAGGAACGCAAGGGCACGCCTCGCTCAATGCGGACATCCCCTCTGGATTCCCTGTCGGCTTCGTGTACCCGCTCGTGCATTATCCGCCCTTCGGCAGTGAAAAGGTTCTCGTCCCATATTTGCTCAACATGGATGAGCGCGCACTGGCGTCTGCAGAACACGAGATGCTGCAACGCGGAAAGAGGGATCAGATCGTCTTCAGTCCAGCTCATGGCTGCCTCTTCCATTCGCACCTCTGGGTCCGGGCGCGATAAAGGTTTTCTGTGAAGCCACCTTGTCCCAGAAACTCTTTTCCAAGAGCGTGCAATTGCTCGTCCAGGAGATAGTTGATCCGGTGAATGATGCAGATCTGATTGGATTTCAGATCCCGGTACCCGCCGTGGGGAGGTATGATCCGGGGCGATACCATGTTTTGCTTGCGGTCATTGTAATCCACAATAAGCCCTTACCCCTTCTCCGGGTAAACCAACTCCCGGATACGGTGCCAAAGGTCAGCAACTCCAAGTTCCACGGCCCATTTTTCCAGATAAGCCAAGTTCAAGTGTTCCTTTTGAATCCTCGCTACTTGAAGTGCATCATCCCACTGCCTTTCAGAAGAACCGAGTTTGGCCCACTCCAGCTTGGAGAAGATCACATCTTCGGGCGTGGCCATTTCCACGGTCTCGTCGAGAACCATAACCCTCAGGCGACGATCGAATTCCGTCCGACTGAATGGGCGGTCTTTTCGAACGTTCAGGTCTGCCTTGTAGCCGGATGCTTCATCTATCACATTGAAAGCTACCCTGCATCTTACAGGCTCCCGAATGGACTCTTCGCTGAAATAATAACCGTCTCCCAGGGACCGTGCAAAACGGAGCAGCGTTTCCTGGTCTGCACCACCGCGTCAATATCAAAAGTCGCATGTGGGTGTCCGTGGTAGCTTGCGGCCACCGATCCGACCAGCATAAAGGGGATGCCTGCCCCGGAGAGCTTCTTCACCAGCCGCTCGTGTAAATCGGCCCGGTCATTCACGGCCGCCCTCTCCCTGCTCTTTCTTTATTTCTATCCCGTATAATTCCCGTAAAAAGATGGATTTAAGTTCTTTTTCGGAGGCTGAAGGATGGCGGCTGCGAAGCCCTGCTTGCGCGATGTCCCGAATATTGTCACTCAAGGACATGGCCAGGCGAACTTTTTCGGCTCCACTCAGGCGTTTGAAAATCTCCTCTTGCCTCTTCTCTGCTTCCGGCGTCGTATCCCTCATCCTGATGCCTCCTTAAACGTGGGCCCTCGGGTATTGGCGCAGTCGGTGATCGCCCCAACCATATCTCCGGCAGGAAACCACCGCACGCTGTCGTGAATGAATGGGTTCTCTGGTTTTCTTGCCTCCGAACATCGCAATTTTTGTGTCGATTCTGCAAACTCCTTATCGGTTCCACACCACCTGTGCCATCTGGTTACAGGTTCGGGGGTGGCAATCCACGAAGCGCAGAACAAAGCATCTGGAAGGAATGATTCTACACGATTACGCTTTTCTCTTTGTTGACCGGTTCTTTCATCATGGCTTTATAATTGGTAGATTCTTGCGAGTGCGTACGTGGTCACGAATCCTCGTGCCTTAACGTTGACAGAGATCTCCTCACATATCACCTTCGCAAAAAAAAGCCCCTCGGCCGCTCGGAGTATTGGAACACCTAACGAGCGGGAACATCTATTAAATGATCTTCCCTGAGCATCTGCTCCTCAACATTCTGGATGACATCGAATCAAAGATCCTTTGACGAAGTCCCACCTCCAAAGTTCGACGCCTGGCGGGATGCTCTCCTTCTTTAAGTTCACTTGGTAGTCTCCATATTTACGTGGCGGGTCATTCAGCTTTTCAACCTGAAGTACTTTTCCTAAATCGAGGAGAGCATGAGCAGGAGCACATCCCAGCTTAGCCTGATTTCTTCTCTGTTCAGCGTTGCCGGTATCTGTCCCCACATGCTTGAAAACGAGCAACTCCCGCGTTGCCATGACTCCTTTGCTTGCTGATCGATCATGTTCATACATACGGATTAAAGCCTCCCAGAAGAGAGTGAGATCATCATCCGAAAATTTTGTCCCTTCTGCGAGGTGTGCGCTGATAAACCCTTTTCCAACGTAAAGGCCATACGGGATTAGCGCTTTCCGTCCCATAGTCCGGAGGGAGTCTTCCGGCTGTTCTTTTTCCCATGCTTCAAAGTCTTTGGAACCTATGGTTGCCCCCTTAATTTCGTTGTCAGCAACAGCCATCCGCGTGATAGAAATATCCAGGGGGAGAATAGGATCAATTGACCTCGCAAACGACAATTGTATCGGGCCCCGCACCTGTCCTGCGTTTGGCCCCGTACTCATAACCGCGCCAAAGGTTCTAACATCATAGAAACAATTACACATCCACACACATGCAGCTTTTACCTTTTCGATATTCGTAGTCCATTTCTTTTTCTTTTGATCGAACGGTGGCATTCCACCAGTCTGTTCGTGAGCCCTAGCTATTTTGGTGTTAAGATTAGTCGATTGTTCAACAAATATAGCATACGGAGCTGTATTGCTACGAGCCATCTGAATGTAGTTTCTTATCCTTCTTTTCAATGCCACATCCGAAACAAGCCCCTTCATATCCTGCGGGTCGATACGCGGTGCATTGCCTGCATCCGGGTCGCCGTTGGGGTTACCATTCTCGCAATCAAAGAGAAACATGAATTCATAACGATTTTTAATAATGTCAGCCATTTTGGACCTCCTTGGTTTGATTGTCTTTGTCAGATGAGGTTGTTTCTTTGTGGGCCATTTGCTGGTAGTATCCAAGAGCGAACAGGGTCTGTTCCTCGAGAGTCAAGGTGGGGGGCACAGTGTCCTTTATGTGACCCCATATGCCGGTGATAATGTTTTCGAACCAATTGGCAAGACCCGGCTGCAGTTTGTTGAGGTGCACCTGACTGGTACGCGTTAGGCGGCCCAAAACTAGAGCAGGGGTGCTGCTTGCAGCCGCATAGTAGCGTTGAACAATTCCTGCTCCTACATCGCCGAGGGCCGCTCTCTGCAGTTCAGAAAGCACCGCCATCAAACGCCCGCAATGATATGCGGGATGAGGGTGATTCTCATTCAAATAAGGCTTCATGTCATCTCCCATTGAAATACCTCCTTTAATCCTGGTTTTGCGCAGATGGTATGCTTTCATTAATCCCATGCGGGCGTGAAGGAGTGATATTGTTTCAGGGAATTGGGGGTGATTCTTTATGCTCGTAATCTCTTCTAGAAGTCCAGACAAGTAAAACTTTATATTTAAGAGAGCCAAACGTGCCAACACGCTGTGAGAAACCATTGTCTGCTTAACGGCACTCTGCCATAGACTGATTCGTTCCGGGCCGACCGGCTTTATCCAATTTGCGTAGTCTTGATTAGGTTTTCTTGGCTGTAGAAGACATGTAACAACTCGTTCAAGTTTTGGCGAGTTGGCCAGTTTGTCTCCTGAAAAGTTCACAATCTCAAGGTCGTTAAACCAAGCATTAATATTCTCGACGAGCGTTCTGAACTGTCCCTCCATCCAGTCTCGCACCATGACGCGTCCGCTTGCTCCAGAGAGGGCAAGGGCATAATAATAATTGTTCCCGAGATCAGGTCGCTCACCATTTTGTATAGCCTTAAGCAGTTCCCGTGCGCGCTGCTGCGCGTTCAGTTCCTCCTGTACCTGCCCTTCTTCAAGCCAGTAAAGAGGATCATCCTCTCTTGAGACTTCCTTTCCCTTGAACTTGAACCAGTGAACAATTTTTGTGCCTGCCAGCCGCTGGCCTGTTTCTCTAATTAGTTCCTCTAGTGCGGCGCAATAAGTCGCAGCCATATCATCCGAAACGGCAGCGTTTAAGGACTGTTCCAACCCATAAGAGCAGAAAGAGTCCTGTTTGAATCCAATTAGTACATCACCCATGCTTAGGCCGCCAACGTCGGCCAAACCATGTATTTTTGGATTCGTCCGGGCGGGATCAACCAATTCCCCCGACGCGAAACAACGCATCGCGTTGGTAGACTTACCACCGATCAGGTTCCTTCTGAAATTTCGCCACCAGTTGTACCAATCGTTTGAATTGACTGGAAATGCATCGCCAATCCTGAACGTCACCTTATCCGTACGTTTTGCCTTTTGTGAACTTAGCCGTTGCCGGACGCCGTCCAGAACGTGAGGTTTGAAGATTTTCTCTGCAAGCAATCTGAGCTCTGGCATAGCCGAAGCGGCTTCGTTAAGCAGGAACACAAAATATTTGTGTTTGGCCAAAAGCTTTTCATCCTCACTGACTTTAGGAGAAAGAGCTATAACCTCGACAGTTTCTATAAGAAAGTGACTTTTTGTCACACCTCCTGCCTTCATTTCACCCAGGCTGAGATTCGGACATTTTGGAAACCGCTGACCCCGATTTTTCCTTTGGCTCGTATCTCCCAGTTCGATAACATCGAGAAAGTTGCCTTCCACATCACAATCGATTGCCCATCGCACATCTTTGGCTGAAAATCCAGGCTCCGGTGGCACCGGTATATGGTCACGTGCATAACTGATCAGTAGTTCCAGCATCAGTCCGCCCTCCTTATGCCCTTAAGAACTCCTGCGCTTTCATAAGGCGGAACCTCAAGTGCTCCACTCTGGACGGTAGCGCGGAACAGGCTGATTGAGCATTTATCTTCATTTTTTCCAGGCCTAGAGAGATCAAAGACATCGTACAGCATCAGTCCCAGTTCCATGTCTAAATGGATGGGTTTGGCGCGTCGAGCCTGTGGTTCCACCAAATCAAAATAAGCAGGAAATTCACGGCATCCTAGACACGGTTGATAGATGCATTTACCACCTGCGGCTCTGCGGCGGAATTGAGCCTCGAATCCCTGGATTGCGCTTTCAAAACCAGGCCAGGGCTTTATGTGACCATGTAAACGATATCGCACATCCTTGAGAGCCATAGTCTGGCGTTGCGTACGGCCTTTCTCGTCAGAGCCAGTTAAAGCGCGGTCACCATCAGCCCATATTGGCTCTGGCTTTTCTTTCCGATCCATCCAACGGAACACAGCATCGAGGGAAATCTTCTCTTTAACTTCGTTCCGGCGTAAGGAAATGTAATGTGGGGGCTGGAGAATCTCAATCTTTGTGATCTGCCACCGAAACTCATTGGGCTTACAATAGATTGCATCATAAATCCCACGTGCTGCCGATGGAGTAATAATGGGATAGCTGAACCGTTCAACCTTGAAAATGGGCTGAGAAAAGCAGGCTAAATCACCCCATACCTCCAATGCCTGATCTTTGGGTTGCATATTCCCTCCTTTCTTTCTTATTTATCCTATAATACATTCCGCTGATGACGGTGGAACCAATCCTCGCAGGCTGTCGTAATGTTCCATTCTTAAATACATGAACCAATCATCTGTGAATTCACCGTCCTTGAGAGGGATGCGTGCAATGTATTGCCATATGGGAGCATCTCTTTTTGGTCTGAATATGCTTATAGTGTATGGGCGTGCCCTGTTAATCCATGAACGGGTTAAACCAGTTGCATTAACCTCTTTTACCATGTCTTGGAAATCTGGGAGGCTGTAAGGTACTAAAATATTAACTCCATCATTTGCAATTAGGCGATATTTGGTACCTACAGTAAGAAAATCCTGTCTTCTAATTGCTTCTTGTATCTCCAATTGTTGGAGTTCAGGTTTTGCCAAGTCATAAAGTTTTTGATAGTACATGTGGTAAAGAGATGGCTTCTGGATATCCATCCCGCTTATGCCAAGCTGCTTGAGAAGACTTCTGGTAACTGCCGCTGCCTGTTGGTATGCTGCATCAGGATAATCTTCGTCTTTGGGCATGAAGATCTTCACAACTCCCTTATCTTTTTTGCCGTTCCGATTACAGCGACCTGCTGCCTGCGCTATGGCTTCAAGAGGTGCCAGTGCCCGTAGAACGCATGGAAAATCGACATCTACTCCTGCTTCGATACACTGTGTGGAAACCAAGCGGCAAGGAAACTCGTTGTCAAGTCTTTGGCGCACTTCATCAAGCACCGCTCGCCGATGAGCAGGACACATGTTTGTCGAGAGATGGAACAAGCCCTCGGTTCTACAATTGATGAGTTCGTCAAGAAGGCGCAAGGCATGCCGCTTAAGGTTAACAATACATAATACCTGTTCACTCGAAGTGATCAGTTCAGCCAAATCCTCCCAAGGCATTGGGGAGTCCAGGTTTTGAGGCCATCTCACCTCGGTGCGTCTTGCCCGCTCGAACAATTGAAGCTGGCTGGGCACAATAGGCACAGCATTCCATCCCGCTGGGGAATACTTCTTAATAGGCCTGTTGAGTGAAGAAAATGCTGGCTGTGTCGCGGTGGCAAAAAGGATTGTTGATCTGTACTTATTTGCATCTGCAAGTGCTGATAAGGTGGCTAAACTTGGGATGACCAAAGAAATCGGGAACGTTTGTACCTCATCAAAAAGTATAACGCTTGCAGCAAGATTATGAAGCTTGCGGCAAGCGGACGGGCGATTGGAAAAAAGAGACTCGAAAAACTGAACGCTTGTAGTAATAATGATGGGTGCATCCCAGTTTTCGGCGAGCGATCTTACCCTGGCATTAGTCTCGTCGTCTATCTCCGTATCATCAACTGAGTTATTCGAGGCTTTTCGTATTCCCGCCAAGCTATGGTGCTCGAGAATAATCTTGCCTATTACTCCTGGGCTGTATTTTTTCTGAAATACCTTTCTATATTCCTGGACCGTTTGATCGATAATGCTCAGATAAGGAATCACGATAATGATCCGCCGGAGTTCATGAATGGCTGCATGTTTTAGGGCAAAGGCTAGCATGTTAAGCGTCTTTCCAGAGCCGGTAGGTGCTGTGAGTGTAAAAATTCCTTGACGCATTTTGGCCGCCGCAAGGCAAGCATTGAGTAAGTCTGATCGTATTTGGTTGACGTGCCCAGCGGCTTTCGATTTTCTTCTAATGCTTTCAATATGATCCATAAGGGTGTTCAACGAGTCTTCCGGCATAAGAGGCAACCCTGATTCACGGTAGGCCCCGTTAAAATGAGCCTCTGTTTCAATAAAGTCGGCATCGACCAGGGTTGAATAGAGCATTCGTACATCGGTCATGGCTGCCGCAGGAGGCCCTTGCATCCCGCTATAGATAGAGGACTTGATTTGGTCAGGAAGGCTAAACCCATCAGCTTCAAAACGGCGGATGACCCGCTCTCTGTCCGTGTCCGATAACCGCAATCCAAGTGGATGTTGCTCAGATGCTTTAGCAGGATTCAACCTCGCCAAAGCATCCTTCTCAGCCTTCTGAAGCCCAATGTGATGGCCCTGTATGGCAAGAGCTGTAGCTAGGCCATGATTCCTATACCTCATCAGCGTTTCCCACGCTCCAAGAGACCAGTGGTCAATTCCTCGTTCCTTGCCAGCTAACCTGGCTTGAAAGAGATCGCCATATTTTCCTAAATCATGCAGCATGCCTGCAAGTTCGGCCTCTTGTGATGCTGCAAACGGATTGGCAAATGTAGCCGCTCGGTCGGCGACCTTACGCAGGTGGCAACAGAGGGGATCATTGGCTCCGTAGGAATTCTTTGAATGAGCCAAATACCTGCCGATTGTCTCTTTTCTTCCCATGTTCATTGAACAACCCTCGCTTTGCTTCTCCTTGCTCCGTAAAGGCCATAGGAAGGTATCGCAAGCCCATTTTCGTACCATTGGAGGTGCCAAATTGGCATCTCCAATCCTCAAGCTCCTGTTTTGTTAATTCAAACATGAAGTCAGGAGGAAACCGCTCAATGTTTCTCCTTACGGCCCGCTTCAACTGGGCGGTATCTACCCCGTAAAGCTCGGCTAAGTCCCTGTCCATCATAATCTTCTTATCTCGAATGAGATAAATGCCTTTGATGATTCTCTCCGCGGGCACCAGGTTTTTCATATTTATCCTCAAATAAGGGAAGCGGTTCGACTTTTATTCTATCACCCCACCTGGGACATCTAGTGTCCTAGGTCCAAAAAAAATCAGCCCTTCGGATAGATTTTCATCATTTTCGTGATCTCCTTGCGGATCTCGCTGCGGAGTTCATCGGGCTCGATGACCTCCACATCGGCCCCGAACTGGAGAACCCTCAGTTTTATTTCCCGCAGGTCGGCTACAGGCAGGGTCAGCCTGAGCCCGCCGTCGGGAAGGGGCTCCATCTTTTGTTCGGGGTGCCAAATCTGCTCACGGATCCACGGGGCGCGGAAAGCGTTGAACTTGAGGATGACGGGGATAGGCTCGCCTCCCTGGAAGATACCGAAACTCGTGTGAATGAGGGGCATCCATTCCTTCTTGGGTCTGGGGATAAAAATTTCACTGCTCATGACTGGCTCGGACATTCGGGAAAGAAAGAACTTGCGCCAGTCTTCCTTGAGACGGCACCAGCCGATCAGGACCCAGCTTCCCATGTAATGCTGGAGATGATGAGGGGCAATTGTTCGCTCCGTTTCCTGACCGCCGGCAGGAGAAGTGTATCGGCATGTGAGGAGTCGATTCTTAAGAAGGGCGTTCAGAACAGCGCGGAAAGTCGAAGCCTGGGAAGGGGAGTATCCGTTCCAAACGGCTGAGAAAGCATCGCGTAGCATGTCCTCCGTAAAACCGATTCGCCCCATCGTGGTGAAAAGCTTCCGGCCGAAGGAGTGGACGGCCCGGCTTATGAACCCTTCGGGGCTATTGGACAGGAGGTTTCGCGCCAGAAGGATTGAGACGACCTCTTCCTGAGAAACCTGGAAGGACGGGAGCGAAAAGCTGTCGTCGCTGTAGCAGTAGCCTTTGCGCCGGGGGTCGTATTCCAAAGGGGCGCCGATGCGGTCGCGCATGAAGTCGATGCTGCGCTGGGCCGTTTTTGAAGAAATCTCGAACTGCTTGGCAAGGGTGGCGGCATTGGGGAACCGTTTGGCCCGCACCTGGACGTCAAACCAGTAATAGCGCTCCAGGCTCAGATGGTCGCCCATAAGACCCTCCAGGAGTGTTTTCTAATGAAATACATGCCCTTTCTGACAAAGGCGGTCTTTGCGCCTTAGAAAATCTTTCACCACGCCAAAAGGCAAACGGAAGAAAGCATCAGTGCAAGATGTTACGCAGGCTGTGGCTCTTCAAACGACGTCTTCCAAAAATCGGCTCACAGACAGGATCCGGACGCGACGAAAAGCATTCAGGCTCAGAAGGTAATGATCGCCACTTACGAGGACGTGTGCCGCACCCCCCCCACTGCCGCTTCCAGGAGCTTGTTGTCTTCGGGATCCTCTGTAATAACTTCTTTCAGGCGTTACGAAGATGACGTTACGATATAGGAATGCCCCGATCAAGGCGATGACATCAGGAGGGAGTTTGCGCTTCGGGCTCTTGAGAACATCAAAATACTCTTGTACCACTTGAACAGCCACCCCCAAAACCAATTTGCCGGCCCGCCACAGGGCAAGGATACGGCTGGAAGTACCGCCTAGTATTGCTGGAATAAGCACATTTGTGTCAGGCACCACTCGCACTTTTACTTCTGGCCGCTTTCACCTGTTCCTCAATCTCTCTTTCAGTGATCCCTTCCTGTCGGCCTATTTGTCTTTCCGTCTCCAGCGCAGATATGAATCGGGCATCCTTCTCATGGTCAAGCATAGATAGTTTTTCGCTTTGGGATATACCGCAATCAAAATTATTTTAGCACAATTGGCAGTGTCATAAAAAGGCAAAAATCTCTCTTTTCCCGTATTCAGTCGAAAGCCCGAATCGTGAAAATACAAGCAGCTTGACATTGAAAAGCGCGACTGTTCAGCTCGGCGCCGTCAAGCGAAAACCGCCAGTTCATCCAAAACCAATCGCGGATCTTGGGCAAGGGCATGGGTGTTGACACCGTGTTGAATCTCTGCTATTTTTAAATTTAGACATTGCGCAGTAAGAAATTGCGCAGAAAACAATCCTCATAATCCTTTTGCAGAATAGGCCATGAAGGCTTGATCGGAACGAAATGCGATCAGTCCTTCGTGGCTTTTTTTTGGGGTGGCGGGCACTGAATCATGGAAATCGCTGAGTTGCATTTGTCCGAAGCGGAAAGTCTGGAAGACGTTGACTGGAACGCGGTATGGAAAAACCGGATGATCAGAAGGAAAGGTTGTGCGCCGGACTGCGCAAGTCTTTGGCCTGGGAAGAAACATGCGAGGCATTATTGGAAGGGAATAGAAGAACTGGGTAAAGGGTGGATCGATGAGACGATGAGTGAGCTGGATGTCTCTCCGTCTTCTTGCGTCCTCGACATCGGGGCAGGCCCCGGGACTCTGGCGATTCCCCTGGCCTCTTTCGTCTCCCGCATTACCGCTGTGGAGCCCTCTCCGGGGATGATGGGGGTCTTGAGGGAGAACATGGAAAAAGCTGATATATCGAATATTGGTCTCGTCCAAAAACGCTGGGAGGACGTGAACATCCGGGAAGACCTCGATCCTCCCTATGATATTGTTGTCGCGGCTTTCTCTCTGGACATGCCTGACTTGAGGAAGGCAATAGAAAAGATGGTGGACGTCTGTTCAAGGCAGGTCTTTCTTTACTGGTATGCCGGAGAACCCACCTGGACGCAGCATTATAAAACCTTATGGCCGGCCCTGCACGGAAAACGATACCAGCCGTCACCGAGGGTTGATGTGATTCTTAACCTTCTTTACCAAATGGGGATTTACCCACACACAAGAGTCGTTCCGACAGAATATCCTATTCGGTACTCCTCGATTCAGGAAGCCATCGAACAGGTTAGAACAGAGTTCAGCATAAAGACCGAAGCACAGGAATCCATTCTTCGAGATTACCTTGACGCCATTCTCGTGAAGGAAAACGGTTCATGGTTCCTCCACCATTCATTTTTTGCAGTCAAGGTATGGTGGGAGAGAATCCGACCATTCCTTTCCAGGTGACTGATCACAGGCTGAAGCGGGATTTTCTAAATCGCTTGTCTAAGATCTCGCCCATGGATTGGGGCCTGGACGCCCGCCGCAAATATTGGCGGATAAATCCGCCAAATACATTGGCGTGGAGGCCTCGGAACCTAAGAGAAGCTCAAAGGCATTTGATTTTTCGGTGCTTTTTTCCAACAACAAATACGGCTTAATTTCTGTCATTTAGAATGCCCTATTCTGACAAGGTTTTTTCCGCATCGGTTTTTTCTCTCTCGTCGGCTTGACAAAAAGATATTATCTGGTAGAGTGTTACTAAGTAACACGATCTTCAATAAACAGAGGTCTATGTTGAGATCAACCAAACTCATCACCATCTCGATTATTCCGGAGCTTTTAAAAAAGGTTAACCAGTTGGCCAAGGAAGAGAACAGGACCAGAAGCGAATTGTTCCGGGAAGCTCTGCGGCGCTATGTTGAAGAAAAAGATTGGCAGCGCTTAAGCCGTTATGGCCGTCTTAAGGCTCTGGACCGCGGACTCAAAGAGGGCGACGTAGAGCGGCTGATTGAAGAGTTCCGCAACGAAACCAATCATGCTTAAGGTGGTGATTGATACCAATGTAATCATTTCTGCTCTGCTCTTCGGCGGCCAGCCGGCAGAAGTTTTACGTTTAGCGAGAAAACAGGAAATTCAAAACATCACCTCGCCGGCCATCTTGGATGAGATTCAAGGTGTGCTTATTCGTAAATTTCTTTGGGAACCGAAACTGGCTAAGGAAACCCGCCGGTGGGTGGCCTCCTTTTCCGAGATGGTAGAGCCCGTGGAAACCGTCTCTGTGATTCCGCATGCTTTTGACAACCGGTTTCTTGAATGTGCCCTGGCTGGTCAAGCCACTTTTATTATCTCTGGTGATCATCACCTCATTGATTTGAAAACTTTTCAAGGGATTATCATTGTCAATCCGGCGACTTTTTTAAGGCTAATTTTGGATTAATATGAAATTCAGAAAAAGCATGGCATTCACCCTCGGGTCTCCACTGACCCGCAGAAAGCCAATTGAGCGAGCTCCGGGACTATGTCAAACGCCGGGGCTGAACGCTCTATCAGGAATACATAGACTAGCGCTATACCGGTGCCAACACCAAAAGACCGGCCTTTAACCCTACAACGTCACTTACCAATGGCGTGGCATTCGGCACTCCGTCATGCCGGACTTGCGGAGCCTGTCCCGGCATGAAATCAGCCGGGGGCATCCAGGAATCTGAGTATGGGAAGAGAATCCAATTGATCAAATTCCTCACAGCTGTGACTGGATTCCGCCCCGGTTTTCACCGGGGTGAGGCGCCGGAATGACGGGATAATAAGTATCGTTGTAAGGTTAATAAAGAATGGCAACGATGTCAAAAAAATGCATTCGATTATGGGGTTACACTATTTAAACAACTAACCCCCGGGTGTCATGACCAAGTCGTATCCGCGTGTCTGGCATTTGTAAAACTTGAGCAATAATCTTTGCTGCATACTCCCTACTCCATGCTGCTTTCGTGTTGCCGCCCACTCCGAAAATGACCTGAGTACCGGGGGGCCTTCAAAACCGCTGAGTCCATTTCCGGTTGCGGACTCCACAGAGAAATCCCCATGGGTCGGCACCATGCAACTTCTCCCCAACTTGCGATGCGGTGACAAGCTAAGTCTCTGAGCACACCGAATCATGAACCCGTTGCCTGAGCCTCGCTGATTCAGCGCGCTACAATCTCAGTACCACATTCTCCTTGCATGACTTTCCTGAGCGGTTTATTCTCCGAGACGGCCTCTCGCAGGATGAGGTTCCTCTTCAAGATTCCCTATTCAAGAAAGGCGGGCGATGGCGAAGCATATCGGAATCGTCGCTTGCAGTGCGGAAGGCGCTGCACTCTGTTATCGTACCATTTGCATGGAAGCCCCTCGTGTCATGGGGGAGCACTGCCATCCTGAGATCACGATGCACACCCACCCGCTCAGTGAGTACATGGTTCGCATCCGCTCCGGAGCATGGGAAAAGGTCGCTGAGCTCATGCTCTCCTCGGCGGACAAGGTGTACCGTGCAGGAGCCGATTTTGTCGTTTGCCCCGATAACACGATTCACCAGGCTTTTGGCTTTGTGGAGAAGACATCCCCTGTTCCCTGGCTCCATATTGCTCATAGCGTGGCTGATGAAGCCAGAAGCAGGGGATTCCAAAGGCTTGCTATTCTGGGGACGAACTATTTGATGACCGGGCCGGTCTACCCGGATGCTTTCAACAAAGTCGGGATTGCCTTCGACATTCCAGATCAAAAGGCAAGAGAACAGATTGATCGCATCATTTTCAAAGAGCTGGTCAACGCCGTCTTCACCGACAAGTCGAGGCTCTACTTCAACGAAGTGATGACAGATCTCAAACGGCGGGGATGTGAAGCAGCCGTTCTGGGATGTACCGAGATTCCCTTGCTCGTGAATCCTGAGGACGCCCCTCTCCCGACTTTGGATTCTACCCGCCTGCTGGCAAGAGCAGCTCTGAAAAAAGCTCTGGAATAAGACAAGCCGTGGGAACGAAAGGGAAGGGAATCACAGAAAGAAGGGTGATGGAAGAAATCCTTCAGCGCGCCCCAGCATGCTGGCTCACTATATCGGTCGATGATCAGCCTTCCGTCATTCCTCTCTGTTTCGGGTACACGGAGGGCCGCCTTTATTTCCATTGTGCCCAGGAGGGAATGAAGCTCGACATGGTAACGTGAAGCGCTGGAGTTGATCGGAGCTCAATCAACTCCAGCGCAAAGGAATAGGGAGAGGAAATCTTGTTCTTAGGCCGCCAGGTAGAGCACTCGCTTTACCCGCAGGAGGTGGAGGCTACTCCATCCGGCCATCTGATTTGCAGTTAGATCTTGTAAAATCTTTCCAACATCTTTCTCGGCGTAACGGTCGGTCGATCGTACCTGGGAAGTTTCTCTTGTAACCCGAAAAGGTATCGGGCGATCCCCTTGAGGGGTTCCAGGTCATATCTGGACATCATGGTGATGGTTTCCATCTGGGGAGATCCACCGCCATGAAGCCCCGCAACCTGCATGACCCCCGCCAATTCCGAGGCGACCAGATTCTCTATGCCGCGAAAACACCGGTGCTGCTGTTCTGCGGTTACTTCGGGATTTCTCATGAGGTACTTGTTCGCCAGTTCTCTGGTTTCTTCCGAGAAGAACTCTTCCTCGAAGGGCAGGGTGGCGCATAGGCCTCCGGCCAGGTCGGCCACGATTTTATACTCGTTATAGATCTCCTCTCCGGCAAGCCTCCTTCCGGCATTGGTCAGGATTTCATCGGGGATATAGGTGCCGGATGGTGACCTCTCTGCACGGTAAGCACTCATCTGACCGGCAGCAAACACCAGTTCGGCAACCCCTATGATATGAGAGAGCTTGTCCCTCACGTGGTCTTCTTTTTGAATGCCGTTATACTCTGAAACCAGAGCCGCCGCGCTGGCCAACACCTCGGATGTGGCCGGCTTGCATCCCGTGTAGGAATGCCGGTGGTAATGGGCAAAGAGCAGGGCCAGAAAACCCGCGAAAGGAGTCTGTCGCGGGTCGCCCTTTCCGTCCAGAAAAACCCTTTCCCGTGGCACAAAGACATCGTCGAACACGGTATAGGACTCTGCATCCCCGATTTCCGCGATGGGTGCGTGCAAGTATTTTCTCTTGTGGTGATAGGCCGGTCTCACAAGCATTTTTACACCTTCCCAATCGGCGGGGACAGCGAAGGCCACGGCGTAGTCATTGTCCTTACCGGTCATGAACCGAGTCGGTATGGCGATGATCTCATCACTCACCGGAGCCGTGGTGTTATCGATTTTGGCGCCTCTTACGACAATTCCATCGGGCCTGCTCTCCACTATCCTTACGTAGAGGTCAGGATCCACTTGTTGGTGAGGCCTCTTCAATCGATCCCCTTTGGTATCCGTCTGGGCACAATTGGCGCAAATATCGTTTTCATGCCAGTATTTGAGATAATTAATAAAATTTTTGTTGGTATCGGTACCCAGGGCTTGGTCCATTTCATAGGTAATTACGGAGAGGGCATTCATGACATCTATCCCCATGCACCTCATGATGCACCCGCCCACTCTATGGCATATTAGTCGTGTCATCAACTGTTTCTTAAGTAGATCATCGGTATTCTGATGGATGTTAGTAAACCTGTTTATCTTTTCCCCGGTTAGCTGTGAAGTCGCAGTACACAAGTCTTCCCACTCCGGATCGTTTGCCCGGTCATAGGTCTCTTTGATGACCCGTAGCTGTCCGGCGAGCCTCTCATCCGTCCTATCCACTTTTTGCCCGCCCATGTAAAGGTTTCTGTTCATCTTTTTCAACCGGTCGTAGTATTCGTCATATGTCTTTATTGCCATGGGATCTCACTCCTTTCATCACGAATCGAGCGAAAACTCGATTCCTCGTTATGTGTTATGTGGCCAAGGAATCCTAAAAACCATTCTCTCCATAGTTTGAGTCGGTTAATGAAGCCATTCAACCATCGAGCAAAGTTGTCAATGAGAGCAGATTTGATAGATGAAATACATTGCCGTTTTGGTACAAACCCGTTCTTTTACCAGGTGATCGTGTGCGGGGTTCTTTTAGCCTCCAAAGAAGGACTTCGTTGACAGGTTGAGGCGCCGGGTTTTTGTCGTTTCTGACCATGAATAGCAGGCTGGGTAAGGGTTGTTCCGTTTTGGTGAACGCGAATGAAGCTAAATTCGATGCCGCACGTGAAAACCGCAGTTTGATTTTCTGTGCACAAACAGGCTCCCTTAGGGACCATTCTAGCAAGGGCGGCAACCCCACTCTCCCATTGCACAGGACACCATCCGGAGTTAGAGAAACGGAAAGAAAGCAAACTTCGCCAACTTCACAAACGCCTGCTCCCTTTTTAATAAAATATAGACGCAGGGCCAATTGCGTGTCAAAGAAAAAATTTGCCAAGAGTTCGTGATTCGAGTTATGAAGTACAGAGATTTTCGTTCTTGTTGGTGCCCTAGAGGGTATCTGCCACGTGCCGGGTTCGTGATCCTAATTTCCATAGAATGATGAGGAGGTCGGAGCATGGAATGGAAAAAGACAACGTGCGTATTGTGCGCCAATTTATGCGGACTTGAAGCAGGGGTGGAGGAGAACCGGATCGTCAAGGTCAGGGGAGACAAGGACAACCCGCGAAGCCAGGGTTACGCCTGCCGAAAGGGGCTGAACATCAAACACTATCAGCACCATGCCGACCGTCTCACCCATCCCCTCAAAAATGTTGGCGGCACGTTCGAGAGAATATCGTGGGACCAGGCCATTGACGAAGTGGCCGAAAAACTCTCCGTCATCGTCAACGACTGCGGGCCCCGATCCGTCGCTCTGATGATGGGTGGAGGGGCGATAGGGTGCCCATCCCAGGGTGTTTTTGCTGTGAATGTCCTTCGAGGACTCGGATCTCAGTATTTGTACACCGCGTTGGCCCAGGAGCTGACCGGAAGATACTGGGTGGATGGAAAAACCTACGGGAACCAGCATCTTCACACGAACCCCGACCTCGACGAAACGGATATGCTTTTGATCGTGGGCTGGAACCCGATGATGAGCCATCACACGCCTCAGGCCCGCCGCGTCCTCACAAGGCTCAGCAAGAGCCCCGATAAGGTCCTCGTCGTGGTTGATCCGCGTCCATCGGAAACGGCCAAACTCGCCGATATCCATCTGCCCATTCGCCCTGGAACGGATGCCCTTTTCTATCGCGCCATGATCTCGATCATCCTGAATGAAGGCTGGGAGGACCGGGAATTTATGAAATTCCATACCACCGGTTTTGAAACCGTCCGATCGTGGTTTACGGATTTCCATGCCAAAGCCGCCCTTGATGTCTGTGAGTTGAACTATGATACCGTAAAAGAGGTCTGCCGTCTCTTTACCACCCGTAAATCGTCCCATCACAGTGACCTGGGGGTCCTCATGACGCGGCACAGTACCCTCATATCCTATCTTGAAAATGTTCTCCTAACCGTCTGCGGACGGATTGGCGTTGCGGGAGGAAACTTGTTCCCCATCGGGCTGCGCAGCGGAGGCGGCAGACGGAGAGAAACCCCTGATGAACAGGAAGCCCGCTCGTGGCGAACGGTGGTCACGGACTACCCCGTCATCACGGGTGTTTATCCTCCCAACGTGATGCCCGAGGAGATCTCGACGGACCACCAGGACAGGCTTCGCGCGGTGATCGTGAGCACGGCGAACCCATTGCGATCCTATGCCGACACCTCTGCCTATGAGGAGGCCTTCAAAAGGCTGGACCTTTTGGTCACCGTCGACATCGCCATGACGGAGACAGCCGCCCTTTCCCACTATGTCCTCCCTGCGCTCTCCGCCTATGAGTCCTGGGACGGTGTTCAGGGGCCAGGTTTTCCGGAGATCTTCATGCAGTTTCGCCGGCCCGTGGTGGAACCGGCGGCAGAACAGCTCGAAGCGGGTGAGATTTTCTTGCGTTTGGCCGATCGCCTGGGATTTGTCCCTGAGATCCCGGATTGGCTTTACGAGGCGGCACAAAGGGGAGATCGCCTGACCTTTGGCGCAGCGCTTATGGAATACCTGAGGTCCAATCCCAAGGCCGGCAAAAGCCTGCCTTACGTCCTGGCCAAGACCCTAGGAGAGCAATTGGGCTCTGTTCAATTGGCTTCCCTCTGGGGGCTTTTACAAAACCTGTCTTCCCCTGTTCATGAAATGGCAGCCCGGATGGGATTTCATCCCGGCCCGGGCCTTGGAGAAGAAATCTTCCAGTCCCTTCTCAACCACCCCGAGGGTTTGTGGATCGGCCGGGTAGATTCGACCAAATGGGATCATTTCCAGGCCCTGGCAACGGAAGATGGTCGCATCCATTTGGATGTGCCTGAAATGGGAGCGTGGATTCAGGAGATCGATCCGGCTCTGGAATTGGAAAAACTGAAAAAGGGTGAAGCGGACTATCCCTTTATCATGTCCTCCGGACGGCACATGGACTACAATGCCAACTCCCAGATGCGAGATCCTATCTGGAACAAGGGGAAAAGGGCGTGCACCGCCATCATGCACCCGGACGATGCAAAGAAGTGCGGCTTCATGGACGGCCAGATGGTAAGGGTCGCGACCGATGCGGGGGAAGAAAAATGCGAACTGGAAGTTACAAAGGCGACGAGGCCCGGCTACATTATGATCCCCCACGGGTTCGGTCTGGTGTATCAGGGCGAGACATACGGGGCCAATGCAAACAGGCTGGCCAAGAACACTCATCGTGATCGCCTGGCCGGCACCCCCTACCATCGCTTTATCCGGTGTCGAGTGGAGGCCATCGAAACGACCTGATGGAAAAAACGAGAAGACTATGTGCGCATTCCCCCCCCAAGCGGGCCGGCCGCTTCTTTTGATGCCTGAGGTGGCCGCGGTGGCAGAGGGCGGTGGTTCCATCTTGCGACGGTCCATCCCTCCGTTTACACTCGTTCTCCCCGATCAATCCGGTTCCTGAGCTCGGAGGATCGTTTACGGACCAAATCGAGTTCTTCGGGCTTCTTTCGCTCCAGGTTCTTGATCTGAAACCCCATCCGCGGATTGTCCTTGAAGCGGTCGTGGTGGCGGTCGAGGAAGTCCCAGTAAAGCGTTGTGAACGGGCACGCGTCGTCGCCGGTGGCATCATTGTAGTGATACCGGCATTGACCGCAGAAATTGCTCATTTTGTGAATGTAGTTGCCCGACGCGCAATATGGCTTGGTGCCGACGATCCCGCCGTCCCCGTGCTGGCTCATGCCGAGAGCGTTGGGCAGGCTGACCCAGTCGATCGCGTCGGCGTACATGGCCATGTGCCACAGGTGAAACTTCTGCGGGTGAACTCCCAGCAGGAGGGCGAATTGACCGAGCACCATGAGCCGCGCGATGTGGTGCGTGTACGCGTGATGGATAACGGACCGCATGCAGTGGGCGACGCAGTTCATGTGGGTCTCGCCGTTCCAGTAAAAGCTCGGCACGTCGCGGTCGCCGCAATCGAGGTAGTTGAGCGCGGCGTAATCGGGCATGTGGTGCCAGTAAACACCGCGGATGAACTCGCGCCAGCCGAGGATCTGGCGAACGAAGCCCTCGACGCTGTTGAGCGGCGCCTGGCCCTCCTCGTAGGCCTCTATGGCCTTGTCGATGCAGTAGCGCGGTGAGACGAGCTTGACGTTCAGCGGGGCGGACAGACGGGAATGGTAGAGGAAGGGCTCTTCGGTCCACATGGCGTCTTCGTAGCGACCGAACCGGGGCAGTCGATGTTCAATGAAGTCGCGTGCGGAGGCCGTCGCCTCGTCGTGGGTGACGGGGAGATCGAAGTGCTCGAGGCTTCCGGGGTGCTCCGCGAAGCGCTTTCCGACCATCTCGATAACCTGCCGCGTCAGCAGATCGGGTGTGAAGCGTCGCGGCGTCTTGATCTTGCCGGGGCCGTCCTTTCCGAAGGTCTCCCGGTTCTGGTGGTCGTAATTCCACTGGCCGCCCACGGGCTTTCCGTCACGGGTGAGCAGCACCCCGTGCTTGCGGCGCTGGCGGCGGTAGAAGTGCTCGAGGAGCAGGTTCTTGCGCTCCCGGGCATACGCCTTAAACTCGTCGATGCCCACGAGAAAGTGCGTGTCGGTACGGACTTCCAGCTCGATCTTGAGCTCTGAGGCCCCTTCCTCCAGCAACCGGCGCACGCGATAGTCCCCCGGCTCCGTTACGATCAGCCGCTGCGGACGGAGCTTTCGGACGTCCTTGGTGAGGATCTCTCGAAAGCCGGAGCCGCGGTCGTCACGTGGATGCGCGGTCAGTGCATGGTAGTGAACCGTGCGGCCGCGCTTCTCCGCCTCGTCGCGGAAGTGGCGCATGGCGGTGAAAAAGAAGGCCAGGCGCAGCTTGTGAGACCACACATGGGTGGCCTCTTCCTCGTTTTCCGCCATCCAAAGGGCGTCCACGCCGGGGTCGAAGCCTTCCAGAGCGCTGCCGTCGTGGTCGAGCTGATCACCGAGCACCAGTACGAGATTCCTGGGCCGTGTCTTCGGGTTGTACTCCTCACCTCTTTTCGTCATGGATACCTCGTCACGCTTCTTTCTGCCGACCAAGAGCGGGGAAGGTCCGTGTCGGGCCTCCGGCAAGGTCACCTCCCGGTCAGTTGGAGCGAGCTGCGGCCTCTCGATCACGAAAGTATCTTTTACCCGAGGAAGGGCTTCCAGGATGAAATAACAGGGAACAACAACCCGCTCTTTTAGGAGAGGGTAGCCTAAAATTTTTCGTGGCGTCCAGGAAAAAAATTGGCATTTCCCAGTCCCTTCCCCTCATCGACTCACATTCGCCTGAAAGGAAGGTCTGGAAGGGAATGCGTCCACTTTGCCCTTGACACACAAGGCGAAATCGCCTTTAATCCGGCTCCAAAAAAGGGATTTTCTTGTCTGGGGCGGTCCGTGAATCCCAGAAAGAGATCCGTGAAACGTTATCTTTCGCTCTCTCAGGATTGGGAGAATTTTTCCGCCATCTCGCAATTTCTTTTTTAAAAAAGGAACTTCACTCATTGCTATCGATCACTCTCACGAATGGAAACGACGAAACTCAACAAGAAAGCCCTGGCCATTCTCAGCGCCGGGCATCTGGTCACTGATGTCAATCAGGGAGCTCTTCCTGCCCTTCTACCCATTTTCAAAGAGGTTTTAAGCCTTTCCTATACAACAGCAGGGGCGATCCTTCTTGCGGCTAATTTGACCTCTTCAATCGTCCAGCCTCTATTCGGACACCTTTCCGACAGGCGACCCATCGGCTGGTTTCTTCCTCTGGCTCCGTTGATCGCCTGCCTGGGAATATCCCTCACCGGCCTCGTCCCCAATTATTTCCTTCTTCTTGTCTGTGTCATTATGAGTGGCATCGGAGTGGCGAGCTTCCATCCCGAAGGGTTTAAAACAGCCTACTTCTTTACAGGAGCCAAAAAGGCGACGGGGATGTCGATATTTGCCGTGGGCGGAAACTTAGGGATTGCCGTTGGACCGATTTTGGCGCTTACACTGATCACCTACTTTGGCCTGAGGGGAACCTCGGCCATGCTCATACCAGGAATCTTTATCGCCATCATCTTGTTTCTTAACATGTCAATGCTTACCACCCCTGTTGAGTCTGCTCATCAAGAGACAAAAAAGGAGGTGAAAACATCTCTTTCAAGAGAACAGAAGATCTCGTTCTGCCTTCTAATCAGTATTGCCACCGTGAGAGCATGGACTCAATTGGGGCTGGCAACCTACATCCCTTTTTACTATATCAATTATCTCAAGGGAAACCCTCTCTATGCGGGGAAACTCGTTTCAACCTATCTCATGGCAGGGGCTCTGGGAACAATGATCGGGGCGCCATTGGCGGATCGCTGGGGCCATAAGAGATTCCTCATGCTCAGCTTTTTGCTGACGTTCCCCTTTCTTCTGCTCTTTTACAATAGCAGCGGTTTGATGACGTTCATTCTCCTGGGGATTTCAGGGATGGTGCTGATTTCAACCTTTGCCCTGACAACCGTCATGGCCCAAGCCATCCTTCCCCAGCATCTCGGAATGGCATCGGGGATGATGGTCGGGTTTACCATTAGTGCGGGAGGGATTGGAGTCACCCTTCTCGGGATGATCGCCGATACGTGGGGCGTGCCGACGGCGATAAAGACCCTCTTCATCATGCCGTTGATTGCCTTCTGCCTCACTTTATTTTTGAAATATCCCTTAACGAAAAGTGCGGAAAGCGCATAGCTCGCAGAGGTTTGTATCAAGCCGCTTTAGGTTGAGGCTTTCCCCCTTTCCCCTTCCTGACAAAAATCTCCGGCCGAACAACACAACCTCCGCAGGTTGGATGAAATCCGCTCGTCCTGCGAACCCATCCTGAGAGAGGAGCTTGAAAGCCCCCTTGTTTTCTCTTTCTCGGCTCCAAGGCTTCAAAAGTGTGATAGGGGACGACCGTTAATAATAAAATAACCTGACAAGAAGGCATATCGGCCGTATATAGTCCAGCATGCCTAGAGTAGCCCGCATAGATACACCCGGTCTTTTGCAGCATGTGATGATCAGGGGGATAGAACGCAGGAAAATATTCTATGACGATAAAGATCGCGAGGACTTGATCGATAGGCTGTCTGCTCTTCTTCCCGAAACAAAGACCGGCTGCTACGCTTGGGCTTTTTTGCCCAACCATGCCCATTTCTTATTGA
>Ga0209164_1000794_pt1 | contig 55175 bp, 49 predicted proteins | sample MTBNYHSulfiMetaG_FD_187458 | JGI IMG/M metagenome (GOLD analysis project Ga0209164, IMG submission 187458) | Enrichment culture microbial communities from rom New York Harbor, USA that are MTBE-degrading - MTBE-NYH (New York Harbor Sulfidogenic)... | ecosystem: Environmental > Aquatic > Marine >... | reverse complement strand
ATGGGAAAGGATCTACAACGAGGTTCGACCGCACCATTCACTGGACAATCTGACCCCCAAAGAGTATATTCAGACCAATTACCCACAGTGTTGGCCCCAAGTGTCTCATATGTATTGAACCCATACAAATACTTGACTAACGCTAATGTTCCGGTGTAAACTCTAGTTTGGAAAGAGTAGAGATGAACGAAGAAAAATCAATCGATCTGGATCCTGGACCTAAACGTAGCCCTGCTCTATGTCCTTTTAAATATGCGTTACCGGGAGGTTATCCGGTTTAAACCGTAGTTGAATTAACGGCGGTCTAACCCTCGGCGCGTATTCGAAAAGGAATAGAGCCGGGGGTTTTCTGTTTCAGGGACAGCTTCAAAAGGAATGGAGGTTGCCATGATTACAATTCAAAAGACTGCCGAGAACAAACTCAGCGAGCTTCCGCAAGTTTCGGATGGTTCTTGGATCAATGTTTTTGATCCATCCCCGCTTGAGGTGGAAGAAATCTATGCGTTGGGAATTCCACTGGATTTTGTCACCTATTCGCTGGACCTGGATGAGCGGCCGAGAACGGAAAAAGAATCTGGCGCAACCCTGCTTTTGCTGCGTATCCCGTATTACCAAGGGGATACCGAGGATATTCCATACACCACAGTTCCACTCGGTATCATTCTTTGTTACAACTACATCATCACAGTATGCCGCTATGAGATCCCTTTCCTTAAGCAGCAGATCGCCAAATCAGGCAATTTTTTCAGTACGGACAAGAGAAATCGCTTTATCCTCCAAATTCTTCTGGCAATAGCGAACCAATACCTGGCTGCGGTGCGGGTGATCAATAAAAAAGTCGATCAGATCGAAGATGAACTGCACAAATCCATCCAAAATAAAGAGGTGCTTGAGCTTCTCAAATACCAGAAGAGTCTGGAGCTTCTCTCCACTGCGTTGAAATCCAACGAATTGGTTTTTGAACGCCTCCAACGGTCGCGCTTCTTTGCGACCTACCCGGAGGATGCAGATCTGCTGGATGATGTCATTACAGAGAACCAGCAGGCAATCGAGATGACGAATATCGCCGGCAACCTGCTCAGTCAGATGATGGATGCGTTTGCCTCCATTATTTCCAATAACCAAAACCAGGTCATCAAGGTGCTCACATCGGTGACGATCATCCTAAGCCTGCCAACGCTGATCTCCAGCTTTTACGGTATGAACCTGGCGCTGCCTCTGCAGGGAAACAATCTCGGATATGTCGTTATCGCCGCTCTTTCGCTGGGTGTCATGGGACTGGCTGCGCTGCTGTTTAAGAAAATGGACTGGTTGTAAAGCGGCGGGGAGTAATTAGTAATGATCTATATCAGTGAAATTATCGATAAAGAGGTTTGGGATGCCTATGGCGCTCGGATGGGTAAATGCACAGACATCCTGGCTGGCTTCTCAAAAAAACAATTTCCTCCAATTGTTGCAATTCAAGTTAAGTGCGATGATGGAGTTCTTAAGCTGCTCGCTGCAAGTCATATTGGCACGCTTTTTCCGAGTATTGCTTTAAATGTTCCTCAAACAAAAATCAGTGATTTCGAGGAAAAAGGCAATGAGTTATTCCTTAAAAAACAAGTCCTGGATCATCAAATTGTGGATATGGAAGGCCGCAGGGTTGTGCGGGTCAATGACATTCAGATCGCTTTTACCCAAAATGAATACGTTTTGACGGGTGTGGATGTGGGCAATCTGGGGCTGCTCCGCCGCCTGGGATTGGAGGGATTCTATATTAGAATCGCACGGTTGTTTGGAAAATTACCCCAAAAATCGGTGATTGCCTGGAATGATGTGGTCCATATCGAAGAGAAAGACCCTCTTCAACTGGTTAAATCCAAGGAAATGATCAGCCGGCTTCCTCCTGCAGATATTGCAGCGATATTGGAAGATCTGGATAGGGTCTCAGGCCAATCCTTGATGGAGAACATGGACAACGAAGTGTTGGCTGACGCCCTGGAAGAGAGCCCGTTGAAGACCCAGATCGAGGTGCTCTCGAACATGGATTTTGAACGGGCAGCCGATATTCTGGAGGAAATGGAACCGGACGAAGCCGCGGACTTGCTCGCCGATCTGCCAACAGAAGCCAGTCAGAACCTCCTGGAGCTGATGGAAGATGAAGAAGCGCAGGATGTTCGCTCTCTCTTGGACTACCCGCCGGATACAGCGGGCGGCATCATGACCACGGATTTCGGTTGGATCCCGGAAAATTTGACGGTAATCCAGGCGATGGAATACTTGCGCAGGAGCGAAGAAGCCCAGGATGTGGAGGATATGTATTACATTTATGTCCTGGATCAAAATGAAGCGCTGAAGGGGGTGATTTATCTTCGCGATCTGGTCATGACCGAACCCGAGAAAAAAGTGGATGAGATCATGAACAGAGACACCATCAGCGTTTTTCCCACTGAGAGTCAGGAAGAAGTGGCTTATTTCATGGCAAAATATGACCTGCTTTCCATTCCAGTGATTGAAGAAGGCACAGATAGAATGCTGGGAATTGTCACGCTGGATGATGCGATTGATACTGTCCTGCCAACCGCGTATAAAAAACGTCTTCCCCGGTTTTTCTAAGTTAAAGCGCCATGCAAAGAGTTAAAAAGCTTAATTTCCTCAAGCGCATTGGATTGTTCCTGGCAATTGTCGGGCCGGGTTTGATCACTGCATCCGCTGATAATGATGCCCCAGGTATCGCAACCTATTCCATGGCGGGGTCTCGCTATGGCTATAATTTTCTTTGGCTGCTGATAGTTGTCACTTTTGGCGAGGTGATCGTCCAGGAAACTGCTGCCCGCCTGGGTGCGGTTACCGGCAAAGGAACGGCAGACCTAATCCGTGAGCGGTTTGGCGTCAAGGTGACATTTTTTGCCATGCTGTGCCTGTTAATTGCCAACCTGGGTACGACGATTGCGCAGTTCGCCGGTATTGCCGCAGGAGCGGAATTGTTGGGAATCAGCCGCTACATCGCGGTTCCGGTGGTTTCTTTGTTCATCGGATTTCTAGTGCTGCGCGGTTCGTATTCCAGGGTGGAGAAATTCCTGCTCGTGCTTTGCCTGGCTGCCCTCAGCTATGTGGTTACGGCGTTTCTGATCAAGCCGGATTGGGGTGAGATCGCCAGAGCAGCGGTCACGCCGACAATCATTTTGGAGACGGATTACATTTTTGCGGTGCTGGCAACGATCGGTACAACGATTACTCCGTGGGGGATTTTCTATATGCAGGCGTCTGTGGTGGACAAGGGCGTGGACGAAGAGGATTACCATTTGACTAAAGCGGATGTTGTTTTCGGGGCGTTATGGGGAAACATCATTTCCGCGTTCATCATCATCTGCACTGGAGCGGTTCTCTTCACTACGGGAATTCAAGTAGAAGAAGCTGAGCAGGCGGCAATGGCTCTGGCGCCGTTGGCTGGCGAATGGTCAAAACTACTGTTCACCACCGGGCTGATGGGCGCATCGATTCTGGCTGCCATGGTGCTGCCATTATCGACAGTCTATGCAGTAACAGAGGCTTTCGGATGGGAACGTGGTTTGGATAATAGCCGTAGTGAGGCGCCTGTTTTTTATGGTTTGTATGTTGCGGTGATTTTGATCAGTGTAATTATTGTGCTCATTCCCGGCATTCCGTTGTTTCCAATCATGTGGCTTTCACAATCCATGAATGCAATTCTGCTCCCCGTGCTTCTGATCCTGCTTTTAAAATTGGCGAATGATAAGGAATTATTGGGAAAATGGGTGAATAAAAGGCGTCAGAATTACCTGACGATCTTTTTGACGATTCTGATCACGCTGATCACCTTGGCGTTGTTTGTGATCCCAGTTTTCAATAGGTCCTAAATTGGCTCTGTTCTAAGATTGAATCCCTTTGGCATAAAACATGGGAAACTCAGGATAGACTGTCAACTCAAGATAGCGGATTTGTTTTGCCAGATTTTCAGCTCTTGCGCGGGCTGACTTTGAGATAAGCATCATTCGCGCTCCCGCGCCGGCCGCGTTCCCAGCCGCATGGACTTTATCCAAGGGCAATTCGGGCAGCATGCCGATGCGCATTGCGTGCTCAGGCAGCATGAAAGTACCAAACGCGCCTGCGATCACGACTTCCTCGATCTCCTCCGGGTGTACTTTAAGGTGGTCCATCAATACATCGATTCCGGCACGGATGGCGCCTTTGGCTAACAGGATCTGATCTACATCATTTTGCGAGAGAATCACGGGCTGGCTTCCTTGCGAAAGTTGGATGTAAGGTTTGCCATTGCCATCCAGACAGACCCCCATGAATTCTTTGACGATCCGGCCGCGGGAATTGAGCATACCGATCCGGCGCATCTCCGCGACGGCATCCAGAATGCCGGAGCCGCAGATGCCGATCGGCTCCTGATTTCCGATCACTTGAATCTCTGCGAATCCATTGTTGTCCAGGGTCACATGCTCGATCGCTCCCGGCGCAGCGCGCATTCCAAAACGGATATGAGCGCCCTCGAATGCCGGACCGGAGGCTGTGGAAACACTGACAATTTCAACGCCTTTCTGCAGGGCGATTTCTGTGTTGGTGCCGATATCGATCCCCAAGCGTGTGCGTTGATCTTCTCCGAATCCTTCAGCCAGTAGGAAAGCGAGATGATCAGATCCGACAAAGCCCGCGATCACCGGCGGGGTGTATACACCGCATCCTGGCATAGCCGTAATTCCTAATTCATCAGCTTTGGGGTAGAGCACCTCGTTAAACGCAGGCACAAAAGGGGAAACAGCCAGCGGGTCAACGGGTAGATGAAGGAAGAGATGGTGCATGGCAGTATTGCCCACCAGGCAAACATCCGCGATCTGGGTGGATTCGATGCCTGCCTCCCGCGCGAGAGTTTGTGAGGTTCGGTTGATGGCGTCGAAAAGCATTGTTTGCAGTTTCTTGGCGTTCTGCTCGGATTGCAGCGCGAAGGCGATGCGCGCCATGATGTCCTCGCCGTAGGCGATTTGCGGATTCGGAGTACCGCGAGCGGCCAACAGTTTTCCGCTCTCGAGATCCATTAGATAGCATGCTACCTTGGTGCTCCCTACATCCACCGCCAACCCGGCTGTCTTTTCTTTCGCCGGTGCGCTTGCGGCTATGATCTTTTGATCAAGGACCATCAGATCCGCCGACCATTGGTTCTGACGCAGGATCCGCGGAATTATCCGAAGAACATTGAGATCTGCGGAGAGATCATCACGATCGAGAAAAATTTTTATCCTGGCCAGGTCTGAACGCAGGTCTTTCAAATCAGCGGGTTGGAGCGATACGGAAATCCGTCTGACAGAAGGCTCAATATTCAGTTCTCGCAACCGGCCATCCACCTGCAGGACCTGCCCTTCAATGATTGAGTCTGTGGGGATGAACACTTTGATATTTTTATGCGCAATGGTTTCACAGGCCAGCCGGAATCCAGCATCAATTGACGCATGGTCAAGGTGAGATTCTTCCGTAAGGGAGGGTGGGTAATCAACCAGGTCGGAAAATAGCTGGATCCGGCACTTCCCGCAGATACCTTTTCCTCCGCAATCCGCCCGCAGCATCACACCGGCTTGCCGGGCGGCATCCAGCAGGGTGGTTGGCTCGTCCAGGATCAACCGTAACCCGGATGGCTGGAATTCAATAGAAAAGGCTTTGTCCGGATTCAGGTCCATATCTGCTGATTATATAGTTAAAGCGATCCCGCTGGCGCCCCCGCCAGCGGTAATTGGATGACGCTTACTTATTGGAAGATGTTCACTAAGCTTGTCGAAGTGAACTCCGGATGAAATCCAATTCAGCCGGTGCGCCGGTTAGAAGAAGATGTTTACATATTGGAAAGCATTCACTGATCTTGTCGAATTCACCGCTGGTCCATGCACGAATGATTCTATCCAACCACGATATCCGCGACTGAATCAAGCATCCGGTATGGCCGAAATGGAAATTTTTCGACCGTTTGCCTATCTGTGACACCTGACAGGACCAGGATGGTTTCCATGCCGCTCTGCAGCCCAGCCACGATGTCTGTGTCCATGCGGTCGCCAACCATGACAGTCTGTTCTGAGTGAACGCCCAGATAATTAAGGGCTGAGCGCATCATGAACGGATTGGGTTTGCCGCAGAAGAACGCGGACCTTCCGCTGGCTTTTTCGATCAACGAAGCCATGGCGCCACAGGCGGGCACAATGCCGCCCTCGGAGGGTCCGGTGGGATCAGGATTGGTGGCGAGAAAGGATGCACCTTCCATGATCAGCCGTACAGCCTTGGTCACCTGGTGGAAATTGTAATCGTAGGTTTCGCCGAGAACCACAAAATCGGGCGATTCGGGGGTCTGGATAAAACCAGCATTGTGGATGGCTACATTTAGGCCGCTCTCGCCGATGACAAACGCGCTGCCGTCAGGCTTCTGCGCTTTCATGAAGGCTGCGGTGGCCATGGCGGAGGTGAAGATCTGGTCCGCTTCCACGTCAATGCCGCTGGTTTTCAGTCGGTGAGCCAGGTCAATGGGAGTGTAGATCGAGTTGTTGGTCAACACCAGGAATTTGATTCCATTGTTTTTTAATTTTTCGATGAAGGTATCTGCCCCGGGAATGAGTTTTTTTCCGTGTACCAAGACACCGTCCATGTCGATCAGGTAATTTTTCTTTTCCATATTGTCTTTTCTTTATTCGTGTCGTTAGCTATTATATGCGTAATATGTAATTGGTATAAAAAAAGATCCGGATGCGGAACGCAAGCCGGATCTCATAATTCTTTATTTTTACTATTGTGAAACCAGTTTGCGCACGGTTTCCAACTGACCGGCGCTGCCCAGGAAATTGCTTTTTTCTACAATGAATTTGGCGTACTCTGCCATGAAGACTTTACCGGGGCTGCGCAGGTCGAACCCTTCCGGATGGTCACGGAAGAATTCGCGGTGCACGCGCGTCCAGACCAGGCGTCCATCGGTGTCAATATTGATCTTGGTGACGCCCAGGGAAGCTGCTTTTCTGAATTGGCTTGCATCCACGCCCTTCGCTCCCAGGATCTTCCCGCCGGCTTTGTTGATGCGTTCGACTTCTTCTTCGGGGACAGAACTGGAACCATGCATGACCAGCGGAAAGTTGGGCAGGTTTTTCTGAATCTCTGCCAACACATCAAAGTGCAGGGATTGGGAACCGGAAAATTTAAACGCGCCGTGGCTGGTGCCGATGGCGATGGCCAGAGAATCGCAGCCGGTCTTTTCCACAAATTCTTTTGCCTGGTCGGGGTCGGTCAGTTTGGCTTTCTCTTCTGAAACACTCACGTGTTCCTCAACGCCGCCCAGCTGGCCGAGTTCGGCTTCAACCACAATACCCTTGGCATGCGCCGCGTCGACGATGCGTTTAGTGATCTCGATATTCTTTTCAAAGGGTTCGTGGGAGGCATCGATCATCACCGAGCTGTAAAAACCGCTTGCGATGCAGTCATAGCAGGCTTCCTCATCCCCATGGTCCAAGTGAACGGCGAATATGGCATCCGGGAATACCTCATCCGCAGAACGGATCATGCCCTCGAGCATCAACTTGTGGGTGTAAGATCGGGCACCTTTGCTAATCTGGATAATGAAGGGCGCCTGACTGTCCAAATTCCCCTGGAACAAGCCCATCGCCTGCTCCATGTTGTTGATGTTGTAAGCGCCGATCGCGTATTTTCCGTAGGCGGCTTCAAATAATTTCTTGGTGGTAACGATCATTATTTACTCCTTGGATTGAAATATTTCCGGGTTAAACGAATAAATTATAAACCGGAAAGTCGAATGGACTGGAAATTTAAAGCTTATTTAGCTTTTTCCGCCTGGTGAAGTTTTTTAAGCCATTTCTTGCGGTCTTTGCGTTCGAATTTGATTCCCTGGGTGATGACCGTATAAGTGAAAAAGAATGCTAGCAGGAAAATGATGCAGATAACGATCAGGTTGTATAAGGAAACGGTCGTATTGACCATTGGTAGCACAACTTGCGGGTTGCCAATAAAAAATACCACCGTGTTGGAGATTATAGCGATCACCCGGACTTCCGTCGGTCCCAACTTGCCATAGGAGATCTTAAACTCTCCCTTGACTGAGGTGGTGATGTAGACCAGATTGGCCATGCACAGATAGCCGATCAACGCCAGAAGCGCCAGGGTAAGATCAACATACGGTGAGAGGCCGATCCCGATAAAAATTGCTACCTCGCTGACCGTATCAATCGTGTGGTCGATAAAAAAACCGTATCTCGGCCTTTCAATTTTCCGGTAGCGAGCCAAATTGCCGTCCAGACTGTCCCCAAACCAGTTGAGGAAAAAGCCCAAATTGGCGAGCCATAAATAGTTCTTATCAAATGTGGTGAGGTAATAGCTTGCGCCGATCAGGATGGAAGCTGCGAACCCAGAGAATGTTAAATGGTCGGGCGTGACCCAGTGGGGCAGCCACTCCACCAACCACTGGATGGCCGGACGCTCGATTGGGCCGAGCAGGATATCATTGACTCTGCGGTGTTTCTTTATTTTCTTCAGTTCTTTTTTATCTTTTCCCATACCTATATTGTACTTTCGTAATGGTTATTCCGGCATCTCGTCCAGTGCAAACGGCCAAACTGGATAGGTCATGGACCACTGCTCGGGGTGATCGCGAATAAATGGCTCCGCGGCTTTCAGCACCTTCTCGGCATTCTTCTCGATCTCCTTGACGGGATCATCATCCGCCGCCATATAAATCAAGTCTGAACATTCCAGACGGTAATCAGTTTGGGGTGTGCCGGTGCATACCACCACAAATACCGCGGAATGGGTCTGCAGCGCCATGCGGACATAACTGACCGGAACTGGGGTTGGATAGCCGAAAAATTTTGGATGGTAATTGGTTTCGGGAAGCGGACGCTCCAATCCGGTCAGCACGCCCCCGCCTTTTTTTAATTTTTCCTTTGCCTTCCGCATGGATTCAACGGACATCGGGGTGATATTGATCCCCGCGTCTCGTCGCAGCTGGTTTTGCCATTGATAGCCGCCCTGCGGCTGCGGATAGGAAAGCGCCTGCACGTCGTAATCATTCAGCGCGATCGCCCTACCTCCAAGGTCAAAATTGCTCAGATGCGGGGCGAGCATGAGTGTGCCCTCCGTGCCTCCCAGGCGGTTATCCAAATACTCCCGGAGTTTCGGACTGAGAGTGACGCGTTTCCGGATGGCTGGATAATTATCAATATGATGGTAAAAGTCGTACAACGCCTGCGCTGTGAATTGGAGGTTTTCGAGGGTCAGTTCATCGAGTTCTTTGGATGTTAGCTTCTGCCCGGTGACCACCCACATATTGGCGCGGGTGGCTCTGATCATGGGGGATTGTTTTCTCTTCGCCAGTTGGTCCCCGACCCATAAAGCTAAATTTAATCCATGTTTTTGAGGTAAGGCTTTTCCTATAGACAGAACCAGCCTGATACCCAGAGTGCTGTTGATGAGTGATTCCAATGTGGGCATGGGAGAATCTTACATCGAATTTTTTATTTAGGCAAAGTCACTGCAATTATTAAGAAAAAGGATTAATTTCAGTATGACGATTATCAAAGATCTCGATCCTGTATATATACCGGTCAATCCGGTAAATATTCTCGCCATAATCAAAGGGGATTTCGTTTTGGTCATAGATGACATCGCGGAAAATGGTTACCGGATCTCCAGGATGAAGCTCAAGCAGCTCTGCGAATTCCTCTGGGCACGCCCCGCCTGTGACTTCGGAATACGCCCGCGAAGGTATTGTATGGTACTTTGAAATCAGGATATCATACAACGAATTCTTCTCAAGGTCTTCTTGTAATATTCCCTGAAATCTGGATAAGGGTAAAAAACGGGTATCCACACCGGCAATTCCCATTTCAGATATGTATCTAGCCCTTTGAAGCTTGATCACCACCTCATCATTCTTTAATCCAAGAAATTGACTGATCTTTTCATCCGGACGTATAACTTCCTGATTTAAAACCTTGCTGAAGGCGCGTCGGTTATAAATATAATTGACTTCTTGTGAGAATCCGGTTAATCCATCAAATGGCTTGCGGGCAACATATTTGGGGATGAACGAGCCGCGCCCCTTTACTCGGATGATCTTTCCCCTTATTGCGAGGAAATTCATCGCTTGGCGTACGGTGGTACGGCTGATATTGTACATTTTGCAGAAATCATTCTCTGACGGAATTTTTTGGCCAGGCTTTAATTCACCTGTGTTGATCTGTTCTTCGATCAGTGCAACAAGTTGTTTGTATAATGCCTGTTGATCATTTTCTCTTAACATCGATTTTGTTAATCCTCTTCCTTCTTCCCGTTAGGATCAGGCTTTTGTAAAAATAAAACATTTTCATTCAGGTGCTTATTGATCTCAATATGAAAAGAATAATAGTCGCCCCGGTAATAGGAGCGGGAATATTCAAACAACCGGTCGTTTTGATCGTAGTTCACATCCGACATGAAGATCAGCGGAACATCCTGGGTGATCTCTAAAAGTTCACACACTTTGTCGTTTCCTCTGACCGAAAAAAAGTTGATCAGTGTGCGTGTGGGAATCGTGTCAAATTGATTGATCAGAATTTCATAAAGGGAAGTCTTTTCCATATCCTCTTTGGTCAATGTCGAAAACCTCATGAATGGAAGATGGGTTTTTTCCAGACCCATCAACTGCCCGTCGATATACCGCAGCCGTTTTATAAATATGACAGCGTCCGTCGGATTGATCTGCATGATCTTGGCAATTTCAGCAGGAGGGATGATCACGCGGAAATCCAGCACTTTTGAGCTGGGAGAGAATCCCTGCTTTTTCATATCGGAAGAAAATCCAGTCAGCCGGTAAAGCAGTCGGTCAGTAGGGAGATGTGCGACGAAGGTTCCGCGTCCCTGTGTGCGAACCAGCTTACCGCTGCTAACCAACTCGGCGATCGCTTGGCGGGCGGTGGTGCGGCTGACGCCGTAATCCTCGCACAGTTGATTTTCTGAGGGGATCTTGTCCCCTGGGTTAAATTCTCCGGCAACGATCCTGGATTCGATGATGGTCTTTAATTGAAAATATAAAGGAATTGGATTCTCTGCATCCAAAACCATAGGAGCTCCTTAATTGTTATGTTGTTGTGACATGTATTATATGGTGATTTGTGCAAATTCATTGGCAGTGTGGAAAAAGAGATTTATGACAATTTGTTAAAAACCCTTGACAAATGTCACGAGCATGGTATAAACAATGCCAATATGTTTGATATTCGAACACCGAAAGCTAAACGCCATTTGACTGCGAACCTTCTGGGAGGTACGGCGTTTTAGCCTAGGGCGATCAGGCATATTTATACAAAAACGTAGAAGGCCTTCCGGGAGCGGAAGGCCTTTTTCGTTGCCTGCTGAAAACAACGCGGAGGTGCACTATGAAAAAAAGCAAACATAAAAGATGAAGATGGCAAAGTTGAAAAACTGGTCCAGATGAACGTATTTACTACACAACATCAGCAGGTTGATTAGAAAACAAAATATTAATAATTGGAGAAGACATGAACAACAGAAGCACCTTATTAATGGCAATGGTTTTGATCGGCGTAGCAGTTTTGAGCGCTTGCAGCGGGCAGCCTGCTGCGGCGAATGAGCAGGCGGCTAGCGAGAATGGCGGCCTTCAGTATGACGAGAATGGCCTCCCGCTCTACGGCTGTTTGGGTTCGGCCGAAGAAGCGTTGGTTGACCTGGAATGTCGTGAAGTGACCGTGGCAGTGGAGAACGCATACCTGCCTTTCAACTACATCCACAGCCAGACGGGCCAAGCGGGTGGCTGGGATTACGATGTGCTCCCCGCGATTTGCGAGCGGCTGCACTGCCAGCCTGTGTTCGTAGAAGTGTCCTGGGATGTGATGATCCAGTCAGTGGCGGATGGTCTCTATGATGTTGCTGCGGATGGCATCACTATCTCCAATGACCGCATGGAGATCGCTGATTTCTCCATTGGTTATATCGCCATCGAGCAGCGTCTGCTAGTCCGCAAGGGTGAGGATCGCTTTACTACCATCGAAGAATTCGCGGCCGACGCGGATCTGATCATGGGCACGCAATCCGGCACTACAAACTACGAAACGGCCATCCAGTACCTGCCAGAGGATCGTGTCCAGGCATTCGAGCAGTTCCCCTTCGCCGTTCAGGCGCTGATCGCCGGTGAGATCGACGCGGTCATCATTGATGAAACCGCCGGCACCGGCTACCAGGGTGAGAATGCGGATGCGCTTGAGTTGATCGGCCCTTCGATCTCCAGCGACCAGCTGGGACTCGTCTTCCCACAGGGAAGCGATCTGGTGGATCCGTTCAACCAGGCTCTGCGGGCTATGATGGCGGATGGCACCTTGGAGGAAATCAACGGGCGCTACTGGGGTGGTGAATTCACCATCACTTATGATGATATTGAAGAAGTAACTTACGAGTAACAAAAACTTGCATGGCTGGCTGAAAACTTTCAGCCAGCCATCTTATAAAAAGAGGACATCATGGCATTACCGGATTCATTAACTCAGTCGCAGAGGATCGCGCTGAGACGCGCAACGAGGGAAAAATTGCGCCTTAGGCTGGCGTCATTTCCCTGGTGGCTGGCAGCGATAGGACTGCTGATCGCCATCACTTTATATTTAATCGCCAATGCCCCATCTTTTAGCGAGGCATTTTCAACCATTCGGGCGGGAATTGGCGTAACTCTGAGCATCACATTTATTGCATATGCTATCTCATTGGTGATCGGATTAACTACCGGGCTGGGACGAGTATCAAAGAGTGTTGTATCAAGAAACGCAGCGACTTTCTATGTGGAAGTCATGCGCGGAATTCCCATGCTGGTTTCAATTTTCTTCATTGCTCTCGTTCTTGTTCCCGGCGCGGTGAATTTGATCGCATTTCTGGGCGAGTACCTGACAGATCTTGGGCTTGGGGGAATAGGCCGCATCTTCGCGGGTTTAAACAGCCGGGCGATCTCGATGAGTTTTCGAGCGGTGATCGCATTATCTATTACATATGGTGCGTACTCAGCGGAGATCTTCCGCGCGGGCATCCAATCGGTCCATCCAGGCCAAATGGAAGCCGCTCGCTCCCAGGGGATGAGTTACGGCCAGGCCATGCGCAATGTGGTGCTGCCGCAGGCTATCCGCAACGTGCTTCCTGCCATCGGCAATGATTTTATCGCCATGCTCAAGGACTCCTCCCTGGTTTCCGTGCTTGCGGTGCGGGATGTGACGCAGATTGCTCGGCTATATGCGGGACACTCGTTCCGCTATACCGAGGCGTACACAACGCTTTCTGTTATGTATCTCACCATGACCATTTTTCTCTCTCTGGTCGTAAAGTTGATCGAAAGGAGGATTTCCAATAATGGGCAATAACGGGAATTCGAATTTAGTCGAGGTCAGGAACCTGGACAAATGGTTTGGCGATTTACAAGCATTGAATAATGTCAGTATAACTATTGAACAGGGTGAGGTAATGGTCATCATCGGCCCCAGCGGCTCGGGGAAATCCACCTTATTGCGATGCATCAACTTTCTTGAGATACCTACTGGGGGTGAGGTGTGGTTCATGGGGGAGCGAATGACCGAGGATCAGAAGCTGCTCAATCAGCATCGTGCCGAGATTGGCATGGTCTTTCAAAGTTTCAACCTCTACGCTCACCTAACCATCCTGGAAAATATCACACTGGCACAGCGTGTTGTCAATAAGACCGACAAAGTGCTTGCTGAGGAGATCGCCATGGAGCAGCTAAGGAAGGTGGGTATCGCCGACAAGGCAGACAAGCTTCCCTCGCAGATCTCGGGCGGCCAGCAGCAGCGGGCTGCGATCGCGCGGGCTTTGGCGATGAAACCGCGCTTGATGCTCTTCGACGAACCCACCAGCGCGCTGGACCCCGAAATGATCAAAGAGGTGCTGGATGTGATGATGCTCCTGGCTAACGAAGGTACGACCATGGTAATCGTCACCCACGAAATGGGCTTTGCCCGCGCAGCAGCGGACGAGGTTATTTTTATGGATGATGGACGAATTGTTGAAAGGAATACACCGGATGGGTTATTTAATGACCCGCAAAATGACCGGACGAAGCTGTTCCTTTCGCAAATATTACATAAATAATCCTCCAAGATGTCCCTCTAACACAGAGAGCGCGCCAGCCTGCGCGCTCTCTGAATTTATAATCAAAATCGTTGGCTGAGCCTGTCGAAGCCTGATCCTGTGGAAGCCTGAGCCTGTCGAAGCCTGAGCCTGTCGAAGCCTGAGCCTGTCGCAGCCTAAGCCTGTTGAAGCCTGAGCCTGTCGAAGCCTGAGCCTGCCGAAGCCTGTTCTTGGCAAAGCCTTAGTTATGATCCGGATAACCGAGTTTTCCAAAAAAAGATTCCGCTGGCATCCTCGCCAGCGGAAGTGTGATTAACAACTTAACTTTTAACCATAATATTCCCGCATCGGCTTGAAGTAATAATCCTCCCACCCGGCTTCATATCCGTCTGCCTGTCCATCGGGAATATTCAAATGGCGAATGGTGAGTTGGGTCCCACCATTGGCTGGTTCGAAGATTATTTCAATGCGCGAATCCTCCGCATTCTTGGGAAACTCGGTTGTTCTCCACGATTGGACGATCCGTCGATCTGGCTCCAACTCCAGGTTGACACCCCAGATATATCCATCCCAGGCAGTGAATCTGCCGCCGGGATTGGGCTCGATCTCGGCAGGGCTGCCGGTAAAAGCGGAATGTTTTTCACTGCAAAGCCAATCATCATAGAGCGTTTGCGGGTGAACCTTGAAATTTTCAACTAGCTGGACTTCGCGATCCATGGTAGATGTAGATCATTCAAACTGAATTAATTCAGTGGTGTATCCAATGTCCGGATCAGCAGAACTGCTTTTCACCATACCCACATCTCTCACATACCAGTTTGAATAAATAAGCGGGAGCTCGGTACTGGCTCCAAATGCAGAAATTACGAATTTACCTGAAGCATCCACCCGGTATGCTTCACTGTAATCGCCAGCCGGGACACTGACTGGTTCTATGGAGGTGACAGTGTTGGTCAATGCGATCTGGCCTTGGCCTTCAATAATATTTCCTTCAATAGAAACTTTAATGTTTACATTGAAAACGATATCCCAGGAATAGCCGATCTGCCAATTTTCTGCCTTGGGGAAGACAACACCAGTTACGTCAATCGTCTCGATTTCAACATTTTCGAGCTGAGTGATGTTCAGACTGCCAAAATCGCTTGAAAGCAGTCCATCCGGGCTGCAAGACCATTGAATGGAACTGGATGCATCCGGGAAATTCACCGTCGAGGTGAAAGCAGACTCTGTCACATTCCCATAAGTTATAGAATAATCGTCAGAGGAATCACTCGTCTGGATCCTGTAGGTCCAGGTCCGGCCTTCTATGACCGGATTGAATGGATTATAGCAATCACCAAGTCGCTCGGAACTCATTGGGGGCGTTACTTCAGGTGTTTCCTCTTCCGTTTCAAGAGGGGCCGCTGGTTGCGCGGGTGGTGCACAGGCTGCCAACACAGAAATGAGGAGCAAACCTGCGATCATCATGTATGTTGTTTTATTGCTTTTCATTTTTTTTCTCCTGTTACTTGCTAATCACCATCATATGGTTAATGTATTTAAATCTAGATATAAGTTTTGTTAATTCTAACTTCTGATTATCAGCCAATATCGGCTGACATGATATATTTAGCTATCTTTTTATCAAAAGGTTGAGTAAATTATGGAAAACGGTTCCTTTCACTTCTTTCCGGACAAATTTGTCTTACGGGTACGAAATCGTGTCTGCAAATCATCCGAGGAGTTAATCAACAGCGAGCCGTTTGAAGCGTTTTATCATGCGTATCTGGGCAGCCTTAAGCGGCATCAGTCCAAATTATTGGATGTTTTTGGCCAGGTGGATTTTGGTGAAGAGGATATATCTCGGTTAAAGGAGACTTTTTATTACCTCAATTCACTCCCCGCGGAAAAGGTGATGAAACTTGTCGAGGGGTCAGAGGTTTTTTTCCGCGACCGGCTGCTTTTGGATGAATTTGTGGAGCAATTCTATAATTATTGGCGCCGATTCCACCGCTTGGTCATCTGCGATTCGGTCTTCGACCGGTTGGACAGGACGCCGTACCGCACCTTCAATGACATGGTGGAAAGCCTGATGCACTTGGTGCGCAGCACCTACCGAAATATCCGTGAAAATATCACCGGTGAACACCCCAAGATCTACCGCCAGGTCAGCGCAGGTGCGGAGATAGGGGCGATCGCCCTGCCCAGGAAACTTCGTTTTCCCGAAGGTCCGTATTCCGCTTTGAAAGACGTTTTTGTGATCAGCCAGGTGCTGATCTATCCGCCGATGATCTTCAATACGCCCATGAACAAAAGAACTGGTACATTCGAGCCGGTCAACCGCAATCCATTGGATGGTCTGCAATTGAATCCCAAGGACTGGTTGTGCTACCCTGCGCGTGTCGGGCCCTTATTGGTTTTGGTGTATTTCCCATTGAGCTTGTTTGAGCTGGGTTTCGCCATGTCGAATTTGTTTGAACTTGCGGACGAAAATGATTTGAAACGCAAACCGGACGCTGTCTATATCTACGGTATGGCGCCCGAAACTGCCCCATCGGCGGAAGGCGTTGAGACAGTATTCTTCGAAGATCAGAAGAATGAAATGTTTGTCGCTTCAGTTCCCATGAAAAATGAATTCGCATATTTTGGGTATCTGAAGAAAATGATGCTCACCCTGCATAATATCATCCGCATGAAGGATGGCTATTTACCATTCCACGGAGCCATGGTCAAGATCACGCTTCGCGGACGCAAACCATTCTCCACCGTGATCTTGGGCGATACCGGCGCGGGGAAATCCGAATCGCTTGAGGCGCTTCGATTAATGGCTAGCGATGAGATCCAAGATCTGATCATCATAGCGGATGACATGGGTTCATTTAGTGTCGATGCGCAAGGCCGCTTGATCGGTTATGGAACGGAAGTGGGCGCATTTGTGCGTCTGGATGACCTGCAGTCGGGTTACGCATTAGGCCAGATCGACCGCACCATTATCATGAATCCTGACCAAGTGAACGCACGTGTCGTTCTTCCGGTCACGCGCTATGAATATATTATGGAAGGCACACCTGTCGATTGCGTGCTGTATGCCAATAACTATGAGGTGGTGGATGAGACCCATCCTGTGATCGAACGTTTTCATGCAGTTGAAGACGCGCTGACGGTTTTCCGGCAGGGCGCCGTGATGAGCAAGGGTACGACAACCTCAAAAGGCCTGGTGCAGACCTATTTCGCCAATATTTTCGGCCCCACTCAATTCAAGGAAATGCACGAAGAACTGGCAAAGAAGTATTTTAGCGAGATGTTCAAACAAGAAGTATATGTTGGCCAAATGCGTACCATGCTGGGCATTCACGGCCAGGAATTCACCGGCCCACAGCAATCTGCGGCTGCATTGTTGGACCTGATCCGCCGCAAAGCCGACCCCGCTGATTGATGCTACTACTCTAAAAAAGCCGGGCAACCGGCTTTTTTTGAACACTTTATATAATTGTCTTGATGACTTCAGTCAAATTCCGTTTTTATGCGGAACTCAACGAATTGCTGCCTGAAAAGAAACGCTTTTCTGACCAGAAGATTGACTTCAACGGCCGCCAAACGGTGAAGCACCTGATCGAGTCCCAGGGCATTCCACATACGGAAGTGGACCTGATCCTCGCCAACAGCCGGTCTGTTGGTTTTGACTACATCCCTTTGGAAGGCGAACTGATCTCTGTTTACCCGGTGTTTGAAACCTTTGACGTCTCCACGATTAATCATCTTCGCGCAAAGCCCTTAAGGGAACCGAAATTCGTCCTGGATGGCCATTTGGGCCGCCTGGCTTCCTACCTCCGTATGCTTGGATTTGATTCAAGCTATCGCAATGACTTCAAGGATGAGGAATTGGCTGAAATGTCGGTCAATGAAAAACGTATCTTGTTAACTCGCGACCGTGGGCTGCTCAAACGGGATAAGGTAACTCACGGTTTTCTGATAAAGACTCGCGACCCGAGGCAGCAGCTGCTTTCTGTGGTCAGGCGGTTTGACCTGGTCAATCTTATTCACCCTTTCACCCGTTGCATTGCCTGCAATGGAGTTTTGGAAAATGTGGAAAAAGAAGAGATCATCGATCTGCTCGAACCCAAAACGAAAAAATATTTTGAAACATTCAAACGCTGTCCTGTTTGCGGGAAAGTATTCTGGGCGGGTTCTCATCATGAGAGAATGTCCAGGCTGATCGATTGGGTGATGAGCGAACCGCCGCCAGGTTAATACTGCCTTTTTACAAAATTCTTACGGTTTCCGAATATTATTGTGTTTAAATTGTGGACGAGGTGGCAATGAAAAGATTTGTCATTATCTTTGTTCTGCTTGCGGTTATCGTGGCCAGTGCGGTGTTGGGTGCTGTAATCGGAGGCTATTTTGTTTATAATCGGGTTTCAACAGCCAACCGAGGCGACTTAGTAAATACCGCTGCATTGCAAACTGTGCCAAATCAGATCAGTATCTCCTCCACCGAGATCAATACCGCGATTACCGAAGTTGTCGAACTAGTGGAGCCTGCAGTGGTGAAAGTAGTCAGTAAAATACCCGGCCAGTCAAGCTTTTTCGGATTTACTTCCGATCAGACGATCAGCGGTAGTGGGTTCATTATCACATCCAACGGGTATATTGTCACCAATTACCATGTGATAGAAGATGCGGAAAACTTCTTTGTGATCCTTAGTGATGGGGAGGAAAAGGCAGCCAGGGTGGTCAGTTACGATGTCTATTCCGATCTTGCGGTTCTCAAAGCAGAAGGTCAGATGCCGGGTGTGGCGGTGCTGGGGAATTCCGAGAATCTCAAACCAGGCGAAACTGTGATCGCGATCGGTTCTCCGCTGGGTGATTTCCGCAACAGTGTGACCGTCGGCGTCATTAGCGCCACAGGCCGGACGATCAACACCGGCCGAGGGTATGAAATGGATAACCTGATCCAGACGGACGCGGCGATCAACAGCGGTAATTCCGGCGGCCCGTTGGTCAACCTGGCAGGTGAGGTGGTCGGTGTCAACACGCTGGTGGTGCGTGGAAATGGGCAGGGTTCAGCCATAGCGGAAGGGCTTGGCTTTGCCATCCCATCCAATACCGCCAGGCTCATTGGAGAGCAGATCATTGATCAAGGTTACTTTGCACGGCCGTATTTGGGTGTGCGCATCCAGCATATCAATCCTACGGTCGCCAACCGCTATGCCCTTCCGGTGAGTTGGGGTGCCTATGTTGTGCGGGTGGAGCAAGGGTCGCCTGCTGCGCTTGCTGGAATTCAGCCGACGGATATTATCCTCAGGATCGGGAACCAGGAACTGGGCGAGAATACCCAGTTTGTTAATGCGCTTTTTTCCTATCAGCCTGGTGATACGGTCGAAATCGAGATTTTGCGAGAATCAGCCCCCATTATTATGGAAATCACATTGGATGAAGTGAGCAATACATAGGCCTATTCCCGGAGTAAAATTGCCTGGCAGCCATTTGCCGGGCTTTTTTTATGATTAACACTTTTCAACTATCGGACTATAAGTTAATTGTTTTTGATATTGATGGAACCCTAGTGGGTTCTAGTCATGAGATGCATCCCTTTACCAGGGATACTCTTCTGCATCTGCATGAGTTGAATATCCCCTTCACGCTGGCGACCGGGAAGATCCTGCCGGCAACCAGGGCGCAGGCAGACGAATTGCGGATCCGGCTCCCACTAATCATGGCCAATGGAAGCGTTTTACAGAAACGTGATGGTGAGGTTCTCTACAATATTTCCTTGCCGGTGGATGTCACAAAACGCGCTATTCAGATCTGTGATGAACTGGAAAAAGACCTGGTGATATACATCATTGACCAGCTCTATATAAAAAAGATGAATGACAATATCTATCCCATTTACAGCAATGTAAGCACGGGGATCAATGAGGTTGGTGATTGGGAGAAGATCAACGACCGCATCCATCAGGTGACCAAGTGTCTGGTGGTGGACATTGAGAACCAGCAGAACCTGATCGAACTCGGGAATATTTTTTTACAGGAATTCGAAGGCAGATCGGATATTGTGCATACCAGCACCAAATTGGTGGAGATCCTGCCTTTGGGTGTGACCAAGGCAACAGCAGTGAGTAAGTTGGCGGGTGAATTGTCAATCTCTATGAACGAAGTGATGGCGTTTGGTGATTACGACAATGACGCTTCTATGCTGTCTGCGGCTGGGTTGGGAATTGCAGTGGAAAACGCATCAGCCGCAGCCAAGGCCGCGGCTGATCTGGTTATTGGTCCTTGCGAGGAAAACGCTCCGGCGAAATTTTTGAGAGAGTTGATGGATCAGAACGCCTGATCAATTCTTTGATTTAAGCAGGATCAGCATGGAAGCCAGGGTGAAAGGCAGCACGCCAATGATTCCCGCAGGTGTTGGCCCTAAAATCATGGAAATGGGCGGTTTTACAAAGAACAAACTGATAGCTGCGATACCGTTTAATGCGCCGTGGGCAATGACAGCCGGCCAAACACTTTCTGATTTCAGCGCAAGCCAGCCGATGAATATACCGACTGAGATGCAGAACCACACCATGGCGATCAAACCCAGCCAGGGAAAACCCGGGTAATCCAGACCGTAATTATGCCCCATGGCGATCACAGGCCAGTGCCATACGCCCCAAATAACGCCCGACAAAATTAGGGCTTTCCGATCGCCTAGCGATTGAAGTTTGGGAAGCAGATAAGCGCGCCATCCAAACTCTTCGCCGAATGTCGCGATGAAATTTAACAAAGGCGCGATCAACAATGCGGTCGCGGTCTGTATGGCAACATATTGCCATGGATTGAATGAACCCTCAGGAACGCCGGCGGCAGCGAGCTGTGTTTGCAGCGTGTTCAGGCTCGAATCAAATGTGTTGGGAAAAATCAGAAAAAAAAGGACTGCTCCGAGAATAGTAAATACTCCCGGACTGAACCATCCCAACAACCAATACTTCCATCCGGCCTTCAAATTCGGTTTAAGCCACAGTTCGTGCCTGCCCTCTTTTGTGATCAAGCGCGTGATGATATTCGCCAACGCTGGTCCCCACATATAAACCGAAGCGAGAAGGATCAAAGCCAGGGTGATTGCGGTTCCCGGTACCAGAACAGGGCTGTTGACCAAGCCACCAGTCAGGTAAATGACGAGCGCGGTTAGCCAGGAGATGCCAAACGCGAAGGAAAGAAAGATATACAGATGTTTTTTGTTGTTTTCCATGACTTGCCTCCGATAAACCGGAAGATTATAGTACCAAAATTTATGAGTTCATGATGACCTTTGCAGAATTAATAGTTTAACTTAACGATGGGTTGGCTTGCTTTCGATATAATTTATATATGGAATTCCACGTTTCCCGGCAGGCAAGAAAGCGATACCAGTTTGAGGATTCGCTTTTTTCTTTTAACGGTAATGTGATCTTTGCCAACTTCCATGCGGCGCGCGTGTTTGCTCAACGGATGAATGAAAAGCACGATCTTGTTCTTCATCCTGAAATGGCTGCACGCGCAGGCCAAATTAATGCCATGGGGTTGATCGATGAGATCCTGCACTTGGTGATTTCGCTATACAGAACCCAACGGCTCCCAACGCTCTATCCCGATCTGGAAAAAGCCTTGATTGATCAATTGGGGATACGTAAACTCAATGCTGTCCTGCGCGCTTTCACCCGCGATTTCCCTCCGCAGGTGGTTAATCAGAATAAGCAGACCGTGGATGAATATCTGGCAGGGGAAATTAATGGCATTTCCAACCGCTCAACTGCAATCGAAGAGATCCTCTTGCTCTGGCTCGCGAATCAGAATCCGGCGTATCGTCCATATTCAGAACTTTTTGATGACAATATCTTAAAGGAAAAGACTGCTTATGGCGACCTGATTTTCGCTCTGAATGAATTCTTCCAGAAACGGCCGGGTTTCGGCCCGGATAACCAGAGTCTGATCGAAATGATGCGTAGTCCCGCCATCGCGGTGCCCAACTCGCTCAGGGGTCAGCTGGATTACATTCGCACCCGCTGGGCGGACCTGCTTGGGCATTACTTGCTTAAGTTATTGGGAAGTCTTGATCTTTTTTCGGAGGAAGAAAAAATCCATGGGATCGGACCAGGAGCGGTTCGGGTGCCTGTATTTGGCGCCGGGGGAGAATTCGAGCTTGAACGGTTCAGCCCGGATGCGGATTGGATGCCCAATCTTGTGCTGATGGCGAAAAATGCCTATGTCTGGCTGGACCAGCTCAACAAGAAGTATCAACAGCCGATCATTCATCTGGACCAGATCCCGGATGGGGAGCTCGACCGATTGGCGGCTTGGGGATTTACCGGCTTGTGGTTGATCGGATTATGGGAGCGCAGCAAAGCTTCTGAGCGCATCAAAAAAATGTGCGGAAATCCTGAAGCTCTTGCTTCCGCCTACTCGCTGAAGGAATACCGCATAGCCGGCGATCTGGGAGGAGAAGAAGCGCTGAAGGATTTGCAGCATCGATGCTGGCAGCGCGGCATCCGTCTCGCGAGCGATATGGTGCCCAACCACATGGCCATTGATTCCGCCTGGATTTATGAACATCCGGAATGGTTCATTTCTTTGCCATATTCTCCATTCCCTTCATACACTTTCAATGGAGCGGATCTAAGTCACGACAGCCGCGGTGAGATAAAGATCGAAGATCATTACTACGATCGGACGGATGCGGCGGTTGTTTTCAAGTACCACGACCATCAGAAAAACCGCACATCATTTATTTATCATGGAAATGACGGCACCAGCATGCCGTGGAACGATACGGCCCAGTTGAATTATCTGGACCCCAATGTGCGCGAAGCGGTCATACGAACGATCCTGGATGTTGCCCGCCGCTTTCCGATCATCCGCTTCGATGCCGCTATGACGCTGGCTAAGCGGCATTACCAGCGCTTGTGGTACCCGCTTCCCGGCAAAGGCTGCGATATCCCATCCCGTAGTGACTTTGGCATGCCCCAGGATTCGTTCGACCAGCGTATGCCTGAGGAGTTCTGGCGCGAAGTGGTTGACCGTGTGGCAGCTGAAGCGCCGGATACACTTTTGCTTGCCGAAGCATTTTGGCTCATGGAAGGCTATTTCGTGCGCACGCTTGGTATGCATCGTGTTTATAACTCCGCCTTCATGAACCTGCTGCGCGACGAGGATAATGCAAAGTACCGCCAGGTGATGAAGAACACGCTCGAATTTGATCCGGAGATCCTCAAGCGCTATGTGAATTTCATGAATAATCCGGATGAGGAAACCGCTGCGACACAGTTCGGCAAAGGCGATAAATACTTTGGGATTTGTACAATCATGGCTACCATGCCCGGGCTGCCGATGTTCGGACATGGTCAGGTCGAAGGCCTGACAGAAAAATATGGAATGGAATACAAACGGGCGTATTGGGATGAAATTCACGACCAACAGGTGATCGAAAGGCACACTTGGCAAATATTCCCTCTGATCAAAAAGCGATGGTTGTTTGCCAACGTGGATAATTTCTATCTCTATGATTTCTTCAATCAGAATGGCATTGTGGATGAAAATGTTTTTGCGTATTCCAATATCGCTGGAAATGAGCGCTCGCTGGTCATATATCACAATCGTTTTGGGGACACGTCCGGCTGGGTCCGCAACAGCGTAGGATTCATGGATAAGGCACTTGGTTCCATCCGACAGGTCGATCTAAGCGCTGGCTTGGAACTACCAGATCGTAAGAATGTGTTTGTCATCTTCTGCGACTCCTTAACCGGGTTGGAATATATCCGCAACAGCCAGGAAATAGCCAAAAAAGGCCTGTTCATTCAGTTGAATGCTTACAGGGCGCATGTCTTCCTGGATTTTCGGATGGTCGAAGACGACGAAAACGGCTATTGGCGTAAGGTGCACGATCACCTGGGTGGGCAAGGAACGGCAGACATTCACGCACTTCAGTCCGAACTTCCTTTGAGGCCGTTACTGCAGCCGCTGCGGGAGATTGCCAATGCCGGTTATTTTAATTTTCTTCTGGAGCAGAAACCGCGTGCATTCGGCCAAAAACCGCAAGAATTCTTATTGAACGAGTCCGATTTCAAGCTGAGCAATTTGGTCAATGGGGCGTCAGTATTGCTGGGGCGCAGCTTGAAAACGGAAGGGGTCTGCGCGAGCTTCCGGCGGAAAATGGAAATAATTTTCAGTGTCCGATGGCTGGATGAATACCCCAGTGGTTCGCGTTCCTCTTTTTTGCAGGGCCTTTCTGATTGGCTGCGCGAGCGTGACAATGTGGATGTTTGGCTGGCTCAGGTTGGCTGGGCGTATCTTGATTGCTTAAAGTCTGCGTTGGAAATGGATAATTCCCTCTTTTTACTAAAGGCCTCAGAGTGGCGCATATTCCCGTTGATTGAATCTGGATTAAGAGATACTGGTGCGATAGAAGGATCGCCTGAAGATGTGACCCAATCCATCATATTTTTGCTGAAATCAAGCGATTGGTTCAAGCAAAGCAATCGCAGTGCTCCTGAGAAAATTTTCCAAAATTGGTTCAAGGAGGGTTTTTTCCGAGATTATCTGAAAGTTAATCGCTTCGAAGGTAAGAATTGGATGGTCAAGGAAAGATTTGAACTCGCGCTTTCCTTGATGGCTTTTGAAGGCACTTATGAGATCTTGCGGGTCCATAATCCTGGAACCAACCGGGCTCGGGAACGTCTTGAACGGTTGGGCAGAGTGGTCACGAAAATGAAAAAATCCGCAGAATCCGCAAATTACGAATTGGACAAATTTCTTAGGAAGCTCAGCTAACGCTCGCCGCGGCGGGTAAGTTTTTCAAATTTCTTTAGGGATCCTAAAAAGGCCATATCGCCGGTTAACCCTGAAAGTTCACTGTGCGCTTGCGAAATGATCCTGACCAGGCCATCGGACGCATCTTTTCCTGTGGCTTGTTCGGCCAGACTCACAGCATGCGCCGCGTATTTTATGGCGTTAAGCGGCTCGATCCGGTCAAGGTCAAAGAAGAACCATGCATCCGAAGAGAACATGCGTAGGCGCTCGTATTGGCTTTGGATCATGAGTTTTGCGATGGCTTGCTGTCCTGGGGTCAACTCCGTGATCGCATGTTTACGGATTAAATCGTCTATTGATTGGATTCCCAACAGACACTCCACGTACTCGTCGCGCAGCGTCCAAGGAGCATCAATTATGCCTCCAAGCTGATCTATGAAAAGCGCATCAATCGCGTCAGCTAATCCATCCATGAATTCGCGCAGTGGTTTCTTCCAGGTCGCGGTTGGCGCATCGCCGCACACATTGCGCCAGCGCTCGATTCCGTGGTGGCAGCTCCAGGAGGTATTTTCAATGATTTCAGTGCATTCACTGGCCGGATAATCTCGCAGCCAGTGCGCAGGGAATTGGTGATTGATGCCCTGTTTTTCCACCGCCCCGTCCAATAAGTAGCCAACGAACTTGTCGCGGTAGGGTTGGTGATGGCCAAAAAGCTCTCCGTCAGTTGCAGCCAGGAATAATTGATCTCGATCCTGCAGCAGGTAATCTCTCTGCGGGATCAGCCACTCATTGACGAATCGATCGGCGTTCTCGCTGGCGCTGGGATTAAAGCTTAGCTGGCCGGAAAGAAAACTGTTGTAGAAAAAGACAACAAAATCCTTCCCGTTCTCTGTTCCTACCTTGTAGGGTTGGGTGGTATCCAAATTGGGATCGCGCGCCTGCCAGGGCGCCAGGATAGTGAATTCGATTCCCTGATCAGCCATGGAGGCTAGACTGGAGAGATCGACGGCGGTCTCAGGCAGCCACATGCCTTTCGGATCGCGGCCGAAACGGCGCTGGTAATCACGGATACCCCAACGGATCATGGTGCGCTTGTCGCGTTCCTTGGCCAGTGGCAGGATCAAATGGAAATAGGGATGGGCAATGGCGTTGGAAAGGCCTGATCGCTGGAAAACCAGCTGCTCCTGTTCAATGATCAATCTTAAGGTTTCGGGATGATGTTTTTCCATCCAGGCGAACAGGGTTGGTCCGATATTGAAGCTGATCTTCTGAAAGTTTCCTTCCTGCGCATTGGGCAGGTAACATTCGTGATAGATCCGTTCGGTCCAATCGTTATAGGGTTCAGCGCCGTATTCCTGCGGGATCTCCCCGGTGAATGGGTCTTCCCGTGGAGGCTGGTAGAAGTGGCCGTGAGCGCAGAAATGAGTCTTGTGCATCAATTCAGAAATCCAGTTTAATTGTAGAGACTGGTCATTTTACCGTAATTATGTGATTAAACAACAAACACCTCTCCCTGAAATTACATGAGAGGTGTTGTCATGGATTTTATTAATCGTTCTTGATCTGTTCAATCAGCGCTTTCTTGACCTCGATTTCGGTTTGAATTCCGGCAATTTTGGATACCAGTTCATTCAGAGCGGGGTTCAGGGTGGAGCCCTGTCTAACCAGCTCCACCGCTTTTTCGCCGATCGCTAGTTTGATTTCCTTGATCTCACCTTCCAGCTTGTTGATCTCCTGTTGGATCTCGAGGGTTTTTACGGTGTCGCTGGCTTTCTCGCCTACCTGTTTCAATCCTTTTTCTGCTTCTTCAAACCCTTTTTTTATTCCTTTGGACAGATCATCTAAAATGGGCATTTTTCTCCTTTTTTTAGAAAATAGTTTTATTCATATACGAATTTTGCTGGATTCAGTTCTGATATGTTCAGGCTTTTATTTAGATTTCCTCGTCATCATTAGCGCCAGCAATGCGATATTGATCGTGTTTTTAATTGACTTCTGGTAATTGCTGTCAAACGTGTTCTCCTGACGGTTGGCGATGGCGTTGCAGACCGATGCGCCTGGATATCCAAGCCCGTTCATGAAGTGATTGAGGAAACTCGCTTCCATCTCCATGTTCTCGATCTTCTGGCCGCTAAGCCCTGGATCGAATTGAGAGAGCAATTGGTCAAGATCGGCAATGGAAGGTTTCAGTCGGGAAATATCGCGCCCTTGCGCGGCGAAAAATCCATCGCATGAAACCGTGAGGCCGACTTTGCTGGGAACGCCAAGTGAATCGGACGCCCGTTGCATGGCATCCACCAGGGTCGGGTGGGCTCGCGTGACATACGGGTGGATCTTGCCGTAAAAACGGGAATCCTTGGGCATGGCATCAAGCAAGAGCTCATTGAGTTCCTTCTCAATTCGCGCGCAATTGTCGTCAGGGCAGGGGACTTCGTAAAGTTGTCCAGTATATTCCATACCTACTGCATAGGAAGTGATGATCGAAGTGCCCAATTGAGTGGTTTTCTGCAGCGCGCCGGATGTCCCCACGCGGATAATGTGCAGCTCCGGAAAAGTGGATTTCGGCAGTCGGGTGTCAAAATCGATCTCGTTCAACGCAACCAGTTCCTGCAGGATGATCTCCAGCGAGGGCGTGCCCATGCCTGAAGTGGTCACAGTGGTTCGCATGGGAGCATAATCGATATCAGACTCCCCCGCAAGGTGTGCCTTGCCGGTTACCGTCCGCAGTCCGCGGTGTTCATGGTCGATCTCGATTTCGGTCAGAAATGTGTTGCCGATCATTTCCGCGCGGCCTGGGTCGCCCACGATGAGAATGTCCTGCGCCAGGTTTTCCGGTTTGACCTGAAGATGATAAATGCGCCCGCGGTCATCCAGGGGCAGATCAGCAGGTGTAATAGCGGTTTTCCCTTGAATCGATCGATTATTATTCATGTAGCCCTCCAGGTACACATTATTGTTATGCTTCAATCTGATCCTAAAAACAGTATATCCTTTGAGGTTATCAGACAATTAATTATATTAGATTGTAGACCAAATCCAAATAACCAATTTTTGCTGGTAATTCCCGAAACGCTTTAGAAAAGTACCAAATATGCAGCGAGGTTGTTTCAATGAACAACCTCGCTTTTGTCAAAAAAATCTATTTTAGAAAGTTAATTGATAACTTGTCCGTTATCCAGACAGTAACAAACCCTCTGGCTACCGAAGTCATAGCAGACTTCTTCTTGGCATCCTCCTGGTTTGTCTTCAGCTGGGGGAGGTGTGTTGATACACATACCAGGGATGTTGCCGCCGGATTGCGGAAAGCCGTATGGCAGTCGGCAGGTGTTATCCACATTGAACAGGTCCTTAACTGGGTATTCTTTATTGTCGCGGAATGGGGATCCAGCTTCTGCGAATCGCATGAGATCGTTGTAATCGAAAGCACTGGGATTATTAAGTCCGTTGTCTGCCCAGGCACCCCACAGGAACTGTCTGGGGTCGCCTAACAAGCGGCGGCTGATCGAGAATTGTATCGCTCGGGGATCATTGGGATCCAGGCGGGCAAAAGCAGCTTCCCCTCCCTGCATAATGCGCACGCCCTCAAATCCGCTGCCCTCGAATCCCGTATCAGGGATCAACGGCTGAGGTCCGCCCACATCAACGTTTTCATCGATGTAAATGGTCACTTTCTGCGATGACCAACCTATATTTGGATCTTCAGTAAAGACCAATAGGTCTCCTCGCCCGGTCAGCGTGCGATCAAACTCGATTCCGTAAGAACCGGTTAGCGCGCCAGATTCTGGATGCACATCATACATTCGGACTGTGAAATAGAAAAATAATTCATCCTCGGCAAAGTCAACGGTAATGATATCCAGGTCAGGCTGGTAGACCATTTCTTGAGAAGTAAATGGGCGTTCAAATAGATTCTTGTTGAAATTATCGCCGCTTAAAACTCTTTTCTCGCTTGCGCGCAGGCTGGAATCTGAGTCTTTTAGCGTGCGAATGGAAGCGGGCAGGTCATCCGGCGCGGAGATGGTGATATCGGGCGCTTTGGCAGCAGGGGCTTCTTCAACTACTTCTGGTGGGGCAACGGCATCTGAGTCGGCTTGAGCTTCGCCGCCGGTCACGGGGATTTCCCCGGCTGATTCTGATACTTCGGCGGATGGCGCGGTACAAGCGCTGATGATCAGCGCTGTGGATAAGACCGCAACAAATATATTATATTTCCTCATTTTTCCTCCGATAATTAGACAAATTGGATAGATATAAGCATATTCATAAAAAGTATCCCTAATATCAGACAAATATTAATAAATCCAGTTGGGTACACAAATCTTCAATGGGAAATCAAGAATGGCCCGCTTACGCAGGCCATTCTCTTGGGGGGTAGGAGGGCGTTAATTATTTAGTCTTTGAGCGTGATCTTGATCTTGCTTTTACCTTTTTTCTTTTTAGGTCCGCTTGTCTTGGGTTCTTTGTTGGTGACTGAATTGACGATCATTGGGATGAACAGCAATGCCAGAAGGACTGCCAGGATGACTCCGAACAGAAGCCATGATGCCGGCTGGGAAACCTCGGGTACCAGGCCGCCCGGGTTAAAACTGGTTTGGGACTCGCCGCCGACTCCCACGAAGCGGTCGGCCAGGCGCACGGTTAGCGCCCGCAGTACGCCATCGCGCAGGCTGAGCGGCGTGACGTAATTGATCACCACTTCACTCTGCAGTGAACGGCGGAGCCGGTCGTATAGGTTGGCGAGTTCTGTCCGGTCTTCAGCGTAGCCGTAGAAACCGCCTGCATTTTCCGCGATGGATTGCATGGTGGCTTCATCGATCCCGCGATATTCATCCGCTTCTTCCTCGCCTTCTTCCGGCATTTGACCGAAGCCGATCGTGGATATTGAGAGCCCGCCGAAACCGATGCTTCCTAACGCCTCTTCCGGTGTGACGACACTGGCAGTGTCCATTCCATCGGTCAGCAGGATGATCGCTTTGCGGCCTTCCAGCGGATTCAAGATTTGTATGGCGGTGTTCAATGCGTCGTAGATGGCTGTGTCGCTTTCCGCACGTATGCTGTCGATCGCGCGGATAAGCGCTTCTTTGTCTTCCGTCACTTCCTGGATTAGCCGAATTTTTGTGTTGAAGGAAATGACGCCTGCCTGGTCGCCGGGGCGCATTTGTTCCAGATATTCTTTCGCCACCGACTTGGCGGATTCCAGTTTGTCAGCATAGGCCATGCTGCCGGAATTATCGATCAACAGCATGGTTGTGAGGGGTCCGACCTCGCCGATTCCCTGAATATCCTGGTTGGGCACCGGTTGGCCGTTCTCCAGCAGCTGGATCTTTTCGGTGTTGATCACTGCCGGCTCGCCATTGGCATCCTGGACGGATACATACACTTTAACCTGGGGAAATTCGGTGGTGTCGATCTGCGTGATTTGCAGGGTGTATTCCCCCTGTGATTCCACGCGCGGCGCGGCAGGTTGGCAGGCGGACAGCATAAGCGCTGCCGTCAGCGACATGAATAGAAATGATCGGATGTTCTTTTTCATTTTTACCTCTTTTCGTGATAGACCATTTCCGATTTACCCATCTTAATGCGCGCGTTGGGATGCAGGCGGGTAATCTCGATCTTCTTGCCGTCCACGGTTGTCCCGCTCATGGAGATATCCTTTAGCGTAAAGTATGTCCCTTCGCCTTTCAGAATGGCATGTTGGGGGGTGATGTCCGGATCGGCGATGACAATGTCGGATTTCAGCGGGCTGCTGCCGATATAGGCGGAAGCCGCGTCCTTCGACAGGAACTTATCCAGGATGAATTCCATGCCTTTCATCTTGCCGTTGGTCACTTCGATCCAGGCGCGAGAAAGCAGGAACACGATCAGTGCGATGAAAACACCGGTGGAGAGGCCCAGCAGCATCAAACCTGCCGCTTTGCCCATTAACGGATCCGCGAAAACCGCGCGGGCAGCTTCCAGCAGTACGCCGCCCAGCGCTCCGCCGATCAGTCCGCCCAAACCGCCTTTCCAAAGCTGTGCCCCGCCGGTGATGCCGGTGGCCAATCCAACCAGCAGGCCGAAAATCGCCCATCCGATCGGGCGGCTCCAGGTCTGCCCGCCGATAAAGAGAAACACGCCTTCAGCGATCGGCAGTGCGATGGCGCCGCCGACTGCGCCCAGCAAGGCGCTGATTACCGCTTTTTTAAGTCCGAACAGAAAATTCTGGGCGGCAAATCCCTCGCCAAAACCGATCAGTAACCCGATCACACCGCCCAGCAGGGCGCCGACGATCACCTCGCTGAGGAAAAAATTGCTGGTGAAGGAAAGGCCGAGTAAGTTGCTGATCTGCCAGCCGATCAATCCGCCGACGGCGCCCAGCAAGCCATAAGTATAAAAACGTGTAAGGCGACTCATATAGTTGAAACCTCCTCAAGTTCATCGAAAGACTCCGGGGCAGGCTGCAGGTTGCGCCAGAAGACCACGCTTCTTTGGCGTCTATTGGTCAGCTCATAGAAGCCAAAATACGCGCGCTGATCGAGGCCGCCGTCTTCCTGGCGGATGAAAAACCCGCCGATCGATTTATGCGGTTCGATCACCAATGCAACCTGCCACGGTTCTGGAAAAAAGTTCTGGTGCAGCCAGGCGTCCCAGTGCGAGAAAAAGACGCCCATGCGCGGGTGAGTGTGATACCAGCCCAAAAATACTTTATCGGGAAAATGCTCGTCCAGATGGTTATGCAGGGCGACCTGTGTGTCGCCGGTAAAGGTGAGATGGGCTGCGCCTTGTTCGGTGTGGATCGCGGGGAGGATGGTGTCGATCACGACGAAGAGATTGCCATGTAAGGAATCACGGCAGTATTTTCCTGCCATCCAGCCGCCCACTTCGTTGTCAAGGTCGCTGCCGGCGTGCGCACACATGCGCACAAAAGCATTTTGGGTGACAAATACGTCAACCGGCGAATGATTTCCATTCATCTCCGCGTCCCGCGGAATCCACCGGATGGACCGGTGAAAGGGTTCACGGGTGCGGTGCGGTTCAAAACGGACCGGTTGAGCGAGTCTTACACTCGGAGTGCTTTTCAATTGGCTGCTCCGGATTATCAATAAGAACTAACCTGCGGTGATGTCGGCAGTGATCATCAAGCGGTCGTCATCGGGCACTTCAGCGGAAGACAGAGTTTCATCATCCTGCAGCTCGCGGCCGAGCGCTTTGCTGTCCAGCCGGTAGCTCACCGGGCGTCCGTCGGGGCCGACGGTCGGGAGTTCCAGCGTGGTTGCCAGTTCAGGCACCAATTCCTTTACGGCAACATCATCAGGAACCTCTGCGTTGCGGGTACCTCCGGAAGGCAGTACCAGTGTGACATTCTTATCAGCCATTTTCTTTCTCCTTTCTTCTTCTTTCTATTTGAGTTTGATTTTGGGTTTGGCAGTGCGCACGGGGGCTTTGCTGATTTTCACCCGCTCCGGGCGCAGCAGCTCGCGCTTATCCACCGGAAAGTAAGAGGGATGGGTTTTGCGGAACTCCCGGCACCAGCGTGCGGCTTCCATATCCCAAGGAAAAGGTGCTTTGGTTGGATCGTCGTGAAAGTTCTTGTATTGCACCATTTCGCCCAGCATGAGCACCAACCGGTCCAGCGACCGGCTGGCGGACCACCAGGCGGCGTCAATGCAGACGCTGCCGTTGGCATGATTGATATTGGGGTGCCAGATTGGCGTCAGCCACTTCATACCTGGCCAACGCTGTGGGTACTGGCTGTGGAGGTAGATCTCCACCTGGTGACGCTCCCCGATCTTGGGGTTGCCTTTGCGGTCTACTCCAATAACGCCTTTGCACTTGAAGGTAATGATGTAACGTTCCGGGGCCATGCCCGGGCCTGAGGTTTTCGCATCCACTTTGATTAGGTCGCTGCGGGAAGCCAATTCCCGGATCAGTTCATAATCCTTACATAGCCGCCGCAGGCGAGGATTGGTATTGATCGCCACTGCGCCGGCAGTGATGTCCGTGGTGATCATCAGGCGGTCATCGTTTGGAATGCCGGCGCCTGCCAGCGTCTCGTCCTCGCGCAGTTCACGCCCCAATCCCTTGCTGTCGATGCGGTATCCCATAGGCCGTCCGTCCGGCCCGACCGTTGGAAGCTCCAACAACGAGGTCAATTCTGCCAGCAGATCGCGCACCGGCACATCATCCGGTATGTCCGCCCTGCGAGCGCCTCCATTGGGCAAAACTAAGGTAACTCCAATATCTGCCATCTACTCTACTCCTCCAAAGAAAAATTTTGATCTCATAATTCATTACGGTGGGCGACGCCGCAAGCGCCGGTTAAATTCCAGCAATCCTGGTGGTGCCAGGTTCCGCATTCAGGGCACACCACGGTACCCCTCTCGTTTCCCTTGATCACTTCATCCAGGCAGTAAGGGCATACATGCTCTTCCTCGCCGACCAACCTCACATCGTTTGCTTTGCTCCCTATCAGTTTGGCTGGTAATTTCAGTTTTTTGGGCGCCTGCATGGCTTTGCTCGGTTTTCGCCCATTGCCCGATTGAATCTTAGTGACGGTTTTCGTCTTGTTGGAAGGGAGCGAAACGGTCAAAGTGGGACTTGTGCTTGCAGGTTTGTTCACCTTTGTTTTTGCCGTTGTTCTGGATTTTGTCTGGACCTTTGCCACGGCCCTGGATTTTGGCGCTTTCTTTTTTGGTTTGGGTTTCGGTTTGAAGATCTGCAAGTTTCGCGGATCCGCCTGGCGGAGAAATGAATTGATTTGGCTGCGGAGTGGAGTCCGGTTGTTCTTCATTCTATGTGAAGGAGGTGCTGCGGTTTTTATGGCGCGGCGCAGGATCAGCACAGGTGGCAGGGCAGCCAGGATCATCATAGCGATCTGGCCCCCATCGCTGATAGAGAATTCAGTGAATTTAAAATTCGCTTCAGCCAGATCGAATTGGTAGGGGGTCTCATAAAAAAGATCGATGAGCAGGATCGAGGCCAGACTGGCTACCATGACCATGAGTAGCATGAAGATTGCCCGAATTTTCGGGAAAAATACCCGCGCAGCGAGGCCGCTAAAGAATCCGATTGCCAGAAGAACAACCAATCGCAGAAGGAATTGGTTGACTGCCGCATTGTTGGACAAGAAAATAATCGCCAGTAATGCGGCCGAGAGCGCGATGACAACCACAAGCAGATACTTGATCAATCCTTTAAAAAACTTCATCTTTACTCGCCGCCCTTGAGTTTGACTTCAATCTTATTTTCCTCTCCGGATTCCACGGACATTTCACCAAATACTTTAACAGTCGGCGGTGTGTGGATGATGATACGCGGTTTGGATTTCAGCGTAACCCTTTCTTTGAGCTTGATCCGCCCAGAAAGCTTCAGCGGTTTCTCATATTCGGGATTGTCGAAATGCGAGAAGTGCAGGGCGTCATCCAGGTCGCCGGTGAGTTCATAGAAGCGGTATTCCTGGGCGTTATATGCGCGCAGGATGTGCAGCTGCGGGACGCCCAGACTGGCAAGCGTGCGGCTGAGGAAATTTTCATCTCCTTGGATAGTGTGGGAAAGTTCAGTTTCCCGCAGAATGCCGCAGGTCGGGCAGTGGGCTCGGTTAAAACCGACGCTGGAAATGGGTTCCAACACTTCTTCCCGCGATCCGCACTGAGGGCAGGTGAGCGCCAATACCAATTCCTGATCCAGCTCGATCACGGCCTCCGGTCCCAGGTCGCGGCGTGCGATTTGCAGCAGTTCCTTCAACGTGGTACTGTCCGCGCGGATGGGTAGTTCGTTGATCTGCCCGTATGTCCAGTGGCTCTCACAGTCCTCCACCGGCGTATAGGCGGTGTCATGCATTTCATTGGTCATTCCATTAAAGTGGATCACACTGCCGGCTTTGACAGGTTTGTTGTGGATCAGCTTGAGCGCTTCTTGCGACTGCATCGCGCCAATGATGGAAGCGATGGTGGGGGTTGTCGGCACCTTTCCGAGAAGCACGTTTTCACGCGCCAGCAGCGGGCAGGAGTAGCGGATGGCCAGATCGCGCCGGGCTTGCTCGGTCAGGCTGCATTCAAAACAGGCGCCCTGGCCGGGGATGAACACACGGGTTAATCCAAGAAATTCCTGGATCGCGCCGTCAACCCAGGGTTTATTGATCCAGTAGGCGAAGCGGTTGACTGCCAGGCGCGCCTCGCGGTTGTCCAGGCAGCCGATAATGACGTCCATCCGCCGAAAGATTCCCAGTCCGATGGCGGTGGTCACATCGCCGTGAAAATATTGTACGTGCACATTAGGGTTGATCTCCTTGGCGCGCGCGGCTGCCACTTCTGCTTTCTTGCGGCCGGAATCGGATTCGCGGAATAGAACGGACCGCGAAAGATTTGCTAGTTCGATCTCATCAAAATCGACGATAAAGATATGCCCGATGCCCATCAGCACCAGGTTTTTGATGACCTCATTGCCCAAAGCGCCGGCGCCTACCACCATCACTTTGGCATTCTCCACCTTTTCGCGCTCCCACCAGGAAATGAATTCAAACGTTCCCTGGCGGTCTTTTTTGAGGTTGGGGATGATAATGGGTTTCTCCGGGTTGACCGGCAAGCGCTTGGGTCCTTCCGGTGATTCTCCCGGCGCGATTCGGATGCGGTCGCTTCCCGACCCTTCACCCTCTTCAGCCATTCGGTTGGCGGCTGCCAGGTTGTTCTCGTTTAGCTCAGTCGTAAACCAGCCGACGCCATGGCGCGATTCGATCAGGTTGATCTCCTCCAGCGTCTTGAGCGCTTCTCGCAGGGTGGAGCGGCTGATCCCGAACTGTTTGATCAGGTCGCGCTCGGCTGGCAGTTGGTATCCGGCTTTATATGTGCCATCCAGGATCTGGGAGGCTAACTTGCCGGCGACAATTTCAGATAAAGATTTTCGTGAGATCTCGTCCACGGTACCTCTCTTATGGTATGTTGGTCAGACCACTATACCATATTATAGGGCTTTTCTCTTCCATGTCAATATGCAATCTTGCGAGTTCTCTCTTTTCCTGGATCAGGATGATTGGGTCATTTCGTTTACAATTGATTGAGAAACTTTCGGTGAACTTGGTTGTTAATGTTTTTAGAAATTATCAGAAGTAAAAAGGAGAATACTGCATGGCGAAAATCGCGTTTGTAACGGACAGTACAGCTTATCTTCCCGCCCAGCTTGTCAAGGAGCATGGTGTCACCGTGGTGCCCCTCAACCTGCATTGGGATGGGGATGTGTACAAGGATAATGTGGATATTACCGCGCAGGCGTTTTACGAAAAATTGGAAAAATCCGATTCCATGCCTTCCACTTCTCAACCTTCCGCAGGAGAAATCCTAGAAGCGTTCAAATCCGCTGCCAAGGGTGCGGATGGTTTGGTCGCGGTGGTGATCTCCTCGGGGATCAGCGGCACGTATAACTCGGCGGTTTTCGCGAAAGGCGAGTTTGACCAGGCTCCCGTCGAAGTGATCGATTCAAAAGTGACCTCAGCCGGCTTGGTCTTTATGCTCAAGGCAATGATTGAGAAAGCCAAAAAAGGAGCAAAACTGGAAGAGCTGCCCGCGGTGGCGAAAGCCGTGCACGATACCATGGGGGTTTATTTTGTTGTCGATTCCCTCAAATATCTGCACAAGGGCGGACGCATCGGAGGTGCCTCGGCTTTCCTCGGTTCCGCCCTGGATCTCAAGCCCATCCTCTACCTAAGCGAGGAAGGCAAAATTGAAGCGTTGGAAAAAGTGCGTACCAAAAAGAAAGCCGTGAAACGCCTGGTGGAGATCGCGGTGGAAAAAGCCGGCGGTAAAAAAGCCTTTGTAGGTATCCTGCATGCTAACGCACCCACTGAGGCTGAAACATTGAAAAACGAGATCGCTGCGCAGATCGATTACCAGGAGATCGATGTGTACCCCATCAGCCCGGTCATCGGCACGCACACCGGCCCCGGCACCCTGGGTGTGGTGGTCCACACAACACAATATTGAGTTTATCATTGACCCTGAAAAATAAGTAGAGACACGGCATGCCGTGTCTCTACTTATTTATATCCGCGAATAATGTGCTGGTGATCTCATATAAAATTTGCAGGTATCGAAGCACGCTTCATACCTGCATTTTTATGGTTTCTAAACACAGCAATCCGCGAAGAATTGATCCAAAAGAAACTCAACCGGTTTATCGTAAACGATCACATCGATCAGCATCTGCATGAAAGGCATTTGCTGGCTGGTCAGCAGGCCGCGGGCTTCCAGCAGCGGCAGCGCTTTGGCCATCTGTTGGACGAACAACGCGGCTTCCAGTGTTTCCCCTTCCATTATATGCACCGCATCAAGGTAAGAGATCCCCTTGCCCAGCAGCTTGCCCAGCAGAGTTGAGCGGCCGCCCTGGCAAGTAACATAAAGATCGCCCGCGCCAGGGAGTCCATAAGCAAAGGCGGTATTGCCGCCGGTTAGTTCCAGCACTCTCTGCATTTCGATACAGGCTTGCGCGAAAAGCGCGGCAGCCAGGTTGTGCATGTGCGCGCCAGCCTCATCCGCTCCGCCGGCGCTTTCCAACACTCCGAGCGCAATGCCCACGCCGGTGGCATAGGCATTTTTCATAGCCACGGCGGTTTCCAGTCCGAGCAGGTCATTCGTGACCCACACGTGATAATAGTCCGTTCGGAAATTCTCCGCCATGAATTGGGCAGCTTCCAGCTCACGGCAGCCGAAATAGACAGCGCTCTGACGCCTGCCGGCCAGTTCCCCTGCAATGCAGGGTCCACCGATCGCGCCTAACGAGACTTGGTCGCGGATGGATTCTGGCAGTTCTGATCGCAAAACTTCAGGCAGCGGCAGCAGGTTGCCCTGATCATCCGCTTCCATTCCTTTGGTCACGGCGATGACCTTTTCGCCCGGGCGGATGAATGGCGCCAGTTGTTTGCCTGTCCAGCGTACGCCCATCGAGTTGACGCCCGATACGATGAAGTCGCGGCTTTCCAATGCCTCTTCCAGTTCTTCGATGAAATACGCTTTCACGTTTTTAGGCAATTGGCGTTTCAATTTTGGATGAAATCCGGATCTCTTGCAGCTCTCGATCCAGTCATGGTCCAGATGAGTGCCGACCAATCGGACCTCATGCCCGTTATCGCTGAGCGGCCAGGCGGTGGCGGTTCCCATAACGCCCGCGCCGAGAATGGTGATGATTGACATTTTGTTTGATATTCCTTTCGATGGTGAAGTGTTACATCCATGCACGTCGCCGCATCCATAAGTACATGGATATCGGCAGCCCGATCATGATAGCCATTGTGAAGATAAAAGCAGTAGGATTGGTCCAATAATCCAATTGATTGCTGGCGGCAAAGAAATTCATGCCGAAAAACCCGGTTAAAAAGGATAACGGCATGAAAAGAGTGGTGATGATGGTGAGCGTTTTCATGATGTCATTCAGGCGGTTATTTACCACTGAGAGATAGGTGTCGAGCGCGCCGCTCACCAGATCGCGCAGGTTCTCCGTGATATCCTGCACACGCACCAAATGGTCGTACACATCGCGGTAATACATGCGATCCCGCTGGTCGATCAGCGCGAAATCGCCGCGCGATAACTTGTTCAGCACTTCACGTTGCGGCGAAACGATCCGCCGCAAATTCAGCAGCGATCTCTTAATGGAAAAAATATTCTCAAGCAGAGTCCGATCAGGTTTTTCCATGACGGTATCCTCGATTTCCTCCACCTGCATGTCCAGGTGATCGATCATGGTCATATATCCATTAGCGAGCTCATCAATGATCTGATAAGCCAGGAAGTTGCTCCCGCGCTGCAGCTTGCGTTCATCCCGCAGTGTATTTTTCCATACGAGATTGACAGACTTGATCTCTTCCGGATGGTAGGTAACGAGATAATTTTTCCCGATAAAAATATCCAGTTCGATGGATTTATCGATATCATCCAGGGGTTGTGAGGGATTGACTGCCACCAAAGCCATATATAAATACTCTCCCCAGTCATCGACCTTCGGAATATGCTCCTCTACCAACGCGTCATCGATGGACAGCGGGTGAAAATGAAAGATATCAGCCAGAATGTGGCGGCTTTCTTCGATGGATTCGTCATCGAGGTCCACCCATACAAGGGTTTCTGGTTGGTTGAGCGCTGCAGCAACATCATCCACTTGCGAGGATTCTATGATTTTTTTTTCTTTATTTCCGATTAGTATGCGCATGTAGCCTTTCTTGAGTTGAATTGATTACTGGTGAAAAAATTCCGAGATTAGTTCGTCGTATTCGCCGCTGGTGTACATGTTCGATCGGTGCAGGGTGAGAAAATTTTCCGGGTGGTCCAGATCTTCAAACCCAAATTTGCGGTATAGGCCATGCGCATGGTCCGTTCCAAGCAGCCAGCGGCGCAGGATCTTCAATTCCGGATGGTCCAGCATCACTTCCATCAATAACACCGACAGTCCCAAGCCGCGGTAGGCGTCAATGATAAACACGTCGGTCAACCAGGCAAAAGTGGTGTAATCGGTGACCACACGTCCGAAACCCACCTGGCCTTTACTTTCATGGAAGACGCCAAAGCATAAAGAATGCTCCACCAGCCGCTCCACAACCTCAAATGGGATTCCTTTACACCAGTAGGATTCCTCAGAGAGCCATTGGTACACAAATTTGAGGTCCATCTTTTCAGGATTGCTGCTGACCAGGTATTCACCTTTGCGTTTTTCCACGATTAAATTTTCTGATTTCATTGGAGCTCCATCCTTCTCAAGAGCTTATTTGATTTCAGTGAATTATAAATACAAGCAATGGTCTGTAAATAATCACTTTATTAGAATAATCGGCTGAATTTTCCCGAAATTGATTAAATGGTAAACTTACTGCGCAATTCACTAATAAAGGGATCTTTATTCATGAGAGTTATTTACCCATTTACAGCGATCGTTGGTCAAGAGCGCATGAAGCGCGCTCTGATACTTAATGCGGTAGAGCCGCGCATTGGTGGTGTGCTCATCCGCGGCGAGCGCGGGACAGCTAAGTCCACCGCGGCACGCGCACTGGCGGCTTTGCTGCCCAATGTGAAAGTGGTGGAAGATTGCCGCTTTGCCTGCGATCCGGATAAACCGGATACCTGGTGCACGGAGTGCCGCGAACGCACCTCTCGCGGTGAGTCGCTGCCGGTGGCAGTGCAGCGCACGCCTTTTGTTGATCTTCCGGTCTCGGCGACGGAGGACCGCGTGGTGGGTACTTTGGATATTGAATCAGCCATACAACGGGGCGAACGGCGTTTTGAAGCCGGCATTCTGGCAGCCGCCAACCGAGGCCTGCTTTACATTGACGAGGTCAATCTTCTCGATGATCACGTGGTGGATGTTTTGTTGGACTCTGCCGCGATGGGTATGAATATTGTGGAACGCGAGGGTATTTCTTTCTCGCATCCGGCTCGCTTTATCCTCGTCGGCACTATGAATCCCGAGGAAGGCGAGCTGCGTCCGCAGCTTCTTGACCGCTTTGCCCTGTCTGTAGACATCCACGGCATCCGTAACGCACGGGAACGCGTCCAGATCATGGAGCGTAATTTGGCGTTTGAGCAGGATGCGGAGACATTCAGGCAGGAATGGCTGCTACGTGAGGAAGAACTTTCCAGGCAGATTGAGAACGCGCGCAGGATCATCGATCAAGTGGAACATTCCCAGCGCAATCTGCTGGCGATTGCCTCACTGACAGCTGCGATGAATGTGGATGGCCACCGGGCGGATCTGGTGATCTTAAAGGCTTCGCGTGCTCATGCCGCGCTGGAAGGGCGGACATCCATTAACGACCTGGATATTGCCCTGGCAGCAGAGCTGGCTTTGCCCCATCGGATGAAGGGCGGTCCGCTCGAGCAGAGTAATATGGGTGTGGAACAGCTCAGTGCGCAGATTGAGCAATTGGTGGGAACTCAGGAACAGGACAGTATTCCTTCTGAAAAGGAGAAAGAACCGCAAGAGGACACCAAGACCCCAAAAAAAGTATAAGGGGGGACGAGGCGGGAGAACTTCCCACTCAGGAAGGCGAAGTCCCGATTCCCCCCGAGAATGTTTTTGAACAATTCAATGCCAATTGGTGGGAAGGCGGATCGAAGGTAAAAACCGGTGAGGCTTTTATTCCGCGTAAACTGGATACACCGCTGGATAAGATGGTCCGCAACCTGGGCGGTCGGCGGTCCAGAACCCAAACCGAAAAGAAACGCGGGCGTTATATCCAGGCACGTCCAGCCAACGGTAAGACACACGATCTGGCGTTCGATGCTACACTGCGTGCAGCCGCGCCCTTCCAAAAGAAACGCAAGGAAGCGAACGACAAACTGGCTTTCCATATAAAGACCAGCGATTACATGCGCAAGGTGCGCGTGCGAAAGGCAGCCAATCTGATCCTGTTTGTGGTGGACGCCTCCTGGTCTATGGCGGTTGCAGAACGCATGAGCGCGACCAAAGGCGCCATCATGTCCCTCCTGACGGATGCCTATCAACGGCGTGACCGCGTGGGTTTGATTGTTTTCCAAAAAGACCGCGCGACCTTGGTGATGCCGCCAACCAACTCCATTCAACTGGCACAGCGAGCGTTAAGCAACATTCCGGTCGGCGGAAAAACCCCTCTCTCCGCTGGATTGCAGATGGCGTACGACATTCTCAAACGCGAATCTATACTGCACCCAGATGTCATGCCGTTGTTGATCGTCTTGACTGATGGGGCGGGGAATGTCTCGCTCGGAAATTTTGCGCCGCTCGAAGAATCGCACCGAATCGCGGAAATGATTCGCAAAGACGAAGTTCCCGCAGTGGTGATCAATATGGAATCGGTCACGTATGACCAGGGTTTGGCTCAGGAGTTGGCGAATCATCTGGATGCCCCTTGCTTGTCTATAACCGATCTTAAGGCAGAACACCTGTATATGGCTGTTCGTCAGGCCAGCGATGAACTAAAAAAAGTGGATAATTAAGGTGATTCTTTCGAAAGTATAAAGGTTGGTATCCTAAGTCATGGAAGTTTTCGAAAAATTCAAAGGGTTGGACCGCACAAAACAGGTCTTGATTATCATCATCCTGTTATCAATCCCTTGTTATTGTATGGGATTGGGTTTGGTCTGGAGTTCAAGCCTTCGTGGACAGCAGCCAACCCAAACCGCGACATTGACAGAAACTCCGGACGGAACTCCTACAGTAACCTTTACTCCTCCAATCGAATCACCCACACCTACCTTGACGCCCACCATGACCTTGACATTTACGCCCACGACTACTTTTGTCATTCCGACTACGCAAACCCCAACGCCTACTTCCACCTTCACAGAAAGTCCCCTACCGACTTCAACGAGTACACCAACACCCTCTTTGACGCCGGCAAATACGGCAACTTTTACGCTGACGCCAAGCGATACCCCGTAACCCGCTTTATGAATCCGTATCCGGGTTTGCCATACATAAATTGGTAGAATAATGCATTGGAAAATGATTGATCCGAGAGATTTGAAATTAAAGCTTGCAGTTCGCAATATTACTGCCCTGTTCTTGGCAGGCATCTTTATCTTGGCCGGTTGTCAAGGCCAATCGATTTTGGACGTGGTATTTCCCCAGGCAGAATCCCAATTGGGCGGACTGGGAACTCCTACACCCGATGATGTAATTGAATTGGCTGTCACACCCATGCCAGACAGTCAAGCTCCAATAGATCTTATGTTATGGGTGCTGCCGCAGTTTGATCCGTCGGGAGAGACGGAATCATCCTTGTTGTTGAATGAACGGATCGATGAGTTCCTTATCCGCAATCCCCAGGTGAATCTGAACATCCGTGTTAAAGCGTTGAGTGGACCGGGAGGAATGCTGGATTCTTTAACCGGCGCAAGCGCGGTAGCACAGGGTGCTCTCCCGTCTGTGGTCTTATTAAGCCGTTCCGACCTGGTTCTTGCAGCCAATCGTGGGCTGCTTTTCCCGATCGAGGAGATCTCATCATCGGTGGATGAGAGTGATTGGTACCCGTTTGCCCAGGCAATGGCGATCCACCAGGGTTCAGTTTTTGGTTTGCCCTTCGCCTCCAATGCGCTGGGTTTGTTGGTCCGGGAGAACCAGCTGGCAGACAACCAGCCTTCATGGGATGAGGTATTGAGGCGGTTGCGTTCGCTGGTCTTCCCTGCGGGTGATACAGACTCTCTAATAACGCTTGCCCTGTATCTCTCTGCTGGTGGCACATTGGATTTCCAAATGGGTCATGTAGAGATCAATCCGGAGGCGCTCACCTCGGCTTTGAACGTGTATGACCGGGCGAGGCGGGCCGGGGTGGTTCGAAGCGATGTGCTCGATTATCAGAATGACGATCAGGCATGGGAGGCATTCAACGCGGGATCTTCTGGAGCAGTGATCACCTGGGTCCACCGCTTGTTTACGACGGATGAAGACCTAGATTTGGCCCTTCTCCCGCCCCTCGGTGAAAACCCGATGACTTTGGGCACTGGCTGGGCTTGGTGTATAACAGAACCGGATGAGCAAAAACGCGAGTACGCGGTTGCGTTGGCTGAGTTCCTGTCCGCGCCGGGGTTTCTATCCCAATGGGCTCCTCTCTCTGGCTACCTGCCGGTGAGGCCGTCATCTCTCGATGGATTTAAGGATGAGATTATTCAAAACACACTCTCGACCTTACTGATGTCTGCCAGGTTGCGGCCTGACCGGCAGGCGATGACGGAGGTGGGAAAACAGATTGAAACTTCGGTCGCTGAAGTGATTAATGCCATTGCTTCTGCCGAGGAAAGCGCGTTCAACGTCATCAATCGCCTGGAGGAATCTGAGAATCCATGAAATTCAACATAGATGAATTCCGCGCAAAAATGCGCAAGCGTCTTCCTTACTGGATTAATCTTCAGAATATCATTTTTCTCACGGTCATAGTTGCCTTCATTATTATTGTGTTCTGGAGCGAAGATATTTCCTTATTCTTTGAAAACATCCGATTGCAGGATGTGAATCTAACCCTCACCCCTACCGTCTTGCCCGGAACGCCCACCCCGCTCCCGGCTGAATGGTTATCCAGCGCAGAACAGACCAACGGGATCGTGTTAGGAGCGCTGATCATTCTTGCCGCGATCCTGGCAGGTGTGGGAGTGATCGTGATCCGCGACAGGCATCTTTAAACTCCCCATTTTCCAATTGAAAAGTGAAACCTCTTTCTCAATAACCAGGAGGTAGAAACTCTTCCCGTTTTTCTCCGTATATATTTTGAAGTTGATTAATTAAAAAGGAGAAAGAATGCATAGTTTTATTCAAAAAAATGCCAAATGGACTTTGCTCTTAAGTTTGGTCATGGTGCTGCTTTTAGGCACTGTGGGAACCGTCAGCGCGTCGGAATTCCCGGATGACGAGGTGATTCCTGCTGGTGAGACGATTGATGATGATGTTTTCATTGGCGGTGAAAATGTCGTTGTGGACGGCACGGTCAACGGCATGTTGTTTGCCGGCGGCACCACCATCACGATTAACGGTTATGTCAATGGCGATGCGCTGCTGATGGGTGAGACTGTCCTGGTTAGCGAATCTGCGGTGATCGAAGGCAACCTGTTCATCATGGGCGGCGATCTGGTGGTCAATGGCACTGTGACTGGTTCTGTGTTCGGCGGTTCAGCGGGCATGAATGTTGGACCTGCAGCAGTGATTAACCGCAATCTTTACTATGGCGGCTTTGGAGTATCGCTTTCCAATGGATCGTCTATCGGCAGGGATTTGTACGCCGCCGGGTACCAGGCTGTCCTTTCAGGCGATATCGCTCGTGATCTGGCTTTTGCCGGAGCTGCAGTGGAACTCGATGGCGGTGTGGGCCGCAATGCGACTTTGGATGTAGGGCAGGTGGATGAGTCTGTAAGATCCCGTCCCTATATGTATGCCAATCCGTATATCAGCCGCTATGTCGATACGATCGTTGACCCGGGCATCCGTGTTTCTGCTAAGGCTCAAGTTGCCGGAAAACTGACATATACAAGTTCTCAGAACGTAAATTCAGCGCTGGAATCAATCACCTCCGGGATGGTAGTCTATCAAACCCCTGTGCCTTACGAACAACAGTCCAACCGCTATGATTATCGCGGCCAGATCAAGGATTTTGACCGCCGTGGTTTCGGCTCATTCCTCTTTGGTGCGGCTGCTTTGAATATTGCCCGGAACTTCATTAAGTTGATGGCGCTTGGCGCGCTCGCGCTTTGGCTGTTGTCCAACCCCTTTAAGCGTCTGGTGGATGCGGCGTACGCGGAACCCATGAAGGCGATCGGGTGGGGTTTTATTCTGGCGGCCATCGGCTTTTTGGCGATCTTTATCGTCCCACTCATTTTTGTGCTGGTGGGTATCCTGGTAGGGTTTGTCAGCCTGGCAAGTCTGCTCGGTTTCTGGTTTGGCCTACTTGGGCTTACGCTTGTGCTGGCGTTCACACTGTTCTTCTTCATAGTGTTCACGGTCAGCAAGATCCTGGCTGCTTACATGTTCGGCCGCTGGCTTTTGAAGGAGCTCTTCAAGATGGAAGAGGAAAAACCCTGGCTGAATCTGTTGGTGGGCGTGTTCCTGTATGTAATGATCCGCGCTATCCCTGTGATTGGATTCCTGGCTGGCTTTACAGCCACATTGATCGGAGCAGGGGCTTTCTGGCTGGTTCTTTTCCAGAAAAAAGAAGTAAAAGAATAATAACAAAAGCATTAAGGATTGTAGAGACACGGCAAAGTCCTATTCGAAGTGTAGGATGCCGTGTCTCTACAAGATTCCTTCTCATTTACTCCCAAAACGCGAAGATCTATTCCTCCTGCTTTTTTATCTGTGAATTTCTGAACCATTTCTTTCTGTGTGAATCTGTGGTTCAGATCTCCAAAGTAAACAACGGCACCAGCATCTCCTCCTGGGATAAGCCGCCATGCCGCCCGAATAGGTGATTCTCCTTGTTCACCCACCACCAATATGCGTTGTTTTTGGGAAAGACAACGTGGCTGCCGATACGGTCAATGGTGGAGACATGCGGATTACCGTTCCCCAGCAATCCGGCGGTGAGGACTTCGCTGGAGGGAATCATCGTGAATAAGTTATCCCAGTGGGTTTTCAGGTATTCAGATACGAATGCTTCATGTCCGTTTTTGATGAAAAGATAAGGCAATCGGCTTTCTCCTGTCGGCATCATCACCAGGTGGCGGGTGAACTCGGGATGATTATGAAGATCGTATTCTTCCCTTACCTCGGTCGCGATTTGGCCGTGGTCAGCCGTGAGGATAAAAAGGGTATCTTCAAGTTTCTTGATTGAGAGATTATTAATGAATCCTGCCAGGCTTTTGGAAAAAATCAGCCATTCATCGTAAAGCTGGGGGGCTTCCGGGCCTGTATGGTGAGATAGCGTATCCAGCCCGCTCCAGTATATGTAAGCATACGTGGTTTGTGAGACATTCTCAATATAAATACGTTCAACTTTCTGCCACAAATCTTCTGTGGTTTCGAAGGCAATGTTGGTCACATCTCTTAAAAGCATTTGAGAGAGACCTGAGGAAGAGATGGCGCTGTGTTGGAAGGCAAAAGTCCTCACACCATGCTGGATGAATAAGGGGCCGAGTGTGGGTACGGGCAAAAATGTCTCCGGGTTGAAACCGGCGCGATAGATACTGCCGGTATCGTCTATAAAGGACGCGACCGAGTGGAAGATCATGTTGGCGGTGAAGCCAAATTCTTTGAGAAACAGCTCGTAGCCGATGATCCCATGCTCTGCCGGCAGCCGCCCGGTCCATAATGTGGTTAAAGCGGCAGAGGTTGTGCTTGGCGATATGCTGCTGATCGGGAAAAGATGGGCTTTCTCTATAACATTCTTCCACTCCGCGTGCATTCCTTTTTCCATGACTTCCTGGGTGAAACGGCGTAAAAATTCCAATTTCAAGCCATCAACCAGCAGCAGGATAACGTGTTTGTATGATGATTTGTGTGCCCCAAGGATCACTTCCCCTAATGGATTGTTCAGTGGGGAAGGAGCGCCTAGCCAGTTGAGTATGCTGGCTGGCAGATTGGCGATTGAATATCCTCCGTAATTCGGATGGATTTCCCCAATGTTTTTGGGTAGATGTTTAATTTGGTATTGATTGATTTTCTCCAATACCGATTGAAAATTGACTTCATTCATATAGGCTCAATTGTAAATCGATAAAATTGGTGAAAAATTGCCGATGAATATATGCGCAAAAGCTTCCGAAGCGTGGTTTTTCTGTATAATCAGATAAATTTACAAAACGAGGAAGCATGCGCAGGGAACGTTTAAGCTGGGATGACATCGACGCCTTGATCGATCACCTTGTACCGCAGTTTAATTACGAATTTGAGGGGATGGTGATGATCACCCGCGGCGGTATTGTGCCTGGCGGTTTATTGGCAGCGGCTCTGAAATTGGAGAATATTCTCACTGCCGCAGTTGATTTTCCGGCGGAAGCGGAGATGGAAGTCTCTCGTAAAAACTCCCAGTTTCTCGCCTGGCCGCAGTTCATTCAGTTCCCCGCCGATGAGATGCTGGCTGCCCGCCGTATATTGATCGTGGACGATGTCTGGGGTTCAGGCCGCACCATCACTGCGGTCAAAAATCGAGTGGCCGGCGCGGGCGGGCTGCCCTACACCTGCGTATTGCATTACAACCCATATCGCAATTTGTTCGGCAATGCCCGTCCGGATTACTATGCTGCGGTCACGGATGCATTCATCATCTTTCCCTGGGAGAATCCCCGCGGCCCTGAAGGCGCCTTCCTTGGAAATTTTGAAAACTAGAAGTATCTATATTATGACTTGTTGAGTAAGTCGGGCTGCTGTCTTTCCTTACACTGCCCTCCCAAAGGGAGAACCCAACAAAAGTATAAAACCCTATTTCTAAAGAGGAGCATTTCTCCCACATCTCAATGTTATCGATAGGTTGGGTTGGTGCTTTTCCAACCCAACAATACTTAAAACAAGTTGAAGTAGGTTTAGTTGGTTTTTTCAACCCAAATATACCCAATCTGCTCCTCGAATTAGGTTGTAAATAACCCATGCGAAGAACAACAAACTATCTGTGTGGTTCAGGGTGAATATGTGGTTATTATAGAAGTAGCCTCAGCAAATACTCAATAAACTTTACTGGTTACCCAAGCAAGACCTTCATATATCGCTCCACCATCACGTCCAGCCCGAAATTCTCCTCCGCTCTTTTGCGGGCGTTCTTTCGGAACTTGCCCTGGTTATCCAGCACCTGAGCCGCGGCTCTGGCTAGCGGCTCGGTTTCCGGCGCCTCCAGTTTCCAATAATTTGTGCCATATGGCACCGTGATGCCGCCGTCCTGGCCGACCAGCTCAGGGATCGAACCTGTGGCATAACTCACCACCGGCAGGCCGCAAGCCAGTGCTTCCACCACCGAATTGGGGCAGGCTGCATTGATCTCGGCGGGAAAGAGTAAGTGCGCGCTTCGGTCAAGTTTGGGTATTTCCGTGTGTGGAACGATGCCCAGCCAGCGGATGCCGGCTTTACGTACAAGCCTCACATGCTCGCGCATCTCTTGTGGAGCGTTACCAGCCACGACCAGTTCAACTGGTTGGTCTAGAAGGTCGGAAAGTTGTTGTGCGGCATCCACCGCGTTGAAAAGGTCGCGTTCATGCCCGCCCTTGAAACTGCCTTCCACCACCAGCAGTCGGATGAGATCAACAGGAAGTCGAACCTTGCTGTTGGGAGAAAAAGTTTGCAGATCCACCCCGTTGTGGATCACGGTCAATGGTTTTTTGAGCGAACCATACTCGGTGTTCCACCAGTCCCGCGTAAATGCGCTCTGGTAAACGATCGTATCTGCCAGCCAGCGGCGGATGAATGAAAGCTGCAGGTTCATACGTTCCGAGCGTAAATAATGCCGCCAGCCTGTACGGTTTCGTTTGTGCAGCCAGTTCATACCATCCAGCCGTTGGACGATATGGATATTGTGAGTCTTGGCATAGAAAAGATCGCCCATCTGGCGGGTCGCTCCGATCACCAATAGCGCCTGGGTCCCCGCTGTTCTCGGGTCATGATGCGTTTCTATGCCTCGCGTAGCCAGCCCCGCGCGAAGTTTGGATTGAAATGACGAGGGTCCGCCGTGGCCGTCCAGCTTGGGCAGTATGCAGATGGATGGTTGTGTCAAAATTAGATTCCGTTGTTTAAAAATGGGTGAAAGCTATTATACTTGCTGCTTTCAGATCTCTAATGCTAACCAATTTACTGGTCAATTAAAGATAAAATAATCCATTAGTTATGTCAAAAGATCATCGTTTTGTCGTCAAGGTCGGCACGTCCACATTGACCGGCGGTTCGCCCAGGTTGAGTCTGCCGCGCATCACCTCGATTGCCCAGCAGATCTCCGCAATGATGGAAAGCGGTTCTCAGGTGATCCTGGTTTCCTCCGGTGCTATCGCGGCAGGCCGGGAGCGGCTGGAATTTCCCGATCTGACCCGTTCCATCCCGATCAAGCAGATGCTTGCAGCGGTTGGGCAGCCGCGGCTGATGAATGTGTATGAGCAGTTGTTCGGTATCTACGGTCGCCAGGTTGCGCAGATACTCCTCACCCGTGAGGATATCAGTGAGCGGCGGCGCTACCTGAACGCGCGCAACACCCTGGAAGCCCTCCTGGATCAAGGTGTGCTGCCGGTGATCAATGAGAATGACTCTATCGCCACCGAAGAGATCAAGATCGGCGATAATGACACGCTTTCCGCGTTGGTTGCCAATTTGATCGAAGCGGATCTGCTGGTCTTACTGACGGACCAGGAAGGTCTCTTCACATCCGACCCGAACAGGAACAAAGATGCAGTGCTGATCGAGGAGATCTCCACCCCGGATATCCCAGCGGATGTCTGGGAAGCCGCGGGAGGCAGCCGCAATGGACTGGGCACTGGTGGTATGCTGACCAAGCTGCAGGCTGCGGATATCGCCCGGCGCTCCGGCACCCGGGTAGTGATCGCGCGCGGTGATTTACCGGATGTCCTTTCAAGGTTGGTCGCCGGAGAAAAACTGGGTACCTGTTTTAAACCGGTGACAGATACTTTGGAGAGCCGTAAGCGATTCTTGCTGGCAGGCGCCAAACCGCGCGTGTCCATCCGCATTGATAACGGAGCGCTGAAAGCCCTGCGCGGCGGCGGCTCTCTTCTTCCGGTGGGTATCACCCATGTGCAGGGTGCCTTCGATCGCGGCGATATTATCAAAGTGAAGACAGGTGATGGCAAGGACTGCGCGGTCGGTCTGGCGAACTATCCCTCCACGGATATTCAGAAGATCATGGGCAAGCGCTCAGGTGAGATCGAGGCTTTATTGGGGTACGCTTACGGGGAAGAAGTAATCCATCACAATAATATGACCATTCTTGGGAGCTGACCATGTTGGATATCGTTCAGATTTGTCGGGAAGCAAGAGCCGCAAGTAGTAAACTGGCCTTGTCGGATACAAGCGCGAAAAATAAAGCTTTGTCGTTATTGGATGGGTGGCTGAAAGAGAACACCGAAGCCATCCTTTGTAAGAATGACCAGGATGTGAAAGAAGCCCGAACGAATGGGCTCAGTGAAGCTCTGATTGACCGTCTGCGGTTAACGCCCGAGCGCCTGGCTGGAATTGCAGCCGACCTGAAAAATGTCATTGGCTTGGCGGATCCGGTGGGCGAGGTGTTTGAGAGCGGCATATTGCCAAACGGCCTTAAAACTCGCAAAGTTCGTATTCCGCTGGGTGTGATCGCCGTGATCTATGAGTCGCGCCCTAATGTGACCATTGATGTGGCCTCATTGGCGTTGAAAAGCGGCAATGCGGTCATTTTGCGCGGCGGCAGCGAAACCATCCACAGCAACCGTATCCTGGTGAAAGGTATTCGCGTTGCGCTGCAGGGCGCGGGTATCGATCCGGCAGTCGTGCAGTTCATCGATGATCCCTCGCGAGAACTGGTTAGCCAATTGCTGAAGATGCACCAATATGTGGATATGCTCATCCCGCGCGGCGGCGCTGGCTTGCACACTTATTGCCGCGAGAACTCCACCATCCCGGTCATCACCGGCGGTATCGGCATCTGCCACCTTTTTGTGGACGAGAGCGCTGACCTGGACAAATCCATTGAAGTGATCCGCAACGCCAAGATCCAGCGCCCGTCGGTCTGCAATTCGCTCGATACGGTCCTCGTGCATAAAAGCGTCGTGGGGGATCTCGTGCCGCGTCTGATCAAAGCGCTGCGCGGGGACGGCGTCAGTTTCCGCGTGGAAGCGGATCTAATGCAAAAGTTGGGATTCCAGGCGGACGGGATCGTCCAACCGGCTGGAACTCAGGATTTCGACACCGAATGGCTGTCCCTGGTGCTGGGTATCAAGCAGGTCAGTGGGCTGGAAGAGGCTATCGCTCATATCGCCGCGCATTCCACCGGTCATTCGGATGGTATCCTGACTGGGAACTCGGAGAATGCCAGCCGGTTCACTCATGAAGTGGATTCTTCCGTGGTCTATGTTAACGCCAGCACGCGCTTCACGGATGGCGCTCAGCTTGGGTTGGGTGCCGAGGTGGCTGTCTCCACCCAGCGCCTTCATGCCCGCGGCCCGATGGCGCTTCGGGAATTAACTACCTTCAAATGGGTGGTGGAAGGTGATTATCAAACAAGAAAGTGAATCCCGTATTGGAAGGATTTATAAGTTGTTTAAAAATTTTCGAGGGTATTAGAAACCCTCGTGAATGATGGTCACGATCCGCCCGGCGGCAAATCCATCCCCATACGGGTTGGGTGATTGGGCAATTTTTTCAAATAATGCTTGATCTTCCAGCATTTTCCTCGCTTCATTGACGATCTTTTCCGGATTTGTCCCCACCAAACTCAGCACGCCCGCTTCCACACCTTCCGGCCGCTCGGTCACCTCGCGCAGTACCAGGCAGGGCTTGCCCAGCCCGGTGGCTTCTTCCTGTATGCCGCCTGAATCGGTCAGGATCAGCCGCGCGGATTTCAGCAGGTGCACCAGCGGCAGATATTCCAGCGGCGGCAGCAGGTTGATGTTGGCAATTCCATCCAGGAGTTCATGCACGGGCTGCTGGATGTTGGGGTTGAGATGGACCGGGTAAACGATCTCGATCTTCCCCGCGAATTCAGCCGCGAGTTCCTTCAGCGCCCGGCAAATGTCGCGGATGGGCTGGCCGAAGTTCTCCCGCCGGTGAGCGGTCACCACCACCAGTTCCTTATTGCCGGAAAGAACACCTTTTTCACTCAACAGGTTTTGAATCTCTTCCGGCATCGGCAGAGCGGTCACCTGATTAAGCGCGTCGATGATCGTGTTGCCAGTGACCTTCAGCGCTTCTTTGGGCGCGCCATCCTGTATCAGGTTGTTGTACGCCCAATCTGTGGGTGCGAACTGCAGGTCGGCGATATCGCCGATCACGCGCCGGTTGACCTCTTCGGGAAAGGGTTGCCACTTGTCCCAGGTTCGCAATCCGGCTTCCACATGCGCCACCTTGATGCGCCGGTAATAGGCTGCCATCGCGGACGCCATGGCGGTGGTTGTGTCGCCTTGCACCACCACCCATTCGGGCTGGTATTTCTCCAATAAAGGGTCAAGCCGGGTGAAAATATCCGCGGTAAGCCGTGAGAGCGACTGGTCCTCGGTCATCAGGTTCAGGTCTTCGTCTGGAGTCAGCTTGAACAACGACAGCACCTGGTCAAGCATCTCGCGGTGCTGCGCGGTGACCACCAGGGTGGACTCGAAACGTGTATCGCTGTTAAATAATTGAATAACCGGCGCCAGTTTGATAGCTTCCGGGCGCGTGCCCAGCACGGTCATAACGCGGGTTTTTTTCATACCCTAATTTTTTCCGTCCCCGATGCGGTAAAAGTCAAATCCGGCGGATTCCCAGGCATCGCGTTCCCACCCATTGACCGCGTCCACAATGATTTTCGCGCTGGTTTGCTTTCGGATCGCTGTCGGATCCAGTTCTTTGAATTGTGCATGGCCAACCAGAAGCAGCAGGACATCTGCGTCCTTGATGGATTCTTCCAGCGACTGCGCGTTTCTTGTCCCCTCAACTTGAAAATCCGGCTTGAAGGGTTCAAAAACAACTACATTCGCTTCGTTTTCAGCCAGCAACCGGGCGGTTTCGACCGCTGGAGATTCACGCAGGTCATCCACATCCGGTTTGTACGCCATCCCGAGTATACAGATGCGTTTATTAGCCAGGCCACCGATCTTTTTCTCGACAAATTCCACCACATAATCCGGCTGGCTGTCATTGACCATGCGCGCGGTATGGATCAACTGTGCGGTTTCAGGCGCGGCTTCCACCAGGAACCAGGGGTCCACGCTGATACAGTGCCCGCCCACGCCGGGGCCTGGATTGAGGATCTTGACACGCGGGTGGCGGTTCGCCAGCGCGATCGCTTCCCAGATATCCACCTGGAAATGATCTGCCAGGCGGGCGAATTCATTGGCTGCCGCGATGTTGATGTCGCGATAGGTGTTTTCCATCAATTTGACCATTTCAGCCGTTGTGGCGTCGGTCATCACGATCTCACCGCGCACAAAAGTAGCGTACAGATCGCGGCCGGCTTCCGCTGATGCGGCGTCAATGCCGCCGATCACGCGCGCGTTCTCGATCAACTCGCGCAGGATCTGTCCCGGCAATACGCGCTCTGGAGAGTACGCCAGATAAAAATCCTTGCCGGCTTTGAGGTCCGATTTTTCCAGGATGGGAGCGACGATATCCACCGTGGTGCGCGGCGGCGAGGTGGACTCCAGGATCACCAGGTTCCCTGCCGCCAGTACAGGCAGGATGGATTCTGCAGCCGATTCAACAAAATCCAGGTCAGCTTTTTTATTTTCTTTAAACGGGGTGGGAACCGCGATGATGAATGCATCGGCTGGCTGGGGTTTATCCTTGACCACCAGGTTACCGGATTTCAGGGCTGCCTGCACCAGCGTACGTAGTCCGGGTTCAAACAGATGTACTTCACCGTTGTTGAGTCCCGCGACGATCTGCGGCTGCGTGTCCACCCCGGTCACCTTGATACCGTGTGTGGCAAATGTACTTGCGGTGGGCAGGCCGATATAACCAAGCCCGAGAACGCAAAGGGTGTCAAACTTCAATTTGGCTCTCCTGGTTAGAATCGTCTCTATTATCCCATATCTGTTAATCATATAATTCAAATTCTTTTATCAAGTCTAAGAAAAGCAGGTCAGTCTTTAGCCTGATGCCAGTAGTCAACCAGGAGCAGTCACTTTGAGCCGAAGTCGAACACCCTCACTGCGTTCGAGTGCCATGGGAGTCTCGGCAAGCGTAAAATCCTTGGCCTGACGAAACCTCGGTTTAAACCATAATAAAAATCAGTGTCAATCCGTTTTTTATCAGTGTCCATCTGTGGTTGGAGTACGAAGTCAGCGTATAAAATATCTATAGAGTAAATTATTCCGGAGGAATCATGACCAGGCAATATCACATTCAACTTAAAGAAGGCGAATGCGCACCATATGTACTGCTCCCCGGTGATCCCGGACGTGTGGAGCTGGTGGCCAGCGTGTGGGATGAATCGCGCAAGATGGCGGAGAACCGTGAATATGTTACGTACACTGGGGTTTACAAAGGCGTCCCGATCACCTGCACCAGCACCGGCATTGGTGGCCCGTCTACAGCCATCGCCGTGGAAGAACTGGCGCGTGTGGGCGCTCGCACCTTCCTGCGCATCGGCACCTGCGGCACCTTCAAGGACGAGGTGAAGGATGGCGACATGGTCATTTTTGACGCGGCCGCCCGTTTTGACGGTGCCTCCCTGGCTTACGCCCCGCTCGAATTCCCGGCGGTAGCCCATTATGATGTGGTCAAATCATGCATCCAGGCGGCGGAAAATCTGGGCATACCCTATCATGTGGGATTAACGCGTACGCATGATGGGCTGTACGCGCGCCAGCCCAAACCGGGCGGTTCTTACGCGGATTACTGGCAGTCCTCCTGGGCTAACCATTATGAGGATCTGAAGCACATGAATATCACCGCCTCTGAGATGGAAGCGGCGGTGATCCTGGTGCAGGCTCGTTTGTGGGGATTGAGAGCCGGGGGCATGGCAGTATCAGTGATCAATGTGCTTAAGCCGGCGGACGCGGACGAGGTGTATGATCCAGCCAAGGATTTCGATCAGTCCAGTGAGAATGTCCTGCGTCTGGCGCGTATGGGCAGTGAAGCGCTCCGCATTTTGGCGGAACAAGATTCAGGACGCTGATTTTTCTTTGGTTCTGAGCCAAGACATTGTATCCACACCAAGGGCCGATATTGACAGCGGCATCATCAAGGATAACGGGGATAGTATACCGGATGGAGTCAAGCACCGCGGGCAATCTCTGTTTCAAAACCTGGGC
>Ga0209164_1000793_pt1 | contig 55241 bp, 45 predicted proteins | sample MTBNYHSulfiMetaG_FD_187458 | JGI IMG/M metagenome (GOLD analysis project Ga0209164, IMG submission 187458) | Enrichment culture microbial communities from rom New York Harbor, USA that are MTBE-degrading - MTBE-NYH (New York Harbor Sulfidogenic)... | ecosystem: Environmental > Aquatic > Marine >... | reverse complement strand
ACAGCTCACGTCTGGAAATGGGATCAACCCCTGTGGTAGGTTCATCCAGAATCAATAAATCCGGTTCATGAATCAGGGCACAGCTAAGCGCCAATTTTTTTTGCATTCCCCCAGAAAGATTCATGCTTCTTCTATTAAAAAATGGGGTTAATCGTGCAAAACTCATCAAATCTTTGGTTCTTTTATTCTTTTCCTGCGGCTTTACGCCTTTCAATTCTGCAAAAAATTCCAAATTTTCTTTGACGGTAAGATATGGATAAAGCCCATAAAATTGAGCCATATATCCAATTTGTTTACGAACTTTTTCAGCTTCTCGAACAGTATCATAACCAACAACTTTCGCATTACCTGCCGTAGGTTGAAGTATGGTTGCTAATAATCGAAGGGTTGTAGTTTTCCCTGCTCCATCTGGTCCCACTAATCCAAATAATGTGCCAGCAGGAACCACAAGGTTTACATCCTTGATTGCAGGTGAGCCTTTTTTACCAGCCAGATATTGTTTAGTAAGCTGTTTGGTTTCAATTGCCAGATTCATCATTAATTCTTTATTTTCCTCACCTTCCATGCCAAGTAGCATGAAATACAACATAACCGGTTATCACCAATCCCAGGATATAAATTGGCCAATTGAATGAAGTTGGGTTTAATTGAGCAATTGTTGCCACATCAGCAGGCATTATCGATATGGCATCTTCCATGAATAAATATAGAAGGATTAATACACCGGTAATTAAGATTGCCCAATCAAAGACAGATATTCTAATATTGCCGCCTTTATCTTCTAACACGATAGCTGAAATTCCTCCCATGACCATTAATATTGCTACTAACACAGGCGCGATAACCGGCCCCCACCATGGTAATGGAATTAAGAAGAGTAGATCGGTTTCAAAAATCGAACTAGGCCATCGAATCAGGACCCACAACCAGAAATAATAGAAAATATCCCACACTCCAAATCCTAATAAGGAGTAACTCAGTCTACTTTGAATCGTAATTCCAGTTGCCCAACCCATTGCTAATAGCATGATGAGAGTAGATAATTCTCTACCGACCTCAATGGCAGCTATGGCTGGTTCAAAATTTGGAGCGCCCATTGCATAATCAGTAATCCCATACAAACGTCGTAGATATACGACTACTGAAGATTCCAAGTAAGCCATTGCAATGGCAAATATCCCGACTGATATTAGTTTCCTTATTGTGGTTTTTTTCATTTATTCAGGCAATACAGCAATGCCAATAGTTCCAGGGCCTACATGAGTTCCAATCACCGGACTAAGTTCATAAACATCTACTTCTCTGCACTGAATTCTTTTTGCTACTTTCTCTTTCAGTTGTGTCACCTCATCTAGTCGATTAGCATGGATCAGACTGGCAAAAACTCTCTCACCTTTCGAATGTTCTTCAGCTAAATTAAGCAATCTTTCTACCGCTTTTCGTTTCGTGCGTACTTTTTCTAATGCATCAATTTTTCCCTGGTCATCCAAATATAATATTGGCTTGATATCAAGTGCACTCCCCAGATAACGCGATGCCCCTCCAATACGCCCGCCTTTATGTAAATACTTCAATGTATCGACAACAAAAAAGGTTTTCGTCGTTTTGATGATTTCATCTGATAAGCGCTTAATTTCCTGGATATTTTTACCCTCAGCCACAGCGTGAACCGCTGCCTTAACAATCATCCCTAATCCTGCCGATGTGGATAAAGAATCAATCACCACGACTGGAATTTTGGTAAATGTTTTTATCGCCAGTTCAGCTGAATCGACTGTGCCGCTTATACCGGATGAAATAAGCGTAGCAAATATCGCTTCATAATCCTGGCTCAATCGATCAAATAATTCGATGAAATCTCCTGCCGAAGGTTGGGACGTGGTTGGAATAGTGACCGATTTCTCCAGGCGTTCATAGAATTGTGAAGGGCTGATATCTATTCCATCCAATAAAGTTTCATCATCCCAATGAATTCTGAGCGGGATGACATGGATGTTATTCATTTTTACAAATTCCTCTGATAAATATGCAGAGCTATCCGTAACAATGGCTATCTTTTTCATGAGACTACTCCTTTATCGAATATGAATTTTTCAATTAATCTTTATTATTTTTTGGCTTCACATTGAATTGCCTTCTATTAACTTATCAACAAAAACAGTTCTTTTTCTCATTTATCCGCAAATTTTCCGAATATTCCGAAAGAATTCCATAAAAAATTATCCGTGTACTATTTTGATAATATAGCGAGTGTAATCAGTTAATAGTTTCTTTTTTTCTTCACTAAGTTCCGTGAGCATTTCATGATACCTACCGCTGTGTTCAAGCAAAACAGTTGAGAGATTAATATTCACATCCTCTATGAGAGATAGGGCTGCACCAAGTCCAGCTATTGCCATCAATCCAACTTCTCCAGGAAGACCGATCCGACTCAGGTGATCAAGAATGCTCTTGTTCTTAACAGCTTTTTTGATCGGAGTAAGCGCAAGCATAATAGCCGTAACCATCTCTGTTAAAAATATCAAAGGAGATCGGTGCTCGGGGATTCTTACCAATAAATCATTCAACAAAGATTCATATCCCCCCGCTTTTCCATCCTGCAATTTCCCCAGGATTTGCTGCTTTACTATCTCCCATTCTTTAACATCTGCGGGATTTTCCGATAACCGCTTAAAAAACCGCGTAGCTTCTTTAGTTGGTTTGAAAAACACTTCCGAGCGGCCAGGTCCTCGTTTGCCAGACGGAAGATGGTATTCGGCTTCAACTAACCCCCGCTTTTCAAGCAATCTCAGCATCTCATAAGCTGTAATTTTCCCAATATCAAGTCGCTTTGACAAATCGACATAATGAATTGGGCTTTCTATTTCTCTGTAAATGTCAATGAGTTGACTTAGAAATTGCTTTTGGCGTTGAGTTAATTTTTTAGCCATGTTTTTTCCGAATAAAACGAATATATTATAAGCATAATATCACACATTTTCATTTTTTTTCAGAGTATAAGTTTTTTACGTTGACAACAAAATAAGTTTGAATATGATCTTGATTCATGAACCTACTGACATGCATAAGTAAAATTTACGTGTCCCCACAGTAATACGGTGTCCATTGCGTCTACCAAGTTCACGTTTTTATCTTTGGATTATCCATTGTTTCCATTTTTTCCATACTGTTCCAACCTGGTTACACCCAACAAGCAGAAAAAATCAATTAATAAAACACCCCACATAGGTGGGTGTATTAATAATAAAACACCGTATATAAACGGTGTTTTATGACGCACCAGGGAATCGAACCCTGAACCTACTGATTAAGAGTCAGTATTCAGCATGTCTATTGCGTAATACAGCGTCTACTGTGTCTACCTTGTGCACAAAATAGGGCAAAAATCGTCCACTGCGTCTACAGTGTCCACCCTGTATCAATCCAATTGCACCCGATTTGCACCCTCAAGAGGAAAGGCGACTCGTCATGATGTTCTAGAAGATAGTATAGGAATGTTTTTTAATTTCTTTCTATTCAACAAGAGTTTTAAACGATTGTAAATGGTAGACTTTTAGTTCTTTATTTTTGAACAAGCAATTCTTACAATGCCGGATTACTTAAATTTTTTATAATATGATGGCAAAAATATTCATTTTCATATTTATTAGTCAAGCAAAATATTCATAATAACGACAAGGATTTATATCAAATCCTGAAATCCTATTTAGGTAAAATTAGCCCTAAAACAATAAAAAAACCGATTGCATCAGGCCTATCATCTTCAGGGACTATCCAATACCTTCTGCCACAATGAAGATCATGTGGAGACCATTCTTTTCCGCTTGGTAACTCAGATGCCGGAGACGAGGAAATTTTATAAGCAGTATTTTTATTCGCTTCATTGCTCTCGATATTAGTTCTCCATACGTCACTTCCCCAAGAACCTCCACGATAGACTCTTTTTGAACTACCCTCTAAACTATTATCTTCTGGTTCTAAAGAATCCTCACGCCATTTTGTTAAACACCATTTCCATGCATTACCCACCATATCCAAAACCCCATAAGGTGAAGAACCATCGGGGAAGATTCCAACAGCAGTTGTACTCTCAATATTGATTACATTGCATTTGCTTTCTTGAAATTCATTACCCCAGGGATAAAGCCTACCATCTTCACCTCTTGCAGCTTTTTCCCATTCGTTTTCTGTAGGAAGTCTTATTTCATATCCACCTTGAATTTTATTAAATGATCGAAATTGGATATTTAACCAATTGCAAAATGCTACTGCCTCATACCAATTTACACCCACTCTTGGATGGTTTGGCAAATTATGAGTTTCACTATAATCTTCAGGTCCATTTCTCTCCCCCTTTTTAATCCAACCAGTATTTGTCCAACAACGCCTCCATTTTTCCGTATAACCTCCGTCCTCAATAAACGGTTGGTATTGCGCATTTGTAACCATGTATTTACTAATTTGAAACCAAGGTAAATTTACTGTTCGTTCTGATTTTTCACCCGCAATAAATTCTCCCTCAGGTACATCACACCACTCAAAAACAGGTAAACGATGATCATCAATTAAACATACACCAGGCCTGGAGTCTGCGTCTATTAATCCTAGGGCTCTGCCAATTGCCGCACGAGCTAGGACAGGTTCTTTTAGATCCATTAATCTAGGCAACCATGCTGCAACAAGCATCTGACGAATTGAGGTTTTAATATCTATTCCGCCATCCCTCAAACATCTTGCTGCCAATTCCGGATTCGAATCCCTTAGCCAGTTTAATACTGTCAATGGTTCATCATTGTATAAACCTGCTAGGAGAACTGATGTTTCTTCCCATCCAACAGGTTTCCACCATTGAGATGGCGGCCAAAATTCAGTTGCAGATTTACCCTTAATCCTTTCTTGATCTAATGCATATGCTGCAAAAAATTCTTGAAGTAATTGATGAGAAAATCGGACATTCTCTCCGATTTGGAGAATATTCTCACTTGCTGTAAGGTGAAGAATCTTTTCATCTCCGAGAATACCTAAAGCTTTACTGTACTCAATACTTGTACCTTGCTCCCCACTCATTTGCATGGAAAAAGCTAATCGACTTAATGCTTCTCTTTGTTCCTTTTCATTAACCCATTCTTCTTCCCTGCATTTTTCTTTTTCGTTTCGCATAAGTACATCAACAAACAATCTAAAAAGTTGACCTCGATTCTTTGGTAAACTTTCATCTGTTATATAGACTTGGGCAATCATAAATAGCATAAAAGGATTCCGAGCAATGCCCAAATAACTACGAGGATTTTCGCGGATTTTCAACCAATAAGGCCAATCCCAATAATTCCATGGAGCCTTAAGTACTTTTGGTTCTTCCTGGGCTAACCAGAAATCAAATTCATTCCCTCCAGCTTGTTCAAATCGGAACCAATATTCATCCTTTGCTCGAGAATCAATTAATTTCCAAAAAAGATTCTCACCTTCATCTTTTAAGTAATTTCTTAAGAAAGCTTTTATTTGAATAGGATCTAGGGGTTTTATTCTAATCCGGTCAAGACCCATATCTACTGTATAGTCAAGTTCACGACAAGTTATTACTACCAAGATATTTGGATTATCCTCAATAAAGAGTTTTACTTTTTGAACGGCAGTTTCATAACAAGCTCTTGGCATTTCATTTAGACCATCTAGAAGCATTGCAATTCGTTTTTCTTCCAATAATTTAGGAAAATAAGTTACTAATTCGCCAAGAAGTGTTTCTGAATTTTTCTGAATATATGAAACCAAATCACTTTTTCCATCATAACTTCCCATTGGGATTAACACGGGTATAGGAGATTCGGGATTTTGAATGCAATTAGTAGCTAGATCAGATATTAAACGCCACAAAGTAGTGCTTTTTCCTGCACCTGGTTCCCCTAATAACACAACTCTTTTTCTTAATCTAATTTCTTCAAGAATTGAAGTGACACGATAAGGTTCTTTAGGAGCAGCTATTCCAAGCATTTCCTTTCTCTCATTTAATAATTCAAACAGAGGGTTCATGGTAGCAGGAGAAACAGAAATCTTTCGATTCTTTGTGGATACCTGTTCTGCAATACCTGACATTGGTGTATATAAATCAAGCCATCTTTCATATTTAAATAGCAATCTATCTAAGTATGCTTGCTCTAATAATCTACGGCTCGGGCTAATATCATTAGCTTTATGAATAGTTCCAAGTGGATTGGGAAGGAACTTGACTAGAGCATCAAAATTTAACGAATAATTTGATTCCAAATTGAAACTCTTTTTATCCCGTATGTAATCTGGCAATTTGCATTTATCTATCAATACTGGTATGACTATTTTCCCCTTACTTTCTGCTACTAAATATTCTCTTCTAAGCATTATTGATTCTTTGCTCGTTGAACTTATCATAGAAATAAAAATGGGAGCCATGTTTATTCCATTTGCAATACTTACAATACGCTCATCATCACTTTTAATTCCGGACTGTTCAAAAAACACAGAAAATCCTCTACTTTGAAGATCCTCAGCAATTTTCCTTACTTTATGGTAATCATCATCAGAAAAACTTAGGAAAATATCAGTTCCGATGATATTTGATTCCGAAATAAGTTGTGATGCAAACCCAATATTTTCCCAATCAAGTGAAGCCAGAGGTCGGGGGATTGATATATGAGATGGTTGATCAGAGGGAATTCTAATATTTAATAACCTTAGTGATCGATCTAAACATTGAGCACTATATAATAACAAAGCATTTTTTAGAGGTAGAACTACAGATTTTTTACGAACAAAATTTAGACATGCTGCAAGGCTTGAAATTAAAAACGATATTTCAACCCATTCTCTTAGTTCAATCGTAATGCTATTTACAATAGTTTGAATATTTTCTCTTATCGGCTGGATTAATTTCCACGCCATTGGTGCTTGTCTACCTTTAGGTTCTCCATCGGGAAGAATGGACTTGTTTGAAAATTCGGATATATATACCCATTCAGACCAGTCTTCAGTGTTCTTACATTGCATGAATCGTAATAATAAATCAATCTCCAAATACGCCCAATCAAAAAACGACAGTGCCTCATTTTCGAACGCACCCCAATCTATAAGAAATACTTTCTGCGCTTGTAAATCACAAATGACATTTTCACAATGGAGATCAGAGTGGACAAATCCTTCAAGATAGATAAGTTGTCTTTTCTCCCATAAATCTGTTTTATATGCATAGGCAATTGGATTTGGAAATACTCTATCAGTTCCTTCAAAAGTTAATATTGGTTTATCTATTCCCGGATAGTTATCTTCTAATCGCTTAAGCAAGGATTCTGGTCCATTTAATCGTTCTTTTCCAATATTAATAATCTTTTGAAGAATATCTACGATATCGGAAGTCTTCCGTTTCTGTTTTAATTCGGATAATGGATTTAACTGAATTAATAACTCTATTGTTTTTCTTATAAATGTTATTGCTCTTGTAATGTCTGATTGAATTAAATACTCAAGAGGTTGAACATTTAATAAATGTCCTCCAGCTAATTTGTACAAAGTTGCTACTCGTCCCTCTTCCGAAACAATATCAACAATTTCAGGAATGTGATTAGATATGGATGTCTTTTGAGCTTCTTGGTGACGATTGAACTCTTTTTCGCCAATTTCCTCATCTTGGATTTTTACAACATGAGGTCCCTGTAATTCTTCTCCTCCTTTTAGATCTAAAATTAATACTATTGCTCCAGATTTCCCACTCGAATAGATATCAAAAATATGACCACTTCTAGGTTTAAGTTTTTCTAATAGTTTTTGGTCTTCTGTATTAAGAGAAGATAAATTTCCCGAAATATCCATATCTTTTTTTAAAATTTAATATAACATGTTTGTTCTTTATTAAAATTAATTATTCCTTAAATTGCGCAAACTCTTTATCTAATGCATGAGATAAACAATAATCTTGTCCAGCAAAGATAGGATTTTTTTTACCTCGCAAATTAGCAAATGAAAATGCAATTGCTCTACACCCACCTAGACAAAAGGATTTATATAAACAGTTCTTACAAATACCGTCCAAATTATTGTTTAAACTTGCCGCATCAAAAAAAGTGTTATCAATCTTGCCATTAATATATTTGATTTGAGCGTCTTGGAAAGTCTCAAAAAAAAGGCAGGGATAATATTTACCACTTTCATTAGAAACGACGATACTATCCCCATTAGCAGCTGGGCAGATAGATCTACTCCATGGCCATCTTTCATCTTGTCCACTAAGAAATCTAAGCATTTTTTCAGAATAAAAATTAGGTCCCCATGTTTGATCTAGCCCAATATTCAATTGTCTAGAGGAATATTTTGACCGAAGGTCAGAATATTTCAACATAACTTCCTGGCATTCGTCACCATAAATAAGATCTTTGATTCGCCATTTTTTTACTTTACCGCAAGGTATTATTCTTTGAATCCACCACTTAAAAACACCTATATTAATAAGTTGTTCTGGTAAATAATCAATTGCTTCTAGATTAGATTTTGAAAGAGTGGTGATTATTTCTACAGAAATGCTTGAATCAACCAGTCTCTTTATCGAGTCAATCAACTTCTCATAGTTACCTGATGTAGCATTTGTTAATGTTAAATGTTGGTCTTTGTTCCCGTGTAGGCTTACAAAAACAGTCTCGATTCCACTTTTCTTCAGATTTTGAATAATGGAGGGTTTATCTGAAATTAAATATGCGGATGTAGATATTTCATTACAATCATATCTTTTATATAAGGGGAGTATTTTTTCCAACAAAAGTGGTTCACGCGGAAAAGGATATTTGCGATATATTTTCGAATCAAACATATCAAGGTGTCTTGATAAATTTTCTAAATTTACTTTTTCTGATGGCGGAGATTCAATTTGGAAACAATGAATACAATTTTGAAAACACTTATTGTGAATTGAAACTTGCACAATTTTTTTTGAAGGTTTAAAATTCAATTTAGTCTGAAATTCATTAACATTTAATCCAGTAGCTTTATATATTCGCTCTTCAAAAGTTCCAGTGACAGTTGCAAGATATCGTAATGGCATTATTTGTGTAAAAATTTTAATAAAAGTTTTTTTTGATATATTCTAAAGCGGGTTTATCTATGATCCGGTTTGATATATCAATCCTCTGTTCTAAATTCTCATTATCACAAAATGCTAAGAATGCTATCTCTGTAGATTTATTCCAAAGACCATCATTAGGTCCTTTGTAATAGCCCAAATTACTTAGCATGCATTGGATTTCTTTAGTAATTTTATTATTCATAAATATTTTATCGTTCTTATCTGAATATCCTAAAAAGATCTCATGTAAATCTAGTAATTTTCGTAATTCTTCCAAGGGATCTGAATGATTATCAACTCTTAGATCAAGATATCGATCTGAATAACCCCCATAACCACCCTCTTTTTTAACTACAACCATACAAGCAGATTGTTTTCCTCGCTTGTCTCCACCCGCATCTTCTCCTGCTTTAAGTGCTTTATATAATCGAATTTCTAACTTTCCAATTGTTTCTTCATATGTTTTTGCAATAGCGTGTACTGTCTCTTCACCAAATAATAAATTTCCCTGAACAGAATAATTTTTGCCAATGATACCCCCAGCCCAAGATGAGCACTTATCTCCAGTAAAATTCGCTGCATTACCCCATTTATCTACAATACCGACTTGTCGATCGGTTACATCCATATCTCCATTCAGAATTATTTCTAGCACTTCCTTTGCTTTGAATCCTTTTCTAAGTAAATCTAACCCCATTTCTCCATATAATGAATTAACTGAACTTTGTGTTGCAATTGCACCTACCTCAGCCTTTGCATATGGTACCAGAGCACCCACAGCAAGGAATTTGCTGGCAGCGGCAACTCCCCAACATTCAAATTCAGAGTCATAAGCTACAATAGAAAACGTGTGCACAATTTTTTCAACGTTCATTAAATAACCCCTACTCAATTCGATTCTTTATCATGAATTCCTTGGACACAATATGAAAACCTAAAGGTAAAAAAAGATCTCTCGTTATGCGAGGGATAACAATAAAAATTAATTTCTTATTCAGTATATATTCTGTAAATTCTGTTCCGTTCACTGAAAATGTAACTTTATTTCTATCCCACCACCTTTTTCTGAATTCGTTGATATTAATATAACCTGTATTAAAAATACTATTATGATCGGGGTCAATAATAGTCAATTTTGAATTTAAATAATCTATATCTTTTATTACACTATAATGTCCTTCATTGAATTCAACACCTCTTTCGTCAAAAAAAGTCCCCTGCCATTCTGTTCCAACAGGTATTTGAAATGCTTTAAATAAATTAGTTATTTCAACTATATTCGAATTGTATTTCCCTAATAAAATATAATCTTTAATTAATTCTTCAACAGCTTGGGCAAGTTGATCGATGCGCGTTCCTTCTTCATAATTCATAGGATGTATTCCAATTTGCATCATAATTTCTTCTTGAGTAATCTTTATTCCAAAAACTGAAAACAACATACTTAATGTAGCTGGCCCACAGAATCCAATTGCTTTCTGCGCAATAGGTGAAACAGAATATTTTTTAAGACGATTCCAATCTTGAATCGATCTCATCTTTTATCAACAATTGGTATTGCTTTTTCTTCCTAATAATTTAATTAGATGTTTTATTCTGCCCATGGATGTAAGGGCATCTTGTCTCTTGGAAATACCTCAAGGATAAACTCTATGTCCTCTTTTGTTAGACTTTTCTCTGAAGATAGTAGGTTTAATTTGACTTGGGTAAGGTTTCGAAAGCCGGGGATCACACATGACACAATTGGATAAGCTAAAAGAAATTGTAATGCAACCCGGGCCAAGTCACTAATCTCTCCTCCAAATCGCTTACGTAAAGCATTCAGACGTGGTTCTAATTCATCCAAGCTGTCTTTTGTAAACGATATATTCCCTTCTCTATTGTCTCCATTCTCGAATACAGGTGGATTTTTACTATTATATTTACCTAAGAGTCTTCCTTGACCAAATGGCATCATTGCTATAAAACCAAGGTCTCGTTCTTCAATTTCCCGTCTAACATTTGAACCTTTACAAATAAACTCATCATGCTCTATATCTGCCCAACTTTGAATAACATCAGGATCAATTTTTGGTATTTTGTCAATAAATTCTTCTTCAGCATACCCCGAAAGGCCAATAAATCTAATTTTCCCTTCTTTTTTAAGTTTTAAGAACTCATTAATAGCATTTTCCAAATAAACATCATCTATACCGAAATCACAATGATGGAAATAATATAAATCAATATAATCAGTATTTAAATTTCTCAAACTTTGCTCACACTGGTTACGTATATTATGCGGATCATAAACATTAGGAGCAGTTGTCGCTGCAAAACCAACTTTTGAGGCAATTATTACATTTTTTCGACGATTACCTAAAGCTTTGCCAAGTAATCGCTCAGATTGACCATACCCATAAACATCTGCTGTGTCAAAATGGTTTACACCATGATCAACTGCATAATTTATTGCCAATTCAATATCTTTGAAATCTAAGGGGCCAGACCAACCAGTAGGTTCTCCTTCAGTCCAATAGGGACCTCCTATAGCCCAAGTTCCTAAGCCAATCTCGGAAACAAAAAGATTAGTTCTACCCAATTTGCGTTGTTTCATTTAATTATCCTCCTCAAGAATTATCAATTATTTATTTTCAATTTTCAAATCTAAAACCCTTTTTTAGGAGTCACTACATTATTTTTCTTCGCCAAATAATTGCTTCTAATTTGTTAATTCTTGTAGTAATTTTTCTAAAATATCAATCTTTTCCACCGAATTAGATTGTATCTTTTTATTGAACTCATCCTTATTTACCCATTCACAAGCAATGATCTCTGAAGGATTTTTTGAAATGGTCACAGAAGATGTAGTATTTATTAATGCACCATAATAAGCTTTCCCGATCATTCGATGCTTTGATACAAGACCTCTCAAAGAAAAAGGCAGATCCCTTTCGTCCCACCTCAAAGCGGGCAAGACTCTTTTACCAAGCCATATGCTTTTTCTATATTGGATACTTGATTCTTCTAATCCCAATTCGACTTTAAGACATCTCACCGCTGCTTCTTCAACTGATTCATTTATAAAAATGCCCTCATGGGGAGGTATCCAAACATTTGGTTCAATGCTTGGTTTTGCGATAAGAAAAAGACCTGGAAAAGTATTGTCTCTAATTAAGCAAATAACTTCCGGCCTATACCCCGCTAGTTGAAGTCGAACTTTTCGATCAAAAATCCATCGAATTGCAATTTTTATAATATCAAGAATATCAAAACCCATGTTTTCTCGTTACAGGTAACATTTTTTATAATTAATATTAGCATATCCAATTGATCTAAGGTATGACATCTGTTAGTCTTTTAACACTGATTAATAATCCGTAGTATATAGTGCCTGAAAATTTTCAATGATTTTCTTTTGAAGAAATTCTTTTTCAACATTCAATAAATTCGCCAACATTGATACAATCTGTGGGGTTTTCCCCGGACGTATCGGTTCACCATTCATTGATATAAATGGGCCGTCGGTTTCTGTTAAGATTCTTTCTCTTGGAATAATTTTTGCCATTAGTTGCCCATTTTTTGATTTTAGCATTGAGGAGTTAAATGAAAAATAATAACCGTTTTGTACAGCTTTCATAGCTTGGTTTTTAGTACCAGTAAACCAATGTAATATTATCTTTCCCGGAAAGGAGCTTCCAATTATTGCAAATACGTCAACAACCGATCGTCGAGAATGGATGGTTAATACTTTATTTGATAAATCATAACAACGCTGAATAATCTGGGAAAATACATCTCTTTGAATTTTTCTTTCGCTTTGATCTTTTTTGATATAGTCAAGACCGATTTCGCCTATAAATTTTGTTCTAGTTAAAATATCCCACATTTGAGTTAATTCATTTTTTCTTTTTATTGCCAATTCAGGATGCAGCCCAATCGATGGGATAACATTGCTGAAATTATTGGATATGTTTTCAGTGAAATGAAATACTGAAGGTGTATTAGTTACACTTACGATTAAAACAGAAGCTTTCTCTGCATCCTTAATAATTTCAATTGGGGATTTGTATAGATCAAGGTGACAATGAGTGTCAACAAAATTCTCCTTAAAAGTATTCATTTTTTACCCAAGAACCATTTTATTTCTTCCATACCTCTTCTATAAACTTCAACATATTGAACTATTTCTTCTTTTGAAGATTGGAGAGGCCCTGCTGATCGAACTAATGAATACAGGGATGAGTTCGTATTATCAATTCTTTCAATCGCTATTCTCAATCCGTACAAATCTTTTCCTTCTACTTTATCAGTAGGCAAATTATTTTTTAATACATCGACTATATAATCAACATCCTCAAAACCCGCAAAAGATGTTGCTGCCCTTCTTACGATACAAGGCAGACAATATCCGCAATGGTCATCAGGCGACCCGCCATGAAAGCGTACATAAGTACTATGCGAACAAGAGTGGGTCAGCAGTAGACCTTCTTTAAGAACTGTTGAATTTTTTGTATCATTCAACATCTCGCCTTTTGTGAAAAATCTAAAAGGTGTTGTAATCTCCATATTAATCCCTAAATGTTTGAGGATTTCCTGAAACATTGATAAAAAATAGGGGTGGGTCGTACGAGTACTTAACCCTCCACCTCTATTAGCAGCTAGTGGAACATTTAATGAAAGCAAACCATTCTCATAAATGTTGAGGGGAACATTGTTCCGACTTGCACTTGATACAGCTGCTGCTAATGAAAGAAAAAGAAAAGACCGGCTTCGCTGAGTTGGTTCAGTTTTCCCAGCTGTTCCTTCTGGTGGCTGGATAAAAAACTGGAGTGAGCAAAAATGATTTGGATATTTTTGCCCTAAAAGTGAATACACTCTATCTTGAACAGTTTTTGTTACACCTCCACGACCGTAATGACTGATAAATATCACCTCCCCAGGTGTAGTCTCTAAAACTTCAATAGCACCCGCAAATGAATCCAATCCTCCTGACATAAGCGCAAATGCCTTAGGTGAGTGTGAGAAACTTGGTATTCTCTCCTGTAATTGTTTCCTATCTAAAAACTGATTTTCATTCGACATTCGAAATTGGATTACCCAATGATCCCCCGTAAGAAAATCTAGAGTATGTTCAATTTTTTCTTTAATTCCATTCCATAAATCAATATTGATAACGGGTAGATAAAGGCAAATATATCGAGACCATTTATTAAAAGCTTGGTTTCGATCAGCTAATTTATCAGCAGAAAAAACTGCGAGTGAAAATTTTAATAAATCTGAAGCAACATCAGATGGATATGAACCATATAATTCAAATATACGTGAGAGATTGTTTCTTATGCCATTGGATCTATCAACCCCACTTAAGTCCACATAGACTGGATTTCCCGTTTGGGGTTCTCTAATGATGAAGTTGTCGTTTGAATTCTCGCGTGCGATTATGTGCCAGATCATTTAGTATCCTCCAACAATGTATATGCCTGGGAATAAATTTCATCACAAAACCGCTGCCCCTCAGGTCCAGACCAGTTTAATGTTAGAACATCTACCTTTCTTTCTAGTAATTCAACTTTTACTTTCGCTTCAACATATGGATGTACTTCTCTTTCAAGTCGAATTACTTCATCAACGGGAATATTACCTTTCTCAAAACAGTATTGCAGATCTTGCAAGAACTTTTCATAAATATATCTTGTTACAGAAAAAACTATCAACTCTTTAGCTATATCATTATTTATCGCCTCAAGCGCTGATAAGTCACCCTCCTCTAACTGAAGACGATTGTACATTTCATCCAGTGTTGCATTGATTGCGCGTCGAGCAGCACTGTCATCCGGAGTTGCACCGTCAGGGGCAATCGCATCAAGAATTGCTCCCAAGGCTAATTCAACCGGCATCCCAAGAATTATTGATGATAAACCAAGATTTTCTGTAGCCACGCGAATACCACCGGTTGACACGTTTGAAAGAAAACCCCCAAGTTTCATTGTGGACCTTCTCCCAGCCCGAGAAGATTTTGTCGCCAGCCGTGGCCCACCTTTAGATTTTGAGTAAGAGCCTAGAGTTTTACCCAGTGATCCTTCACCACCTCCACTTATATATTCACCAAAGTATCTACTAGTCGTTGCCCAATTGCTAACCGGAAAAGATGTTTCCGGATTCGCATTTAATGGGGTAGATGGTGTTTCCTCAGAAGAATCACCTTTATCAGCCTGTTCTTCATCTACTTGAGGATTAAGAAAGGAGTCTGTTTCATCATCTGCCCATGGTGGTAAAAGAGAAGAACGATTACCAGGCCCCCCATAAGAATTTGAAGTTCCCATTTATTTCTCCATTTGAATTCGTTATCTAACCCTGATCTTTTTTACTATTTTTTCTTTTTATTGCATCTTGTGCAGCTTTTGCCAAGATTGGGTTTATTTTATTTTTTGACCAAACCCCAAGTAAGTTATTTACTGCTTTTTCCTCATCGTTCCCAACAGTTAATGCGCTAACTCGAACAACTGCAACGATGGGAATCATTGTTTCAGGAATTGAATTTAAGAAGAAAATCATTTGAGAAACCGCTTCATTTCTTTCTTCAACAAAATCAAACATGATCTTAAGAATTGATTCCTTTATTCTTTGATCATCAATATTTCGAAATCGATCTGCAAGCGAACTAAATATTGAATTAACATCAATATGGCTCAAACCTGCCAAACGATCAATGGCTCCTCTCCTTACAACTTCACTTTCACCCAATAATTCTGCAAGAATTCTTTGCGCCTCTGGGCTCATTCTGCGTACAGTACCAACATTGATAGTAACGTTATCTCTCGAGAAATAAAAATATGGTCTAAGGTCTATTTCAGAAAGAGCTGGTTCAAGATTTAACCAATTCTTTATCCATTCATCTGCTTTCCAGGCCTGAAGTAATGTGGTTTCATCATCATCTAAAGAACTTATCTCAATAGTTGGTTTTTGTTCTTGAGAAATTTCCTCTGTTTTTATATTCGAACCTTCCTCACTCTCTTGCTTTGCACCTTCTACCTCGGATTCGTCACTCTTAAAGGCTATTAATTCACGCTCTTGTTCAAGAATATTTAATATTCGCGGTTTCCCTTCTTGTGATGCCTGCAATTCTGCTAGTGTCCGAAAAGCTTCAGTTTGAAAATATTCAAGAAGCATTAGCTTAGCTAGTGGACGAAGGTTCAAGGTTATCTTCCTAGCACTTGCCATCTCGATTCTCATCCTTAGCATATTAAGAAATCGCTTTGTTTGTCTTGGGTTTCCGGATAGACCCACTGCTAGAATTGGGGCAAGAGATTCAGCAAGTGTGAACCCATTAATAATCTCAGCTGGGACTTCATCCATTATTTCTCTTATACATTCGTAGTCCAAACACTGATTTTGAAAGCTACTTAATGCCCGTTCCAAAGCGGTTGAACGAATACGTTCAAACTCCTCTTTTTTCACTTTAGATGAGTCAACAAAGAGCAATTTAATATAGTTTTCAGTTTCACTCTTTCCCAATGAAGGTACTTTGATTGGGTATTGGATAAGTTTTTCCAAATAATCTCGCCCAATTCCTGATCTCTCTTGGAATCCCGGGAACTTTGTGCTTACTGCATACCTTATCAGATCTTCATCAGCAGCAATTACAAAAACAGAATCTGGGACAAATAAAAATAATCGTATAGCTTCAAAAATATCTATTACTGTCCCAGGATTACAACGATCTAAGTCATCTATAAACACTACAAGTGTCTTTATCTTTGATTCTTTGAGCAAATTATTAAAGTCATCATGGAATTCACGAATGGCCATTCGAAATTTAGTTCGTTCTGAGCCATCCTCTTTAATAAGTTTTTCAACATCGTCTACTTCAATATCTTTGACCTGATTGGCAATAGATTTTGCTATTTCAGAAACATCTGTTATAGCAGTAATCCCAAAACCCAATTCTCCTGCAACAGCATTTGCGGCAAAATATTTCCCTACCCCCAAGCCTATTCGCATCCAATCCACTTTATGAATTAGTTTTGCCAGGAGTTCTTTTGCACGAGGGCCAAGTGTTCTTTTACTTGCTATCTCATCAAGAATTGTTCCCATAAGGGCCGATTTGGCATCCTCATAACTCTCGAAAAGCCATCCGTTAAAATGTATGGCCATGATATTCTTGTCACTGCCATTTTCAATTGATGAACGTACCATATGCATAAGACTAGACTTGCCACTCCCCCAATCTCCATAAACACCAATAGTTGCAGGATGAAGTCTTTTATTTTTGATAATGGAATTAACAGCCGCAACTAAATGTGTAAAATCCAGAAGATCTACATCGGTTTCATTATCTGACCACATATTCTTTTCTCCATACCATATTGGATCTTTCTAAAAGAGATATCCTTAACAACAAATTCATACAATGTAAACTATAAGTATCGACCAATAAAAATGGTTATTATTTAAATGTTCTTGAGGAATCTATAACCCTTAGAAGTAGTTCTGTTAATTCTTCTTCTCCTTCATGTTCTTCAAGATATTCCATTGCTGATTGAGCCAGCAATCCATAAAAATCGTACTTGGAAGAATAATCTATTCTCTCCGAAAAGATTTTTTTTAGTTGATAGAATAGCCAACTCAATTCTTTTGCAAAATTTGTAATTACTGCTCTCCTTCTCGGGTCAGACATTTGCGAACTAATCACAATTGGTTGATTCTCTAACCAAATCTTTATGTCTCTATCCATTTTTTCACAGATTATTACATCTGCCCCACCCCATAATTCTGTTTCTTTTGATATTTCTGAAATGTCCGTTTCTATGACTTGTTTCTTCAAATCCTCTAATTTCGTTATTGTTTCTGAATTCATGAATACACTTTCAATGATTTATTAATTACTAAAACCTATTCAAGTATTTTTTCTATCGGTGAATTCATTTCCGTCGAAAAATTACTGACTCAGTTTCATAATCCACTTTATCGACCAACCACCCCGCGTTCATCCAAGCTAGCCGCTGTGAATGAGTTCCTTCCGTTTCATTTGCCCACCAAGGTCTGTATTTTTTTGCTGAGTTTGGTAATTTTGTCCCTATCAAATCTTCAATTTCAGAGAAATACAAAGTGATATTTATTTTTTCATTAGGTATTTCTGATAGGTAATCAAATAATCCCTGATATTTATTCATATGATTCTCCTTTCGATAAGAATCTTGTCCATCTCCAAGATTGAAATCTATTTCATCACCCTTATTTATTCCGGCAACATCTAATGCTAACAATATGATTTTTTCTATTCTAGGTTTATCAAGATTCAAGGCTATCCACCAACCAGGAAGAAACTCTGTTGACATCGATAAATCATTACAAAGATCTGGGTTGCTTGGATATAATTCCATCCTATCTCTTGCGATGTAATTACGTGTTCTTCCATGAGCAACGCGTTCGAATTTTTCAAGGAAGCCGGGAATTGTTACAGCAAGGTGGGTGACTATTGCAATCATCACTCGCCTTGCCGAATTTTGATATTGTTTATCACCATAAATGATGGAGTAATACGATCTTTCTTGTGATCTTTTTTCCAATGAAACATTTCTATGTTTATTGGGTAATTTTGGTTGAAACGAATTTTCAATTTCCCTAATTGATGAAAATACTGAATACAATTTATAAAAATCGTCTTCTTTCTGGTTTCTTATTATGTAATCAAGGTCAACCCATAAAAAGGAATTTGCATAATCCTCATTTTCAAAATTAAATATCTTGACAATTAATCCATCTGAAATGATTCCAAATTGAACATGATGAAATTTTCCGAGGTAGAACAGGTAGTTATTCCATTTAAACCCAGGTCTTATATTTTCAAGGTCACTATCTGGTTTTATAAGTATTAGTATTGCGAATGCATTTCTCTTTGAAGTTAGATCATATGCTTTAAAGACATGAGGTAACACTTCCTCAATCCCGTATTGCAGAGCATGAAAAACCTCTTTTGAGTAGTTATCCCAATCATCTGATTCTGGATTGCGGTAGTCTCTATAGTCTTTTATTGTTTCCAAAGAGCTATTAATTTTCTCGTAAGTATCTGTAGTATTGTTATATCTAATTGAATTCCCAAATAATCCATTATCAATATATGCGTGGTTTTTATCCATTATGACATTTTCCCAATTACACTATTCTGGCCCTAATCCAAATTCTTGATATGATTTTTGAAGGCTTTTTCTAATTTAATCATTGCATCAATCATTTGATCTTGTAGTTCTGGCCAATTATCCTTATCTTGTAATCCTAATTCGCTCACGTGATATCTTATGATACTTGCACGGTTTTCATCTAACCTGTCCCAAATAAGCTCATCTCCAAATATCTTCTCAATTTCTTCTTTATTCTTAATCAAAGAATCAAATGTTTTTTTATTCCAAGATTTATCTCCATTATCTATGTAAATTTGTAGTCGAGAGCCCCCATTAGTTGTAACAATGTAAGTATAGACAATTCCGGATTTTCCAGCTCCAGTATCCATATAACTTGAAAATCCTGGTGATTTCTTATTAAAAAGTTTCAACCGTGGTTTTGATCGGTTTAGTAGTTGAGTCCAAAATTCTTTTCGTGAATGGTGCCGTTCCGACAATTTCTCTTTTCCATTTTCCTTTAAGTCAGTGGGGTCTTCATTTCGATTGATCAGAGAAAAAATTTTATAGAGAGTAAAGAAACTATCGGATTGGTCCTTCTTAATAATTGCATCAAGTTCACATTTAAAATATTTTTCAGGATCAGCATTTTCCCCGTAATTCAGTACTTTAAACTCTAAACCATTAGTCAAAATAACCCAGGCAACCTGATGGTATTTTGCGGCATAGAAAAGGTATGAGTCCCAATTCAGTCCGTAAATAATTTCGTTAAAATCCTCACTCGGCTTAATAATACAAACCAATGCTTTCGACTTTTGGCTTTCTCCCATATCCTGCAAACTGATCAATCGGGGTGCCACTTTTACAGTATTAAATCCGAAAATATTGAATATCTGATAAATATAATCAAACCAGGAATCTTTTTCTGGATCTGTAAATTCACGATATTCTTTAATTGTCTGATATAGATTTGTGATTGATTCCAGGGATTCAGTAAGTGAGAATTCTAATATTTTTTGTCCAAGAAATAATCCTGTGTCTTTAATCAACTCCTTATCCACCATTTCAATCCTCCGATTTTCTATCCCTTCCTTATCCATCGTTGATTTGCATCAAGTGATCTTGGTAATATTTTTTACCGGTATCGCTGATCTCCCATATCCCCTTAGGAGAATCATTTTTCAATAATCCTTCTTTCTTCATCACCAATCTTTCCCATTGTGCAGTGTTTTGCCAAGAATACTGTCCCCCTGAAATTTGCCTTAGATCAACATCGCTCAATTGATCTTCCACAACTTCGTAAACCCGATTTAATATATCTTTGACCTCACCATATCCCCCAAATTCAATAAGTATCTGTAAAATTGGTATACGATAATTACGCTGTGGAAATCTTCCTTTATACTTCTGTCCAGTTTTCTTCTTTCTGTGGTGTATGGTCGTTTTATTGATTTGTTGTTTTCCATTCCGGATTAAAAAAAGAAGTTTGTAGATAATGAAAAAATTTTCTTCGTTTAAACCCGTAATTATTTCATCAATATTTGCCCATAAATATTTTTCAGTCAATTTCTCAGCATCTAAGTCAATTATCTTCAACTCCAAACCATTGAATAAAACTCCCCATCGAATATTAAAATGTTTTGACGCATAAAATAAGTAATGTTCCCACTCAAAGTTTTCTGATAATGAGATTATTTTTAAGTCAACTGGAAGAATCGCAACAAGTGCCAATGGAGAAGATGTGGAACCATATTTCATTAGTATGTTTAGTCTATCGGTTACTTTGACTTGTGAAAACTCAAATACGCTAAAAAAATCGCGCATATAATCGCGCCAAGTCTCCAATTTGGGATTTGAATAATCTCTATAATCTTTAATTGTCTTTAAAAGATTACGGATTTTTTCAAAATTATCGTTTATTGAATAGTTTATATATTTTGTATCAGACAATAATCCCTTATCAATAACCAGGTTTCGATATTCGCTATCCATTTACAACCCCTCTTGTTTTTCTCCCATCCATTCTCCTAAATCCAAAACTCTATTTCCAATTTTGAGAAATATATTTCACCGCTTCCTCAGTGTTTAACAATCTGGTTGTTGTTCCAAACCTTATATAAAATTCCTTTCCCTTATCACCTTGATAGTAAGCAGGTATTAAGGAATGCTTTACATTAACAACGCAAACATTTTTATCATCTGCAGTTTCAATATTTAAATTTATTGATACGCTAAATTCAGAACCAATATAATCAACAATAAGCGTGTTTAACAGATTTTGAAATTTATCAAGAGAATTATCTACTGTTTGCAGATCTTTTTCTAAACCGATAATTTCTCCATCATCTTTTACACCAATAAGAAGGTTTCCCCCGCTCGAGTTCAGAAAAGCAACAATTGTCTTCATGCTAGCCTTTCGAAGATTCTTTTCCAATCGATCGAGGTTAATATCCCATTGCAATGTGCTTTTAAATTCTAATTTTGGGTTCTCTCCTTGTTTGATAAGGTCTAATACTTGTGATTCGTCCCCTGGTTTCTTAAAAGATATTTTTCGTTCAAGAACATTTTCGGCTTTTTCGGGATCATAATATTCAGGTAGAACGTGATTTCTTTGAAATAAATCCGGGTATTTTGATTTCATAGAAATAGCTGCATATTCACGGTCCAGTTTTGTTAATTCATCGCGAATTCTCTGGCGCAATTCAAGTGCTGGATTAATGCAATATTCATATAATTCTTGCTCTTGTACTTCCTTATCAGGAAATATGATCTTAAATAATCCTGTCGCACCAGCTTCGATTGCCCGATTATCACGCATATCATCAGCATCTTCCAATTCCATGCTTGCCTTGACAAAATTTCGATAGCTGATATCCCCACGAATAGAGTGGAGAATTTCTCCAAAAATATCACCTTTCAATCCAATCGATTCTGATGGGGTCTTTTTACTAATTCTCGGTAACTCCCACCCTGGTAATAACCCGGAAATTCGATCAATAAATGCTGTTTCTCGGAGAAAGTTAGGAAAGTAGGTAAATAACCCTATTTCCTCATTTAGAGGTTTTTTATTTTTATCTAATTCAATATTCGCGAGAATAACAATCCCCGCTTCTGCAGATATTGAACTCGCAGTGCCACGGCCAAACCTTCCGGCCTCCAAATAAGATTTTAGTAACGCTGTTAATTCCCCAGATGAGTCTGGTTTTATTTTTTGTGCTTCATCAATTACTACACAATCATATCGGGTGATCAATCCCGCTGTTTTTTTTGCATCATTGAAAAATAATACCGCCGGGGTGATTGCACCTGATCGAACAGCGATGTACCTTGACATATTCTCATAAACAAAGCTTTTACCAGTACCCTTTGGTGCTAATTCTGCCAAGTTAAACCTTGGTTCAACCAATGGAATCAACCTTGATATAAGCAAAATTTTCTGTCGTTTGGTATATAAAGAATGATTAAATCCCATGGATGAAACGATCAGGTTAATCCATTCGTCTGTAGAAAACGCATTTCTGGATTCTTTGAAATAATCAATGTCCAGGCTAGCTAACTGAAACGGTTGAAATTCGCGCATCCAAATTTGGCCTTTTGTATTATTGTCGCTCTTAGGCACATAAAACAATGTTCCTACGCCCCATAATCCGCTGCTTAGCAGCATCTCATTTTCCTGCACAATCGTTGGTGTGATAAACGCTGAGTTTTCATCTAGAAAAGGGATTGATAGGTAACGATCACCCTTGTCAAGGTTTACAAAAACCGAGAAATCATCAAGTATCTTAACTTCACTTTGTTCATATAAATGATTCTTGATCGTTTCCTTCTCGCTTTTCGCATATATATAAGCATCGACAAACCGGGCAATCTTTTCTTTTGAGAAATCACTAAGCTCATTTTCCTGGTCGATATAATGCGAAATAATCCATTCTCTTACATAAGTCGGTATTGCACGGCTTCCAAACCCCGCATTATGAACAAATGATTTATTGATAACAATTTCACCAAAAACATCAAGTGCTTTTTTTTCAAATGATTCCATATTTTCTCCTACACATCAAATAAATCAGAATCCTCACGCTCAACCATCTTTTTCATCTCAATTTCAGGTGAAATTTCTATATTGGAATCCTCTCCCAGAAAATTAAATCTCATACGAATGTGCAATTTTGTTAGCTCTTCAGCAATAGATGAGTGTCTGAATCTTGCTCTAATTTCACATCGTATTTTTTTCTTTCCCTCAATTTGCCTAATAAACGACGATTCGCTTTCAATATTATTATTCAATATTTGAACTTGCACTTGTTCAATTGGTAATTCGTTAGGGTTCCCAATATCCAATAAGATTGTTTCCATTCGATAGCGAAATACATTGCTTATAAGCCGTATTGTTGGCTCCTGGATTGATATCTGCGCTCCTTCAAACAGGATGTAAGGCACAATAACTTCTTCTGGGAGGAGGCCGCCATGAACATAAATATCTTCATCCGTATTAGTGAAACGGTTAGCACGCCGGGCACATAGGTAATTTTCTGGATTTAGAAAATCATTTTTTGGAAGGAAAAAACAATCATTCCTTAGGTTGTCGGGGAGATCTTTAAAGTATTTGTCAGAAACGCTGATATGGCGGTGGGATCTAATATTTATTTCACTTGACTTAAGAAGTGAGAGGTCCAGATCATTATGAATCTTTTTTGGGATACTGGTGGAGCCATGATCTGAAATAATGTGAATGAATAATTTCTCTTTAATGTCATGCTTCTCAGCAAATTGATTAACTTTTTCTACGAGTTTCGAAAGAAGATGATGGATGTGCTCCTGATGATCCATTCCGATTAAATTACTCGATTGGTGAAGCACCTTATCAATTGCTAAATAATTAACAATATACGTATTAGCCTCAATTTTGTTGATATTATCTAAATTCCCTATATCACTGACATATCGAAAAGAATCATTATTAAAAAATGGTACCCACCCTTTCTCTAGAATTTCTTTATACCCATTCTCGTTAATCTTTGTATACCCCACTTCGCCTGAAAGCAAACATTTTTTTGAAATCTCGGTTTCAGTAGGAGCCATTGAAAGATATGGCTCTGACCTTTGGTAAAAATATTTCTGGCCTTGAAACAATTCAACTAGCTCGTCAATATATGTCCAGCTTAGATTATCAATTACTAATACAAGATTTATTCGGTCGGGCTCTTTAAGCATTTGGGATATTTCAGGAAATATGTTAAAAACCATCTTTCCCGAATTTGCGTGGATATCTGTCCAATTCTCCATATACCAGTTTGAAAAAATATCACCCAGTGCATACATGTCCTTTTCGAACTCTTTCTGATTCATACACCATGATTGATAAGGCAGGTATTCTTGTGTTGCCCACTCAAGCATGCGCTTTGCCCCCCAGGATTGTTTGGGGATATTGGGTTTTTTAGGACGGATTCGTTTTCTTAATAGATTGACGCGTTGTTTTGTTTTTAGATATATTTTGCTAAATTTGGATTCGATTTCGTCAATGATTTCTTGAGATAGCCAACTCTCGTTATTTCTTAATAATTCCTCAATAAACTCATACTCTAAAAATAAATTACCACTAACTCCTTGAATCAAATCTTTGACTTCAGCAACGGAGTCGATCTTCAGGCTATTTAAATAATACGTGACTTCATTTACAACTTGTCCCAATTTTTGTTCCGAAATAGGTATTTCACTTGTATTAAGTCGAAGCGACTTAAATAAGCTGAAATCTTTTCCTAATATCGATTCACCAATGCTTGGGTAGAAACGCAATACCTCATATTGCGCAAGCAGCGATTGAAGTTTTATCGGTTCGTTCGCAAACAATTGGATTATTCTAATTATTTCCTTCGATGTGCTACTGGAAACCCAATTCGTAATTCTCTTTTCAAAAATCTTTGATAACAATTGGTTTTTTTTATTTTCCTCCCATTTTCCCGTTACTGCTTCTTGAACCAATTCTCCTAGCTTTGAAATAGGAAATGATTTAGAAACCATAATCGAGGAATAGAAATTTGCAAGTAATGTATCCTCAAAACTAAAACCGGGAAGAATGTTTAGATTTAGATCGAGTAAATTGGATTTATTGATTTCGTCATTAGTGACGTAATCTGGAATGTCAATATCCAATCTGCTTCGCAAAGCTTGCTTTGCATCGATTACTTCAAAAGTAAATTTTTCTTTTTCAAATCGTAAAGCAAAATTCTTAAGCCAGACAAAATAAATCTGATCTGTCAAAATTATTTTTTGGTTATTTCCGTCTTTAATAGAATCAAGGATATTCTTATAAGCAAGTAAATACTCAAAAGAATTGGAACAAAAAATCCCTCCTTTTCCTTCAAGAAGGCTTTGCTCGTCAAGAAGAATTGAAATCATAAATTTTCGATATTCCTGGTTTTCATAATCAAATCTCTGTTTTAATCATAGAATTACAAAACTCTTGAATTTCAGCAAATTCATTGGTTCCGAAACCTATTTCTGTAAGAATCAATCGATCAACTTCATCGGTTACAGATCTACAAAGTCGAAGGTTATAATTTCCAATCAGTTTTCCAGCATTTTTTTTATAAACAACGAATTCTTGCATTTCTTTCTGTAAACTGATTCCTAATTCAATTAACAAATCCAAGGCATTTTGACCAAAAATATTTGGGTGAACCGGTATACAGCTCAATAACGACCGAGTAACATCAAATCCATCTCCATAGACTAACCAAAAATAATATGAAAATAAACTGTTTAGTATTCCTAAACAAAACCATGTGTCTTCTTCTTTTTCTAAAAAAATTCTCCCGTATTTTGTTTGTTTTATTTCATTTCCGCTATTATCAAAAATTGGTGGCATTTTTCTAGTAATAGTTAACCAATTGTATGCAGTTGATGAGTAGTAAATTGGGAAACCATCATTCGAGTTCTTAAAAATCATTCCGAGGTTTACTTGTTTTTTAAAGAACTTTTCCAGTATCTCTAATTGTTTATTACTTCCAATTTTTGGCCATCCATCAAAATAATTGAGAATATCATTCACTTTTGTATATTCAATTGATGAAAATAATTTATTTCTCTCATGAGTGAACCATCTATACATTGGTGTCATGTATAGACTTCTTTCTTCTGATGGAAACCCGATAAGAATAGAACATCTGGTTCGAACATTTCCTCCAAATAGAGCATCGGGAATTCGATCAAATGAGGCAACTTTCCATGACTTGTGATTTTGAGAAATTATTTTTTTGCGAATACTACTCATATTTCTGCTAAAAGTCAGTGAAAGAGGCAAAACATAGGAACAATGACCATCCGGTTTATTTGCTTCGATCATTTTTTCTATAAAAAGTGTATAAAGATCCTTTGATTTTGTAGAATCATAGTGATGAGAAAAGAATGGATCGTATACTTCTGAAATTTCTGTATAGGGCGGATTTCCTAAAACAACATCAAATCCGTTGTCAAATAAGAATTGAGTTGGAAACTCTAACTCCCAGTTAAAATATTTTCTGTCACCAATAACATTTTTTGCTTGCTCGAAATCTTTATTTTTTATTATTTGAGCATATTCTTCTTGAGTTAATAATTTCTCTATAAACAAACCAACATGAAGATCACAAATGACTTTATATTTTCTAAGTTTATTTTCAATTTCGTCCAAAATTGATTTTTTCTCAATAATTTGAACTAGTGTTGCTGAGCTTTGGTTTCGGATTTCTTTGTAACCACTGATTACATCTTTTACGATAGATTCAAATTCCGGATCTTTATAAAAAAGATCTAATTGTTTCTCAGTATCCTTAGATTTTTGGCCTGGGTAAGTACCGACTTCTGAAAGACGACACCCAACAAGACTGTCTCCGCATTTTAAATGGTGATTAATGAAAGACAATGGTTGCGACCTTGCCATTGATAATATCCAAATTGAAAGTTTTGCCAGCTCTACAGCTAAAGGATTAATATCCACACCAAAAATACAGTTCTCAACAACCCATCTTCTCCAATATGAAGTGCTAGTTTCACATTTTTCTTTAAGTTCAAATTCATTGAGAACTTCTGTAATAAAATTTGAAATTGTATTAATTGAATTAATTAGAAAATGACCACTACCCATTGAAGGATCTAAAATCGAGATATTTAGTACATCATTTCTTACAAAAGAAAGCAGACTATCCATTATCAATGACGATAAAACCCGCTTTTCATCTTTATCAATCGCATTTGAATAAGCAAAAATGTTCGGTTCCTCTTTTTTCAGAAATTTTTCTTTTATTGAGCTTAATTTCTCGCCAACTGTACTTGACACAATGAATTCAACTACATCTTCGGGTGTAAAAAATGATCCCGAAGTTCTTCTTTCTTCTGAATCGTCTGCAAAATAGACTTCACCTATCTTCAAATAATTTCCACTGATTATTTTTCCACCTTTTGAAACCGGGATGAATTGTATTTTCCCCTTAATCACTTTAACTTCTGTTTCTTCTTCTGCAACATAAAGGTTATGTTCAAGCAACCCCTCATAGAGAGTTCCTAGATGACGCACATTCATGTCTCGATAACTAATAGATTTTGTTTCCCCACTTTTTTCAATGTAGGTTGAAAGACGATTAACTACATTTGCGAGGTAATTATTCGATATTGGAATCTCAGATATGAATAAAGTGAATTCACTTTCCTGTGGACTGAACAATCCTCCGTTATAAACCTGATCAATATCGACGAATATTTTTTCGAGTTGTTTCCACAATGATATTTCGTTAGTTTTTACTGGGCTTTCAAGTAGTATTTCTTTACTTACTTTTTGTATTGTCTCCAACAAGTCGTGGTTGGTATCAGTTAATAAATCTCGGGCATCTGCATAGAATAGAAACAACAATCGAAACATATAGAGCATCGCACCATGATAGATCTTATGCCTAAGTATTTGATTCTTAAAATCATTTAATCCCTGGGTGCGATGTTTTTCAACATACCCCATACATAAATCTGATAATACTCCTTGACCTCCTTCTTCTCTCGGTTTTAATGCATTAATTAATTCGTTTTCAATATAATCAATTTTGTCTTTTGAGTCTTTTTTATAGAGATCGAATTTGCATTGGTTTTCTTTATCCAAAATAAAATTTCTGGATTTCATGAATTGGTGGAAAATTTTATATTCATTTAATTCTTGGTTTTCTAGAATAGCGTCTAAATCGATCTCCAAAAAAGTTTCATATGGTAAAGATTCGGATTTATGTAGAATACGCCAATATTTTCCATTTGTTAATATCCCCCACTCAAAGTTGTGCTTACGAAGAGCACGGATGGTCTTTTCCATCCAGTTTCTTCCCATCAAAGTATTATCTAAATCTTCTTCTGGGCCTAGAATTACACAAATTGAAATCGGATGATCTTGTTTTTCTAGACTCGAAAGAATAAATATTTCATCTTTTTCTTTCCTAACCGAAAAACCTAATGCTGAAAGCACTTCCTTTATATAGGATTCAATCCATTGTTCATTATTTGTTTTATCCGCGAAATCCCGATATTCACGAAGAATCTTGAGAGACACGGATACTTCTTCAGTTTTTGATTCCTGAGTTATCTCATCTAAGTATATTTCTGAGAATAATGATTCATTACGGTAGTAAGTTGCCATCCAAGATTCCTACTTTTCCTTATTTTTACCCAGCGCTTCTATGATTATTTTTTCTAACTCATCATTTTTAAAGTAACCAGAACCTTTTAAACATGTGATGAGTGAGGAGATTGTTACTTTTGCTGCTTCCTTGTCTTTCGGGAATACGAACATAACGGTTTCTTCAAACGCACCTGGTTGTTCACTTCTTTGAATCTTATATTTCTCAAGATCATTGATAGCTTCCACAGTTTTTATCGCACTGTAATTTCCTATCTCATCAGAAACAACTATCTTAATTTTCATATTTTCTGATATTAAAAGTGTTTCGCCTGGTTCTAATTTTTTCCGTTGCTTGCTTTCAATAGGATCTGAGCCATTATCAGTGAAATAGATGATTCCGTTTCCATCATCCGTTGATACAATGATTTTCATTTCGCCTTTAAAAAAAACTTGATCATTCTCCTCTTTTAGGTGATCTTGATAATTTAAAACCAAGGCACTCACTTTCGGAGCATTATTTTCTATTTGATCTTTCCCTTTTTCGATTCTGTCCAAATACTCGGAAATATGGTTATTCGTCCAATCCTCGACTTTCCCATATCCATAAGCTTCAGGGAGAGTTGAATTCAATAGTTCTTCTATATTTACATAGTTTGGATATTTGATCAGAGGTTTGCTGTCATTGTTATGATAAGATCCCAGTGGGTCTTTCTGCGCTGAACTCAACCGTGTGTACCAGGCTTTTAAAGCGGCCTGGATATCAACATCTAACTTGCTTTGGGCACTGAAGATTCTCGCAAAACCATTAAGCAATTCTGTTTCAATATCATTTTGAATATTCTCAGTCTTGGTTTTAAACTCTTTGAGTTTTTTCTCTATTCCAAGAAGTTTTTCCTTAGAGAGCATTTCCTTCGATTCAAACCCTAGACTCACAAGTAAATCGTTCTTAATCAATAAATATGGGTCTTTGACGCTAGCTTGGCTTATCGTCTCTGCCAATGTTTTGAAATCTTCGGAGAAAAAAGCTGATGATCGGGCAATAATAGGTAGGGTCGACCACCAATCTGAAATAGATTGATTTGCCTCTCCAATGGTGTAAGTTTTTCCCGCTTCTACCGCCTCAGTATTAAATACTTGGTGGATGATTTGGAAATAGGCCTGATCTTCTTTGCTAACCGGCTCAAAAATAATCACCGAGGAGGGATATTTTCCTTGAACAAGATCTAACATATCATCTGTTCTTTCAAATTGCATATCAGTCAAATTATTTGGTTCTTTTTTAAATCTTAAGCTGTCTCCATAAAACCGCCGTGCTAATAACATTAGTAAGGTAACAGCAATTTCTCCCTGGCCGTATTCTTCATTAAGAATATCTAGGATTGCTTTTGGATTTTTGGGACCATTTCCTTCCAATTTTGCTAACTCGGTTATCAAATATTCATATGCTGGAATGGCTTTTGAAAATTTCTTCGAATTCTTTTCAGGAACCAAATAACGAATATCACCCTCAATTTGTTTTATTTCTAATAATTGGTTATCAACAAAACATTTCCTTAAATATCTTGTACCACCACGATTTTCTGGCCAAGACCAATTTACAGTAATTGGCTCTAATAAGGGACAGAGAATATCCCCGGCTTCATCAAAAATAGACTTGACCTGGCCGCTTAATCTAGTATGGATCTTGTTAAAATTCATATGCGCAAATGTGTTTCTGGTCTTTGCATAAAGCTCCGTCATCATCCAATTTGCTACATCATGTTGAATATTTTCTTTTAATGGAATAGCCTGCCCCTTAATACCGAACCAATCTACCTTGTCATTAGAAAAATACTGGTTTTTTGCTTCCCTTAATATTTTCAGCGCATCATCTCTTATAGTTTTCTCTTCTGCTTTTTCATAAGGATTGAACTCTTCAGATTGTTTTTTAAAGAGATCACTATTCAACGCTTTGAGTGTGAAGATGGCATCATAAACATTTATTGGATTATGCGGAATTGCGCAAGCCGCACGCTTTTGATCATTTTTTACGATGGCTTTTTTTGCATTGTTGATATCTAGTTCATTCTCACAAAAAACATAAACCGCGGTTCCTTCATATGAGCTAAATCCATCAATAACATTTTGCCGCTCATTTTCTAAATATTGGAAAAAGTGTTGTTCTTCTCCATTTGTAGGATATTTTTCGCTTAGTATCGTGGGGGTCGCGAACAGAATTTTTAGCCGTTTGTCTTCATTGTATGGAGAATTGTAATTATTTGCTTCCATAAAAGACTCGTTACTTGATAAGGGTACTAATTCCAAAAACCTTTGGAGGATGTTGGTTGGCTTATTATCAGGATTAGTCTTATAAGAATCAATCATTCTCTTTATGTCTTTGCGGTCGCCGGGTATTAATTCATATATGTTGTTTTCGTTTCTATACAGGACTCCCGCTTCACACATTAACCGCAAACGATCATTTATTGCATTTTTATCTTCTTCTGAAATCGCGTTTAATCCAAAGTGGATATTATCTTTTGAATTGATAAGAGTAACTTCATGATTACTCGATATCTCATTGACAAGCATTATCTTTAGAATTCGCTTCATGAGTTCATCAACATCTTCAAACAACAAGCCTTGGCCTTGGCGAGTTGTGTATGCATTCAATTCGCGTAAAGTTGCTTCATAATTCACTACTGCCTTTCTTACATTTTCCAATAAGCGTGAATTGTCAGCTTTTAAGCTTGCCTGAAAATATTCAACTAAAAGATCTGCTGTATATAGGTTTAATTTATTATTTTGAACAATTTCATTATTTTCAACAAACCAAGGAAATGAATATGGTTCAACCGTTTGAAACTCAGGAGAGAAGAATTTAAAAACTGAACGATTGGCAGATCCTGCTTCATTTGCTAGTCTAAGAAGAGCAAAGGTAGCAAGCGGGTGCATAGGATAAATATTCTCAATGATGTTATTTTTAATTTTTGGTGCTGGTAACCAATTAAATAGATCTAGTCTTTTACACTCACCTGAAAACCAGGTGAATATGGGGGAATATTTATTTACATTTTCTTTCCAAAGGGTTGATTCTTTTTGCGGTTGAACGATCGCAGAAATAATGTCTTCCATCCCTTGAGTTACGACACCTATTTCTGTTACTCTCGCCTCAAGAGTTTCCGCATTTAAATCTCCTAATTGTCCATGACTACTAAACGATTTATGACCACTCCCAAGAAATATTACAGAACCACCTTTATCAAGGGTTGAATCCGCACAGAATTGTGCAAATCCAAGCATGGTTCTATAATCAATTAATCCTTTATCGATTGCTGATCCAAACTCATCATAGATAAACACAATTCCTTTAAATATTTCTTTAAAACCCTTATTCTGCAATAAATCAGTAATGATGTCACGTAGATTATCTTTTTTATAAGAAAAATCAGAATCAGTTACTTGCCGAAAACAATCTTTAAAAACATCTAAAGATTCTTCCTTAAATTCATTTAAATCTTTCCTAAGGGAATTAATTGTCCAGTCGGGGTATTTATTTCCAAGAGTCGTCTCAAATTCCTTATAAAACCTATCTTCAAGCTTTCGTATCTCCCAATCATCAATTCTTCTTATGGCTTCTTGATAGTGAGTATCCAAGATAAATTTTGATTCTTCTCTTTGCAGAGAGTCTTGTAGAGCTCGCAATAACACCCCTTCAAAATCTAAATTCAGATCATACCGACAAATAGCAATCAGGTATCGTCCAGATTTTCTTGCTTCTGATAGAGAAGCCGCTTTTCGCTCATTTAATTCTTCACCTTCGCGAAGTTTTACTTCTTTTTGTGCAGTTTCATAATTTGCAAAGAACGATTTTATTTCACTTACATCACTCGGTTGAGCGAAGTAATTTGCGAGCATAAGGAGTAAGTGCGACTTCCCGGTTCCATAACTACCTGAAAGAAAATAAAAACGTCGATCTTTTGAATTGAGAGCATTAGCTACTTTTTCAAAAACGCTCCTGTGAGCAGCAATTGGTTGATATCGCTTCATCCTTCCACGATTTTTTTCCAAATCGTAATATTCTGGATATAGATCGACATAACTCGCATAACCGCTATTTATTCGAACAATTTCTTTAATTTTGGTCATATTAAATAACTCCCCGTTTATATATCATTGAAATCTTCGAGTTTTAATACTCTTTTTTCATCTAAAGAATTCATTATTTTCAACTTCTCAATTTCCTGAGATGTTTGAAGACAAATAATTATTTTCGCCCTCATCCTTTCCTTAAAGCCGTCCCATTGATCATCTATCATTTGAAAAAAATCCCTTCGTTCACTTTTTTTCCAGGTATCAAGGATGAAATCTGCCCTATCAATTATCAAAGTAGATTCCGACTCTGACTCCTTTATCAGGTATTCTTTAAATTCATCTGGCCCGAAATATTCTATATTCTCATTGAGATCACTTGTTGATATGAATGTTTCAAGAAGATCAATATATTTACCTTCGACGTTCTTACATACTTTTAGAATAAACTTTGAGAGAAGCTCGCTTCTTGATGGTATGGTGTGAATAATAATTGCACGATACCTTTCTAACTCTAGTTGATTTAAGTATTTAAAGACATCCAAAGCCATTTCAAACACCGTACATTTTCTCAAGAATATCTTTGCTCGATTGATCTTCAAAAAACCTAACTTGGTCTAGATTTGCGAATTTCTCAATGCGAATAAGATTTTTATTGTGTAAACTCTCAAGGAATTCTCTTACTTTATATTCGGGTAAATTTAGGACAAGACCAGGGCTATCATTACCAAACAAAATATCTGAGAAGCTTATTGAAGTAGAACCAGGAAATTTATTTTGTTTATAAAGATTCATGCAAACTAAGAAAGCACCATATGGTATCTCGGAAGGATTTGATTTTATAAAATATCCAGTCTTTTGTTCTTCAATAATCTTTAATCGGGAAAAATTTGTTCTTGTATAAGAAGCAAAAACTGCTCCAACTTCCTTGGGTAATTTTTCGCTAATGGTTCTTTCTGAGTAATGAATTACTAAATCTGAAAAATAGTTCTGACTGATTTTTTCAACTTCATAAGTGTCCAGGTTTGGAATAACATCATTTACTATTCGGTACCAGACAATCCATTCTGGATTACTTGATACTATATAGTGGATAGTCCAAAGAGTTTCGATTTTCTCAAAATACGAGTCGTATTTATTGATTATTTCACCTAATGGTGTAATCGTGGAGATCCTCGAATTTATTAGACCAAACCCCGTCATCATACTGATCAGATTTTCTGTTTGCCTATCAGAAAGACCAATATTTTGAACAATATCATTGCGCGGAATTTTTGATCGACTTTTTTGCGACAGGAGATATTGCATAATTCTGGAAATTTGGTCAAAATGGGGTCTGTAACCATTTGTAAATTGAAGCTTCATCTACTTATTCTTTCCGGGGTCGCCCGCCCTTATTCTTTGGTTTATTCATAAATTCTTCTACTGATTCCGGATTTATCAGATAATACTTTACAGGTGCATCCTGCAATTCAGCATCCAATCTTCCCTGGCGAATCAATCTTTGGATGTAACTTTTCGTAAAACCAAGTTTATTTGAGACCTGAGTTACTGTTAGTAAATAAACTGCACCCATATAAAGATTATATAATCAAACCTGTCCGTACACGCAAACAAGTTTTATAAATCATATAATTTAAGAATGACTCAAGATCCTTTTAAAGACCTAATAAATTTAGAGAAAGCTTCTGAAATCTCTGGATTGTCGAGCGATCATTTACGCCGATTAATGGAGCATGGATCAATTAAGGGAAAAAAAATTGGAAGGGATTGGATTACGACAAATTATTATGTAGAAGAATATATTAATAATAAAAACAAACCCGGGAGAAAGCCAAAAAAGACCTTGAATTAATACACGCAAACGTGTATAATACAAGCAAATCAATTTGGAGGTCTTCATGGGCGGCTCCGGCACCTAGTATCTACCACTCCCACTTCAATACATAATGCTCATATAATCTTGGATTCTGTTTCACCCAGGATAATTGCCAGCGTTTATCAGGCAATCTTACTAGAGCATCTTTTTGGACTTCCTTATTTTTCTGACGATTAGTTTCCACTGTACTTATGGATAAAGGCGGTCGTTTCTCAGGAAAAATTACATTAATTTTCATTATTTTCGTAAAATGATTGATATCAGTTGACCAAAAACCACTAGATTTTTCAAATCCATTCCTGGTTTTCCAGCTGATTTCAAATTTTCTAACATCTCCTTTTTGCATCACATTTCTTAGTGAGATCACGATGTATGTCTTATGAGCAAACTGATAAAAATCGACTGGCTTTCCAGGGTTGCATTTGTAATCGATCAGGATCTTTCCGCTTCCCCAGGCTTGATCCTGAAAGGCGATAATGTTATTTTGAAGAAATTTCACTTCTTCTGTTTTGGTCAAAATGGCATCCTTTCCTTTGACATCTAGTATTTCCAAAGTGGTTTCATAATTTAACACTTCGTACATCCCCGGTTTTTTAATTTTCTGAACCAATGATTTTCCCCAACCATATAGATCACCAAGAATAGGAAACAATAATTGTTCTAATCCTCCAAGGTTGTTTTTCATAAAGTTAAACTAAGGTTTATCCCCCACTCTAGCAAATTGAATCCATTCTTTCAACTTGAATTACTTCTTGATATTGTTTAATTTTTCTGCAAGAATAGCGTACTTTTATGAAAGAGAGTTTTTCCAATATTGAAAGCAAATACTTGATCGAGCATATTAACCCACAACCCGAAGTTCGCAAGAATGCTGAAAAAGCGTATGATTGGGAATACGCGGATGAAGCTGCTTTCCTATACAGAATTGCTAATCTTTTTAAAGATAGATTCCTGGATCCCATCTTATTGACCGATAGAAATAGATTACCCGATCCGGTCATTTCCTTCAGAAACCTTCGCAACATGAACACTTTAGCAGCATATACTCTTCAGCGCAATCCACAAGGGTTGTTATATGAGATATCTATGAACACCCAGCAATATAATGATGCAGAAAGTGGAAAACAATGGATCTTTGGTCGCTGGGCTCAGCTAGAAACGTTATTGCATGAACAGATACACCTCTGGCAGCAGAACTTTGGTACAGATCCTTACAGACAAGGCCGATCGCAACACAATAAAGAATTCGTTGAGAAATGCGAATCATTAGGGCTGCACCCAAAACCAGGCAAGGGATACCATACTCGACTTGCGGATGGTACTTTTGCTTTATTGATGAGTGAACTGGGTATCGAGCAACCGGAATTACCTAAAACTGATAAAGAACCCAATATGGATTGGTACAAATGGTTTCTTGATACTCAAGGCAAGCGTAGAAAAGGGAAATCATCTCTCAAGAAATGGACTTGCCCGGTTTGTGGCCTGAACGCAAGAATGGGCATCAAGGGTAATCCCCTAATTAGGCACGAGCCCTGTGAGATAAAGACCGGTCACGCAGTTTTCTTTGTTCAAATGGATGAATTGAAGCATACTATTTATAAAGAAGACTCAAATTAGAACCCTCTATTTTTTAAAACGAACTCTTCAAAATTTGACGGTACTATAAGATTTACTTGAAATAATTTCACGCACGAATATGTTGAAAATTGAAGGATTTTCTATAGAATGAAGCTAAGGATTAGTCGCAAAATAAAGCTTGTACGAAGTATTTTTGCAGAATAAACAACAGCTATCCATTATGAAAAAGGATTTATAAAAGAATGTCTGGCACTAATGAAAACAGTGAGTTCTACATTGATAAAGAACTATTTATATATCGACATAAAAAGAATTTTGAAATGCTATGTAAAAATTATGAAGAACTGGACAAATCTTTTCAGAAATTGCATGATAAAGGAGAATTAAATAGAATTTGGAAGAAAGTATATCCAGATGAGCTCGATAGTTTAATCTTTGAAATAACGAGATTATTATCCAACTTTATTTTTATGGCGAAAGCAGTAATAGATGTGAATAGAGTTCTTTTAAATAAGAACATAGAAAATGAAAAATTTCGCAAAGAAAATCAAGAAGAGATATCGAATAGATTCACCAACAATCCTTTGGCACAATTTATCGAGGATCTAAGAAATTACTCTCTCCATTACGAATCACCGATCGGAAATGTCAAACCTATTATTATTGACGAAAAGGTAATTGATAGTGAGTTATTGTTGAAAAAGAATAAATTAGAAAAATGGGGGGAGTGGAAAAAGGGAAAAGATTTTTTAAAAAACCAAGAAGATAACATCCAAATTGAAAAATTGGTTCGTCAATATTATGAACTTGTATTAGATTACAACGAATGGTTTGTAAAAAGGGTTAAAAAAATCTTCTAAAATTAGATATTAATTTTTTTTACAACATAAATATAGTCGTATTTGAAATATTTAGGGGGTTTGAATTAAAGGCTTATCTAGCATATTACATAAATCCTGATCAAAACAGATAAAAGAATACTTATATAAATAGTATAGGAACATAGAAATCAAAATGGAGAGCACCAGTGTCCAGATGCTCCCCACCTTGAGTATTCTTTTAGATTTTCGAAAAAACTCCTCTTCCATTTCTCAAATTAGCAAATTCACTAAGAAAAGTCAAATCCTCTTGACAACAAGTAATTCCATATGCTTAGATGAATGTACTTGACCCGAACAAGTACCAAGTATGTCCAAGAAATTCCACAAATCACTATCTAACAAAAACCTCATCAAATTCCTAGTTCCAAAACCATTGAAAGATTCTCTCCTTATCATAGCCCTTGAACGCAATATATCCCTATCTGCATTAATGCGACTGATCACATCGGAGTATTCAAAGCGCTATCTGAAAAAATGATTATCTCAATCACCAATCAAAAGGGCGGTGTTGGTAAAAGCACAACTGCAATCAACCTGGCTGCTGGGCTAGCATTGGAAGGCTACAAGATCCTTCTTATTGACCTGGATCCGCAAGCAAATATCACAAAGGTTTTCATTCATAGTGAAGATGAAATTCCCATTCAGCGCACGCTCTATAACGTCCTTCTCAATTTCTACCCACTTGAGAATATCATCCAGGAAACCCAGACCAAGAATCTCTTTATTGCCCCGTCTCATATCCGCTTATCCGGTGCAGACCTTGAGTTGAGCCAGGCTATGGATAATCGCAGTGAGCGATTGAAGCGCGCACTCTCCCCCATCATTCAGCAATATGATCATATCATCATTGATACACCACCATCACTTGGCTTGCTAACCATCAACGCGCTGACAGCCAGTAATAAGTTGATCATCCCCGTTTCGACCGGTTTCTTTGCGCTCACTGGGTTGGTGCAGCTGAATGAAACGATTGAAATGGTCACTCAAACGGAATTAAACAAAGGTTTAAGCATTCTGGGTGTTCTTTGTACGTTTTATGAAAGGACGAATGTTTCTCGAGATGTTCAAAATCAACTTTCAGAGTATTTTGGTAATCAGGTATTTAAAACTGTGATTCCCAAAAACGTCAGCCTAGAGGAAGCACACTCCAATCATACGCACATTTTCCATTATGCGCCGAAAAGCTTAGGCGCAAAAGCATATAAGGACCTGGTAAAGGAGGTGCTGCAGCGATGAAACCTTCAGGATTGGCAGATAGTCCCCTCTTCAAAAGAAAAGTTGAAGAAGGAGTAAAAAATGAAAAGACTCCTGGAGAGAACACAGGACGAAAGCATGACACCATGACACCACGCCATCACGATAGCATGATAGCAAAGATCGCCAGAACTGTCAGGGAGGTTGGTAGAGAAGTCAAAACATATAGGATCACGCCACAAGAGAACAATGCATTGGTCGAGATCATTTATTTCTTTCGCAAGAATAAGTACCGTTTATCCGAAAACGAAATCGCCCGCATCGCTATAAATCTATTGATTGAGGATTTCGAAAGCGATAAGAAGTCATGCATGCTTTCACGCATTGCTGAAGCAATGAAAGCATGACATCATTCTTTCTTTCATGACAGCATGCTATCATGCATCTTTTTTCTTATTGACAAGTATTTAAATGAAAGTGTATTTTGGTATCGCAAGTCCTGTCAGTGAGTAGGGGATGTCGTCTGCTAAATCCATCCGCAAGGATGTGTGACCGAGAGTCACTACGACCCAGGGGAAACCCGAACACCAAAGCTAACAGGCCGGCGCTGTTAGGAAAAAAGACTAACAGGTAAAGAGGCGTAAAAACAGAAACGCCCCGGAATTACCAAGGCGTTGTTATCAGGATCTATTTGTTTTCTTCTGAGGAGTAGCCAAACTTATCTCAGAAATATTTAAAAAACAAATTTTGCGCCAGCAAAATTAATATAGATTCTGGACGGCATGTCTGTCAAGAGGGAATTCTCTTCTTGACTTTATGTCGCACAATGTGTTAATTTAAAACACTGATATGTCTGAAACCATCGGAAGGCAATCATTATCTGATAAGAAAAAGGAAAGGATCATCACCATCGATGACCTTCTGGTATCCGCAGGAAAACTATATAAAGGGCTGATCGAATTATCGCAACAGAAACATCCGCTGGATATTAGAAGGGGGGTGAGTGACATGAACGCCGAACGAGAGAGCGAGACCGTAAAGGCGCAGGGACGGACCTACTTTTTTGATTTGGAAAGCACGAAAGAAGGCAAACCATATCTGCGCATCACGGAATCACATATCAACAAGCAGAACAATGAATCCATCCGAAATACTATTCTGGTCTTTCAGGAGGATATCCATGATTTCACACAGGCATTTACCAAAATGGCTTACAAGGTGGGGAAGGGCTACAAGCGCGACTGACATAATGCATAACCGAACCTTATTATGGATAGATTCCCATTTGCCCGCAACCACAAGGATGATTTAGTCCTGGGTCGCACAGGATCGTTCGACTTTTTTCCAAAATTTAGAATTAGTCCGCAGGTGAGGAAATTCCATACGTATGTTGTTGGTTTAACCGGTAGAGGCAAGAGCAAGTTCCTGCAAAATTGCATTCTTCAGGATATCCAGAACGACAGAGGATGTGCCCTTATAGATCCGCACGGAGACCTCGCTAAGGACATTCTACAGTCCTTAATCGCTTCAGGATACTTCAATGATCCTTCAAATTACGAAAATCTGTTATATGTCTCCCCACGCAGGAGAGATTATGTCATTCCATTCAATGTACTCGAGAAACCGGATGACCAGATCGAAACCTATGAGGTCAGCCAGAGAGTGATCTCTGCTTTCATGCGCGCCTGGTCACGCACCTTGTTGGAACCACCTCGTTTTCAGCAAATCATGCGTGCAGGATTGGCCGTTCTGGTGGAAACCCGAAAAACTTTGTGTGATCTATATAATCTATTAACCGATGATGACTTTAGAAACACGTTGATCGAACAAATACCTGATCCAAAAGTGAAACAGGATTGCCAGGCGTTCTTTAACAATGAATTTGACCATTGGGGTAGAGAACGATCCTCAATGATCAGCAGCACAACCAATAAGGTCAATGCCCTCACAGATAATCCCAACCTTTTCTATATGCTCGGCCAAAAGGGGAACAACATTAACATCCGCAAGATCATGGATGCCGGGAAAGTACTGCTGGTGGACCTGGGAGAGTGCGATGACGAGACCAAACGCTTATTCGGAACGTTAGTTGTTACCGGTTTCGAACAAGCAGCTTTATCCCGTTCAAGAATGGACATTTCGAAACGTTATCCCTACTACCTTTATATTGACGAATTTCAGGATTTTGCATGTCATCCGGGTTCAGCAGAGACATTCAGCCAGATGCTCTCACAGGTGAGAAAGTTTGGCTTGCATATGATCCTGGCCAATCAGAGCATCGCGCAGCTGAATTCTAGGTTGCAGACCGCTTTGGGTAACGCGCAGACCATCATTTCCTTTCGTATCTCACGCGCCGATGCTGAAGTATTATCTAAAATTCTGGGATATGTGGACCCTCAACAGATCAAACATGACCAGCAAATCAGCGTTCAACATCCTTTATATTCTCCATTAAATGAACAGTGGGAAGGCTTTATCCAGCATCTCACCCGGCAATCAGTCAGACAGGCCACAGTCAAAACCGCAGACGATAGACTAGCCGTAATATGGAGTGAAAAGATTAAAAAAGCAGAAGTTTCTAATGAGGAAATGGACAGGGTCATTCTTGAATTGATGAAGAGAAATGGATCTTCAATGAATATCCTTAATCAGGCTGCAAAGCACAATACTATAGATCAAACTTCACATTGTGTGTTTGCTTATTAGAAAGTGCGAACCTCTTAAACATAGGTTTAAGGCTAGTTGCTGGTGTTCGATCACCTGTTCGCAAACCTGTACGGTCACTGCGAACAGGTAATTCTCAAGCCTGCGGGCATCGAACCCTGGGCTTGAGGCGGAAAAGGGCTGGTTTTGTTCGGGCGAGTCATTCGTCAGTTCATTTGCACCCAAAAATCGGGCTTAAATCAGCTTTCCTCAGACCCCCGCTCCCAAAACCAGAGCGTCGGGGCTCTCACCAACCCAAGTTTATGGTTGGTCTCGATCCCGACTGCCTACGTCTGCGCCTCCGCTTAATGCTCCGCATTAACCGGCGGTTCCCTCGCACGAAAAACGCGTGCTCAGCGCCACGTGCGGCGCCAGACTCGCTGCGCGAGACTGTCACCTTGCTGACGACGTAGGCAGTCGTGCTCTGCGAGCCCGACGCTTTACGCCCCTGACATCTTTTCCGCACCTTATCTGTCAGGGGCGCTCACATGCCAATCCTGCGAACTGAGACGAACCTTTAGAAGTAAGCTTCTTTGAGCTTCATCAGATAAATTTTTATTTTGACAATTAGTTTACAGGCTCAATAGAAAGATCACTAAATGAAGGGCAAGAACCAATACTCCCACATTTTGTAACCAATGCAAATCCGCCTTTTTCGAATCCAGTCATTGAAAATTGGTCAACCTTCGCACCATCCACTTTAGCGATAAAGGTGTTTCCAATCACTTCAATTTCCACTGTCACATCTGTACTTCCTGCGTCTTTATCTTCACCAGTAATGTCCGGCTGGTAAAAAGATAATTCACTCAGACTATCGATGTATGCCCATTTGAATCGTCCATTGCTGTTCATGTAGAAAATAATGTTCTGATCTCTATTTGAGCCATACCGGACGATGACTCCGAACTGTCCCTGAGCAGCAGACCACATATGCGGCGTATGTACCTTTACCCTCAACTTGTAATCGGTCAACGTAGGATCATCAAGCACTATTGATCCGGTATCATCATTGGTATCACTGATTGTTATCGAAGCTCCTGTATCTGTAACTAACCAATTTCCATATCCCACACTCCAGGGTGAACTAATACCGTTTGAAAAATTGTCAATAAAAGGTAAACTGATTTTTGAAGACGGGGTTTTTGTTGGGGCAGGAGTTGGTGGTATTGCTGTATTTGTCGGAATAACTACTGCTTCCTTTGTCGGTATACTCGTTGGTTGAGGCGTTGGTTCAACATAACCTTTAGTTGGTATCACCTCTGGAGTATCCTGGGCAACTATAGGTGCGACTATATTGTTCAGAAAATCACGTGCCCAAGAATATACTTGGATACTACCAAAGGCTAGTAGAGCAAGGATAATAAAAAACGTGGCCCATCGCCTAATACGTCGCCACTTCTTTTTCTTTTCTTCTTCTTTTCTTATTCTTTCTTGTTCTTCTTTAATTCTTTCTTGTTCTCGTTTTATTTTTTCAGTTTCATCTTCTTCAAAGGGTGAAAAATCTATAACTTTTGGTTCAATAACCATTAACGCAAGTTCATCTTTCTCCACGATTTCTATGACTTCCTCTGGAACAGGCTCTGGTTCCTCTGTATCCTCAGGTTCATCTTGATGAATAACACTTGAATCAAAATCAAATTCTTTAAATACAGGCCAATATTCTTCAAAAATGATTTTTTTGCGTAATGTAGGGGGTAAATCCATAAGACCCAACTTTAAATAGACATGCCCCATATGGGTTTTGATTGTTTCTATTGATAGAAATAATTCTTTGGCAATTTGTTTATATGGCTTTCCTTCGCAAACCCCTTTTAATACAATTTTCTGTTGACTTGTCAGACTTCTCAGTTTTTCAATAATGTCCTGATTAGCCATCTTCCCTCCGTTCTATCAAATAAATCAATCAACTAATGTTTAACTTTCCAACCAATATGTTTAATCTTTCCAAAAAATAACCCGATCCATACCTATGTTGATTCCGTTTTTCAAGTAATCACCGTATTCTATGGATATGAAGCAATACTCTTTCAATAATTGTATATCAGAGTCGAATTGAAAAATGAAAGGACATACCATGGAAAACCGAAATTCTTTTACAGACCTAAACTTCAGGAAATGGATCCGGCAGCGAAACCAGCGCTTGATGATCTTTATCATCTCGTTTGTTGCCTACTTGATCCTCATGTGGATCCTGCCAGCATCAACGCTGGTCACGATCCTGTTGTTTTTCGTCCCTGTTTTGATCTGGGTAGCCAGTTATGGCTGGCGCTCCGCGCTCAACCAGGTAGTCCGTTATCTACAGCGGTTTCAAATCAACTGAAAGGAGTTTGAAATGGAAAACCGATCAACTAATCAGCTTATTCTAGAAACCCCGGCAGGATGCATTACACAAAGCCAGGCGCAGCAATTTTTATCACTGGGTGACCAACTTGGCTGGCATACAGAAGTCCTTGGTAAAGCGCCCATGTTGAAAGAGCCTGTTCGCCTGCAGGACTGGCTGCTGGTACCAGCGCATGAGGATACAACTGAATTACCACGCCGGACGATGAAGCGCATCCAGACAATTTACACACAGGGACTTCGACCGCAGGGATTTGTGGTGGTACATGAAGCACCCCTGCAGTTAGCGGCTCCCAAACCAGTGATTCAAGAGAAACAATCTTTTGAATGGGAAGGCGGGGGAAAAGTTCTTGGTGCAATTGCCAAGGTCCTGGGAACAATTGCCCTGGGTACAATGCTGCTGCCGTTGGGCTTGCTGGCGGGGTTGGTCATGCTGGATCCCATTCTGGTGGCTGTCACGCAGGACGGTTACTGGATCGAGATTGATCGCTGGCAGGTGTGAAGTGGTATTCGTCCGGGCGCTTTTCTCAGTTTGTCTGCTCGGTACCAGCCTGGTGATGGTCGCATTCGTCCTGTTGATTCGCAGCATCCCAGCCATCGCTGAGATGCTCGGCCATATCCTGCGTTTTGTGCTTCGATGGTCCTATCGAATCTACAACCGCTTGTTCTTGTCTTTAAATCCATCGGCACAGAGCCAGCTGGGTATCGATATCACTGAGATGCCATACCGCATGATCCTATCCATCCTGATTTCTATAAGCTTGGGATTGCTTATAGTGCTTCTTCTTCGCATCCAGTTTTCCTGGTTATTCGTGATCGCCTTTGGATTGCATGGCGCCACAGTCGCATGGTTATGGACTGATTTTTTCGAGCCGCAGGGACTGCATATCGGAGAGAAGATTTAATGAACATCAAGGATTTTCTAACAGCAGATGAAACGACCGCGATCATGCGATCGGCACAGCGCCAGACACATGTCTACATCATCGGGCAGCCGGGGGTCGGTAAATCACGATTTATTGAATCCTGGTTCATGCAGGATGTACTGAATGGAATTGGTGCGGGCATCATTGATCCGCATGGCGATCTGTTCAACCATCTTATAGCCAGGATTGCGATGTATCCAGAGATCTGGGAGCGGGTTATCATCCTGGATCCCTGCAACCCCAAGTGGGCAGTACCGATCAATCCCCTATCCACCTTCAATGGCGAATCCGCCACACGCAATGCCTGGTTCCTCTCGGATGTGATACTGAAGATCTGGTCGCTGAAAATGACCGACGCACCACGCATGTCCTGGTTAATGGGAAATTCCTTTGCTGCACTAGCTGAATTGAGACTACCACTCACCTTCCTCCCACGCTTTTTGTTGGATGTTGATTTTCGAGATAGGCAAATCGAAAAGCTGGAAAATTATGAAACCCGATCCTATTTCGAACACGAATTTCCTAAAACAACCAGCGGAGTCAGACAGTGGGCTGCACCGCTCCTAAACAAAATGGGTGAACTATTGTATGACTACGATATACGCTGTCTGCTGAACAGCCCATATGGGTTAGATTTTCGTAAGGTAATGGACGGCAATCAGGTGCTGCTAGTCAATATACCCAAGGGAATTCTGGGTGAGAACACCAGTGCATTGCTGGGCGCGTTTCTGGTCGCTCAGATGCAGAAAGCAGCACTGGCACGGGCCAACAGCAGCAGGCGCCATCCTTTCTATCTTTATCTGGATGAATTTCAGAACTACACCACGGACAACATTAAGGACATCCTCTCTGAATCCCGGAAATACGCACTAGCCTTGATCATCGCCAACCAATATCTCAGCCAGCTGAATCCGGATATCCGTGAAGCTGTGCTCAACACCGCCGGGTCACTAGTATCTTTCCGGATCGGATACAACGACGCGGCCAAATTATCCCGGCATATTTTTCCCTCAGCGGATTATCTCGGCCGGAAGCGTATGGCACTCCACCTGACAGGTTCAGGGATGATTCCGGGAATCCGTTTTAAACAGGAAAGCATGGACGAAAGCTGGGAGGTATGCACTCAGGCTTTATCTGGATTGCCCATGAGAAACTTCTGGATGCGCAGCCGATCCAATCAAAAGCCAGTGAGGTATAGATCACTGGATATGCCTGATCCAAAACTAACCCCCGAAGTCAGGTCCAGAATTTCAGATCTTGTGGAAATGTCCGGAAGCCGCTATGCTAGGTTGAAATTGGAAATCCGTGAGAGGGAGGAAGGAAGTGGATTTTCCAGAGGGGAATATCGATCTAACCAAAAACCGGAATCAGACCATCCTCCCTTATGGAATACATAGAAAGTAGATCATGAGAACAACATCAATTAATCCAGAGCAAAAAACCACTGGCTTACGCTTTCAAACCCGGGATGGTCAGATCTTTCAGACCATTCAGCATATGGGCGGGGTGATGGCTAAGCGCCAACTGAAAGCACTATTCTGGCAGGGAAATAGCCAGCGCGCCATGGAGAAACGATTGGCGAAACTGAAAGCTTATTCGTACCTTGATTGGCCAAACCTTGAGCAGCGCCGGGTGAATCCCAACCCTGAACCGATCATCTGGCTGGATTGGAGAGGGGTCTGTTATCTATCAAGTTTAACTGGTATCAAGGTTGAGTTGCCCAAGAAGATGAACGAAACTGGAAAACGCAAGCTGCAGAAAGACCTGAAGGACGCAGGGTTTTCCTGGTTGCGAGAACCGCGCTGGAGCCAGCTGTATCACGACCTCACAGTCATTGATATTCACTTGACCTTCCAGCATTACTGCGATCAATCCAATATGATCCTTCTGGAAGAATGGGTCAATGAGAGTGAGTTTCGCTCACACATGGATGTAATCGAGATCAAGTACAAAACCCGTTCGGGTAAAACCGGTATCAAGAAAAAAGGCATTTGCCCGGACGGCATGATGGTCATCGTGGATGAGAAACGCCGCCGATTGAACCAACCTTATCGGGCGCGATTTCTGCTGGAAGTGGATATGGCGACACATGCCAATCTCAATTTTGGCTGGGAGAAATCGGTAGCTGGATCCACATTCATCAAGAGTAAAGCCTATCGTGAACGCTTTGGAAATAATTCCGGGCGCTGGCTGATCATCACCACTGGTGAAACACGCATGAAAAATCTGATGAAGCAAACCAGGAAAATGGTAGAAGAGGATACCGATTTGTTTCTGTTCACCACATTTCAAGATTTCTTTAGCGGAAATCCACTGCAAGAAATGATTTGGCGCAAATGCGAGATGGACGAGCAAGTTTGTTTATTGGCAGAATGAGAGGTTAAGATGAATGAATATGAAGAAGATGCAATCACAAATGAAAGATTGCTAAAACCATCAGAAGTAGCAGCATTTTTAAACATCAGCCGAGCAATGTCATACCGCCTGCTCCAAAGCGGAAAGATCCCAGTTATCCGAATCAACCGGATTGTCAGGGTCAAACCGAATGATCTGCAAATCTTCTTAGACCAGCAAAGATTGACCAATTAGATCAAATCAGGTGAATCCGTGATGAATCACTTGCGCTCTTCTTGCTCATGCAGTATAAAAAGGTCAGTAAATGGTGCACGGCTGCATTGGGGGAACTGGGACCTTAACAACTTGGCAGAGCGAAAAGAGTCGCCTTTCCTGAAACTCAATTTCAGAAAGGAGTAAAGGAAATGGCGAGAAGAGGAAAGAACGAAGGATCAATCTACAAACGAAAGAATGGTTCATGGAGAGCGCAAGTCTCTATTGATGGAAAACGTTTGAGTTTTACGGCAGATTCAAGAGCAGAATGTAACGAATGGCTGCGCCGGACGATGGATCTTGTTGACCAGGGTATGACATATCAGAGCAGAAACTTGTCTCTGGAAGAATACTTGCAAGATTGGTTTATGGTGAAAAAGTCCACGATCAAAACCAAAACTGCCTACGATTACGAACGCAACATCAATAAATACCTAGTCCCCAATCTTGGAAGCATCAAACTAAAAGATCTCACCACATATCAAGTGACACGGTTTTACGCAAGACTAATGGAGAAAGAGATCGGAACTCGAACGGTTCATTACACCCATAGCATTCTGCGCTCCGCACTTCAAGATGCTGTGCGTGCTGGTGTTATCGGAAGAAATCCCTGTGTCGGCGCAATGCTACCAAGAAAACCACAGAAAGAAATGCAGGTGTTCACAGAATCACAAGTCACCCAATTTCTGATCGCCGCGGAGAATTCCCGTTACAAAGCCCTTTATCATCTAGCAATCACAACGGGGATGCGCTACAGCGAATTGATTGGCTTGAAGTGGTCGGATATTGATTGGGACAAAGGCACTGTCAAAGTCCAACGGCAGCTTCAATATCAACCGCATAAGGGCTATATCTTCACCGAGCCAAAAACGCAGAGTGGTTTTCGGACCATCATGATCGGAGAAACAACACTCAAGATTCTCAACGAACATCACAAACAATACGCACACATGGACCGAACTGGCGAGAACCTGGTTTTTGTCAACGGTATTGGTACAAAGATCTATTTCAAGCGTTTCTATAAAGATTTCAAACGCGTATTGAGGAACGCTGATCTACCCGAGATCCGGTTCCATGACCTACGGCATACAGCAGCAACATTGATGATCTCCAATGGCATCCCTGTGTTGATTGTCTCGAAGATCCTGGGTCATTCAAAACCCAGCGTGACCATGAACATCTATGCCCATGCATCAGTTGAGATGCAATCGGAAGCGGCAAATCTGATGGAAAATCTGGTCACACCAATCCCCTTTTCTTTAAAAGAAGACCAAAAGCAAGAAATCTCCCGGTAAATTGGGCAAATATTTGCACCCAATTGCACCCAATTGCACCCGAAAATGGCGCATTAAATTTTTGGAGATTTCGATCCCCCACCTGTGGGGGTTGGTAAACAAAAATACCGTATTTCTACGGTATTTCAGTGACGCACCAGGGAATCGAACCCTGAACCTACTGATTAAGAGTCAGTTGCTCTGCCAGTTGAGCTAGTGCGCCAGGACCTGCCGCCATTATATCGTATTTGACTCGACTGTCAACAAAAAAGCGGCCCGCCGAGGCGAGCCGCAATCTAATCAATTTTACTTAACAATTGTTATCAGCAGCAGGGGCATTCACCCGGAAGCCGTCCGGCCCGAACTCCTGGTTGTTGGGTTTGCCGATGTACACTTTGACCGCATACACATGGTCATTTTCATTAATTTTTGAACCTGGGAAGGTGTGGGTCACCGTCTTGCTGCCAGCCGAGCTGAAGCTCAGGCGGTGGGCAGTGGTCGCGGCTGCGGAAGATTCGCCGTCCTTATAATAGTACACGGTGTAATCCATCTCGCCCGCCGCGGTGGCGCTGAAGGTGATCTTGAAATCGAAGGTCACCGGGCATTCAAATTGATCGTCCACGCCGCTGAAGCTGACGCCGGAGATGCGGAAGGCGTTGACGCTGGAGCTGATGGCTACGGTCAGGTTCTCGAACACCGAAAGCCCGGCATCGCTGCGCAGCGCCCAGGTGCCGGTGAAATCGCCCTCCCAGGAGGGCGCCTTGAGCGGCACGGAAAGCGTCACGTCGGCGTTGGGCGCCACCGTCTTGCCCAGCAGCACCTCGTTCGGCCCGCTCATCTGCTCGCCGCTCACGAACATCAGCTTGTAGGTCGGCTCCCAGGTGCAGGTGCCGATGTTGCGGATGGTCCAGGTCTTGGTGAAGCCCTGGTTGTAGCTGTAGTAGCTGCCGTCCGGGATGGTCTCGCCGATGAAAATGGACTGCAGGCAGCCGCCCACCGTGGGCGTGCTCATCGCCGCGGCGGCAGCCTGCGGGGTGGAGGTCGCCAAGGCCGGCGGCGTGAAGGTGGCCGTGGGCTGCGCGGCGGCCGCGGCCTGCGTCAGCTGCTGCTCGGCCTCGAAGGTCTGCATGATCATGGCCACCGAGGTAGCCACCACGTCCACCGGCTCTGCGGTCGGCTGGGCGGGCTGGAAGGGGTAATTGCAGGCTGAAAACAGCAGCATGACCGCCAGCAGAATACCCGCGTGTTTGAAATGTGTGTTCATCCGTCACTCCTCAATCGTTCAGATTGCCGTTCAAGCGTTATCATAACGGTTTTTCCGCAAAAACGCAATTGCATTATAAACCAGCGCTAGGGGCAGCTCACGCTGAAATTGTACGGCCCGAACCACTGGTGGTTGGGTTCGTCAACGTAGACCTTGAGCCAGTAGTCGCCGCTGCTGTCGATCGTCCAGCTGAGCGTCTCCTGCAGCGTTTCAGCCTGGCTGAACTTGAGCGCGCGCGTTGGGCTGCTGGCGCCCAGGCTGGTGCTGGTATAGTACGTTGCTTTGCCGGCCGAGCTGCTGCTGAAGTTAATCGGGATGTCATAGGTGAAGGGGCAGGCTGCCGGATTCTGGTCGCTGATTACGGGATTGACGCGCGTGATGCTGAAAGCGGCTTGCCTGACCTGGATGCGCACGCTGACGTTATACACCAGGCTGTCGTCGGCCGCCAGCAGCGCCCAGTAGCCGGTGTAAGTGCCGGCTTGGGCGGGCGCCTGCAGGTCCACGCTCAGCAGCGCCTGCTGGCCGGGCGCCACGCTGGCCGCCAGGTTGACCGATGGCGCGCCGCCCAGGGCATCCCCCGAAAGGAAAGCCAGGCGGTAGCTGGTGTTCCAGCTGCAAGTGCCGCTGTTCTTGAGCGTCCAGGTTTTGGTGAAGCTTTCGCCCGCGCTGAATACGGTATCATCCGCGACGGTCTCACTTAGGAAGTAGGCTTTGTTGCAGGGCAGCGGCGTGGCGGCCGCGCCGCCGCTGGTGGGCTGCGGGCTGGGGCTGGGCTGCGCCGGCGCGGTTGTCAAAGTAGGCTGGGGCGCCAGGCTGTCGCCGCCGTTGACGGCTTCTACCGTCAGCGCCACCGCGGTCTGCAGGCGCTGCTCTTCCTGCGCCGGACTGCCCGCGAACAAGGGCAGGTTGCAGGCCAGCGCCAGCAGCATCAACATCGCCAGAAAGAGGGGTTTGCGATTGTGGGTCATTTCGCTCTCCTGAAAGGCATGCACTTCTGCCATACTGCGGCAGCATGCCGTCGTGACAGTTATCCAGAAATTATAACGAAAAAAAGCGGTTTAAGTTCCACAGCAGGCCGGTTTCACGCGCCGGCCTGCCGATTTTTCCGTAAAAAGGGGTTCAGTTATTCGACGTCGATCTTGACCCAGATGCCGCTGGTGCCGAAATCCACACCCTTGTCGGTGCGCAGGATCCAGGTGCCCTTGTAAGTGCCGGCGGAACCGGGCGCCGTCAAATTCACCGAGATGGTAATGGTCTCGCCCGGGGCGACCTCATCGCCGAAAGCCTGTTTGTCCGGCCCGCCCATCTGTTCGCCGCTGCGGAAGACGATCTTGTAATCGTCATCCCAGCCGCAGGTGCCGGTGTTCTTGAGCGTCCAGGTCTTGGTGAAGCTTTCGTTCGGGCTGAAGTCGCTGCCGTCCGCGACGGTCTCCGAGACCATCAGCGCATACAGGCAGGGGCTGCTGACCACTGTGGCGGCTGCCACAGCCGTGGCGGCCGGGTAAGGCGTGGACGTGGGGTAGGGCGTCGAGGTGGGCAGCATGGCTAAAGTGGGCAGCGTGTGCGCTTCCACGGCTTCCACCGTCTCGGCTACCGAGGTGGCCAGCGCGGCTTCCGAATTCACCATGAAGGGAAAGTTGCAGGCGCTCAACATCAGCGCCAGAGCCAGCACGGGCAGCAGCGTTTTCATTTTACTTGTCATTTTGAACCTCCATTTATCTATTCATATCCAGGATCATGCCGCGCATGATCTGACGCTTCCTAATGTTGCAATTGTCATGCCAATTTATCCCGATTGCGCCTGCTGCGCGGATGCAATCCTTTTCCTTAATACGATGTCCGCACTGCTTTGGTTCCCACGCGCCAGGCATCTGCTCGTGCGCCTAAGGGTTGACGCCGAAGGGCGTGATGCTGGCGGAGTTGTTGCCCTCGTTGCTTTCGGTGATAGCGTTGCTCTTGTCGATATAGACAATACTGGTCTTGTCGATTGGGTACCAGCTGCCAAAGATATAGTCGCATTCCAGCAGCACGCTGCCCCCCGCCACCAGCCCGCCGTTGACGTTCCAGGTGCAGCTAGGCGCCCCGAAGGTGCTCAGCCCGTACCACTCCAGCGCAAATCCGGCGCTGTCGGCCGTGCCGGCGTTGTGCGCGCGCACGCGCACGTGCGCGTTGGCGCCCTGGGTGGGCGGGTTGGGGTTGATCGAGAATTCCGTGATGGTCAGGTCAGGCTGGCCGGCGGCCACCTTGATCTTGACCCAGATGTTGTACACGAAGGTCTTGCCCTGGTCGTCGATGACATTCCAGATGCCCTTATAGGTGCCTGTCGAAGGTGGTGCTTTCAGGTCGACTTTGATGTCCACCTGCTCGCCGGGTGCCACCGACTGGGTCAGGTTCTGGCTGCTGGGCCCGAGCATCTGGTCGCCATTGGCGAACACCAGCTTGTAGTTGGCGTTCCAGGTGCAGGTGCCGATGTTCTTCAGCCGCCAGGTTTTGGTGAAGCTCTCACCCGGGTTGAAGACCGAATCATCCGGCACGGTCTCGCTGATGAAGTAGGCGCTGTTGCAGGGGTTGGGCGTGTTGGTGGGCGGCCCGGCCAGGGTGTTGGTGGGCGCCGGCGCCAGCGTATCCTGCAGCGGCTGGGGGCTCGGCTGGCTCTGCGCGGCAGCGGTGACCGTCTGCGCCACAGCCGTCTGCACTTTTTCTTCTTCGGTCAGGTCGTCGCCCAGCGAAAGCCCGCAGGCCAAGACCAGCAGCATCGCCAGGCATAAGATTAAGAGTTGTTTCGATGAGGTTCGCATGCCTCCTCCTTATTCAAAAACGTGCGCTTGTACAGCCATTATATACGATTCCGCGCGGGCAATAAACGGTATAATTCGGGCAATTCCACTTGCGGAGGGCTGCCCGATTTGAAGATCACGCTGATCATTCCCACATACAACGAAATTGAAAATCTGCCGCGCCTGCTGCAGGCTTTGTTCGCCCTGCCGCTGGCCGACCTGCACGCGCTGGTGATCGACGACAACAGCCGCGACGGCACCGGTCAGCTGGCCGACCAGCTCACGCGCAGCTACCGCGGGCGGCTGGAAGTGCTGCACCGCCCCGGCAAGCTCGGGCTGGGCAGCGCCTACATCCAGGGTTTCACGCGCCTGCTGGCGGGCGATTCCGAAGCCATCGGCCAGATGGACGCCGATTTCTCGCACGAACCCGCCAAGGTGGTCGAGCTGGCGCAGGCTTTGCAGGGCTGTGACATGGCGCTCGGCTCGCGCTACGTGCCGGGCGGCAGCCTGGACAAGGATTGGCCTTTCTGGCGCAAATGGCTGTCAGGTTTCGGCAATCTGTACGCGCGCAGCATCCTGCGCCTGCCGGTGCGCGATATCACCGGCGGCTTCCGCCTGTGGCGGCGCGAGACGCTGGCTGCCATGCCGCTCGACCAGGTGCGCTCCAACGGCTACATCTTCCAGGTGGAAATGGCTTACATCGCCCACAAGCTGGGCTTCCGCTTCAAAGAGGTGCCCATCTATTTCGCCGAACGGCGCTACGGGCAGTCCAAAATGTCGCTGCGCATCCAGCTGGAAGCCGCCCTGCGGGTGTGGTCGCTGCTGGGGCAGTACCGCGATCTCAAACCCCTGCCCGCCTCAGCCAAGCGCGCCGCCGATTAGCCTGCCTGCCCTTCACGAAAAACGCGCGCCAGCCGGCCCCACTCCGCCAGGCTGAGCATTTGCGCGCGCCGGTTTCCATCGATCTCCGCCTGCTGCAGCAGGCGCGCGGCGCCCGCGCTGCCCAAGCTGGCGTAACCTGCCAGCGCGTTGTGCAGCATCTTGCGCTTATGGCTGAAAGCTGCCCGCGCCAGGCTGAAAAAGGTCTCCAGGTCTGCCGGCGCGATGAGTGGCTGCGGGTAGAGCTGCACGCTCAGCAGGGCGGAATCCACGCCCGGCACGGGATAGAAAGCGCCGGCCGGAATGCAGAATTCCAGGCGCGCGTCACCGAACACCTGCACGCTCAGCGCCAGCAATGAGAGCTGCCCGGGCACGGCGCAGATGCGCTGCGCCACTTCCTTTTGGATGGTGAGCGCCAGGCGGCGCGGTTTGCGCTGCGCCGCCAGCAAATGGCGCATGAGCGCCGAAGTGATGTAATAGGGAATGTTGGCTGCTACCAGATAGCCAGAGGATTGCAGCCACTCGCCCGGGTTCATTTCTAAAATATCGCCCTGCACCAGCTGCACGTTGCGGAATTCCGCCAGCGTTTGCTGCAGAACGCCCATCAGGCGGCTGTCCAGCTCCACGGCGCACACGCGCGCGGCTGCCAGCGCCAAATGTCGCGTCAGGCTGCCCAGACCAGCGCCGATCTCCAGCACCTCGTCCTGCGCGCCCACCCCCGCCGCCTGCACGATGCGCTGCAGCCAGCCTTCATCCACCAGAAAGTTCTGCCCCAGCGATTTCTTGGGGCGCAGGCCGTGCTGGCGCAGCAGCGCCTGCGCCGAGAGCGGCGCCAGCCTCACGGCAGGTCTCCGCTGAAGCCGTCCGGCACCGGCGGCATGAAATAGACCGTCAGATTGCGGCTCCAGGGCACGTAATTCTCGATCGGGATGAAGACATCCAGCCAATCCTTGCCGGCACAGCCCGGGCAGACATCCAGCACCGTGCCCACTCCATAGCCCGGCACGCAGATACTGCTACCTTTCAGAATGGAATACCACTCCGGGCTGACGGCGATCACGCCATAATACGGCCAGATGCCGGAAGCGGTGGGAGAACCGGTGTCGCGGTAGGAGGTCACAAAGACTTCCTTGGCCAGCCAGTAATCCACCAGGCATTCGCCGTCGGCTGAGGTCTGCAGCACCACCTGGCTGCCGTAAGCTGTGATCTGGTTCAGCGGCGCGCGCGCGGTCCACTCCTGCTCTACTGTGCGCGCGACCTCTTGCTCGTCCTCGTAACGCACGCGCAGGCTGACTATGCGCAGACCGGCCTGGCCGGCCTGACGGATCTCGCTCTGCCCCACCTGAAGGCTGGCATCCGCCACGCGCTCCTCGCTGTATGGAATCTCACTTTCTTCCAAAATGCTTTCTTCGCGCACGCGCACCAGGCGGATCAAGCCATCCTGCGGGATGGGCTGGTCTTCTTCTGGTATGGTGCGGTCCAGGTTCTGCGGGGCGAAACCAGTTTCCGCCAGAGCCTGCCCGACCGTATCGGCCGCGCTGAGGACTTCGAAGGTGCTGCCGCCCGTTTGAACGCGGATCGGGCGCGCCCGGCGGATCTCGACCTGCAGCGGCTGGCTGAGGGTAGTCGTCAGGGCGGGGGTGACGGCATCGCCGGCTCTCAGCAGGATGCCCTCCTCCCACAGCGCCTGCGCCAGATTGGGCGCGGCCGAGTAGAAGCTGCGCTGCTGCCCGTCCACGCGCACCGTCAGCGGCACGGCTGCCTGATAGACCAAGCTCTGCTCCTGCGCGCGCGGCAGCTTGAAATCCGCGTTGACCGTCATGCCGGCGTAGCTGATGCGGTCGCCCGGGTAGAGCCGCACTCCGGCCTGCAGCAGCCAGTTGCCCGCCAGGGCATCCTTCACCGCCACGCTCAGCGGCTGCGCTTTCCCCGCCCGCCACACCTGCGCGCGGTAGCTGGTGGGGGAGAGATTCCAGGCGTACAGCATCATCAGCAAGCCCGCCGCCGTCAGCAGGGCGGCCAGCGGCTTGCCGAACTTCTTCAGCATGTCCATGT